>Ga0265327_10000029_pt1 | contig 352607 bp, 275 predicted proteins | sample 41621metaG_FD_202089 | JGI IMG/M metagenome (GOLD analysis project Ga0265327, IMG submission 202089) | Rhizosphere microbial communities from Carex aquatilis grown in University of Washington, Seatle, WA, United States - 4-16-21 metaG | ecosystem: Host-associated > Plants > Roots >...
AGCCGGCAGCGTGAGATCGGATTGCTATTAGTCGTGGTGACCATTGCTACGTCGCAATAGTCACCATTGAGACATCACATCAGTGCCCATCAATACGTCGCAGTGAGGCACCCGGCCGGACGCTTACGGACTGTCGTCTATGACCCTGTTACCAACACGGCGCGTATGGTGCTAGTCTCGAACGCAGGCACAGGCTCAGGATCTGGATATGTGCCCACTACCACTCCATCCGTAACGACCACTACAACGGAACCGACTATCGGGCCAGCGACCGATACGAGCGGTGGAGCGCCTGGAATTCCTGTTACCCCCACCACGGTTGCTGGTGTTGTCGTCACTGCCGCAACCCAGACACTATTCGGAGCAGCTACTTTTGGGCCAAACGCGGTCAATGGGCCAGACAGCCTTAATAATCGTGTTTTTTCTACCGGCGGGGGGATGATCACTGATTCAATTGCTGAAGGTGCTGGCATCGACCCCAGCAATCCGCGGTTTGGGTTGGCAGTATCATTTACTCAAGCGATTGCGCCCTTTGCATTTACTCGCGCTGGATTGGCCGGAGATCAGGGCATTTTGTCAGCTGCGGCAAGGGGGCGTGGCAACTTCGGCCTTGGTTCAGCGAGTTCCGAAACGGCAATGCGCTTAGGACGTGCGTGGGTCGGCAAGGGCTACCGTCTTGCAAGCGATGGCAAAACACTAGTGAGCGCTGATGGCTTAAGAGCATTCCGCCCGCCTTCATTTAAGCCTCGCCTTGGCAAGATTCAGGCGAATTTTGAACAGCGCCCAATGCCATCCGGGAAATGGATAAGCAACGGGCATCTTGACGTTCCATGAGAGCTGAAATCAAAAATATTTTTAGTATCGATGCCGGTGATTTACTAACTCATCGACCTACTGATGCGTCGAGCTTTTGTATACCAATACGTCTAGTCGCAGGGCCGGAAAATATGCCTGGCGAAGAATCGTTTGATTTCGAGATCTGCACGCCAAGTTGGCTACAATACAGTCAACAGCCGGGTGTAGTTCGCGATCTAAGGCATACTCTGTTGATCGATTCTTACGACCCCCAACGAATTATTGATTATGTGCGCAACTACGTCGATGCCTGCAGCGGGGATACTTGGAATGAAGTGGCGGTCAAAATTTCCCGGCTGGGTCACTGGGAATTTGAAGACTATAAGTCTTAGAAGTGAACCCCACGAGCCAACCAAGCACGGTGAAGGCCAGCGTGCCAAAGTTTAGGAAAACGCGTTGAACAGCTTCTCGAAAAAAAGTGGCAACCATAGCGAAGAGGATGCCAAGCATGCTGACGCGCTAAATTGAAGCCCGCCCAGAGGCGTTCGCAGTGCAATATCTGGCCTAAGATATTACAGCCCCAGCCTCGGCAGGTTCATCAACAAGGATCCGAGTGAGGAACAAGGTGGCCTCAACCTGTATGCGTTCTGCACGAACAACGGCGTGAACCACTGGGACTATCTTGGGATGAATAGCGTTTCACTGGTTCAGGAAGCTGAGGATGGCGCGTCACTCGGGTTCCTTTCCAGTGGCGGAGCAAACACAAGTGCAGCCGGTTTGCTCGCTTCGGGGAACGTGGTGCGTATGGGAGACGATATGGATATGCTTAGCGCACAAATGGGTGGTGCGGTCGTTGATTATAGGGGCCAGCTTGTCTCTTGGGGCAGCAATGGTGTCGATCATGCAACGACGACAGATATAGAGCGGGTCCTTCAGAATAATAACGACGACGGCAAAGTGAGCACTGCGGACCTCCACCAAGTAGCTCTGGAAATCAATAAAACCGGGTTTGATTCGACCTATGCGCACTACGCGATAGCCGTTGCCGCAGCCTCTGGTTTCAGCGGGACCGGGACCTCGGCCAACGGTCTCCTTGCCTCGAGTGGCGATGGACGATATTCTGACGGCTCAGTCGCCTACGTTGGAGGAAAAGGGACTGAAGCAGCGGCAAATGGCCAAGGGGCGGTTAACCGTTTGTTTCTACGTCAACGCCGATTCAATGCAACGGTGGAAATGGCTTCGGCGTGCTCGGCCAGCCGCCTGCGGCTACAAACTGGAGACGCGCGGCGGCGGGGACGGGGTGTGGTGGCACGGCTCATTCAAAAGGGCATGCTGGATGCTCTTTCCTCGCATCCGGGCGCCACGTCATAGTAGCTCTTGCTACGGGTGCTGAGCGGTGTGGCGCTCCAGAACGCCCACTTGCGTCCCTTGCTGCTTTTCCCGAAGCTACTTTCACGCCTCTAATACCCATGAGTGACCTCGCAAGTAACCTAGCCGGCAAAACGATCGGCAAATGGAAAGTCGACAAGAAGCTCTCCACGAGCGGCGGCTTCTCGTCTGCCTACGCCGTTACCCACGAAGATGGCACGACGGCCTTTATGAAGGCCACGAACGTTACCTACGCAGCCAACTCCCTGCAATTCCATGGCAGCCGGGTCGACCTAATGAGCGGCCTTCTCGATGAATTCAGGCACGAGCGCGACCTTCTCAAGCTCTGCGGCGAGGAACGACTCGACCGCGTCGTCGTTGCCTTGGACAGTGGTGAACATCAGGAGCCAGGCTCTTTTTTCGTGCCGTATTTGGTCTTCGAATTCTGTCCTCATGGCGACATGCGCCGCCACCCCAAGCTTCAGAACGCCGGCTTGGTCTGGCGCCTCAAGGTCTTTCACGGGATTTGCGTTGGGCTCTCGCAACTCCACTCCAGGAGCATCGCTCAAGGAGACCTGAAACCCGCAAATGTTTTAGTTTTCGGCGAAGATTTTTCTAAAATATCCGACCTTGGTTTCTCCCTCCGAGACGACAAGTCGGCTCGGAGCACCAATAGTGGCTTCCGCGGGGACTTGTCCTTTGCGCCGTTGGAAACCCTCTACGGCCATACTGAGAGAGACTGGAATGTCCGGCACAAGGGAGGCGACATGTTTATGCTGGGCGGCCTGCTCGCCTTTCTCGTCGCTGATGTGCATTTGGTAGGGAAAATCCTGACAAAGCTGCCGATGGCTTATCACCCGCAAGTGTGGAAAGGCGGCTACACCGCCGCCCTGCCGGCCGTGCGGACGGCGACATACGACACCGTGCAGGAAATCACGGCCGCACTCCCCAAGGAGATCCAGGCCGACGTGCAGGAAATGCTCCTGTGGCTTTCTGAACCCGAACCAGCTAAACGCGGTCATCCGCAAACCGTTCTGTCCCAGGGAGGAGATCGTTATTCACTTGAACGCATCATTTCGATCGCCGATCGCATTGGCAAACAGGCCAGGTTGATCGCGTGAACGAAGCCGACCACAACAAGCGGGTGGTGTTGCCGCAGTGGCTGCCGTTCCGGCAGGCGTCGTCGCAACGAGAGGCGGGGGCATTTCAATCCACTGAAACCCCCGTCGACTTCGGCCCAGCCCAGCAGGCATTCGTCGAAGCCTTGGAGGAATTCCGAGTATCTCCCTCGCCATATGTTGCCATCGAATTGATGGGCACCGCGCAAGTCCTCGGTCGCACTGAGGTCGCACGCCAGATGGCTGAATATGTTCTGACGCAGAATTTTCTGGGTTCAGTGGCTCACACCCAGGCCCTAGCCGTGCTTGGCCGCGAGTCTCATTTTCCTCTCGGTGATCAGCGGGCGCAGCTCAAATTGACGAAGCAGCGCGTTCAAAAATTCCCTCGCGACGCCATCGCTTGGCTCGATCAAGCGCGTCTGTATACCATTCTCGGTAGCTACCAAAATGCCCGGCGTTCCGTGCTCGCTGCGCTGCACCTTGCCCCGGGCGAGCGCTTCATCACTCGTAGTGCAATTCGTTTCTTCGTCCATTTTGGGAAATGGGATGAAGCATTGCAACACGCGCAACGCGCATACGCCTTGAACGCTGATCCGATGATTTTTGGGCCGTTACTAAGTGTCGCTTCTCGTCTCGGCAAACTGCCAGCCCAAGTGAAGGGGGTGGTGAAGGGTGCCTTGGCATCACCAAACCAGTTCCTCCATTCTGAAACGCTTGAGGCGTTCGGCACGCTGGAACTTATGGCCGGGGCTGACCAACGCTCGAAACCGTATTTCCGTCAGGCTTGGCGCGACCCCGCCTTGTCGGTTGTCGGCCACAGCCAGTGGATTCTACGCGAGCACCTCCCGACTCTCGCTCCTGATCAAAAGATCAATTTTTGGACGAGCAAGGAGGCCGTTAGTTGGCTGCGGTTCAATACTCTTGATTTTGGCCAGACGACCATTGACGCCAACGAATGGGCTCTTGAAGAGCCCTTTTCTCGTTCTCCTCATATCTTGGGAACGATCGCGGCCTGCATTTCGGGTGACTTTGCCAATGCCGCGCAGGTCGCTGAGCGTGGCTTGATCGCCAACCCCAAGGATGACATTCTTCAAAACAACCTGGCTTTCGCGCTACTGCGTGACGGTCGGGTCATCGAGGGAGAAAAGGCATTCGCCCCACTGCTTTCTCGTGTGGACGACAAAAAAGAAGTCGCCATTGCAGCCACCTACGGCCTGTTGCTTATGTCAAAAGGTCAGGTTGCAGCCGGGACGCAGTATTACCTAGAAGCGATTAATCGGGCGGTGGAATTAAAAGACCGACGCAATGCTGTGCGCGCATCGCTTAATTTTATTGTTTCCAACCTTGAGGCGACAAAGACGATTGATTCGGGTCTGCTCAAATCGGTCCAGACGGCGATTGCTGAGCTTCGTGATCCGGCCTGTCTCGGTGTGGCCGCCGTTCTCGCGAAGCAATTGAAGGCCTCTGATCTGGGTGGCTCAGACACGCTCAGCACTGCGGCCCGCGAATTCGCGGAATCAGTCGACCGCAGCCGGGAAAAATTCCAGCAATCAGTCGTCGCCAATCTATTAGCTGCCTCGCCGAAGCCCCCGCCACCAGACGGCGGTGCGGCGTAGCGCCGCCAGCGGGCGGCATGCATGACGCAATTGACGAAAACCCATCTCCAACCGTGCCCAATGGCCCTCAGCTCCCAGAACTAGGAAAATTTATTTTTCCGTTTACAAAACCGGCCAGTGATCGGGACCAACCTATCGTTACTGGCACTGGTATTCTGTTGGCCGCTGATCGACAGCACTTCGTGGCTACGGCCGCCCATGTGCTGGATCAAGATGACGAGGCGACGATATATCTGCCGGATGGAGTCATATTGGAGGTGGACCGGACCGCGGTTGTATCGACGGCACTGCCTCCTTCAGGAAGGCGGGGAGACGACAAAATTGATCTCGCAGTCTTCCGATTGACCGAGGCTCAGGCGCGAGGCCTAGCCGCAAAGAATATCCAAGTAATTCCCACAGCATGGTGGGCCGTGGATGATGTCCCAGACGCGAGGCGCCGCTATGTGTTCACTGGGTTCCCTGATACAAGGACTCGCGTCAACCGAGCCCGACAGACTATTGCTCCGGGTGGGATATCAGCGAATTGCCTGGTCGTCTCCGCTCCGGAAATCGAGGCCTTGGGTTGCCATGAGGCGACGCACATCGGTGTTCGCTACGACCGTGAAAGGATGGCTGACGATAAGGAACTCGCGTTGCCGGTGAAGCCGCTCCAGCATAGGTGGAACGAATTATGAAACGGCCCTCCACACCGAGCGTGTTTGAAATCGCCCCAGGTAGCCGCCACGTGAATGAGTCTGCTGGTAACAGTTTTTGAGCAGGAAGATCCAGTGGGCCCTAAAAGCGATGAAGCGCACGCTCTCAGTCCTGGTCACTGTATCTATGTCTGTCCGCCCCTGATCAATTCGTCCTGGTGAACCTGAACCCGCGGATTCTACTTAAATTGAATCAGGTGCGCACGCCGAACGATGCGGCGCAGATCTGGCAGGAGCATTGGCGGGAATTGGAGGGCTGGCAGCTTGTGCTATCAGAAAATAATGTAGCCGAACGTCGGTTTCGTTGGCCTGCCCGTTTGGACCTGCAAGGGAAGGGGTTCTTGCGCTCGGCCTTTGCTCACGACTCCCTCTGGTTCACAAATTCTGAGATTCTCGCCGCAATTTCTCAGGGACGGAAAGTAGATATCCTGGTAGACTACAGTATCGGGTTCGATTTGAACACAGCCACATATTTGCTGGCTACGGTGGAGGGGCGTAAGCCGGAGATCGTGCAGGTATTCCAGGGGGTGTTGCGTGGGCTGGCTGGGGCCAAGTTCAACTGGGATGTCTTACCATACCTCGACGAACGGTTCGAGGATGTGATGGCCGAACGCGACAGGGATGCCATATTCAGAACAATCCTATCCACGGAGCGATTTGCCGCCTGCGATCACGAGCGTTTTGCCTCCACCGGGGATATATTTCTGCCCGAAGGTGAAGCCGGACCGATCGCCAAAAGCCACGAACTGCTGGCCATGCATCATCAAGTGCTCATGCAAGGGAAAGCAGAACGACTTCGTGGCCAGCATAGAACAATTTTGGCCATAGTGCTGAAAATCGCCGCTTTAGAACGGCTCTACCCCGGCCCGCAACATGCGGCGCGGAAACTGGCCCGCGTCATTGAGTTTATGCATAATAGACTCCACTGCCTGATGTTTCTTTTGATTTGGGCCGCAGGTGAATATTTCCGCTTGGGCGGCGCGTTTCGTCCACTGCGCAAATTGAGTCGGAATACAGGGAGCGAGTTGGACAAGGCGGCTTCCAATATTGCGTGGGATTTCCGACATGTGCTTTCGCGCCAGTCGATGTCGGCTAACATCGGCCATGAAGGCAGTTTCCATGTGCCATACTTACTGACCTTTGATCGCGACATAGCCGCCCTCTACGATGGCTTTCCGCAACGCAGTTGTTTGGTCGGTCCCGATAACGAGGGCCCTTACTTTATAGCGGAAAGATCGTTGGATCTGTATCTTTTCGGTCATTGGCCTGGATTAAAAGAAAGCATCGGGTGGGTGTTTCTGGAGGACATACGAGCCGAACGCCTGAAGATGCACGAAACGGCATCCGTCGATCTTGTCGGTCTTTTGGCCGAGCTGCGAAGCGACTTTGGGTTCGTCGGCTAAGGCACAAATGGTCAGCCCCTACTTCGTCGTTGTGCCTGTGGATAGGTCGCTTAAAGAAAATGTTATCGCGATTAGTCTGGCATCTCCATAGAAGTGCCGTTGTAACGATTGCGGGCCAAAAACTACGCATCATGACTGGCGAGACCGCCCAAATTGCAGAGCAATCAGCAATACTATGCACCCGGAATTGAAGTGGCTATATGCTGAGAGCCCCGTTCGGCGAGAACCGAAAGAAAACATTGAGAGGGAAGTCCAAAATGCGTCCGGTGCAGCGAAAGATAGCGGGCCGCCTAAAATTCACCTGAGCGGAAAACAAACCGGAAGTTATCTGGAATGGAACCTGTCCGCGCAGCAAGGCTTCATCGCCCTAGTAGCCAATGGCGCCCGCTTGCGGGGTTCCGCTATTTTATTTGAGGTAGTGAATATCAACTGGGCCGCTCAGTATACGGGCGGATTCGTCACTTCGTTGTGTCCGAAAGGAGGTTCGGCCGGCGGCGCAGGCTTTGAATTCAGAATGTTTCCCCCTTATGCGATAGTGCCGATGATCAATGGTGTGCAGACACAATCCAGTGTATCATTTTGCACGAATCCAAGAACGGACACAACCCGACAGGGTCCTGGAGAAATCTGGTTTGGCTTCAACTGCGAAGTAACTGGCGGCGGCTACAACGGAATCGTGGGTGGCGCCGTGCTGCGAATCTATACGGTGTATCCTTAAGTAGGGCCGGGTAAGACAATGAGGTTCAGCTTAAGATGGTCCCAACCTAATGCCGCAAAGCAGAAAAGAAGAACTTGAGGCATTTGTTCAGGAGCTCGGCCTATTTAGGGAGTTTCCGAGTGAACCGCCGGAGTGTTCGCTTTGTGGATCGCGAGCGCAGCCATTTTTTGTCAGATGCCTCCACCGTTTTCAGCTCATCCTTATATACGCCTCTGTTCGCACAGAGCGGTTGAATTGGCGGCCGACGGCGCGAATCAGAGGGTTCGCCCTGGCTTTGTTGTCGTTGCCGTTGGCTGTGATTCTTGAGAGCTTCTTGAATATTGTTCCCCATTTCCTTTTTAGCATGAAGACACTAATCGCATTTGTTGGAATTGTTGTATCGCTCGCGTTGCCGGTTTGGCTCGTTATCAATCGGCCGGCCGACTACAATCCACTAGCCCAAGTGCTCTTCAGTATTATGCTTGCTGGCTTCTCCGTTTGGCTAGGAGTCGCGTTCGCATCAAAAGATGCCTCGAAAGATGCCGCCGGTCGTTGGTTACCGGCGGCCGAAGCTGCGGTGAAGCAGCTCATAACGATCTCAGCGACCGTGGACCGGATGCGCTATGTGCAGCGGCTGGCATGTGATAGTCAAGAAGCGGCGCCAAGCCGCCGTGTGTTTGAGACCCAATGCAGAGAGAATTCAGAGAAGCTCGCGACGATCAGAGATATGATCGATAATGCCACTGCCACCTGGGAGATTTTCATCGCGAATAATTGCGAGAAGACTCAGTGCGATGACATCGGACGACGAATCGAAATTACTAAGAAGAGGCTATCAGCAGATCTCGCTCGTGATCTACCGCCGCAAGCGGCTTCTGGGTTGTGAAAGACTCCAATTAATCGGCGCAGTCAGGTTGAATGCTCCGCGGAATGAAATATGCGACCACATGTGGTGGCAATTTTGCACCCCACGAGATGCCGCTTATTCCATTGAAAAGCTGATCACCACAAGTTGACGCACGCGTTTGGTCACCACAAGTTGACGATTTGCGACATTTCAAGGTGACTTTACCATTCGCAGATAGTCTGGGCCTATAGCTCAACGGTTAGAGCAGGGGACTCATAATCCCTTGGTTCTGGGTTCGAATCCCGGTGGGCCCACCATTTCCGGCGATCAGGGTTCACTTTTTGTCGATGTGCCCATCACTTTGCCCAGTGGGATTGCTGATGCCTCTTTTTCGCGCCGGGCGCCCTCATGCTTCCTATCTGCGTCGTGCTGGAGATGAACTACTCTGGTCTGCCGATTACCTGAGCCATTTCGTTGAGCCGGCGCAGAGCGTCGTCACGGTCGCGCCGAAGTTTGTCGAGGGCCAGCTTTTCGCTGGCCAGCCGGCTCGTGATGGACTCGGGCGTGCCGGTGGCCGCCGTCTTGGCCACCTCGGCCGTGTCCCGGTTAATCAGCCGCCAGGCCTCGGGGAATTCGTGTAGGATACGATCCCGTCTGGTTCGCCAACCAAGCAGAACCACATCAGGGAGACTCTTTCGGTTGACGACGGCCAGCATGGCGGCCTCGTAGTCGGCTGCGGTTGCTTTGCCGCGGCTCATCGCATCGAGCTGCAACTCTTGGATAGCGGTGTCGAAATCCTGCAATTGCTCGGGCGTAAACCGCGTGCCCAGGTCCGCCCGGAACCGGGCAAACTCAGCTGCGGAGGCCGCGCTCACGATGATCTCCGCCTGGGCGGCATCGACCATGGCTTTCAGGAGATGGTCGAAGTCGCCCGAGGCTAGGTGAAAGGGCACTGGGGGGTAGCTGTCGCCCTTGTCAGGTTGGCGGATCAGCGTAAGGCTGATTGCGCTACCATTACGGACGGCCGACATCCGCAGGAGTCCACTGCTCAGCGTGTCGATGTCGGCAAAGGTTTGTTCCCTGCCGTCGGGGCCGTCCTTCACACGATTGAGATTGTCCGAGAAAGCCTTCCACAGCGTCTCGTGAAAAAACATGGGGCCGCCATAGGGCGAGCGCCTGAAGTAGAGGTTGATTCGCCGGCTGCCATCGGGTTCGTATTCGACGAAGATGGCTAGGTTCGCAACCGTGCCCTCTTCGAAATAGGCGATATCCTTGTAGCCAGTGCCCGCGCGCGCCGACGGAAGGCCAAGGCCGAGAACGACAATGCCGATACCGACCCAAGCCCCAAGCCACGGCGACAAAAACGAAACCGGACGCTCCATGCGGAAGACCATTTGGGTTGCCTGAGACTCTTGGGCCCTGGGGTTGGGCATTTCAATCTCAACCGAGGGTCATTCGCGAACCCGGTCGGAAGAACACACCGGGCCACCGGATGACACTTGGCCTAAAATCTCGGCCATCTCATGGTTCCTGTCGCGGCATTTTATCGTCCAATCGACCCAGTGACAACTACCGCTTCCTGAGTGAGGCCAGCAGTGGCCTGGTTACGGGCGAAACGATCTCAGCTTTCAGGCAGAAACCGATAGCCGACCGACCTGACAGCCTCGATGTAGCGGGCGGCCCAGCCGAGTTTCTTCTGCAGCCGGCTGATGTGCGTGTCCACCGTGCGACTCTTAACCGATTCTTCGTAGCCGAAGATGCTCTGGAGGAGAAAGGCGCGGGACTGCGCCACCCCGCGGTTGCGGGCCAACACCACCAGCAGGTCGAACTCCGTCGGCGTGAGCTCGACCGCCTTGCCTTTGACCAGGACCGTGTGCATCGGCAGGTTGATCTCGATGCCGGGCGCCTGCAGGCCGGTGAACGCTTCCGGCCCCGGCCGGCCGTGGCCGAGGATGTTCCTGATCCGCAGGGCCAGTTCGCGCGGACTGAACGGCTTCGTGACGTAGTCGCGTGCGCCGAGTTCCAGGCCGACAACGCGGTCCATCTCAGTCGACCGGCCGGTCAGCATGACGATGGGGATCTGGCTCGTGAGGGCATCCCGCTGCAGGGCCTTGCACACCTCGAGTCCGTCCATGCCGGGCAGCGTTAGGTCTAGGACGATGAGCTCCGGCCGTGCTTCTCGCGCCATCGTGATGGCGTGCTCCCCGTCGCGGGCGAACAGCGGGTTCATGCCGGCTTCCCTTAGCTTGTATCCGATCAGCTCAAGAGCGTCAGGCTCGTCGTCGACGATGAGAATCTGCGGTTTCATTTTATCGGGCGAAGCGGCGGATAATCCCTCAGCCGTTCTTCCCCTCCTGCTTAATCTCGTCCGAGTGGCGCACGTCCTTGCCCTTTGCCAGGTAGATCATCTCCTCGGCGATGTTCGTCGCGTGGTCGGCGATGCGCTCGATCGACTTGGAGATAAACATGAGCTCCAGCGCCCGGGAGATCGTCTCGGGTTTCTCGATCATGAAGCTGGTCAGCCGCCGGTAGAGGATACGGTTGAGATTATCCACCTCCGCGTCGCGACGGATGACACTCAGCGCCCGCTGTTCGTCCTCCTGAACGAAACAGTCGAGGGCGTCGCGCAGCATTTCCAGCGCGATGGTGGCCATGCGGGGTAGGTCCGCGTAGAGTTCCAGCCGGGGCTCGATGGCCAGCTTGCGCGAGCGGCGGGCGATGCCGGTCGCCTCGTCGCCGACACGCTCCAGGTCGTGGCTGGCCTTCATGCCGACAACGATCAGCCGCAGGTCCGAGGCCACCGGGCCGCGCAGCGTCATGTAGCGGATCGCCTCGTCATCAATCAGGATCTCCAGCTGGTCGAGCTCGTCGTCCGCCGCGATCACCTTGTCGGCGAGGGCGATATCGGACTCGCCGAGCGCGCGCATGGCCAGGCGGACCTGCTCCATCGCGCGCTCGCCCATCTGCAGCAGGTGGGAGCGGAAATTTTCCAGTTCGGTGTCGAAGAAGCGTTTCATGGGAGGGATGGGGCCGGATCAGCCGAAACGCCCCGAGACATACGCCTCGGTCTGCGGGTTCGCGGGATTCATGAAGATGGTGCGGGTCTCGGCGTATTCAACCAGCTGTCCCATGTAGAAAAAAGCCGTCCGGTCCGACACTCGGGCGGCCTGCTGCATGTTGTGGGTCACGATCACGATGGTGTATTCCTTCTTCAGCTCGTGAATCAGCTCCTCGACCTTCGCTGTCGCGATCGGGTCGAGGGCGGAGCAGGGCTCGTCCAGCAGCAGGACCTCCGGCCGCACGGCGATCGCCCGCGCGATGCAGAGACGCTGCTGCTGACCGCCGGAGAGACTCGTGCCCGGGCGATAGAGGTGGTCCTTGACCTCGTCCCAGAGGGCAGCCATCCGCAGCGACTGCTCCAGCCGGTCGCGCAGCAGCTGCTGGTCGCGGACGCCGTTCAGCCGCAGGCCGCAGAGCACGTTCTCGGCGATGCTCATTGTGGGAAACGGGTTGGATTTCTGGAAAACCATGCCGACCCGGCGGCGAACGAGGGTGGCGTCGATCGACGGTGAGTAGAGGTCCTCGCCATAGAGCCGCAGGTCGCCGGCGATGCGCACACCCGGGGTGAGCTCGTGCATGCGGTTGAGCGCGCGCAGGAAAGTGGACTTGCCGCAGCCGCTCGGGCCGATGATGGCCGTCACCCGCGTGCTCGGAATCTGAATGGACACTTCCCGCAGGGCCTGGCTCGCGCCATACCACAGACAAAAATTCCGGATATCGAAGGCGACGGGCGCGGGGGCCGCAGGTGCGGCCGCGGCGGCCGGCACGGACACGGCGAAGGTGGGCGGGCGGTTGGACGGGTCGAGCATGGCGCGGTTATCGGGCGGAACGATCACGGGAGATGAAGCGGACGGAGACATTGAGGAGGAGGATCATGCCGAGCAGGACCAGGGCGCCGGCCCAGGCCTGGCGGTGCCAGTCGTCGTAGGGGGAGATGGCGTAGGTGAAGATCTGCAGCGGGACGGCGGCGATCGGCTCCGCGAGGTTGTGGTTCCAGAAGCTGTTGCCCAGGGCGGTGAACAGCAGCGGCGCGGTCTCACCCGCGACGCGGGCCAGCGCGACCAGGACGCCGGTGATGATGCCCTTCATCGCGGCCCGCACCACGATCACGAGGATGATCTTCCAGCGGGCGATGCCCAGGGCGAGTGCGGCCTCGCGGTAGCCTTGCGGAACCAGCAGCAGCATTTCCTCGGTGGTGCGCATCACGAGCGGGATCATCATGATACCAAGGGCGGCGCCGCCGGCATAGGCGGAGAAGGTCTTGAACGGAACGACGAGCAGCAGGTAGACAACCATGCCCCAGACGATGGAGGGGATGCCATTCAGCACGTCGGCGGCGAAACGGATCCACCGGTTCATCCCGTCGGACCCGAACTCGGCGAGGTAGATGCCGCCGAGCACGCCGAGGGGCACTCCGATGACCGCCGCCATCGCAAGCAGGGTCAGGCTGCCAACCAGGGCGTTGGCCATGCCACCGCCGCTCTCCCCGGTAGGCTTGGGCAACTGGGTGAAGAAGTTCCAGTCGATTGCCCCGGCGCCCTCACGGATCAGGAAATACAGCACGAGGAAAAGCGGCGCCATGACGACCAGACTGCTCAGCAGCATGAGCGCGACCATCAGGCGGCTCTTGGCCTGGCGCCAGGCATGACCGGCGGGCGGGATTCCTAGTTGGGTAGGCGTGGCCATTGCGGTTCAGTTGACCTTGCCGGTGGATTTCCCGGCGAGCGTGCGGAGCATCAGCTGGGCGAGGACGTTCACGAGGATGGTCACGGCCAGCAGCACGAGCCCGAGCTCGAAGAGCGCGCCCTGGTAGAGGTCCGTGGTGGCCTCGGTGAACTCGTTGGCGATCACGCTGGCGAGCGTGTAGCCCGGGGCGAAGAGCGAGGAGCTGACTTCGGGGCGGTTGCCTATCACCATCGTGACGGCCATGGTCTCGCCCAGGGCGCGGCCGAGGCCCAGCACGGCGGCGCCGAAAATCCCGCGGCTGGCGTAGCTCAGCACGGCGATGCGGATGATCTCCCAACGCGTCGCACCCAGGGCGCAGGCGGCCTCGCGCTGCAGATCCGGCACGGAGCGCAGAATTTCCCGCGACACCGCAGTGATGATCGGCAGGATCATGATCGCCACGATGATGCCACCTGCCAGCACGCTCACGCCGTAGATTGGGCCCTGGAACAGGGGCAGGAACCCGAGCCAGTGCTTGAGCCAGACAAAGAGGTGATCGCGCAGCCACGGCACGAGGACGAAGATGCCCCAGAGGCCGAAGATCACGCTCGGGACGGCGGAGAGCATCTCGATCACCATGATCGCGGGCTGGCGGATCCAGCGCGGCGCCACCTCGGTCAGGTAGAGCGCCGTGCCGACCCCGAGCGGCACGGCGATCAGCAGCGCGATGAGCGAGGACATCAGCGTCCCGTAGATGAAGGGCCAGGCGCCGTATTCATCGGCCACCGGGTCCCAGGCCGACTTGCTGAGGAAGCCGAGACCGAACCGGGCCACCGCCAGGTGGGCGCCGCGGTAGAGCTCCCATCCCACCAGGAAGATAAGGCCGACGATCGTAGCGGCGGCGAGCAGGGCCAGCCAACGGAACGACACGTCCGGCCACCGGCGCGGCGGGGCGAACCGGGCGGCGGGTGCGTCGGCGGTGGGTGACGGGGCGGCGGCTCGCATGGGAAAAGTGAGCGGAGGGCACGAAGCCGTGCCCCCCTTTTTTTTGGCCGGCGCATCCGTGCGGGTGCGCCGAAGGGTTTCAGTATTTGATTTCGGCGATGCGTTTCATGACGCGCTGCTGGACGTTTTCGGGCAGGGGGGCGTAGTCGAGGGAGGCGGCCATCTTCTCGCCCTCGGCGTAGGCCCACTTCAGGAACTCCACGACCTTGCGGCCCTTGGCCGGGTCCTTCTGCTGCTCGTAGACCAGCAGCCAGGTGGTGCCGGCGATCGGGTAGGCCGTGGCGCCGGGCGGATTGACCATCGAGAAGCGGAAATCATCCGGGATCTGCGCCGTGGCGAGCGCGGCGGTGACGCTCTCGATCGAGGCGGCGATGTAGTTGCCGCTGGAGTTCTTCATGTCGGCATACGGGAGGTGATTCTGTTTCGCATAGGCCAGCTCGATGTAGCCGATGGCGCCCGGCGACTGCTTGACCTGGCCGGACACGCCCTCGTTACCCTTGCCACCGAGACCCGCGGGCCAGTTGACCGACGTGCCCTTGCCGACCTTCTCCTTCCACTCGGAGCTGACGCTGCTCAGGTAGTCCGTGAAGATGTAGGTCGTGCCGCTGCCGTCGGAACGATGCACAACGAGGATGTCCTGATCCGGCAGCTTGACCCCGGGGTTCTGGCCGGCGATGGCCGCGTCGGACCATTTCGTGATCTTGCCTAGGAAGATGGCGGCGACGGTCGGACCGTCGAGGCGGAGCTTCGGGTTGCCCGGCAGGTTGTAGCTGATGACATCCGCGCCGGCGACGGTCGGGATATGGAGCAGCTTGCGCGGGGCCTTCGCGAGCGACTCGTCCGACATCGGGCCATCGGAGGCGCCGAAGTCGACGGTTTCGGCGAGGATCTGCTTCTGACCGCCACCCGAGCCGATCGACTGGTAGTTGAAGCGGACAGAATCATCGACCTTGGCATACTCGTTGAACCATTTCGAGTAGATGGGATACGGGAACGTGGCGCCGGCACCGTTGATGAGCATCTGGGCCGGGGCCACGCTCGCGGTGAGCGCCAGCACGGCCAGGGAGAGGAAGGTTTTCATGTGGGATTGGGTTGGAGGACTGCGGGGAAAGGGAATTGCGCGCGCCGCTCAGGGCAGGACGTAGCGGAGGTCAAGGAAGAGCATGCTGGTGTGGGCGTCGGACGGCGCGCCGGGGGCCAGATACCACGGCTTGCGGTCGACATATGAACCCTGGCCGATGATCTGCAGCGCACCGTAGGCCGGGTTTTTCCAGAGCGTCTGCACCGCGCCGATGGTGTATTCGGTGATCGACTTGTTCTGCGAGTTCGGGGCGCCGGTGTAGCCGTAGCCGACCAGGCTGCCGCTGGACTGGGCGGCGGTCTTGCGGCCGATCTCCACCGTGCTGTAGTAGCCGAACACGGATGTCTTGGGCGCGGCCTGCCATTCGAGGCCGGTAAGGTAGGAGTAGGTGCTGAGCGGCGAAATCGTGTAGGCGCCCGAGGCGTCCGGCGGGTTGACGATGAAGTCGGGGGCCTGACCGAAGACGTAGCGGCCGCCGCCCTTGCTCGCGAAGGCGTTGCCGACGAAGCGCAGGTCCTTCACCAGCTCGAGCGACACGTTGAAGGAGCCGCCGTAGCCGCTGGCGCTGTTGTTGCTGTTCACCGGCGTCGCGCCGGTCGTGAAGGTGTTGATCTTGAACGAGCGGTAAAGCCCGGCGACCTCGACGTGCCACGGCAGGTCGTTGACCTTCGTGTCAAAGGCGAGCTTGCCGATGATGTCGGGCATCGAGTTCGGCGAGGAGGTGGCGGCGCCGGAGTCGACCAGACCGGTGCTGAAGCCGGTCGGCAGCGTGACGGCCGCGGAACCGTTCGTGCCACCGACATACTGGTCGGGGTTCTCGAGGGAGATGCCGGCGGTGAACTCAGGCGAGGCGTGATAGACGATACGCACCTGCGGCTGGCGCGCCCATACGAGCCCGGCCTGGTAGTTCGTGTCCATGTTCATCGTGAAGAAGATGTCGCCGGGAATGGGCGAGATGCCGGTGCGGTTCGGCGTGAGCGTGCTCCAGTCCTGGCCGGCGAGAAATTCCCAGTCGTGCCACTTCAGGTCGGCGAAATACACGCGCATGCGCGTGGTGGCAGCGTTGCTGCTGACGCCGAGGTTGGTGGGGGCGTTGCCGAGGAAGTCCGCCTCCAGGTAACCCAGCACCTTCGTGTCGTTCACCGCGGAGTCGATGCGCAGGCCGATGCGCGAGTTCTGCGCGCTGAAGCGCGTCTCGGAGAGCTGGCCGGCGCTGGAGTTGCCGTAGGGGATGCCGGCGAAGTTGGTGCCGATGCCGCTGCCGACGTTGGTGCTGCGGGAGACCGACGTGAAATCGACGAAGCCCAGCGGCGTGAACTGGGCGTTGCCGATCGCGAAGCTGAGCGGCGAGGCGCCGCCGCCGGTTTTCACCACGGCAGTTGAGCCGCCGGAGGCGGGCGCCGCGGAAGCGGGTGCAGCCGGCGCGGCGGCCATCGTCGCGGCCGAGGCGTCGACCTGCTTCTGAAAGGCGTCAGCGTCCGAGCTCGTGAGCACGCCGCGCTTCACGAGGAGATCGAGCAGGATCTGGCTGCGGTCCGGTTCCGCGGCCAGGCCGGTCGTGGTGGCGAACAGGGAGGCGCCGAGCAGGGCGGCGCTCCAGGAGGAGATTTTTTTGCGAAGCATGGTCATCACTGGGTTGGGTTTGGCGGCCCGGCCGAGTCGAGCCGGGCAACGAGCCCACACCTGCCACCGGCCTGCGGGGAATAAAGTTTATGAACGGAATTTAATGAGAATCGTTACGAACGTGTTACGACGTAACGGAGGCGCCACAAAACGGGCTTCGCCAACATCCAGGCCGGGAAAATAGTTCATCCCAAAATGAACTAAGTTGGGTGGCGTTTGCCCGGCCGCGCCCCGCAGCCGCCAGATTAACGGGCGCTGAACGGGCGATTAAATTCCGTTCAGAACATTTTCGCCGCGGCATTATGCTGCACACTCCGGGGTGCATGAAAAAGACATTGCTCGCTCTCAGCCTTTCGGGCCTCGCCATCCTCCCGGCGGGCGCCATCGCGGCTACGCCGCTCACGCTTGCTCCCGTCGGCCCTGACAATTCGTCTGCGCCGGTTCGCTCCGCGACCGGCGGGCTCAGGGTTTTCTCCGGGTTCGATCCCAACACGGCGAGCGTGGATGACACGAAGCCGTTCCAGAACGCCGCCTATGAAGTCCGCACGACCGACGGTGTGCTCGTGCAGACGGTGCCCAACGTCTACGGCCTGCGGGCCGGCGACCAGCCACCGACGATCGAACTCGCCGCGGGCTCGTATCGGGTCACCGCCTGGTCGGCCAAGCACGGCCTGGTCACGGTGCCAGTCACGATCATGGGCGGCCGCCTGACCGCGGTCCACCTCGAGGCCGGGAAAAGCTGAGACGGCAACAACGTCCGTTTCCGATTTCTGCCACAGGGCAGAGTGTGTGCAAAAACCGCGGCGCAGGGGTGCGCCGCGGTTACTTTTTCCGGGTTCAGGGCACGGAATGAAACACCGCGCTTGGGCCGGCCCAGGTGCGGACCCTTTCGTTTTAGCGCAAACTGCCGGTCTGATAGTCGAGGAGATCGCGGCGCAGGCGGTAGTCATATTGCGCGTTGGTATGGGCGATCTCCGCGGAAACCTGGGCCAGCTCGGCCTGGTTCAGCTCGACAATGGAACTCAGCCCCTGCTCGAAACGGACGTGGGCCAGATCAAGGGCGGCGCTGGAGTTTTCGAGCAACCCGGCCGTCAGGCCGATGCGTTCCTGCGCGTGCGCGGCCTCCAACCAGGCCAGGCGCACATCCCGGACCAGGTTGCCCTCGGCCTGCTGGAGGGACGCTTCGGCGTCATCCGCCTGCAGCTCGGCCTCGCGTTGCCGAGCCCGATAGAGGCCACCGGTGAAGAGCGGCAGGTTCACGTTCACGCCGACCGCGGCATAGTCATGCTCAAAGTGCTCGTCGTGGGTCGGGACGACGCCGGCGGTGCCGAGGGCTGAGACTGTAGGTAGGCGGGAATCGCGGGCGGCCTTGGCCACATTGCGGGAGGCATCCCGCTCGGCGCGCTCGCGCAGGAGTTCCGGCCGCTGCTGCAGGGCCAGCCCGGTCAGCGGCTCGGAATTCGCGGGCAGCGGCGTGGCCAAGGCCGGTTCTTCGACGAGGTCGGCGGTGATGACCGCGCGCTGGCCGAGCAGATTGGTCAGTGTGGCGAGAGCGGACTGCCAGTCGGACTCGGCTTGGTCTACCAGCAGCCGGGCCTCGCTGACGCCGACTTGGGCGAAGCGGGTGTCGAGCTCGGACTTCAGGTTGTTGCGGGCCAGCGCGCTGATCCTCTCGTAGAGCAGCTGGCGGCTGGCCAGGGTCTTGGCAGCCACGGCCTGGACGGCGCGGGCCTCGAGGGCGCTGAAGTAGGCCGCGTCGACGGCGAGCAGCAACTGGGCCCGGGCCGCCTGCACGTTCGCGTCGGCCGCGCGCATCCGCGACCGGGCGGCGTCGGCGAGGCTGGACGTGCGGCCGAAGTCGGTGATCAGCTGGCTGATGGCGACACCGGCTCCGATGTGGTCGTAGATTTGGGAGTTGCTCAGGCTGCCGGCCGCCACGCGGGTCACCGCCTCGCCGGTGCCCACCGCGGTGGCGTTGGCCGAAACCTGCGGAAAATAGCCGGCGCGGGCCTCGGTGTCGGCCTGCCGGGCCACGAGGGCGCGCAGTTCCGCGACGGTGATGCTGGGGTGCATCCGCAGCGCGGTCTCCCGGGCTTGGGCGAGCGTCAGGGATTCGGCGCAGGCCGTGCCCGCAAGGCCCAGAACCATCAAGGTGAACGTGGGGAAGAGGACGCGAGGCTTCATGCGACCACCTCCTGGACCAGCGGTGGCGTCGTGGGTTTTGGGTCGGCCTCCTCGCCGCGGTGGGCGATCAGGTAGGCGGCGGGCACCACGAAGACGGTGAGGACGACCGATACCGCGAGGCCGCCGATGATGGCGCGGGCCAGCGGCGCATAGGCCTCGCTGCCGGCACCCAGGGCGATCGCCATTGGGATAAGCCCGATGAGGGTGGCGAGTGAAGTCATCAGCACGGGCCGCAGGCGCACCCGGCAGGCGAGCGTCACCGCCTCGCGCAGGGGCTTCCCGTCCGCGCGCAGCCGGCGGATGAACTCGACAATCAGGATGCTGTTCGAGACGACGATGCCCACCATCATCACCACGCCCATCAGGGACATGATGTTGAGGGTGGTGCCGGTGGCCCACAGGATGACCAGCACGCCGGTCAGGCCTGTCGGGACGGCCAGCAGGATCAGGAGCGGATCGATGAACGACTCGAACTGCGCGACGAGGATCAGGTAGACCAGCAGCGTCGCCAGGATCAGGCCCAGCCCGAAGCTGCGGAAAGAGGTCTGCATCGCCGCCACCGAGCCGCGCACATTGACGCGGACGTTGGGCGGCAGCGTGGTGTCGTGGATGATCTTCTCCACCTGCTCGGCGACTCCGCCCAGCGCTTCCCCGGAAGGAGCGACGTAGATGTCGATCACGCGCTTGAGCTGGTAGTGGTCGACCTCGGTGGGTGACTCGATGTGCCGGATCTGGCTGACCGTATCGAGCCGGGTGGACAGCTCCGAGTGCGTGCCGTGCAACGGGACGGCGGCGAGGTCCGCCATGTTCTTGACGTGGTTCTCGGCATACTGGACGGTGAGCATGTAGTCGTTGCCGCTCTTGGGATCGACCCAGTAGCTGGGCGCGATCATGGCGTTGGAGGTGAGCGCGGTGATGACGTTGCCGACGATTTCCCTCTCATTGAGCCCGAGTTCGCTGGCGCGGATGCGGTCGATGTCGATCTTCAGGGCCGGCGCATCGATATCTTGGGGCACCAGCACGTCGCTGACGCCGCGCAGGGCGCGGACCTTCTGGGCGATCTCGACCGCGGTGCGGTGCGTGGCCTCGAGGTTGGAGCCCGTGATCTGGATGTCGATCGGGGCCGGCAGGCCGAGGTTGAGCACGGCGTCGACCAGGCCGCCGGTCTGGAAGTAGGCGGAGACCTGGGGCAGTTCCTTGGCCAGGCGGGCGCGCACCCTGTCCATGTAGGCGAAGCTGCTCAGCTTGTGCTCCGGCTGCAGGCCGACCTGCACGAAGGCCGTGTGCGACCCGGAGTTCGAGGTATAGATCGAGGAGAAACCGGGCGTGACGCCGATGTTCGAGACGACGATGCGAAGTTCGTCCTTGGGCACGGTCTCGCGGACGATCTGCTCCACGCGGCTCACCAGCTGGTCGCTGATCTCGAGGCGCGTGCCCGTGGGCGCCTTGAGGTTGATGACGAACTGGCTGGGATCGGTGCGGGGGAAGTAGGCTTTTCCGACCAGGGGATAGAGCGCGAGGCTGAAGACGAAAAGCCCCATGATGCCGATCACTGTCGCCACCGGGCGGAGCAAGGAAACCTTCAGGCGGCCCTCGTAACCGTCGAGCATGCGGTTGAACCTGGTGTTGAACCACGCGTTGAAGCGCGCGCCCCACGCCTTCGGGGTCGCGGCGGCCCCTTCCTCGTGCCCGTGATGGCCGTGGATGAACTTCGCGCAGAAGAGCGGGACGACGGTGACCGCCACCACATACGACGCGAAGAGCGACAGGACGACCGACAGGGCCAGTGCGGTAAAGAGGAACTGGCTGACACCGTAAAGGAACGTGACGGGGAAGAACACCACCGCGGTGGTGAGGGTCGCCGCGAGCACGGGCAGCGCGACCTCCTGGCCGCCCTTCTGGGCCGCGACGGCGGGCGACTCGCCGAGCTCGAGGTGGCGGAAGATGTTCTCCAGCACGACGACCGAGTTGTCGATCAGCCGGGAGAAGGCGAGGGCAAGGCCGCCGAGGATCATCGCGTTGATGGTGTTGCCGCCGGCGGAGAGCGCAATGAAGGCGGCCAGCGCCGAGAGGGGGATCGAGAGGAAGACCGCCACGGTGGCACGCATGCTGCCGAGGAAGAGCAGGATCATCGCGCCCGTGAGCACGAGGCCGATCGCGCCCTCGTGCAGGAGATTCTCGATGGCGTTGCGGACGAAGACGGACTGGTCGAAGACCACCTTGGTCACGAGCTGCTTCGGGATATCGAGGAGGTTTGCGACCGCGGCCTTGATGCCGTCGACCACGGCGATGGTGTTGGCGTCGCCGCCCTGTTTCAGCACCGGCAGATAGACCGACGGCTGCCCGTCCACCCGCACGATGCTGCTCTGGATCTGCGAGGCGTCCTTGGCCTCGCCGATGTCGCCCACGAGCACCGAGTTGGCGCCCACGGTCTTGAGCGGCAGGCGGTTGATGTCCTTCATCTCGTTCACCTGGCTGTTGGCGTAGAGACTGTAGTCGAGTGGCCCGATCTTCACGTCGCCGGCGGGCAGGATCAGGTTGGATTCGTTCACGGAGCGGACCACGTCCATCACGCTGAGCTGGTGCGCCTCGAGCTTGAGGGGATCCACGTAGACCATGATCTGCCGGTAGCGGCCGCCGAACGGCTGCGGCACCGAGGCGCCGGGCACGTTGGCCACCTGGTTGCGCACCGTGTATTGGCCCATGTCACGGAGCTGGGCCTCATTGAGGCCGTCGCCCTTCAGCGTGATGAGGCAGACCGGGAGGCTGGAGGCGTCGAACTTGAGCACCACGGGCGGCAGGGTGCCGGGCGGCAGGCGCCGCAGATTGGCCATCGCGAGGTTCGCGATGGTGGTCACAGCCGAGTCGGCGTTGGTGCCCGGTTGGAAATAGACCTTGATGAGGCTGACGCCAGGCAGCGAACGCGACTCGATGTGGTCGATGCTGCTGCCCAGGGTGAAGAAGCGCTCGAAGCGGCCGGTGATGTCGTTCTCGATCTGCTCGGGCGGCATGCCGGAGAAGAAGGTGGCGACGACGACCACCGGGATCTTGATCTCGGGAAACAAGTCCACGGGCATGCGCGCGAGGCGCGTGATCCCGACGACGCACAGGATCAGGCAGGCGACGAGGATGAGATACGGATAGCGGATCGAGAAACGGGACATGGAAATGGATCAGGCGGGGGGGAGGGAAACGGCGGCGCGCAACTTCTCGACCGAGAAATCGGGGGTCCGGCACAGGGCGATGAGGGCCTGGTCGTGCGCCGTGATGTGGGCGGCGGCGGCGGGGATCTGCGCGGCGATTTCCTCGGGGACCGACTGGACGCCATGGAGGTCGCCGTGCAGCAGGTCGCCGGAGCGAATGGTCAGGCCGTCAATGGTCACCGGGGTGCCGATTTCCACGATATGGACATAGGAATGCGACACCGAGAGGTTGCCCGCAAAGAGCGGGAAGCTGAGGTCGGCCACGGCGGGGAGATCGCGCACCGCGCCGTTGGTAATCGCGCCGACGCAGCCGAGGGCCTGGAGGATGTTGATGTGCACCTCGCCGAGCAACGCGCCCAGGCCGGGCCTCGTGCTGATATCCTCCACCGCCACGATCCGGGGGCCGGGAATCGAGCGGATGTAGTCCCACCAGTCGGTCCGGTCCAGGTAGGTGCGGGCGCCGGTCGGGGGCGAGGAACCGCGGATCTTCACCGTCACGGCATGGCCGACCATGGGCCGGTGTTGCGGGAAGAGGCAACGGGTCGCGCCGGCGGTGAAGCCGTCGTTGCGCAGGCGCAGCTGAAAGGTCTCGATGGCGTTGGCCAGCGTGCAGGCGTCCATCCGGCGGAGCGCCTCCAGGATGTCGGGCGTGAAGGCGGTGTTCATAGCGTGGCGAGGAGTTTGACGGGTTGGGCCAGCACCTTCTGGCCGGTGTGCACCTGCGACCGGTTGCCGATCATCACCTGTTCGCCCTCGCGCAAGCCCGAGAGCACCTCGTATTTCGTGGGCGTCTCCAGGCCGAGCTGGACCGGCCGTTCTTCAATCTCGTGGTTGCGGTTCACCACGTAGACCGTCGGGTGCGCGCTGCCGGAGACGGCCTCGACTGGAATCGCGAGCGCCTGAGGCCGGCGCTGCAGCTTGAGCACTACCGTCGCATACATGCCGGGAATCAATTTCAGGTCGGCATTTGGCACCTCCACTTCCGTTTCCATCGTCCGGGTCTCCATCGTGATCCGGCGGGAGAAGCGGGAGATGGTGCCGGTGAGCGGTTGCGTCTCGCCATCGAGGTGGATTTCCACCGGGTCGCCGACGGTCATGGCCCCGGCGTAGGAGGCGGAGACGGCGAAATCGAGGCGCAGCCGGTCGTTCTCCGACAGGCGGATGAGCGGCTTGGTCTGCGTGTCGGACGAGGTGCCGGCCTGGATCAGCGCGCCCGGATCGGCAAACCGCTTGGTGATCACGCCGTTGAAGGGCGCCGTGATCCGCGTGTAATCCGCAAGCGTCTGGTATTTTTTGGCGTCGGCCTTGGCGGCCGCGAGGGCGGCGGCGGCGGCGCTGTCCTTTTCCTCGGCGGCGTCAAGGTCCTGCTGCGCCACGAGGGCCGGCCGGCTTTGGCTGACGCTCTGCAGCCGCGTGTAGGTGAGGTGGGCTTCCTTGTAATCGGCCTCGGCCCGTTGTTGTGCCGCCAGCGCGCGCGCCAGGTCGTCGTCCAGTTCCGGCACTTCCAGGATACCGATCAGGTCGCCGGCCTTCACGCGGTCGCCGATGTCCACCTGGATTTCGCGCAGGTAGCCCGAGGCCTTGGCGTGCAGGTCGATTTCCTCATAGGGGCGGAACTCGGCCTGGATGGTGAGTTCCTTGAACAGGTCCTCCCGGTCGACCACGGCGACGGCGACGGTGGGCAGCGGGGCCGCCGGCTCTTCGGCCCGGGCGCCGGGCGCCGCAGAAGCCGCCAGAGCGAGTCCCAGCCCTCCGATGAGCCATCGGCGGTTGGCGAGAGGAGCGAAACGGGGACGCGCAAGCAAGGGACGTGTTTTCATGGGAAAAATCAGGCCGGGGAAGCCGGCGGGGTCGCCAAGGGCAGGCGCACCCGGAACAGGCTGCCCTGGCCTTGCGTGCTCTCGACCTCGATGCGGCCGTCGTGCGCCGCGCAGATGACCTTGACGATCGACAGGCCGATTCCGGCGCCACCCAACTCGCGGCTGCGGGCTTCATCGACGCGGAAAAAACGGTCGAATACGTGTGGGAGCGCCTCGGCGGGTATGCCGATGCCGTTGTCCGCGACTTCACAGAGCGCCTCGGCGCCGGCCGCCCGGACCGACAGCTTCACGTTCCCGCCGTTCGGCGTGTATTTGATGGCGTTGTCGAGCAGGTTGACGATGACCTGTTTCAGCCGGGCGCGATCGCCCTCGACCCAGACCGGGTCCGGTGTCTCGCAGGTGATCGTCTGCCCCTTGTCCTCGGCCAGCAGGCACATCTGCTCGGCCGTGGAGGCCGCCAGCTGGGCGACATCAAACCGGGTGTGTTCCGCGTGCGCCTGCCCGGCTTCAAAACGCGAGAGGGCAAAAAGGGTCTCCACGATCTGCACGAGCCGTTCCACCTCCTCGCGTGAGTTGGCCAGCGAGTCGCGCAGGGCGTCATCCAGGTCCGCCCGTTGCGCGATGACATCCAGCTCGCTCCGCAGGATGGTGAGCGGCGTGCGCAACTCGTGGGAGGCATCCGCCAGGAAACGGAGGTTGTGCTGAAAGGCCGACTCCAGGCGGATGATCATCCAGTTCAGGGTTTGCGACAGATGCTCGAACTCGTCCCCCGTGGCCGGCACCGGCAGGCGCTCGCTCAGGTTGCGCGAGGTGATGCCCTCGGCGCTGCGCCGGATCTGCTCGACGGGCCGCAGCGACCGCCCCACCAACCAGATGCCGCCGACCAGCGCCACCCCGCCCACGACGAGGAAGCCCAGGCACAACGACACCAGCAGCCGCGTCAGCTCGTTGAGCGCCGGGGTCAGTGATTCTCCGGTCTCGATATAGAAAGCGGGCGGGTGGCCCGGGTCGGAAGCGATCGCGACGATCACGAGCTCCGTCCGGTCGTTCGTCTTCTCCTTGCGGATGCCGGCGGCGCGGGCCGGGCCCGGCAGGGCCTTGGGATCGAAGCTGCGATCATGCGGGAGGCCGGACTGGTAGAGGACCGTGCCGTCGGGCCGGGCGATGCGCACGAAGCGATCGCTCGCTTCCGGAGCGAAATCGGTGGTGATTTCCCGGGTGAGATCACGGCTGGAATCGGCCAGGACCTGATTCGCCAGTGAGCCGATGCGCTCGGCCCGCAGGGTCTGGCTTTCCGCCAGACGGGCTTCGAGATAGCGGCTGAGCCCGAAGTAAAGCAGCACGCCGGCCACCGCGAAGACCGCGCAGAGCCAGAGGGCATACCAGCTTACCAGCCGGAACCGGAGCGAGCGGGTGTTCATCCCGCCTCGCTCTCCTCATCACTGAGGCAGTAGCCCGCCCCGCGCACCGTGCGGATGAGTTTCAGCCGGTGCGGTTGGTCGACTTTTTCCCGGAGGTGGCGCACGTAGACGTCCACGATGTTGGTGAGGCCCTCGAAGCTGTCGTCCCACACGTGCTCCATGATCATGGTGCGGGAAAGCACGCGGCCGGCGTGCGCGACCATGTATTCGAGCAGGCCGTATTCCTTCGAGGTGAGCTCGATCCGCTTGCCGGCGCGGCGCACCTGCTGGGTGAGGCGGTCGACCTCGAGATCCGCGACGCGGAGGACGTGGTTGCGGGTGACCGGCGGCCGGCGCAGCAGGGCTTTCACGCGCACGAGCAGCTCGGCGAACACAAACGGCTTCGTCAGGTAGTCGTCGGCACCCGCCTCGAAATTCTCCACCTTGTCTCCCGTGGCGTCGCGCGCGGTCAGCACGAGCACCGCCGCGTTGCCGCCCTGGCGCCGCAGGCGGCGCAGCAGCTCCGTGCCGCTCATTCCCGGCAGCATCAGGTCGAGGATGATGAGGTCGTAGTCCATGCACGAGGCCATCTCCCACCCGCGCGGGCCGGTGTTGGCCACGTCCACGGCATACCGCTCCGCCCGCAGCCCGCGGGCAACAATGTCGGCCACCTTCTTTTCGTCCTCAATGAGCAATAGGCGCATGGTCTGTTCGTAGGCCAACCATACCACTTTTCCCATTAAGGAGTGGTGAAGACCCAATTAAATTCCGTTCAGAAACTTTCACCGGGCATCGCGTTGTGGCAGTCAGGAAGCCTACCTTATGAAATCGATTCTTAAAGTTTGTTTCGCCGTCGCCGCGCCTGTGCTGGTTTCGTTGTCGGGTTGCGCCTCGGGGCGGGAGCCGCTGATGCTCGGTGAGGTGGGCCCGGCGGCGGTGGTCCCGCCGGCGTCTCCGCAGGGCGGCACCTTGCGCGTCTACTCCGCCTTTGAAACCGGCCCGCTCAGCCCGAGCGTGCCCGAGAACATCAACCAGCACACCCAATACACGATCAGCACCGAGGGCGGTGAGCCCCTGCGCACCGTGGCCAACCGGGCCGGCCCGTGGGGCGAGGAGCCCGAGTCGGTCCTGCTTCCGCCCGGCCATTATCAGGTCGAGGCCCTGGCCAACGGGAACCGGTATGTGAAGGTGCCGGTGTTGATCGTGACCGGCCGGATCACGTCGGTGCATCTGGACAACGGGGCTTCGCGGGATGGGCTGGACGCCGTCAACCCGGCCGATGCCGTGCGCCTCCCCGGGGGCCAGGTCGTCGGTTGGCGCGCCGAGCCGGCCGCCAGCCCGGGCGCGGGGCGCAACTGACACGCTGCGCCGGGCCGATCAAACGGCAGTCGGGTGCAACCAGTCCCAAACGTGAACGCGCCCCGCCGGTCGCAGACGCATCACCGGGACAGGGCGACCCATTGGCGTTGGATGTGTCATGCGGCGGGGTGCGGATTCAGCCTGGCCCTGGTCGGCTTCCGCCTGCTGGATCCTTGGCGCCTGCACCGACATTTCCTGCTGGTGCTGTTGCAATGCGGCCTGTTCGCGGCGGTGATGGCCGGGATCTCCTTTTTGGCCGCGGTCACGCGGAATGGAGGTAAGGAAGACGGACCCCGCGGCTAGTGCGCCGCGAGCTGCTGGTGGCCGCGATGGCGGTCCTGCCGGGCGAACGACTGGCGCGGGGCCGGGGAACAAGGCGCTCGCGTCGCTGACCGTAACATAGGGTTGAATCGGGGGTCGACCAGTCATTCGATCACCCAGACGCCTGCGCATCCGCCCCGGGGTGGCGGCGCCCCTCTCATAAATCTCATGCTTAATCCGAAGAAACGTTTCCCGATCGTGAACGCGCTGATCGAGACCTTCGGGTTCAGCCCGGCGCTTGCGACGATCGTCGCGCTCTTTCTGGGGGGCGTCAGCGTGCTCGCGCTGGTGTGGGTTGTGCGCTCGGCGCCGCCGCGCACCCTGGTCCTCACGAGCGGACCGGAGGGCAGTTCCTTCCAGCGCTGGGCCGAGTCCTATCAGAAGATCCTGGCCACGCGCGGCGTCACCTTGGAGATCCGTCCGTCCGCCGGCTCCCTCGACAATCTCCAGCGTCTGAAGGCGGCGGGTTCGAAGGTCGACATCGGGTTCCTGTCGGGCGGCCTGACGGAGGGGACCGACACCGCCGGGCTGGTTTCGCTAGGGAGCATCGCCTACCAGCCTCTCTGGGTCTTCTATCGCGGCGCGGCGCCGCTCGGCCGGCTCGGGGAACTTGCCGGCAAGAAGATCGCGGTGGGGGCGGCCGGCAGCGGGACGCGGGCCCTGGCTGTCACTCTGCTCTCGGCCAACGGCATCACCGGTGCGCCGACGGTGCTCGTGGACAACGATTCGGAAGCGGCGGCCAAGGACCTGCTCGAGGGCCGGATCGACGCGGTTTTCCTGATGGGGGACTCGGCATCGATCCAAACCCTGCGCAGCCTGGTGCGCTCGCCGGATGTCCGGCTGTTCAATTTCACGCAGGCCGACGCCTACGTCCGGCGCTACGCCTACCTGAACCGGATCGATCTGCCGGAGGGTTCGATCGACCTCGGCAAGGACCTGCCGGCCCAGGACACCACACTGGTCGGCCCCACGGTCGAACTCGTGGCGCGCGAAGGCCTGAACTCCGCCCTTTCCGACCTGCTCCTCGAGGTGGCGCAGGAGGTCCACGGCAAGTCGGGCCTGCTGGCGAAGCACGGCGAATTTCCCGTCCCGCTGGAGCACGAGATTGCCGTGAGCCCCGATGCCCTCCGCTATTACAAGTCGGGCAAGGGGTTTTTATACGGGGCCATCAGCTCCTTCTGGCTGGCGAACCTGCTCAACCGGCTGCTCGTGGTCATCGTGCCGGTGGCGCTGGTGCTGATCCCGGCCATCCGGTTCTTCCCGCTCGCCTACCGGTGGAGCGTGCAGCTGCAGATCTACCGCTGCTACCGGCCGCTGCTCCGCCTGGAGCGCAGCGCCGCGGGGCCGCTGACACGCGAGCGGGTGGCGGAACTGCTGCAGCAACTCGACGAGATAGAAGCCGCGGTCGACAGCCTGAAGGTGCCGGCATCATTCGCCGACCAGTTCTACGTCCTGCGCGGCCACGTGGCCTTCGTGCGCGACCGTCTGCGGTCCGCCACCCCGCCGGCCTGAGCGGGTATCCGCGGTCGGGCCCGGGCTCGTCCCGCCAAGGCATGCGTTTCTTTTTCCAAGGGATGCGCAGTTAACGGCGCGGGAGAGTGGAATAGTAGGTCGATCCCCCATCCGAGGACCCCGGAGGCCTGCGCCGCCGGCTTTTTCATTTCGCGCCCCGCGCAATCCACCCGGGGGCAAAGCGCCGCCACCGCCATCGAGCAACCCCCAAGATGAAACCCGCCCATCCCGGCAGAGTTCCACTGGGCCTGTTGGTTTCCGCGACCGTGCTGGCGTCCGGACTCTGGGCCGCGGAGGTCGTCCGCCCGGACGTTCCGACCGCGGACGAACGCGCCGCGCTGCCGGCCCGCCAGGCGGAGTTCCGGCGCCTGCATCGCGACGTGACGGTCGCAGTTTTCCCGGTCCGCCTCGGTTCAGCGGCTGATGCGGGGCGGGCGAGTGAACTCGCGGACAGTCTGAGCCGGGCGGGAATCGGACGGGTCTGCGCGGTGACGGCGCCGATGCCTTCGGCGGCCACGATTCCCGCGGTCGCCGAGCACGCGACCCCCTGGAATCTCGCCCGCGCCTTCCGCGCTCACCTGCGGGGCAATCCCTGCGGGGCTGACTACGCAATCCTGGTCGACGCCAGCGGGGCGGAAGGCGTGGACTTCGTGCTCTGTGACGCACGTGGCGACTGGGTGTTGGTTGGATCCCGTGATTTTCCGCCGGTGGCGCCGCGCGCCTGGACCGGCCTCGTCGTCGACGCGTTGCTCGACCTTGTCAACCGGGCTCCGCCCCAACCTCCGCCTCTATGATCAAGCGCATGCTTCTGATGCTGGCCGTGATGACGCTCCTGGTGGGCGGTGTCATCGGCTACAAACTGCTCGGCCGGCACATGATGAATGCGGCCTTGGCCGCGCAAAAACCGGCGCCGGCCGCGGTGGCCACGACCGAAGCCCGCGAGGCTGACTGGCGGCCGACGCTGCACACCGTGGGCAGTTTCGTCGCCACCCAGGGCATCATCGTGAGCGCGCAGCTCGACGGCGCGGTCACCCGCATCGCCTTCGAGCCCGGTGCAACCGTCAAGGAAGGAGAGCTGCTTGTGCAGCAGGACGTCTCCACGGAGACAGCGCAGCTCGCCAATGCCGAGGCCGCCGCGACCTTGGCCGCACTCAGCCTCGAGCGCGCCCAGCAGCTTCGGGCCAACGGCTCCAATGCCCAGATCGAACTCGATACCGCGACCGCGACCCAGCAACAGGCGGCGGCGGCCGTCGAGGCCATCCGGACGATGATCGAGAAGAAGACGATCCGCGCGCCGTTTGCCGGCCGGACCGGCATCCGGCAGGTGAATCTGGGCCAGTTCCTGCGCAGTGGCGCCGCGATTGTCTCCCTGCAGGCCCTGGACCCGATCTTCTTCAACTTCACCCTGCCTCAGCAGAATGCGGCGCAAGTGCGACCAGGCCAGCCCGTGGCGGTCACGGTCGACGCGTTTCTCGGGACATCCTTCGGCGGGACGATCAGTGCCCTGAATCCCAATGTCGACGAGGCGACGCGCGCCCTGCAGCTGCAGGCCACGCTGCCCAATCCGGCCGGCCGGCTCCAGCCGGGCATGTTCGGCGTCGTCGAGGTTGAGCTGCCGGTGGTCGAGAAGGTGGTCACGCTGCCGCTGGCCGCCATCGTTTACAACCCCTACGGCAATGCGGTTTACCTCGTGGAGCCCGCGGCGGAAGGCGGGGGGATGGTCGCGCGCCAGCAGTTTGTGCAGACCGGCGCCACGCGCGGCGACCAGGTCGCGATCCTCAAGGGCGTGAAGCCCGGCGCCATCGTGGTCACCGCGGGCCAGCTCAAGCTCCGCAACGGTGCCAGCGTGGTGGTCAACAACACGGTTCTGCCGAGCGACTCCGCCACGCCCCGGCCCGCGCATCCCTGAAGCCCGATGAACTTCACGGACATCTTCATCAAGCGGCCGGTGCTCGCCTCGGTGGTCAGCCTGCTGATCCTGCTCGTCGGCCTCCGTTCCATCATGCTCCTGAACGTGCGGCAGTATCCGCGCAGTGACATCGCGGTCGTCACGGTCAACACCGTCTATGTCGGGGCGGGCGCGGAGCTCATCCGCGGCTTCATCACGACGCCTCTCGAGCGCGAGATCGCGAGCGCCGACGGCATCGACTACATGGAGTCGAGCAGCAGCCCGAGCGCCAGCTCGATCACCGTCCACCTGCGGATGAACTACGATCCCAACGACGCGCTCACCCAGATCACCTCGAAGGTGAACCGCGTGCGCAACCAGCTGCCGGCGGACGCGCAGGATCCGGTCATCGACGTTCAGATGGCCGAGTCCACGGCCGCGATGTATCTCAGCTTTTCCAGCACCGAACTCGAAGCCAACCAGATCACCGACTACCTCTACCGGGTCGTCCAGCCGAAGCTCACGGCCGTGGCCGGTGTCCAGAGTGCGCAGATCCTCGGCGCCCGCATCTTCGCGATGCGCATCTGGCTCCGGCCCGACCGGCTGGCGGCACACGGCCTGGGGGCCGCCCAGGTGTGGCGCGCCATTGCACAGAACAACTACCTGTCGGCGGTCGGATCCACCAAGGGGATGATGACCTCGGTCGACCTCACGGCCAGCACCGACCTCCACACGGCGGACGACTTCCGGCGGCTGGTCGTCACTGAGCAGAACGGCGCCATCCTGCGTCTGGGCGATCTGGCCGATGTCGAGTTGGGGGCGGAAAGCTACGAGGCGAGCGTGAAGTTCGGCGGCAACCCCACCACGGCGGTCGCGATCAACGTGCTCCCGACGGCCAACGCGCTCACGGTCATCAACGACGTCCGCAAGGTGTTCCCGCAGATCGTCGCCGAGCTGCCGCGCAGCATGACCGCCGTGATCCCCTACGACGCCACCGACTACATCCGGAGCGCGATCGACGAGGTGATCGTGACGTTGGCCGAGGCGCTGCTGATCGTGGTGGTCATCATCTACCTTTTTCTCGGCACCTTTCGCTCGGTGATCATCCCGATCGTCGCGATGCCACTCTCGCTGGTGGGGGCCTGCTTCCTCATGCTGGCGCTGGGCTTCACCATCAACCTCCTTACGCTGCTGGCCATGGTGCTGGCGATCGGACTGGTGGTGGACGACGCCATCGTCGTCGTGGAAAACATCCATCGGCACATAGAGGAGGGGCTGTCGCCGCTCGACGCCAGCCTCCGGGGCGCGCGCGAGCTCGCCGGGCCGGTCGTTGCGATGACGATCACGCTGGCTGCGGTCTACGCGCCGATCGGGTTCCAGGGCGGACTGACCGGCGCGCTGTTCCGGGAGTTCGCCTTTACGCTGGCGGGGTCGGTGATCGTGTCCGGGGTCGTGGCGCTGACCCTGTCGCCGATGATGTGCTCGCGGCTGCTGCGCCCCGACACCGGCTCGCGGCAGTGGTTCGCGCATTTCCTCGACCGGCAGTTCAACCGCCTCCGGGACGCGTATGAGCGCCAGCTGCATGCGACGCTCGACTACCGGCCGGTCGTGGTCGTCTTCGCGTTCATCGTCTTCGCCAGCCTCGTGCCGTTCTACCAGTTCTCCAAGGCCGACCTCGCGCCCGACGAGGACCAGGGCATGATCATCGCCCTCGGCACGGCGTCGCCCAACGCCAACATCGACCAGATCGCCCGTTACGCCGACCAGGTCAACGAGACTGTGAGCAAGTTTCCGGAGACCGCCCAGGTCATCCAGGTCAACGGCTATCCCGCCTCCAACAACAGCATCACGCTACTGGTGCTGAAGCCGTGGGACCAGCGCACCCGCACGACGATGCAGCTCTTGCCGGAGGTGACGAAGCAGCTGGGTGGCGTGGCGGGCCTGCGCATGCTGTCCTTTCTGCGCCCGCCACTGCCCGGTGCCGGCGGCGCCAACGTCCAGTTCATGGTGGTCTCGACGGACGATCCCATCCGCATCGCGCAGGTGGCCGACGCCCTGGTGCTGGCGGCGGTGCAGAGCGGGCTGTTCTTCTACGCCGACAACAGCCTGAAGTTTGACCAGGCCCAGGCCTACATCGATGTCGACCGCGAGAAAGCGGCCGTCCTCGGGATCAGCATGGCGCAGGTCGGCGCGGATCTCGGCGCGATGCTCGGCGGCAACAACGTGAACTTCTTCAACGTGCAGGGCCGGAGCTACCGGGTGATCCCGCAGGTGGAGCGGGCCTTCCGGCTGAACCCGGAGCAGCTCGGCAACTATTACGTCTCCACCGGCCGGGGGACCCTCGTGCCGCTCTCGTCGGTCGCGTCGATCCGCTATGACGCGCAGCCCCGCGCCATGAGTCGGTTCCAGCAGCTGAATGCGGCGACGATCACCTGCGTGCCGAAGCCCGGGATCACCCAGGGCCAGGCGCTGGATTTCCTCAACGCGAAGGCGAAGGAGCTTTTCCCGGAGGGTTACACGGCGGACTACGCCGGCCAGTCGCGGCAATATGTCCAGGAAAGCGGCACGTTCCTGTTCACGATGGGCTTTGCCGTCATCATCATCTTCCTGGTGCTGGCCGCCCAGTTCGAGTCGTTCCGCGATCCGCTCATCATCATGCTGAGCGTGCCGCTTGCGGTGTCGGGGGCGCTGGCCTTCGTCTGCATCGGCTACCACGGCCTCTCCTTGAACATCTACACCAAGGTCGGCCTGATCACCCTGGTGGGCCTCGTCACCAAGCACGGCATCCTGATCACCCAGTTTGCGAACCAGCTGCAGGCCGAGGGCAAGACGCGGCGCGAGGCGGTCCAACTGGCCGCCGGGGTCCGGCTGCGGCCGATCCTCATGACCACCGCCGCCATGGTTCTGGGCGTGATGCCGCTGGTCCTGGCCTCGGGCGCCGGTGCCGTCAGCCGCCAGCATATGGGTCTGATCATCGCGACGGGCATGAGTATCGGCACGCTGTTCACCCTGTTCGTCGTCCCCACCGCCTACTCGCTGCTCGCGCGCGATCACCAGCGGGAAACGGCGCCGGCGGGCGCCGCGACAGTCCCGGCCGCGCCGGTCCTGCCGGCGCATTGAGCGGGGCCGGGGTCAGGTCTTCCGGCCGGCTTTCGCCGCGGCCTCGTCGAGTTTCTTGAGATACTTCGCCGGGTCGGCCTTGAAGCGGGCGAGGCATTTCCGGCAGCAGAAGCGCACCAGGCGGTCGGGCTTGCCCGGTTCCTGGTAGGTGTATTCGACAATCTGGCCGGCATCCAGGTGTTCACCCGAGACGATGCAGGTTTGCAGCGGGTAGGCCGCCCGCGCCTTCTCCCGCGCGGTCTCGTCGGGCGGGGCCGGGTCGCCGGCCGCGAGACGGCCGGCACCGAGGATCAAAAGGGCAACGAGGAGGATTCGGCGGATCGGATTCATGGGGAAGATTTCAACCGCGGGAGGTTTTCCGTCGGACCGTTTTTTTCTCGCCGGCTTTCAGGCCCTGCCAGAACAGGTCGACGAAGGCGTGCAGTTCGTCCGGACGGGAGGGCGACTTGGTATCGCCGGAGAGGACCTCGACCATCGCCATCGAGTGCAGGGCGTGGATGAAGGCGTGGGAGAAGGTGCGCGCGTCCATCGGCCGGACCAGGCCGGCCTTTTGCCAGCCTTCCAGGCGCAGGCACAGCATGGCGGACACTTCGCCGGCGCGGTTGTAGCGGTGGATCTGCCCCATCATCTCCTGCCCGTATTTCGGGTGCGCGGCGACGCTGAGGATCGACGGCATCGCGTTGCGGAAATGGTCCTTTGCGCGCGCGGCGAAGATCGCCAGATAGGCCCTGGGCTCGTGCGCCGTCGGGTCGATGTCGCTCAGCGCGGTGAGGTTGAAAGCGTGCTGGGTGAGGGCGGCGAAGAACAGGGCGTCCTTCGTCTTGAAGCGCTGATAGAGCACCGCCTGCGAGATGCCGGCGGCCTTGGCGACATCGCGCGTCGTGACCGTGTGGCCGTGCTCGCGGAACACATCGCGCGCGATGGCCAGCAGTTCGCTGTCTTCAATGGTCTTGGGGCGGCCCATTGGTTCATGTTGAAATCCCGGTTCCGCTTTGCAAACGAGGAATGACTCGAAGCGGGTTCATCCGGGTATAGGTCGGGCTTTATGCCCGACAACTAGGCGCACGATGTCGGGGATAAACCCCGACCTACAAGGGCGGAGCCTCATTCGTAGGCCAGCGTGTCGCGAACCGACAGGCGCAGCATCCGCGAGACGGGCAGCCAGACGCCGAGCATCACGACGAACACCCCGCAGCCAAGCACCGCCAGGGCGGACCAGGAAAACACGAGCGGCACCTCGACCTGCAGCAGCAGGCGCGAGGTCATGTCATTGAGGGCCCGGGTCGCGGGCACGGACACCGCCACCGCGAGGAGCGCGCTCAGGGCGGCGATCGCCCCGCTCTCGGCGAGGAGAAGCCGGGTCACGGTCTGCGGCGTCGCGCCGAGCGTGCGGATGACGCCGATCTCGCGGGCGCGTTCCAGCACGTTGAGGCTGGCGAAGGCCGCCAGGCAGATGGCGCCGACCAGCGCGGTGGCGAGGGCGATCATCTTCGCGACCGAGACGACGACGGAGAAATGCTCGTCGAGCACCTCGCGCCGGTCCGCCCGCGTCTGGATCTGGCCGACGTGGATGCGCGCATCAAGGAACGCCTCGTCGAGCGCGGGCACGACGGATTCGGGTGAGGCGGTCTTAACCCGCAGGTCGGTGGACGCGTCGCCGAGAGCGGTGACGTCCTCGAACACGGCGAAGTTCGCGTAGAGCATGGGGGTCGCCACTTCCTCGACGATTCCAGCCACGCGCACCTTCGTGCGGCGGTCATGGTAGCTGAGTTCCAGTTCGCTGCCGACGCGCAGCCCGGGCACCTCGTGTTGGACGAAGCGCGTGACGACGACGGCGTCGGCCTCGCCCGGCTGCGGCCAGCGGCCCTCCTTGACGGGCATGCCCAGCAGCCGCGTGCCGGGCGGGTAGGCGGTGAGCCCGTAGCGCCGAGGCTCGCGCACGATGGTGGACGCCGGATCAATCACACCCACCCCGGTCCGGCGCCAGGCTTCCGCGACCGTCACGCCCGGGATGCGACGGGCGATTTCCTCGAGACGGCCACCGGCGACCGGGCGCGGGAGCGACACCTCGACGTCGTGGCCCTGCTCGGCAAGCGAGGCGTCGACCACGTGCATGAGGCTCTCGTAGAGGCTGCCGGCCGTGAGCAGAAGCGCGCCGCCGGCGGTGAGGGCGAGCATCGTGATGGCCAGCCGCCACGGCCGGCGGACCGTGTTGCGCAGCGCGAAGGTCCACTGGGTGTGACCGGGCAGCCGGATCAGCCTGGCTGCGAGCTTGCGCGGCGCGGTCTGGCCCGTGATGCCGGGATCGTGGATTGCCTCGCGCGCCGTCATCCGGGCGGCGCGGACGATGGGCACGGTCATGGCGAGGAGAGGGATGGCGAGGGCGCCAAGTATTTCAGCCAGCCAAAGGCCGGCCGGAGCCGTGCGATCCACGATGTCGATGTTGAGGTTGGTCTCGTAGTAACCGACCAGGCCGCGCCCGGCCAACGCGCCGAGCGGCAGGGCGAGCAGCGTCGCCACCGTGACCAAGGGCCCGACGAGCGCGAGATACTGCAGCGCGAGCTGATGCGAACGGGCCCCGATGGTCTTCATGATGCCGACTTGGCGGACCTCCCGCTTCATCCAGAGCGAAACAACGAAGGCGGCGAGGGCGGCGCTGCAGGTGAAGGCCATGGCGGCCATCACCCCGAGGACGCGCAGCATCGCGTCCATCAGCAGGGCGTGCGGGTGCGTATTGGGGAGGACCTCGGTCCGCACCGGGGCTTCGCCCTTGGCCGTGAGAAAATCCCGGAGCGAGTTGGCGAGGTCGCCCGGTCCCTCGTCGCGGTCCTGCATGAGCACGGTCAGCACGTCGAGGTCGGGATTCTGGCCGAGCTTCGCCGCGGTGCCCGGGGTCGCATAGGCGTAGATCATGCGTTCCTGGGTGCTGGGGGCGACGGCGGTGTCATGCACCACACCGGCGATGGGCAGGGTGACGGTGCCGCCGCCCGGCGTGCGGACGCGCAGCGGTTCACCGACAGCCAGGCCGAGGAGCGGAAGCGAGGATTGCTCGATAAAGATTCCGCTGTCGCCGGCCGGCCAGGTTCCGCCGTGCCGGTGCACCAGTCCGGTGCGCTGGTCCGTGAAATCGCGCACGACGAGCAGGCGCGTCGGCAGCCACGGGCCGGTGGCGCTGGCGACGCGGGTTGAAACGACCCGGCGGGCGTCGACCTCCGCCACGCCCGGCTGGGCGCGGACTTCGGCGAGCAGCGGCGCGTCGACCTTGTCGAACCAGAGCGCGAGATCGGGGGAGCGGGCGGCTGCGTAGCTTTGCCTGATTTCGCGACGCAGGATGGCGCGGGCGTTGAGCGCGGCGACCACGCCGGCGGTGCCCAGCGCCAGGACGAGGCCGATGAGACCGATCTGCAGGCGATGCTGCTGGAGGTCGCCGCGAATCTTGCGCCAACGGGTGTTCATGGGCGCACGGCCGTCTGCCGCTCGTCGGCAAATACCCGGCCGTCCTTCAGTTGGATGATGCGGTGGGCGCCCCGGGCCAGACTGGCGTCGTGGGTCACGATGAGGAGCGTCTTGCCCTGCGCGCCCAGCTGGTGGAACACCGCGTCGACATCGGCGGCGGTTTCGGTGTCGAGGTTGCCGGTGGGCTCGTCCGCTAGGATGATGGGCGGGTCGTTGGCCAGCGCGCGGGCGATGGCGGCGCGCTGCTGCTGGCCGCCGGAGAGGGTTGAGGGCAGCTTTGCGGCCTGGTCGGCGAGGCCGACGAGTTCCAGCAGTTCCGCGGCGCGCGGCCGGCGCTGCGCAGGCGGGATTTTCCCGACGAAGTCCATGGCGAGGACGATGTTCTCCTCGATAGTCAGCGTGGGCAGCAGCTGGAAGAACTGGAAGACCACGCCGAGGTTGCGGCCGCGCCACCGCGCCAGGGCGTTTTCGCCAAGCCCGGTGAGATCGGCGCCCGCGACGCGCACGCCGCCCGAGGTCGGGCGGTCGAGACCGGCGATGAGGTTGAGCAGGGTGGACTTGCCGCTGCCGGATTTGCCGAGGACGGCGAGGTATTCGCCGGCGGCGACCCGCAGCGTGATGCCGTGCAGCGCGGTGAAGGCGGCGCCGCCGCGCAAGGCGTAGGATTTCACGGCCGCCTCGAGCTCGATGATGGCGGCCGGGGAGAAAAGGGGGGCGGACATCGGATTACAGGCCGTGCTGCTCGAACTTCAGGACAAAGAGATCGGAGCTGAGCAACCGGCCGGCGACGTCGAACTTCAGCGTGCGCGGCTTGACCGTGTTGTTCGCGTAGCGGAACTCCATTCGCGCCGTGCGGACCTCGCCGGTCTTCTCGATGGACTGGATGACGATTTCCTTCGGGCCTGGCAGGCGGCTGATGGCCTGCAGGAACAGGTCCGAGGCCTGGTGCCCCTCGGGCAAGTCGGCGATGGCGTATTGATCGGAGAGTCTGGGTAGGAGGGGTTCGCCGGCACGGGCCATGAGCGCGGCGGCGAAGGCCTGCATGAAGTCCGCCACCTGGGGGTCGGCGGCCACGCCCGGGGCGTAGGCGACGGTCGCGAGCACCTTGGGCGGCGGAGCCTTGGCCGGCGGCGGTTGTTCGCCGTGGAAAAAGGTCTTCAGGTCGGCGACCTGGCGGGAGGGGGACAGGGCGGGCGCGCTGGCGGCGCAAACCAGGACGGGGCCGACGACGAGCAGGTGGAGGAACGGGATTTTCATAGGGGAGGGAGGGGCGGGCTGGTTAGTAATCGTCTGATTACTTATTAAACAAGCCAAAAATTTTCCCTTGGTTTCCGCGGGGACCGGCGGGCGGTTCGCTGGCGAACTTTCACTCGCCACGCGGTGCCCCGGAGCTAGATTCCCGCGCACCTCCCCTATGTCTGCTCCCGCCGAAGCCGCCGCGCCGCGCAAGTGGTATCACTTTTCCCTCACGCAGCAGATCATGATCGGCCTGGTGGTGGGGGTGGGGCTCGGCTGGTGGATGAACAAGCTGACGCCGGAAAGCCGGGCGGACTGGGACACGTGGATGGCGCTGGTCCGCGATATTTTCCTGCACCTGATCAAGGTCATGATCGCCCCGCTGATCTTCGCGAGCGTCGTGCAGGGCTTCGCCGGCACCGGCGACATGAAGAAGGCCCGCCGCATCGGCGTGAAGGCGCTGGTCTATTTCGAGGTCGTCACGACCCTCGCGCTCGTGGTCGGCCTGTTCATGGTCAACCTGCTGAAACCCGGTGCGGGGGTCACGCTGGTGACCGATGCCACGCAGACGACGGCCGGGTTGGCGAAGCCGCTGACCTTGGTGGAGATCATCCTGCACGCGTTCCCGACGAGCCTGATGGACTCGATGGCGCGGAACGACGTGCTGCAGATCGTGATCTTCGCGGTGCTCTTCGCGATGGCGGTCATCGCCGCGGGCTCCGCCGGCAAGCCCGTGCTGGATTTCTGCGGCAGCCTGACGGCCGTGATGTTCAAGTTCGCCGGCCTCATCATGAAGTTCGCCCCCTTCGGCGTCGGTGCGGCCATCGCGGTCACGGTCGGGCACCAGGGCCTTGGCTCACTGATCACGCTGGCGAAGCTGGTGCTCACGCTCTACGGCGCGTTGGTGGTCTTCGTGGTGTTCGTCTTCGGCTTCGTGATCTGGCTGGCGAAGGTGCCGCTCAAGCCCTTCGTCCGTGCCGTGCGCGAGCCGTTCACCCTGGCCTTCGCCACGGCGAACAGCGAGGCGGCCCTGCCCAAGGCCTTTGAGAACATGGAAAAGGTCGGCGTGCCGCGCAGCATCGTGGGTTTTGTGCTCCCCGCGGGATATTCCTTCAACCTCGACGGTTCGACCCTGCACCTGGCGGTCGCCTCGGTTTTCGTCGCCCAGGCCGCGGAGACAACCACCGGCATCCACTTCGGGATCACCCAGCAGGTCACGATGATGTTGATCCTCATGCTGACCTCGAAGGGTGTGGCGGCGGTGCCGCGGGCCTCGTTTGTCGTCCTGGTGGCGGCGCTCGAGTCCTTCAAGCTGCCGGTGGCCGGCGCTTTCCTGATCTTGGGCGTCGACGCCCTGCTCGATATGGCCCGGACCTCGGTCAATGTGCTGGGCAACTGCCTCGCCAGCGTGGTCGTCGCCCGCTGGGAAGGGGAGTTCGATTACGAGAAAGCCGAGGCCTTCGGGACGGGCGAGGACGCAAAATCTTGATTGGTTAACCGCTTGCCGGTGCTGGGTTAGGGTTTTTACAAGGGCAATTCATTGCGCGGCCTCTCCCGGCCGGTAATTTGGCACTCCTTCGACATGCCCTCGCTGTATATCGAGCTCTTTGCACTGCTGCTGTTGGTCATCACCAACGGCTTCTTTGCCATGGCCGAAATGGCGTTGGTTTCGTCGCGCCGCCCCCGGTTGCAGCAGTTGGCGGACGATGGCGACGAGCGAGCCAAGGTCGCCTTGGCGATGATCGACGAGCCGACCCGATACCTTTCGACCGTCCAGTTCGGCGTTACCCTCAGCGGCATCGCGGCCGGCGCCTACGGCGGTGCGGCGGTGGCCCATGAGCTTAACACCTGGCTGCTGGCCCGCTTCCCGGAATACACCGAATACACCAAGATCCTCAGCTTCGGCCTGGTCGTGCTGGGCATTGGTTTTTTCACCATCGTGCTCGGCGAACTCGTTCCCAAGCGCCTGGCCATGGCCAACCCCGAGCGTTACGCGCTCCTGCTGGCCCGCCCGATGGCGCTGGTCGCGCGGATCGCCGCGCCCTTCGTGTGGTTGCTGAGCTTTTGCACCGATACCCTGGCCCGCCTCTTCGGGGCGAAGGCCGGCAAGCGGGCCCCCATCACCAATGAGGAGGTCGCCAGCCTGATCGAGCAGGGCCTGACCACGGGCGCTTTCCACAAGGGGGAAAAGGACATGGTCGAGGGCGTGCTCAGCCTCGACCAGCTGGCCGTCACCCAGCTGATGACGCCGCGGCCCAAGATGGTCTGGCTCAACCTGGACGATCCCGACGAGGTCAACTGGCGGAAGATCTTGGCCAGCGGCCACTCGCAGTTTCCCGTCTACCAGAAGCACCGCGACAACGTCCTCGGCATGGTGCACATCAAGGCCCTCTGGGCGCACGCGGCGTTCAACCTGCCGATGAGCCTCAAGAACCTCCTGACGCCCCTGCTGACGGTGCCCGAGACCTCCTTCGCCACCGGCGTGCTCGAGCAGTTCAAGAAGACCGGCAAGCACGTCGCGCTCGTCGTGGACGAGTTCGGCGGCATCCAAGGCATGGTTACCCTGATCGACGTGCTCGAGGCCATCGTCGGCGACCTGCCCGACCAGATGCGCCGCGCCCAGCCCGAGGCCAAGCGCCGCGACGACGGCTCCTGGCTGATCGACGCCACGCTTTCCGCCGATGAGATCAAGGAACTCCTCAAGCTCCGCGACCTGCCCGGCGAAGCCGAGGCTGACTTCCAGACACTCGGGGGCTTCATCGTCACCCAGCTCGGCCGCATCCCGGCCGCGGGGGACTACTTCGACTGGGCCGGGTGGCGCTTCGAGGTGATGGACATGGACCGCAACCGCGTGGACAAGGTCCTGATCGCCAAGACCCCGCCGCCCGCGGCGACGCAGCAGGCGGCCTCGTAGGGCGCGCCGCCCGGTGTAGGGCTGGCGCTTGTCGCCATGCCGTCGTTCGCGGCGCGCCGACAAGCGGTGGCCCTGCAGACTGCGTCCCGGTTGATTTGAGTGGAGCCCGGCTGCCGGACGGGCTTGGCTGGGCCGCGATGCTGACCGACCCGCTGTTTCTCTTCGCCGCGCTGACGCTGCTGCTCTGGCTCGGCATAGCGTGGGAGGTGATGCGCGGCAACCGCAGCATGCGCCGGCTCGCGACCCTCCGGGCGCCCGAGCCCGTGGACTGGCCGCGGGTCTCCATCGTCTTCGCCGCCCGCAATGAAGGCCACACCGTCGGCCACGCGGTGCCGACCATGCTGCGGCTCGACTATCCCGACCTCGAACTCATCGCCGTCGACGACCGTTCCGACGACGACACCGGCGCCGTGCTCGACAAGCTCGCCGCCACCGATCCGCGGATGCGAGTCGTCCACGTCGCCGAGCTGCCGGCCGGCTGGCTGGGCAAGACCCACGCGTTGCAGATTGGCGCCGCCCAGGCCACCGGCGAGTGGATCCTGTTCACGGATGCAGATATCAATTTCCGTCCCGATGTCCTGCGCCGCGCGGTGGCCTACGGTCGCGCGCACTCGCTCGACCATCTGGCCGCCGTGCCGCAGTTACATGAGCACGGAGCCCTGCTGGGCATCTGTGTCAGCGCCTTCAGCCTGCTCTTTGCGCTCTTCGTCCGGCCGTGGCGCGTGGTCAACCCAGTCAGCCGCTGCCACGGGGGTGTCGGCGCCTTCAACTTCGTGCGCACCTCCACTTACCGGAAGCTCGGCGGCCATGAGCCGCTGCGGCTGCGGCCGGACGACGACATGAAGCTCGGCAAGCTCATGAAGTCCGGCGGATTCAGCGAGGTCGTCCTCGGCGCCGGCGCACTCTCCGTTTCCTGGTATGCCTCGGTGCGCGAGTTCGTTCGCGGGCTGGAGAAAAACACCTTTGCCGGAGTCGACTACCGCGTGTCGCTGATCATCGGGGCCGTCGCCGTCCACCTCATCGGCGTGTTCTGGCCGCTGCTGGCGGTCTTCGCCACCACCGGCCTGGACCGCTGGCTCTGGCTGGCCTCGGTGGCGGTCATGCTGCTGGTCGCGGTGGACAACTCCCGCTTCGACGGTGGCCGCCGGTGGCATGCGTTGTTCCTGCCCGTCGGCATCGCGGTGATGGACTACGTCCTGGTGCGTTCGATGATCCTTGCCTTCTGGCGTCGCGGCATTGTCTGGCGCGGCACGCACTACGCCCTGCGCGACCTGAAGGCGAACCGGCTGTAGGTTGGGCCGTTTGGAGGGACGGTCTCCGACCGTCCGCGGCCCGTCGGGAGACGGACCCTCCAGTAGATAGAGATAGGCCGCGACCAAATAAAAATCTCCGCGGTATTTCGCCGTGTCATTTGCGTTTCGCCGTCTTCCGGCAATTCGTGGGGCGTGAACCCGCGCGCGCCCACCACCGCCATCCCCGGCCGCGGCCCCAACCTCAATCCTGCGAACCGCTTCGAGTCCATCCGGGTCGTTCCCGACGGCGAGTGGCTCGACGCCGAGTTTGCCGAGACCGGTTCGGTGCCGCACCCGCGCACGCAGTTTTTCCACGACGCCACGGAGTCCATCCTCGTGCATAACGACAGCCCCGATGTCGGCCCGGGCTGGGGACTCAACTGCTACCGCGGCTGCGAACACGGCTGCGCCTACTGCTTCGCGCGGCCCTACCACGACTACCTCGGCTGGAGCAGCGGGCTGGACTTCGAGACCAAGATCCTGGTCAAGACCCGTGCGCCGGAGCTGCTGCGCGCCGAGCTGTCGGCGAAGAAGTGGCGGCCCGAGACCATCATGATGAGCGGCATCACCGACTGCTACCAGCCGGCCGAGCGCTATTTCCGGCTGACGCGTGGATGTCTCGAGGTGCTCGCGGAGCTGCGCCACCCGGTGGCTATCATCACCAAGAACTTCCTGATCAGCCGGGACCTCGACCTGCTGGCCGAGCTGGCGCGCTGGCAGTGCGTGTCGGTCAACATCACCGTCACCACGCTGGATGCGGGCCTCGCGGGCAAACTCGAGCCGCGCGCCGCCCGCCCCGAGCACCGCCTCCGGGCGATCCGGCTGCTCGCGGATGCCGGCGTGCCGGTCAACGTGCTGGTGGCCCCGGTCATCCCCGGGCTGACCGACCATGAGCTGCCCGGGATCCTCGCCGCCGTGGCCGAGGCCGGGGCGCGCCGGGCGTCCTATATTCTCCTGCGGCTCCCGCATGCCACGAAGGACCTGTTCCTGCAGTGGCTCGACGACCACGAGCCGGGCAAGAAGGAGCGGGTGCTCTCACGGCTGCGGGACCTGCGCGGCGGCAAGCTCTACGACGCGACCTTCGGCACGCGGTTGCGCGGGGAGGGAATCTTCGCGGACCAGATCCGGCGGATGTTCGAGGTGGCCGTCCGCCGCGCCGGGCTCAACCGCGAGGAGTTCGTCCTTTCCACCGCGCACTTCCGCCGGCCGGGCGGCGTGCAGATGGAGCTGCTGTAGGGAGATCTTGGGTTGGCAGTAGGAGCGGCTTTACGCCGCGACTCCGACAAACCATCGCGGCGTAAAGCCGCTCCTACAGCGAAGCCTCACACCATCTCCGGCCGCACCACAATCACGGAGGGGATGCCGGCCCGGTTCCAGACGAGAAGCAGACCGTTGGCCTCGTCGACGACCACATACTCGTTTTCCGCGCAGATGAAGTCCTTGGTCCCGTAGTGGTATTTCTCGCCGGGCTTCACGGTGCGCAGGGTTTTGGAGTCCTTGCTGGTCTCGAGCTGGTAGTTGATGAAATTCTTCGCGACCTCGGAGCTGAACACGGCGTTCTTGAACGGCTTGATGCCCTCGGCGACCGACAGGCCCTTGGCGTCGACCGTGACGGTGTAGATAAGCAGTCCGCCCTCCGTCGCCTCGAAGGTCCAGACGTAGGCCTCCTTGCGCGTCTGCGGCTGGGGTTTGCCAAAGCGCTCCTTGATCTTGTCCACGGTCTCGCCCAGTCGCGCGTGGGCGGGCGTCACGACGGCGGCCAGAAGTAGGGCTGCACTCAGAAGACGGAGGACGGAGGACGGAAAACGGGTCATGAGAAGGGCGTGATGAGCGGGAGACTATGGGTTATTGGTCTCAGCGGAAGATCGTTTTGCTCCTTCCGTTCAACGGGCGGCCAAGGAACTCACCCGAGGAGGTTTTTCAACGCCGCGAGGTATTTTTCCTGGGTGCGCGTGATGACATCGGCCGGGAGGCGCGGGGCCGGGGGCGTCTGGTTCCATTTGATCGCCAGCAGGTGGTCGCGCACGAACTGCTTGTCGTAGCTTGGCGGCGACTGGTTGGGCGCGTAGCTGTCGGCTGGCCAGTAGCGCGACGAATCGGGCGTGAGGACTTCGTCGATGAGGATGAGGTTGCCGGCGGCGTCGGTGCCGAACTCGAACTTGGTGTCGGCGAGGATCATCCCGGCCTGCTTGGCGCGGTCGTGGCCGAACTGGTAAAGTGCGAGGCTAGTGGCTTTCACCTTTTCGTAGAGTGCCGCGCCGATGGCTGCGGCCCCTTGGGCATCGTTGATCGGCTCGTCGTGCTGGCCCTTGGGTGCCTTTGTGGTCGGTGTGAAGATGGGGGCGGGCAGTCGGTCCGCCTGGCGCAGACCGGCGGGCAGCCTGATCCCGCAGACCTCGCCGGTCTTCTGGTAGGAACTCCAGCCGCTGCCGATCAGGTAGCCGCGTGCGACGCACTCGATCGTGAGGGGCCTGAGCTTGCGGACGATCATGCTGCGCAGCTGAAGGTCGCGGTCGGTGATACCGCGCCGCGCGAATTCGCCGGCCTGGTCGGGCAGCAGGTGGTTGGTGATCAGCCCCTGGGTCTGGGCGAACCACCAGTTGCTCATCTGGGTCAGCACGATCCCCTTGCCCGGGATGCCGTCGGGCAGGATCACGTCGAAGGCCGAGAGCCGGTCGCTGGCGACCAGCAGCAGGGCATCGCCGAGGTCGAAGATTTCCCGGACCTTGCCGGAGGCGAGCAGCGGAAACGGCACGTGCTCGAAGCGGGTGACGGCGGTCTTGGGCAGGGCGGAGGCTATTTCTGCGTAGTCCATGGAGTGCCGCAACACACAGGCACAGAGCACGCCCGCAAGGCAAGTCCGCGCTGACGGGACCGGGTCAAGCAACCCGCACCTATCCATTGGCAAGATATGCGCAGTAGGAATGCGTGTTTGGCGGCATCATTGGGGCAGGCCCGAAACCCGGGCCACCCACACTTCCTAAGTCCATGTCCAGCCCCTCCGCCCAGTCTTCCTACACCACCTGCGACGCCAACGAGGCGGTCGCCTCCGTTGCCTACCGGCTTAACGAGCTGATAGCCATCTACCCGATCACACCGTCCTCGACCATGGCGGAGGTATCCGACGAATGGGCCGCCGCCGGCCGCAAGAACCTCTGGGGTCAGATCCCCCGCATCGTCGAGATGCAGTCCGAAGCCGGCGTCGCCGGCACCGTTCACGGCGGGCTCCTGGGCGGGGCGCTGACGACTACTTTCACCGCGTCGCAGGGCCTCCTGCTGATGATCCCCAACCTCTACAAGATCGCGGGCGAGCTCCTGCCGTTCACCCTGCATGTCAGCGCCCGGGCGCTCGCGGCGCAGGGTCTCTCGATCTTCGGCGACCACCAGGACGTCATGGCCTGCCGCGCCACCGGCTGCGCCCTCCTCTGCAGCAACTCCGGCCAGGAGGCGCATGACCTTGCCCTCATCGCCCACGCGGCGAGCTACAAGTCGCGCATTCCCTTCATCCATTTCTTCGACGGTTTCCGCACCTCCCACGAGGTCTCCAAGCTCGCGCTGCTGTCCGACGACGACATCCGGGCAGTGATCGACGAGGCGGACATCGCGGCCTTCCGCTCCCGCGCCATGACGCCCGACCGCCCGACGCTGCGGGGCACGGCGCAGAACCCCGACGTCTATTTCCAAGGCCGCGAGGCGGTGAACACCTTCTACAACAACCTGCCGAAGATCGTGCAGGACACGATGGACAAGTTCGCCGCCGTCACCGGCCGCCAATACCACCTCTTCGACTACCACGGGCATCCCGAGGCGGAGCGCGTCGTGGTGGCGATGGGCAGCGGCGTCGAGACCGCCATCGAGACGGCCGACTGGCTCGTCGCGCGCGGCGAGAAGGTGGGCGTCCTCGCCGTCAGGCTTTTCCTGCCGTTTGATTACACTTCGTTCCTGAATGCGCTCCCTTCAACGGTGAAGGCCATCGCTGTTCTCGACCGGACAAAAGAGCCGGGTTCGCTCGGCGAGCCGCTATACCTCAATGTTGTCGGCGCCCTGGCGGAGGGGAGATCCCCCCTGGCAGGCTCACCGCGCGTCGTGGGCGGTCGCTACGGACTCGGCTCGAAGGAATTTACCCCGGGCATGGCGCGCGCCGTGTTCGACCACCTCGGCGGCGTCGCGCCGCGCAACCATTTCACCGTCGGCATCCTCGACGATGTCACGGGCGGCTCGCTGGCATGGGACAACGACTTCGACCTCGAGGCGCCGGACGTCCGCCGCTGCGTGTTCGTCGGCCTCGGCGCGGACGGCACCGTCGGCGCGAACAAGAACTCGATCAAGATCATCGGCGAGCAGACCGACAACTTTGCGCAGGGCTACTTCGTCTACGATTCCAAGAAGTCGGGCTCGATGACGACCTCCCACCTGCGCTTCGGCCCGCGGCCCGTGCGCGCGCCCTACCTGATCCGCCGCGCCAGCTTCGTGGCCTGCAGCCAGTATAGCTTCGTCGGCCGCGCCGACGTGCTCGGCTTCGCCGCTCCCGGCGCCACCGTGCTGCTCAACTCTCCCTACAGCGCCACCGACACGTGGGCCAAGCTGCCGCTCGAGTGGCAGCAGGTGCTCATCGCGAAGCAGCTCAAGCTCTTCGTCATCGACGCCACCGCGGTCGCCCAGGCGAGCGGCATGGGCCGCCGGACGAACACCGTCCTTCAGACCTGCTTCTTCGCCCTCTCCGGGGTCCTCCCCAAGGACGAGGCGATCGCCCAGATCAAGAAGGCCATCTACAAGACCTACGGCAAGAAGGGTGACCAGATCGTGAAGATGAACTACGCCGCCGTGGATGCTGCCCTCGCCGGCATGAACGAGGTCGTGATCCCCGCCGCCCCGTCCGCCAACGCCGTGGCCTCGGTCCCGCCATCCTTCTCGCACGCGCCGGAGTTCGTCCAGAAGGTCACGGCCCGGCTGCTGGCGGAGCAGGGCGACCTGATGCCGGTCAGCGCCATTCCGCTCGACGGCTGCTGGCCCACCGGCACCGCCCGCTTTGAGAAGCGCAACATCGCCCTCGAGATCCCCCAGTGGGACGCGTCGATCTGCATCCAGTGCAATAAATGCGTCATGGTCTGCCCCCACGCCGCCATCCGCGCCAAGTTCTACGATCCGGCCGCGCTCAACGGCGCTCCGGAGAAATTTCAGTCGGTCGCGTTCCGCTCGGCGGAGAACCCCGGCCAGAAATACACCCTCCAGGTCGCGCCCGAGGATTGCACCGGTTGCTCGCTCTGCGTCCAGGTCTGCCCGGCCAAGGACAAGACCAACCCTAAGCACAAGGCCATCGACATGGTCGCGCAGCCGCCACTGCTGGCCGCCGAGCGCGCCAACTGGGATTTCTTCATGGGGCTGCCCGATCCGGACCGCACCAAGCTCGACATCACCGGCGTGAAGGGCACGCAGTTCATGACGCCGCTGATGGAGTTCTCCGGGGCCTGCTCCGGCTGCGGCGAGACGCCCTACCTCAAGCTGCTCACCCAGCTGGTCGGCGACCGCCTCGTCATCGCCAACGCCACCGGCTGCTCCTCGATCTACGGCGGCAACCTGCCCACCACGCCCTACTGCTCCAACAAGGACGGTCGCGGCCCGACCTGGGCCAACTCCCTCTTCGAGGACAACGCCGAGTTCGGCCTGGGCCTGCTGCTTGCCACCGAGCAGCGCTCGCGCAGTGCGAAGGAATTCCTCCAGAAGCTCGCCGGCCCGGTCGGCCCTGATCTCGTGCAGGAAATGCTGACCGCGGACCAGTCCACCGAGGCGGGTATCGCCGCCCAGCGCGCCCGCGTCGAGATCCTGAAGGCCAAGCTCAAGCTCGCCTCGGGTCCTGACGTCGCCCGGCTCACAGCGCTGGCGGACGACCTCGTCAAGAAATCCGTCTGGATCATCGGCGGCGACGGCTGGGCCTACGACATCGGCTACGGCGGCCTCGACCACGTGCTCGCCTCCGGCGCCAACGTGAAGGTGCTGGTCCTCGACACCGAGGTCTACTCCAACACGGGCGGCCAGGCCTCGAAGTCCACGCCGATGGGCGCGGTCGCTAAGTTCGCCTCCGGCGGCAAGGGCACGGCCAAGAAGGACCTCGCCCTCATCGCCATGCAATACGGTCACGTCTATGTCGCCCGCGTCGCCTTTGGCGCCAAGGACAACCAGACGGTCACCGCGCTGCGCGAAGCCGAATCCTACGACGGTCCGGCGCTGGTCATCGCCTACTCGCATTGCATTGCGCACGGCTTCCCGCTCCACCTCGGCCTCGAGCAGCAGAAGCTCGCCGTCGATACCGGCTACTGGCCGCTGTTCCGCTACGACCCGCGGCTTGTCGCGAAGGGCGAAGTCGGCCTCCGGCTCGATTCCGGCGCCCCGAAAACCGAGCTCTCCAAGTTCATGGCGAACGAGACCCGGTTCGGCATCCTCAAGAACATCGATCCGACCCGGGCGTCCGAACTTGCGGGCAAGGCCCAGGCGCAGGTCCGGACGCACTACGCGCTCTATCAGCAGCTGGCGGCGCCCAAGGTCGTTCCGGCTGCGGCCGTTCCCGCCGTGACGCCCGCCCCCGTCGCCAAATCCTAACTCCATTCCGGCCATGAAACTCGCCACCACCTACCTCGGCCTCAAGCTGCGCAACCCGCTTGTGGTCGGCGCCTCGCCGTTCGCCGACAACCTCAACGCCGCCGTCCAGCTGCAGGACGCCGGCGCCGCCGCCATCGTCATGCGCTCCCTCTTCGAGGAGCAGATCGACATGGAGCAGCGCGCGCTGAACTACCTGCTCGAGATGCCGGCCGAGAGCTTTGCGGAAGCCACCTCGTATTTTCCCCATTACGAGGAATACCAGCTCACGCCCGACAACTACCTGAAGCAGCTCGCGCAGCTGAAGTCCGCGCTGACCATCCCGGTCATCGCCTCGCTCAACGGCTATCAGCCGGGCGGGTGGACCGAATACGCCCGCAAGTTCGAGGCCGCCGGCGCCGACGCCGTCGAGCTCAACCTCTACCATCTCGTCACGAACCCGCACCTGGGTTCGAGCGAGGTCGAGGCCGACATGCTCGAGACCGTGCACGATGTCGCCACCACGGTGAAGATCCCGGTGGCCGTGAAGATCTCGAGCTTCCACACCGCGCCCGCCCAGTTCGCCCTGGCACTCGAGAACGCCGGTGCCGCCGGCGTGGTCTTGTTCAACCGGTTTTACCAGCCCGACATCAACATCGAGGAGCTGGAGGTGCAGCCGCAGCTGAAGCTCTCCGATTCGTCGGAGTTGGCCATGCGCCTGCGCTGGCTGGCGATCATCTCCCCGCACATGAAGGCCTCGCTCGCCTCGACGGGCGGCGCGCACAGCGCCGAGGACGTCATCAAGGCCATCCTCTCCGGCGCGAACGCGGTGCAGCTCGTCTCGGTGCTCCTGAAGCACGGCCCGCGCTACCTCTCGACGATCCTGCAGGGCCTCAAAGTCTGGATGGACGAGCACGGCTACGAGACGGTCGAGGAGTTCCGCGGCGCGATGAACCTGAAGCGCTGCCCCGACGCTTCCGCCTTCGAGCGCGCCAACTACCAGAAGATCCTCCAGAGCTGGCGGGTGTGACCCGTAGGGGCGCCGCTTGCCGGCGCCCGTTGCGATTCTCCGGCGTATCGCGTGGGCTAGCCGCTTGCTTGCGCCCAAGAAGCTCGATTGCGGGCCTCAGCTCCAAACCCGAGCCTTGAAATCACCTCTCGGATGACCACTGTTCGCGACATGAGCAACAAAGAGGTCGTCACCCACCTGCTGACCCGCCTACCGGAGAACGTTTCCCTGGAACAGATCGCCCGGGAGATCGAGTTCATCGCGGGCGTGCGCGAGGGCTTGGGCCAGCTTGATCGCAACGAGGGCGTGCCTGTTTTCCGGGTGGAAGAAATGATCGCCTCATGGCCTACGAAGTAGTCATCGCGCCGCGGGCGATCGATGATCTGAAGGATATTGTTTTCTACGTCACCTTGGATCGGCCGGAAGCGGCAAAACGTCTGGCGCTGGCCTTGGTCGAAAGGACTAAAGTGCTGGGCGTGTTCCCGCAGTCAGGGCGGGTGGTTCCGGAATTTGATCGGCCGGAGATTCGAGAGCTGATTTTGCCCCCTTACCGGATCGTCTATCAGGTCGATGAAGTGAAGAAACAGGTGGGTGTCGCGCGTTTTTGGCACGGCGCACGGGCGGATATGAAGGTGGGCGATCTCTGACGGTTACTGCTATTTCGCATCAGAACATGAAATGGATCACACTATTCGTTGGGGCTTCTCTTCTCGCGTTCGGTGGCTGCACCAAGGATTTTGTCACCAATGATCGGACGGCAATATTCCCTGCTGCGGATGCCGGGAAACTCATGGAGACAGTTCGTTATAGAAAACCGTTGGGCGTTACAGGCTATTGGACACCGGAAGCGAAAGATATCGCCGGTATTGAAGATACGCTGGCTGACTACCTTCGAGCAAAGGACGTTCACGAGATTAAGGATTGGAGCAAATATCGCCGGCAAGTCATGGGCCTAACGCGTGGTGAAGAACGGCTGATCTTTATTTCCTACTTTCCCTTCTATGCCGACATTGAAGAGGATATGAAGGCGAGAAAAACGCCTGGATATGATCCTGAATCTTGGAAGAAAAAACCTTACTCGGTCATGGATGGCGGGAGGGCATTTTTTCGCGTGCTCTACGACGTGAAAAACAAGCGCTTTATTTGGTATGAATGTAACGGCGACGCATAAGGGTTACCCAAGCCCTTCAGGCCTCGGCCGGTGACAGAGGAAGATTCGTGGCCTCCTCTCAGAACAACCCCAGCAGCAGCGACGGGCAAATCCCCAGCACCACGATCAATCCTGCTGCAAGGAGCAGCGTGATCGCCGCGCCCACCGGCACCTTGATCTTGGCCGAATTCTCCGGAGCAGCCGGCTGCACCAGCGCCTGCTTCAACACGATCAGGTAGTAGTAGAGTGCAACGGCGCTGAGGGCGATCGCCAGCATCGTCAGCCAGCCGGCCGGGCCGGACATGCCGCCCACCTTCAGCGCTGCGGCGAAGACGGTGAACTTACCGAAAAAGCCCGCGAGCGGCGGAATGCCGGCCAGCGACAGGATGAACACCAGAAGACAGCCCGCGAGCAGCGGCGAGCGTTTGCTCAGGCCGGCGAGGTCGGTGATCTTCTGGCAGCCGCCGTTTACCTCGAGGACGGCGATGACGCCGAAGGCCCCCGCGGTCGCGATACCGTAGGTCATCAGATAAAAGAGCAGCGGGCTGGCACCGGCGACTTCCGCCGCGACCACGCCGAGGAGCAGCGCGCCGGTGTGGGCGATGGCAGAATAGGCGAGCAACCGGCGGATGTTCGTCTGGGCCAGGGCCGCGAGATTACCGAGCAGAAGCGAAGCGCCGGAGATCAGGCAGAGAAGCGTCAGCCAGCCGCCGGTATTGCCGGCGGTGGAGACATCGCCGGAGAGGGCGCCGAGCCCGGGCCAGAGCAGGCGCAGGAAAAGGGTGAAGCCGGCGAGTTTCGAGGCCGAGGCGATCAACGCGGCCGAAGGCGTCGGTGCGCCCTGGTAGGCGTCGGGCGCCCAGAGATGGAAGGGGGCGGCGGCGGCCTTGAAGCCGAAGGCCACGAGCACCATCACCAGCGCCAGACCAAGCAGCGGCGTGACTCCACCATGGGCCAGCACGAAGGCGATGCGGTCGAGGTTCATCTCGCCCGTGACGCCGTAGATGAGGCTGAAGCCGAAGAGCAGGAAAGCCGTGGCCATGCTGCCCATCAGGAAATACTTCAACGCCGCCTCGGCGGAGGCGCGGCTGGTCTTGTCGAAGCCGGCGAGCACGTAGAGCGAAAGGCTGGCGAGTTCGAGCGCCGTGAACGCGATCAGCAGGTGCTGAGCGGCCGACATCAACGTAAACCCGGTGACCGCGAAAAGGATGATGGCGACGTATTCGGCCGGATGGCGCTGCCGCTTGGCGCCGGAGGCGATGCCCAGGGTAATCATGCCCAGAACCAGCACACCGGCGCGGGCGGCGACGGCCAGGCGGTCGATCAGCAGGCTGTCGCCATAGACGCGGCCGATGGCGCCGATGGTGACGACATGATAAAACGCGGCAGCCAGCGCGATGCCGCCGATCCAGAGTGCGATCGCCTGGCGCTCGGCGAGCGTGTGGTTGCGACCGCGGATCACGTCGTAGGCCAGCACCAGCAGGGCGCCGACGATGAGGGTGATCTCGGGCAGCAGGCCCCGGGCGAGGAGGTCGTAGCTGAAATTGACGGCGTTCATTGGGCACCTCCGCGCCAGACGGCCTGCATCAGGGGTGAGTTAAGGCTCGGCACGATCCAATTGAGCAGGAGGTCGGGCTTGAGGCCGACGACCAGCGTCGCGGCCAGCAGGAGGAAGGCGCCGGTGCGCTCCGGCCACGTGACCGGCGCGTAGGGATGGTGCAGGGCGGTGGCCGGCGTGGCCGGGTTGGCCTGGCCGAAGAAGGCAACCTGGATGGCCCGCAGGGTGAACGCGGCGGCGATCAGCACGCCGGAGGCGGCGAGGATCGCGAGAATCTTCGAGGACTTCCAGACGCCGATAAGGATGGTGAGCTCGGCGGGGAAGCCGCTGAAGCCCGGCATGCCCATGGAGGCGAGGCCGGCGAGAACGAACACCACGCAGGCAAACGGCATGAGACGGTGCAACGGCAGTTTGCGGAGATCCTCCAGCTGGCGGGTATGCGTGCGCTCGTAGACCATGCGGCCAACCACGGCGAAGAGCAGGCCGGCGATGACACCGTGCGAGAACATCTGGAGCACTGCGCCCGCCACCGCGGTCGGGTTGGCGGCGGCCAGGCCGAGGAGCACAAAGCCCATGTGGCTGACGCTCGAGTAGCCGATGACGAACTTGAAGTCATCCTGCACGAGGGCGACGAGCCCAGCGTAGATGATGCCTGCGACGGCGAGCCAGGCAATGACCGGCTGCCAGAACTCAAGGGCTCCCGGGACAAGCGGCATGGCGACACGGAGGCAGCCGTAGGCGCCGAGCTTCATCACGACGCCCGCCAGCAGCATCGAGGCGCCGGTCGGGGCCGCCACGTGGCCGGTTGGCGCCCAAGTGTGGAAGGGGAACATGCCGGCCAGAACAGCGAAACCGGTGAAGATCAGCCCGAAGATGAAGATCTGATCTGTGTGGCTGGTGGTCGCGGCGGCACGGGCGAGTTCCGGGAGACCGAATCCCGAGGCGTGGCCCGCCGCGTAGATCCAGAGTAGCCCGACCAGCACCATGGCACTGCCCGCGAAGGAATAGAGCGCGAGCTTCATCGCGCCATACTGGCGGTTGGTTGAACCCCAGTTCGCGATGAGGAAATACTTCGGGACGATCGCGATCTCGTAGAAGACGAAGAACAGGAAGGCGTCGGCACTGAGAAACACGCCGTAGACACCACCGATCAGCGCCAGGTAGAAGGCGAAGAACTCACCGACCCGTTCCTCGATGTTCCAGGAGAAGAGAATGCCCGCCGTCGCCGCGAGGCCGGTCAGCACAACAAGCGTCAGGCTGATGCCGTCGGCCGCCAGATGGTAGCGGATGCCCATCTCGGGAATCCACGCGACGTCCACTAGGTTCTGCAGATCGCGCGCCGGGGTAAAGTTGCAGGCCGCATACAGCGTGATGCCCCAGCAGAACAGGGCCGTGACCAGGGCGACGCCGCGGGCCATCGCCGCCGAGCGCATCCCAGCCAGCAGCGAAAGCACCGCGCCGGCAAAGGAAAGGTAGATGGTGAAGGGCAGCAGGTTCATGGCAGGTGGGTGGCCCACGCGGTGACCAGCGGGTTGAAGAGGCCCACGAGGACCTGCGGAAAGACGCCGAGGATGAACATCAGCGCAATGGTTGGGGCCAGGGTGGCGATTTCCATCGCGGTCAGGTCGCGGAATGTGGCGATGCCGGCGCCCTGCGGGCCGTGGAAGACGCGTTGCCAGAAGGTCAGGAGGAAGTAGGCGGTGGCGAACAGGCCGAGGCAGCCGATGGCGGCGGCCCACGGATCGAGCCCGAACACGCCGCGGAAGACGAGGAACTCACCGACGAAGCCGTTGAGGCCGGGCAGGCCGAGGGAGGAAAAGAGCGCGATGCCGCAGAGCGCAGCGAAGACCGGCGCGGCCGTGCGGACGCCGCCGAAGTCGAGGATCCCGCGCTTGCCGCCGGAACGCGACTCGAGGATGCCGACGCAGAAGAACAGGGCGGAGGCGGAGAGGCCGTGGTTGAACATCTGCAGCAAGGCCCCACTGAAGGCAGCGACGGAGGCGTCGGGATGGATGCTGCCGCTCCAGGCGACGGCGAAGAGCGCCAGCAGGCAGTAGCTCACGTGGTTGATGGAGGAGTAGGCCACCATCCGCTTGAGGTCGGACTGCTTCATCGCCGCGAAGGCGCCGAGGACCACGCCGGCGAGGGCGAGCCCGATCAGCACCGAGGAGGCGTGGTGCAGTTGCGCAGGGAAGATCGGCCAGAGGATCCGCAGGAAGCCGTAAACGCCCATCTTCGACATGATGCCCGTCAGGAACATCGAGGCGCCGGTCGGGGCCTCGGAATACGCATCCGGCAGCCAGGTGTGGAAGGGGAAGAGCGGCACCTTGACCGCCAAGCCGAGCAATACGCCGAGAAAGATCGCGGTGAGCGCCGGTCCGCTCATCTTCGCGGCGAGGGCGCCGCTGTGGGCGAGGGCGGCCAGCTCGACGAAATCAAAGGTGCCGACCGCAGAGAACAAGGCCGCGAAAGCCAGCAGCATGAAGGCGCTGCCACCGATCGTGTAGACCACGAACTGGTAGGCGGCGCGCGAGGCGCCGGGGCCGCCCCAGAGTTTGATCAGGAAGAACGCCGGCACGAGGCTCAGCTCCCAGAAGATGAACCAGGGGAAGAAATCCAGCGCAAGGAAGACACCGAGCGCCGCGCCCTGCAGGAAGAGGAACAGGAGGTTGAAGAGGCGCGGGTCGCGGTCGACCTTCCACGAGGCGAGCAAGGCGGTCGGGGCGATCAGTCCGGTCAGGACCACGAGCAGCAGGCTCATGCCGTCGAGGCCGAGATGATACGACACCTTCAGGATGCTGATCCACTGGTGCTGCTCGACGAACTGGTAGCCGGCGGTGGCGTCAAAACCGGCGTAGGCGACCGCCGCGAGGACGAGCGTTGACAGGCTGAAGAGCAGGGCGAGGACGCGACCGGTCTTCGGGCTGAGGCGCGGCGAGAGGGCCAGCACCAGTGCGCCGAGCCACGGCGTCAGGATAATGGTGGAAAGGATACATTTCATCGGACACCTCCGAGAACCAGCGCGAGGGCGAGGACAATGAAGGCCGCCGCCATGACGCGAAGATAGCCGTGAGCCTCGCCAGTCTGGGCGTGCGAGTAGCGGAGGCCGGAGCCGCGGACGCTCTCACTGACACCGTCGAAGCCGCCGTTGAGGGTGTCCTCGTCGACCTGACGGTTCACCAGGCCGGAGAAGACGCCGAGTTTGGCGAGCAGGTTGACGAATCCGCCGAAGACCCAGCGGTCGAGCCCGTCGGCGACGGCGGCGATTAGATCGTTGAGCCGGCCGAAGGTGGCTGCATAGAATTCATCGAAGCCCAGCTTGGCGGCCAGCGCGGCGAAGACACCGGGAGCGCGCACGGCGAGCGGATCGGGGGCGGAGGCCTTGGTGCGGGTCGTGCGCCAGTAGAGGGCCCAGCCGGCGCCGATGCCAAGCGCGACGAGCACGACGGAAAGGCCCATCAGGCCATAGCTGGCAGGCTCGTGCTCCAAAGTGGGATCCAATTGCAGTTGCAGCCAAGGCCAGTAGGGCGTGCTCAGGAAGCCGAGCAACACGGCTCCGACGGCCAGCAGCACCAACGGGGTCGTCATCGTGGAGCTGTTCTCGTGGGCGTGCTCCGCGGCATGCGAGCGGGGTTTGCCAAAGAAGGTTTCCGCCATGAGCCGGGTGTTGTAGAACGCGGTCAGGATCACGCCGATCACCGCGGCGTAGAACGGCAGGTGCGAGACCTGCCAGCCGTGGGCGGCGTGGAGGATCGCCTCCTTGCTCCAGAAGCCCGAGAAGAACAGCGGCACGCCAACGAGGGCGCAGGTGCCGATGGCGAAGGTGATGAAGGTGAGCTTCATCTTGGAGGACAGGCCGCCGAGGGACCGGATGTCCTGCTCGTGGTGCGCGGCGTGGATGACCGAGCCGGCGCCGAGGAAGAGGAGGGCCTTGAAGAAGGCGTGTGTCAGAAGATGGAAGATCGCGGCGGTCCACGAGCCGACGCCCAGGGCGAGCATCATGTAGCCGAGCTGCGACACGGTGGAGAAGGCGAGGACGCGCTTGATGTCGTTCTGGCCGCAGGCGATGAGGGCACCCATGAGGGCGGTGATCGCGCCAATAAAGGCCACGACGGTGAGGGCGTGCACCGGCACGGCGGCGAGCAGGGCGTCGGCTGACATCAGAGGGTAGACCCGGGCGATGAGGAACACGCCGGCGGCGACCATGGTGGCCGCGTGGATGAGAGCGCTGACCGGCGTCGGGCCTTCCATCGCGTCCGGCAGCCAGACGTGGAGCGGAAACTGGCCGGACTTGCCGACGGCGCCGCAGAAGATCAGCAGGCCGATGGCGGTCGAGGCGGCGAGGCCACAGGTCAGGATGGTGCCGGAAAGCGAGGCGAGCGTGGCGGCTTCCAGGACACCATGGCCGCCATCATAAAACAGGAGCGAGCCGGTCGAGTTGTAGAGCCAGAGCATGCCGAGCAGCAGGCCGAGATCGCCAATGCGCGTCGTGATGAAGGCCTTCTTCGCGGCGGCGGCAGCGGACGGCTTGTGGAACCAGAAGCCGATGAGCAGGTAGGAGGCGAGGCCGACGAGTTCCCAGCAGATGAAGAGGAGCAGGAGGCTGTTTGCGACCAGCAGGCCGAGCATCGCGGCGGCGAAGAGGCTCAGAAAGCAGAAGAACCGCGAGAAATTCGGGTCTTCCTTCATGTAGCCGAGGCTGAAGATGAAGATCAGCGTGCCGACGAAGGTCACCATCACGCACATGAACGCGGTCAGCGGATCGAGCAGGAAGCCGAGCCGCATGGCGCCGTGGCCGAGATCGAACCAGGCAAAGTTGTAGGCGGTGTGGGCGGCGGGCTCGGCCAGCGCGCTGTTCAGCGCGAGGCAGGACAGCACGAACGAACCGGCCATCGCGAGGATGGCGGCGATCGCCACGCCGCGGTGCCGGGTGATGGCGCCGATGCCGGCCACGAGGAGCGGCAGCGCGGGGATGAGCCAGAGGGATTGGGCGTAGAGCGTCATGGTTCAGCCCTTCAGCTGGTTGGCATCCTGCAGCCGGATGTTCTTCTGATGGCGGTAGACCGCGATGATCAGCGCGAGACCGACCGCGGCCTCGGCGGCGGCGACGGCGATGGAGAAGACAACGAAGATCATCCCGTTGGCCGACGCGGGCGACGGGCCGAAGCGCCAGAAGGCGATGAAGTTCAAGTTGGCCGCGTTGAGCATCAGCTCAATGCCCAGCAGCACGAGGATGGTGTTGGTGCGGGCGAGGGCACCGGCAAGGCCGATGCAGAATAGGCCGGTGGAAATCAGGAGGCAGAGATGCAGCGGGCTCATGGCAGGTCCTCCGGGCTGTTCTTCGAGTCCGAGGCGGCGAGGACGGTTGCGCCCAGCAGGGCCACAGTGAGGATCACACCGACGATCAGGAGGGCTGCGCCGTTGCGGTGCATCAGCTCGAGACCGATCCGCTTGACCGACGAAACCGGGCCGGCGCTGGCTGCGCCGTGGAAGCCGGTCGACAGGATGGCGGCGCCGAAGATCGCGCCGACGCAGGCGGCGGTCAGGATACCGGTGGCGGCCCGGGCCCGCGAGGCGGGCTCGATCAGGGTGGCGCTGATTTGGTTCTGCCGCGTGAGCAGGACGGCGAAGAGCACGACCATCGAGACGGCTCCAACATAGACGAGCACTTGGGCGAAGGCGACGAACTCAGCTCCGGCCCAGAGATAGAATCCGGCCACGCCCGCCCAGCTGGCGATGAGCAACAGGGCGCTATGGATCAGGTTGCGCCCCAGCATGGCCCAGGCGGCGGAGCCGAGCATCATGAGGCCGATGAGAAGGAGGGCGAAGGTCATGGCGCGTAACGGTAGGTGCGCGGCGCATAGCCGGCGGTGAGGGAGCGGCCCATGACGACAAACGGCACGACAATGATCGCGAGCGAGACGGCCCAGCGCACGAGCTGGAGTGGGCCGGCCCAGTGGGCGGAGAGGACCCAGAAGGCGGCGTTGCCGAGGTTCAGCAGCGCCATCGGCACCAGGAACTGCCACGAGAGCCGTGTGAGCTGGTCGATGCGCAGGCGGAGCAGCGTGCCGCGGACCCAGATGAAGAAGACGATCATGCCGATCAGCTTCATCATGAACCAAAGGTAGGACGGGATGAACTGCAGGAACTCACACGGAGCCTGCCAGCCGCCGAGGAAGAGGGTGACGCCCAGGCCGCTGAGGGCGGTCAGACCGAAATACTCGGCCATGAAGAAGAGCGCATATTTGAAGCCGGAGTATTCCGTGAGGTGGCCGGCGATCAGCTCGCTCTCGGCCTCGGGCAGATCGAACGGCGAGCGGTTGGACTCGGCGAGAGCGGAGACGAGGAAGATAATGAAGCCCGCGAAACCCCACGGCGTGAAGACGAACCAGTGCGGCAACAGGCTGAAGGTCCAGAAGCCCTGGTCGACGACGATGGCCTTGGTCGAAAGCGTGCCGGTGACGAGGACGATGGGAACGACCGAGAGAATAAGCGGCAGCTCGTAGCTGATGAGCTGGGCCAGCGCGCGCATGGCGGCGAGCAGCGAGTATTTGTTCCGGCTCGACCAGCCCGCCATGAAGATGGCGAGCTCGGTCGCGGCACCGGCCGCGAAGAAGTAGAGGAGCGCGGCGTCGAGCTCGACCGGAATGTATTGGCGGCCGAAGGGCAGCACGGCGAAACCCATCAGGGAGAAGGCGACGACGGTGACCGGCGCGAGGTAGTGCAGGACCTTGTCGGCGGCAGCGGGGACGATGTCCTCCTTCGTGATCGCCTTGACGGCGTCGGCGAAGGGCTGGCTCAGGCCGAAGAGCGTGTGCTTCAGGTGCCAGGGCAAAATGGAAAACTTCGGCACGCCCGTGCGGTTGGGGCCGAGGCGGTTCTGCAGGCGCGCGAGCAGTTTCCGCTCGGCGATCGTGGTGAAGGCGAAAAAGAGCCCGAACACCGCGAGGATCGCGACAATGGTGATGAGCTGGTGCGCCAGCCACTGGGTCGGGGCGGGCAGCAGGTTGACCGCCCAGTCGCGTAGTTCCAAGGGCGCGCGCTCGAGGAACGAGTCGGGGGCGGGGCTCATGCGGAGGGAGGCGGCGTTTTTGGGGCCGGCGCCGCGGGCGCGCTGGCTGGGTTGACGGTTGTTGTAGCCGGCCTCGGTGAGGCCGGTCCGGGGTCGGCGACCCCGGCTATAGGTGCGGCGGGTTTCGCAGCAGCGGCAGCTTTCGCGGCAGCAGCGGCCTTGGCTTTTTCCTCGGCGGCCTTGCGGTCGGCGGCGAGCCGGTCATCGACCTCGGCGGCCTCGATCGGATGAATCTCGTGGTAGTAGCTGTTAGGCTTGGCGAGCTTCTCGCGGTCGAGGAAGAGTCCGGTGAAGCGGTCGGTGGCGGCGATGGCGAAGACCTTGTCCATCTTGATCGCGTCGAAGGGGCAGACCTCGACGCAGATCTGGCAGCTCATGCAGACGGAGGTGTCTATGCCGAAGACCGCCGGGTAGAGCTGCAACTTGCCGCTGGCGTCGGGCTTCTTGTCCTTGCTCTTCTCGATGATGATGCACTGAGGCGGGCATTCCTTCTCGCAGATCTGGCAGGCGACGCAGCGCAGCGTGCCCATCGGGTCGGCCGCGTTCTCGGCGACCAGGAAGGGAAAGTTGCGGTAGTTCTCGGGGAGGACGGTCGGCTCCTCAGGATACTGCTGGGTGACCATCCGCTTGGGATCATGGTAGCTCCCCACGAAGTTCTTCGCGGTAACGACCAGACCATTGATGATGCCGGAGCCGAGCATGGGTTAGCGGTCCACTTCGCCGAGGACGATGTCGATGCTGCCGAGGATGACGACGGCGTCGGCGATCGTGTGCCCGAGGCACATTTCCTCGAGCAGGGTGAGGTTGATGAGGGAGGGGGGGCGGACGCGGTAGCGGTAGGGATTAGGGCTGCCGTCGCTGATGAGGTAGAAGCCGAGCTCGCCTTTCGGGCTCTCGATGCGGCCGTAGGCTTCGCCAGCCTTGGGGCGGAAGCCGCGGGTCTTGGCCTTGGGGTCCATGATCGGGCCGGCAGGCAGGTCGCGGAACGCCTGGTTGAGGATTTTCACCGACTCGCGCATTTCGAGGATGCGCATCATGTAGCGGTCGTAGCAGTCGCCGTGGGAGCCGAGGGGCACGCGGAAATCAAAGCGGGAATAGAAGCCGTAGCCGTCGACCTTGCGGACGTCGTAGTCGACGCCGCCGGCGCGGAGCACCGGGCCGGTGATGCCGGCGTTGACCGCGTGCACGGGATCGAGGCGGCCGATACCCTGCGTGCGGGCGAGCATGATCTCGTTGCCCGTGAGCATGCGCTCATACTCGTCGAGGAAGCGCGGGAAGTTCTCCACCAGCTTGCGCGCGGTCTCGAGCCACTCCGGCGACGGATCGACGCGGCAGCCGCCGAAGCGCTGGTAGTTGCACATCATGCGCGAGCCGCTGATCGACTCGAACAGGTCGAGGATCTTCTCACGTTCACGGAAGGCGTAGAGCAGCGGAGTGAACGAAGTCCCGAGGTCGTTGAAGAGGAATCCGACCAGGCACGAGTGGTTCACCAACCGCGTGAGCTCCGCCATGATGATGCGCAGATACTGGGCGCGGTCGGGGACCGCCTGACCGGAAAGTTTTTCCACCGCGAGCGCGTAGGCCCAGTTCGTGGACATCGAGCAGAGGTAGTCGAGCCGGTCCGTGTAGGGCATCGACCCGAGATAGGTCGTGTTCTCCGCGATCTTCTCGTGATTGCGGTGAAGGTAGCCAAAGACGGGCTTCAGCTTGACCAGTTGCTCGCCGTCGAGGGTCGCCACCATGCGGAAGACGCCGTGGGTTGATGGATGCTGCGGCCCCATCGAGACCTCGAGCAGGTCGCCGTGGAACTGGTCCTTCACCGCGCGGACGGTCGGGCCGCCCATGTTGGTGAAGGCCGAGAGCTCGGCATCTAGTCCTGAAAAATCGGAGCAGCTCATGGCTTCGCCTCCTTCGCGGGCGGGGTTGGCGGCGGTGGCAGGTGCGCCTTCGCGCGCTCCAAGACGGCGCCGTGGGCAGTGGGCTCCCACTCGTAGTCGTCAGGCTCGACGTAGTCTTTGCGCATCGGGTGGTCCTTGAATTCGTCCCACATGAGCAGTCTGCGCAGGTCGGGGTGGCGCTCGAAGACGATGCCGTAGAGGTCGAAGATCTCGCGCTCTTGGAAATCGCACGAACGCCAGACCGGCGTGAGCGACGGGAGGGCGACCTGGTCGCTGCGGTTGGCGGTGCGCAGCCGGATGATCACGGGGCCGTGTTTCAGGGCCATCGAGTAAAGATGATAGACGACCTCGAGGCAGCCGGGCTGCACGTGCGTGGTCTTCTGCTCCACGATCTTGGGCGGGCCGCCGGCCGGATCGGGCACGGTGGTCTTCACGACGTCGGTGATTTCCTTGTCTGGCCAGTCGACGCCGGTGGCGTTGGAGCAGTAGTCGAGGCGCTGCGCCGGATCATCGCGCAGGAAAAGGGCGAGGTCGTGGGCGTGGGCGGCGTCGAGCAGCAGGGAATGCTCGGCGGCGGCGCCGGGATTCGTCACGAGCGTCACGTGCGCCGCGGGAAAGCGGGCGAGGAGGCGTTCGCGGATCTGTTCGACGGTTTCCATGCTCAGGCGGAAGGGGGCGGGGTGGGCGGCGACCACACGGCGGGATTCTTGGTCGGCTCGAGGTCGTGCGCACCGTAGGCGGGGATGGGAAACTCGCTCGGCTCTTCCGGGCGCGTGTGGCGGGCGGCGTCGGGTCCGGAAAGCTTCTCGCCCTTGATCTTTTGCTGGAGCTGAATGAGCCCGTTGAGCAGCGCCTCGGGGCGCGGCGGGCAACCCGGTATATAGATATCGACGGGGATGAAACGGTCGATGCCCTTGAGGACATTGTAACCCTGCTTGAAGGGACCGCCGGAAATCGCGCACGCGCCCATCGCGATGCAGTATTTCGGCTCGGGCATCTGGTTCCAGAGGCGGACGACCAGCGGGGCCATCTTCTTGGTGACCGTGCCGGAGACGATCATCAGGTCGGCCTGCCGGGGCGAGGGGCGGAAGATCTCGGCGCCGAAGCGCGCGATGTCGAAGCGGGCGGTGGCGGCGGCGATCATCTCGATCGCGCAGCAGGCCAGGCCGAACTGGAGCGGCCAGATGGAGTTGCTGCGGCCCCAGTTGTAGAGCTCCTCGAGGCTTGTCATCAGGATGCCATGGCGGCGCAGTTCCTCACGGTCGGCGTCGGAGATATTCCCCGCGGCTGGGAAGGGGGCGGGGGCGGGACTGGGGGCGGAGTCGCTCATTTCCAGGCAAGGTAACCGCGTTGCCAGGACCAGACGAGGCCCTCGACGAGCAGAAGGATGAATACCAGCATGGCGAAGAGCGCCCCGGCGGACAGGCTGGTAAAGGCGACGGCGAAGGGCAGCAGGAAGAGAACCTCGACGTCGAAAATCAGGAAGAGGATGGCGTAGAGGTAATAGTGGGCTTTGAACTGGATCCACGAGTCGCCGGTCGCGGCCAAGCCGCACTCATAGGTCGCGTTCTTCAGGATGCCCGGCTTGGCCGGCTGGAAGAATTTCACCCAGAGCCACGCGACCCCCAGCATAATAAGGGGGAATGCGATCGCGACGCCGAGGAACAGGGCGAGGAAGGCGTATGGATGTTCGTTCATCGTGGGGTTAACGAAAACAGACGCTAAGTGCGGCCTCTTTCGACTCAACCGTGGAACCGGAGTAGATATTGGCAGAGGCTGCGCACCAATTGTCTTGGTGTGAGTCGGATTAATGGCGAGCCTTCAGAAAGGTGCTTGCGGGGTTTTCCGCAGAGGCATGGCGCCCTGTCGCCGATGTCCGATGCGGCCCAAGCTGAACTGGTGCGGATCGGTGTGGAACGGCGCGCCACGGGCAAAATTCAGTGCGGAAAGCTGCAAACGACGCCCAGTGATGCCGCAGAGAAAATCCTTGCGCGGTCAGGCTCAGGCCGTAGCTTGCCCCGCTCCGTGCTGGGTCCCCATCGTCTAGCCCGGTTAGGACACCACCCTTTCACGGTGAGAACCGGGGTTCGAATCCCCGTGGGGACGCCAACGAAAAACCCACCAAGCCTTTGCTTTGGTGGGTTTTTCGTTGGTAGGCAGCGGTGGCTGGCTAGCCGGGTTATTCCTCGATATTGAACTTGATGGGCACGACCACGTGCATCGGCACCGGCTGGCCATCCTTCTGGGCGGGCTTGAAGCGCCACTTCTTCAGGGCGGTCAGGGCGGGCTCATTCAAGATCTGATCGCTGGATTTCACGATCTCGGCATCCTGCACGCCGCCCTTCGTGTCGACGGTGAAGCCGACCGTCACGAGGCCCGGCACGCCACCCTTGCTAAAACCGGTCGGGGTTTCCGGAGCGACCGTGCGAACCGGAACGGGCGGGTCGGCTTTGTCGCCGGCCGCCCGCAGGGACGGCACCATAAGCAGCACGGCGGCGAGGAATAGAATCGGGACACGGGTGACTCGGAGCCTAGGAAAGCACATAAGATATCCATCGGATCATTCCGCATAAACTGTAGATTATCTAATGCTAGAAATCCAAAACCATCTCCGGATCAAGCAGTAGCATTTTGGAATCCCGAGCGCGCACCCACCGGCGGCTCCTGTCCGGGATTAGACGGCAACCGCGGCCAGAAAGGCCTGAGCTAGGATCTGGTGGCCGGCTTGGGTCGGATGGACGCGGTCGGGGGCGAGGGCGGACGAAGGTTGGCTGATCAGGTGGCGATCGAACGCCGCCTGGGTGTCGGCCAGCCGCGCGCGATGCCGCGCGGCGAGTCCTTTCACGATGGCGCCGTATGCATCCATGCGCGCGCGCATCGCGTCGGCCTTCGACGGCTCGATGAAGTAGGGCGTCAAGAGCACCAAGCCATTCAGCTGCGGACGCACGCGCAGGAGCAGGGCGTCGTAGGTCGCCTCGTATTCCTCCGGCAACACGGCCTGCGCCTGCTTGAGCGGATCGGGATCGAAGAAGCGCCACACGTCGTTGATCCCGATCATGACGGAAAGCCAGTCCGGGCGCAGCGCCAAGACGTCGGTCTCCCAGCGGGCGGCCAGGTCGCGGACGGTATCGCCGCCGACGCCGAGGTTGAAAACCCGCACCGGCCGGTCCGGATGCAAGGCGCGCAGACGCAGGTCCACCTCCGCCACATAACCGTGGCCCAGGCCGGAGCCGGTCCCGACGGGCCGCGCGCGGCCGCAGTCGGTGACCGAGTCGCCAATCATGATGAGGCGCGAATCAGCGGGAATTTGCATGGAGGAAAATCAACGACGAACCAAGGCCACGGCAATGTGCCGAACGATCGGCGGAGTGGCCAGGCGCAACACCCCGCCCGGATGATCGATCATGATCGCGGCGGAGGCCGTGCCCGTGGTCGTGTCCCACCATTTGACGGTCCACGTGCCGGCGGGGACGCCCTCAAGGACCAATGTGCCGCTGGCGGCCGGTCCGGGCTTCAGGGCGTAGAGGTTGGTTCGGTGCCACAGCCAGGCGGCGATGAAGGTGTCGTTGCGCCGGCCGACGGCGGCCAGGGCCGAAGTCTCGAGGCCGAAGTCGAGTTCGCTGACGTGGATCCAGTCGGGGCCACCCGGGTTTTCGATGACGAGGGTGTGCTCGCCGGCGGGCAGGCCGAAAGACAGATCGGCCGGCATCTTGGCGTCCGGGGCCCAGCGCTCTTCGGCGGCGACCTGTCCGTCCACGCTCGCCCGCAAGGCACCGCCCCCGGCACCAATTTCGAGGACGGTGGCCCGAGCAGTCACGGCCTGCGGCAAATTGAGGTGGTAGGTGCTGTGGCTGGGGAAGCCTTCGGCCACGCTTGCGGCGGAGCCGACGAGAATGCCGGGCACGTCCGCCACCTCGAGCGGCTCCCGGCCATCGAGTGGGAAGGAGAACTCGGGCGCGACGCGGCGCTGCCAGATCTGGCCGGCCGCTAGGCGCAGCGGCGAGCGGGCGGAGGATTCGACGACGGCGGAAAAGGGCTCGAGGCCGGTTCGCTCCGGGATCCGGTTCAACGCGACGAAGCGGAACACTGCGCCCAGTTCGCCGAGGCGGTTTTGCTCGAGCAAATGGGCGCCATCCCACGGCTGGGCGGCCAAGCCGCCGCGGCCCATGATGCTGGACCACACCGTGGGCATGGCGGTGAGTCCGGACTCCTTCACCTCCGCCGAAACCGGCAGGTGGTCGGCGCCGAATTCACCGTAAAAGGCGGGATGATCGAGGGCGGCGGCTGGCGAAGCATAACTGCGGGCGCCGGCCAGCAGGTTGGCGGCGTAGAGGTGCGGCTGGAAGAAATCCATCGACCGGTAGATGGGGGAAGCAAGGTCCTCCGTGCTGGTGGTGATGAGGTGGTGGTAGACGTCGACCGAGCGGATGAACGCGGCCATCGCGTCGTGCCAGCGGGCGACCGCGGCGGTGTCCTTCTGCTTGTCGATGGCGTCCACCCAGTGGACCTCGTTGAAGAGTTCCCAGGCGAAGACGGCCGGCGACCAGCCCCAGCGCGCGACGATGTAGCGATACTTCAGCATGGTCATCAACCCCGCCTCGGATGAGGTGAAGAAGTCCGCGGGTGAGCGCAGGAAGCCGCCGGGGTTGGCGGCGTTCCAGGGATTGTCGGCCCAGTTGGAATTGGCGCCGGTGGTGAACTGGCCGTGGTGTTGGAAGACAATCTGGAGATAGACGCCATTGGCCTCCGCGGCGTCGAGGAGCTGGTCCCAGTTGTCGGCCACGCGGGGGTCCAGGCCGCCCGGCTTGGGTGACGGACCCATGTCCGCCGGCAGCCAGTCGAGGTTGAGGCCGCTCCAGTGGACCATCCAGACGCGCATCCAGTTCAGGTTGGCGCGGGCGAAGGCCGGGATCGCGCGGCGGTAGTATTCGGCCCGGTCTTCGGGTGCCCACGCGAGATTGGCCCCGACCGGGCTGAAGGGGCGTCCGTCCGAGCGGAGGAAGCCGGCGGGACGATGCGGATCGAGCTGGATGAACGGCAGGCGCGGCGGGGCTTTGTTTTCAACGGCGATCGGCGACACGGCGCGGACTGCCAGCTCCGCGGCGGATTTTCCCGCGGTGGTTTCCACGACCTTGCCAAGGCGGTAGGCGCCGACCTCGTCGGGCCGCGCGTGCACGGCGAAGATGTCATGGCCGGCGTAGTAGGCCGGGAGCACGAGCGTGCGGCCCGCGGGCGTTTGCACCTCGGCCCAGAGTTCGCGGGCGTAGGGGTTCTTGATTTCCGTTGCGACCGTCGGCGTGAATTCGAAGGTGACGGGTCCCGCGGCGGATTGGGCGACGCTCAGCAGGCAAAGCACCGCCAGCGAGGCGGCGAGACGGACTGGGATCATGGGGTTGACGGACACTGACTGGAGGATACGGCGAAGCGGGCAAAAAAATGGTGCCAGAATATCATTCTGGCACCATGCGAATTTCCACCGTGAGGTCCGGACAAACCCGGACCGACGGCCAATGTTTTTTTAGAACGAGAACGTGTTGGTCAGCTGGGCCCCCATGCCGTCCTGGATGCGGGCGAGACCGACCGTGCCGTCCGGCTCAAGGCTGACCGGGACCAAGTGGTCGCTTTCGCCGACATTGCGCAGATTGAGCTGAATGCGCCAGTCGAGCTTTTTGGTGAGCTTGCGGCCGTAGCCGATCCACAGGTCGATGTGGTGATCGGACGGGCCATACAACGGCTGGTTGATGTCGAGTCCGTTGAGGGTCGCATCGTAGCGATAGCCCAACACCCGCTTGTCCTCCCACCGGTAGGCCAACCCCGCGAAGCTGCCTTTCAGGGATCCGTGGTCGAAAGAGTAGTTCGTGATGATGTTCGCCTTGTAGGGGGCAAGCTCGGGCACCGAGTGACCAATTTGTGCGATCAGCGTCTTGTAGCCAGACAGGATGGTGGTGTCCCAGTTGTAGGCGAAGGTGCTGCCGCCCCACAGTTTGATCAGACCGGCCGGCGTCGAGTTGGAGACGGTTCCGAAGAACTTGGTCATGTCGTTGATCCAAGACGTGATGGTCGGGGAGATCGACGAGATCACGGCGTTCGTCTTAGATCCGTTGACGGTCAGGCTCCAATTCTTGGTGACCTGGGTCGTGACTTCGATCTCGACACCCCTGGAGGCGATACTGGAGGTCGCGACCGGGCCGGAGCCGAAGTCCTTGAGGTTGCCGGCATAGGCAGGCTGCAGACCCAAGTTGGCGGCACCGGAACCGTTGACCGTATCATACACACCCGAGGAGTTGACTCCGTAGGTCGGCACAGCGGCATACATCTGGGCGTCCGTCGTCGCGGCGTGCATGGCTGCGATGTTCATGCCGAGCCCGTATTCGTCGGCCATATGCTGGGTCATCGGGAGGTTGTTGAAGAAATTAAGGGCATCCGCATGCAGCTGGGCGTTGGTCGCCGGGGTTACGCCATCCGCGGCGGTGATGCCGTTCCACGGCCAGCCCCAGTTGCCCTGGCGGTAGTTGTTCAGACCATCGAGGATGGCGAGCGCGTGGGTTGCGCCCCAATACGGCAGCGCCCAAGCATAATAGAGGTTGTTGCCGAAACCGGCGCCGGCCTCGCCGGGCAGAGTGGCATTGTCGTCGTTGGTCTTATACCAATCGACCTTCACCTTCACCCGGTCGTTCAGGGTGGAGACAGCAAAGCCATACTCCTTGGTCGTGCCCGTCGGGTTGGGGATCAGGTTGCCCTCGATGTCACCACGCGGAGCGGACGGCTGGAAATTCTGGCCATGGTTGAAGAAGACGCTGACGTCGGTGCCCCACGGCAAATGCTGCTGGATCGACTTCGGGGTATGGACCATGACTCCCCAAGTCTTGTTTTCGCCCTGGGCCCAGGAGCTGCTGGACAGCACGGGATCATCCGCGGTGTAAAGCATGCTGGAAGCACCGTTTGCCCCCTTCGGGGCGTTGGCGGAAATGTGGGTCACCCGGTCTTTGCGCCAGCCGAAGGTCGGCACAACGGTGTCATCCCATAGATAACCCTGCCAGGTGAAGCCTTCCGACTGAACCCGGTTGATCTGTTTGGTGCCCGATGTGTAGAGCGAATTGATATCGCCATTGTCGGCGTTCAACGTCCGGAAGTTTTGCGACGTCCAGCCGGCGTAGTTGGCCGGATTCGCCGACTGTGTGCCGGTGTTGGAGACCGCATTGCCATTCTGGTCGTGGGTGATATACGTGTAAGTGTCCGACGGCAGGTAGGTGGCCCCGGTCGGAGAGGCCGGATTGACCTGCGGTTTCCAAGTGGAGTTGAAATAACGCACGCTCTCCGAGGCCGGCGGGGTCAGATTGCCGGTAACGTTGCTCAGGTTCGCGTTGGCGGCCGAATTGGCGCTGAGCAGCGAAGGTCCAAGGTAGGCGATCCAGTCGACCTGAGCCGCTCCATTGGTCAGGGCCCAAGTTTGTTTGGTCGCCGAACCGAAGGACGGATCGGAGGCCCACCGCGCGAAGCTCCGGCTGTCTTCGCGCTTCACCTCTTGCGAAAGCAGGCCGGTGAACAAATGCCGTCCAAGGATCTTGGCCAGCAGGGTGTGGCCCAGATAATCCTCCGCCCGAAGATCACCAAAGGCGGTGGCCCGCTTGCTGTCGCGGTCAACCGAGTCGGTGGTGTTGCCATATTGGCCGCTGTTGGCGACATAGGGACGCCCGACGTTGGGATTGGCGGTGCCATCGGCCAGCTTGGTGTTCATGTCGATGGAAAGGGCGTAGCCGCCGCCGGCCAGCAGGGTTTCCTGGCCGTTCTTGTAGCGCTGGTAGTCGTCACTCAGCTGAAAACCGAGGCGGTCGTTGAAGAAGGTCTGGTCGACGGAGACATTGCCGGCCCTCCAGTTCTGGAACTCGTGCTTGTTGTTTCCGTCGATGAGCTTCTTGTAGAAATTGAAGATGCTGGGATCGGAGAGCGACTTGTCACTATAGTAGATGCCGCCGGGCAAAACCGCCGCCGCGTAGGCACTGTAGGGAGAAGGCGCCCAATTGTGGAAGAACTCGAAGCCGCCGATCGAGCCGAAGATGTTCCCGTTGGAATCAAGGCCGCCGCCACCGGTAATGGTCGGCACCTGCGAGCGCAGCACCGTGCCATCGGCATTGTAGACGTTCTCCACACCGGAGCCCTGCCGGCCCATGGAACCGAGCAGCCAAGGATACTGACCGTTCGGGTAGATCCCACCCGGGCTGTTCACGTTGCCATACTGGTTCCAGGTCGTGTTCGGATCGAGCGTGAGCTTGTTCAGGTTGGGATAGGTGCCATAACCCGGGATCGTGAAATTCCCAGTCTTGAACCAGGGCGTGATCTGATCGTTCGGGGGCAAGGTGCGAGGATTGTTCGAGTCGATTTTACCGGCTTCGAAATTCGCCCGGATCGACGTGTGTGAATCCTTGCCGAAGAGCTTGGGCTCGTAGCGCAGAGATCCGAAGACGCGCCGATTGCGATTATAAGCCGGCTTCTGCTCATAATTGGTTTGATCGTCCACGGCCTCCACCCGGAGGGCCAGTTCGCCGGGGATGATCACCTTGTTGAAGTCCACCACATTGCGGTCCGAACCATATTGATCCAGGCGGTTCTCGAACTTGTAGGTGTCCTTGTAGTTCGCCTGATTGAGCGAGGTGTTGACGATACCGGCCGGGCTGCCGACGCCGAACAGAATCGAGTTGGCACCGCGCTGCAGCTCGACGCTGTCCACGTTGTAGCTGTCCCACGGAATATCGCTCATGAAATAATCCCGGGTGTTGTCGGCGGCCTCGAGCCCGCGCACGCGGGTGTTGCTTTGCGGCTTCAGCAGCGCCGCACTCTCATCGTAGGTGGCCGAACCGCCCGCACCCGAAAAATTGCCGCGAATACCGCCGACTTCCGTGTTTGGGGTCATGGTCAGCAGGTCCTGGGCATTGGTCGCGCCCGTGTCCCGCAGAAACTGTGAGGTCACCACCGAGAGCGCCGAAGACACGTCCTTGAGGTCCGTGCGCACGCGGGTGCCGGCCAACGTCTGCTTGGCGATGTAGCCGCCGGTTTCGGCGGTCGATTGGACCACGAACGGAGAGAGCACCACGGTCTCATCCTTGTTGTCGGGAGCCTGGTCGGAGGCGGCCGCTGCGGCCGCGGTTTGCGCTGATAATCTCAGGCTGCCGAAAAGGCAGAATGCGGAAACTGCGGACAAGGCGCAGAACCGCACGGAGGTGCGTTTCACAGTATGCATAAGGGTATTGGTTGGGGTCAAAAGCCGCCGCTGCCGGCGGCTTTCAGGGTTGGCGTCCGTGGAAGGGTAACGGACAGCTGTAACGATAAATCAAAAGAGGGGTGTTGAGAATGAGTTCACTTGCTCCGAAATTGAGACGTATTGCCACCCGGAAAAGGGGTTCTCATGGGGGAAAGGCCTCCAAGGGCAAGGGGCGGACCCTACGATTTTTCCGACCCAGCCTGTGTTTTTCCCCGGAAGGCGCCGGGCGCCTGGCCGGTCAGCCGTTTGAAAACCACGCACATATACTCAACATGCTCAAAGCCGGTTAATTCGGCGATCCGCTTGAGGGGGAAATCAGTCTCCTGCAGCAGCTGCCGGATCTTGGCCACCTGCACGCGGCGGATCTCCGCCTGCGGGGATCGCCCGAGGTGCCGGCGGAATTTCTTTTCCAGCTGGCTGCGCGAGGCGAACGCGTGGCGGCTGACCTGGTCGACCTTGATGCCCGCGCAGGCGTTTTCGCGGATGAAGCTCAGGGCGGCGGCGACGCTGCGGTCATCGATGGCCAACACGTCCGTCGACGGGCGGGTGACGACGCCGATCGGCTCGATGCGCTCGTCCAGGTCGGGCACGAGGTTGCCCGCGAGCATGCTCGCCAGCACCTCGGCCCCGCGGTAGCCCGACTGGAAGGCGTTCGGCGCCACGCTGCTGAGGGGGGGGTAGGCGAGTTCGCAGCGGATGGGGTCGTTGTTGGAGCCGATGACCGCGATTTCCTCCGGCACCAGGATCCCGTGCGCGTGGGTGGCGGTGATGATCTGCTGCGCCCGCAGGTCGAAGCAGGCCATGACTCCGCACGGCTTGGGCAGCCGCTTCAGCCAGTCGGAGAGACCGGAAATCTGGTCGAGATCCCACGCCGGTGTGACGTCGCCCGGATAGTTGACGTCGTAGATATGGCATTTCCGTCCCGCCAGCTGCAGGGCCTCGACGAACCCGTCGCGCCGCTCGCAGGACCAGCCGTCATTCGAGAAACCCGTGAACCCGAAGTGCCGGAATCCCCGCTCGAGGAAATGCTCGGCGGCCAGGTGGCCGATGGCGACGTTGTCCGGCCGGATTTTCGGGACGCCGGGGAAACGGGGCACGTCGTTCAGGTCGACCAGCGGGATCTTCAGCTTCTTGCACGTCGCGACCAGCCCGGGTGTGGTGTGGCGGCTGATGACGCCGTCCCACCGTTTGCTGTCGAGCCACTGCGGATCGATTTCGGCCCGGGCCTGGTCGTCGTGAAAGGCGGTCCAGATCTGGTGGGTGCGCTCATAGTGCACGACGCCGCGGAGCATGGCCATGCTCTCCTCAAAGCGGGTCAGAAAAACCAGCAGAACCTGGTGCCTCATGGGGGGGAACGCTGCGAACCGGCGCGCCCTGATGCAAGCATGCATCAGGTGGCGGCGCGATTGACGGCGGTCTTACACCAGCCCCCGTCGCGCCTCGAGCTTGGCGCGGACCTCGGCCATCTTCGCCTGCGTCAGGCCGAGCCGCGCCAGCATGACAAAGGCGAGCAGCAGGCCCGCGATCGGGACCGCCGCCAGCAGGAAACGGATCGTGAAGATCGTCTGCGCCGACTGGTTGCCGCCGAGGGTCGCATCGAAGCCCGTGCGGGCGAGGATCTCGCTCGTGGCCCAGCCGCTGATCGCCATGCCGAATTTCATGATCCAGGAACCACAGGCGGAAAACGCGCCCTCGCGGCGCTTGCCCGTCTCCAGCTCATCATAGTCCATCACGTCCGCGCTGATCGACCCGTAGATCATCCAGAAACCGGCGCTGGTGAACGCGATGAGCCCGGAGGCGAGGACCTGCAGCCAGCGCACCTCGGGGGTGTAGAGCCACCAGGTGCTGACGAAGACGGCGATGGCCGACAGCTGCACGGCCATCATGCCGCGCTTCTTGCCGAGCCGCTTCGCCGCGTAGGCGTAGACGGGAATGCCGCAGAAGCCGAACGCCATGCCCGAAAGCCCCATCCAGAAATTCCACGTGCCCGCCGCCGCCACCTCGCCGCGGCACACGTAGTAGACGGTTGCGTAGTAGCCGAACGTGCCGACGAGGCTGGTGCCCGTGCCGTAGGCGAGCGCCATCGAGAGATTGGCCCGGAACGGCCGGCACTTCAGCGTCTGCCACAGGGTTTCCTTGATCGATACCTTGCCCTGGTGGCGGCCAACGACGAGCCGGTCGTAGTAGCGCTCGCGCAGCAGGAAAAACATCACCACGCCCGCCACGATCATGATCAGGCCGAGCAGCACGAGATAGACCTGGGCGCCCAGCAGGATGTTGGGCTTGGCCCCGGTTTCCGCCGGAGCCCAACCGAAGAGCATCTGCATCAGTTTTCCCAAGCGGGGAAAGTCCAGCGTCGCCAGCCCCGCCGCCACGTTCCCGAACCAGGTGACCGTCTGGCGGCCCAGCACGCCGAGCCGCGCCGGCACCTCGCTCCAGGAAGACGCCACCCACACGCCTGCGGTGGTGAACGCCGCGGCGGCGAACATCGCGACCTCGGGCACCTTTTGGCACACGCTGCGGAACGCCGCCACCGCCGTGCGCTCGTGGTAGTCCGGCGTCAGCTCGGCGCCGAGGCTGTTAAAGGGCATGTAGAAGCAGCTCATGATTGGCACGAACACCGCCAGCGTCCCCACCATGAACCAGAAATACTGGATCTCGGTCCAGCCCGGCTGCGCCGCGAAGAGCAGGGGCAGGGCGACGCCCGCGAGGATCGAGCCGACGAGGATGAACGGCCGCCGCCGGCCGAAGCGCGTGCGCGTGTTGTCCGACCACCAGCCGAAGAGCGAGTCCCACACCGCCTCGAAGGCCAGCTTGAAGAGCAGCGCGCGCCCGATCCAGGCGGGGGACACGCCGAGGTAGATGTTGAAGACCTGGTAGGCTAGGCCGACGTAGAGCCAGTGGCCCCACATGTCGTGGACGGAGCCGAGCCCCATGCCGAGTTTCTGCAGGAACGGCACCCGGTCGGCCGCGGAAGTGGCGTCGGAAGCTGCGGCAACCGCCGGCTCAACGGATGCGGTCGGGGCGGGGGTGGAAGGCATGGGGCGGTCGGGGGATCAGTCGTGATGCGGAAAAACACCCAGCGTCACGCCGCTCAGGTCCAGACGGGAAAAGGGGCTCACACTCGGCATCGACGGCGCCGTGACAAATGCGCGGCTGCCTGCGAGGGAACGGCGCCAGGGCTGACGCGACTCGCGCCCGACCGCGCGGGGTCGGGGCTCCTGCTCGGAGGGTTGACGGGCGGTTTGGCCGCTGGGGGAAGGGGATGAGTCGAGTTCCATAGGGGGGCGATTGCTCAGTAGGTGTCCGCGAGGGAGTGAAAGCGCAGCGCGCGCTTCACCTGGGCGGCCGTGTGCGGTCGGGCGAGGGTGAGCTCGACGGTCTTGGGTTCGTGCGGGAAGAGTTCGAAGTAGTTGTCGCTGCTGCCATGGGCCAGGCCGGGCAGCTCGAACGCGAAGCGGTGTTGGAACACCGGCGACGTGAACGTCAGCCGCGCGCGCCGCGGCGCGCCGAGCTCGACCGAGACCGCGGTCTCCGGCTTCGGCAGATGGACGAAGCGCGGCATGGTCAGGAAAACCGCATCCTCGCTTACCCGCCGGCCGCCGGTCTCGAGCGCGATGCGGAGCAGGAGCGAGTCGACGCCGTGCGCCGCGATGGGCCTGGCCAGGTCGAGCGTCTTTTGCCGGACGCTCTCGCCGTAGCGCAGCGCGATCGCTTTCTTCCCGCGCAGCACGACGCGGCCGTCGAGGTGGAAAAGGTCCCAGCGCAGCACGCCCTTCGCGGGGGCGGGGGCGTCGTAGACGGTGTAGAGATGCACCTCGCGCACCGTCGAGCGCCGGTAGTTGCCGATGGTCGTCTCCTCGTCGCCCGGGACGTGCGCGCATACCAGCGCCGGCGCGAAGAACCGGCGGGCGACGTGGTGCAGCGCCTTCCAGCGGCCGGTGAACTCCAGCGAGCTCCAGGACGCCACCGGCCAGCAGTCGTTCAGCTGCCAGTAGAGTGCGCCCATGCAATGCGGCATGTTGCGCCGGTAGTGCTCCACGCCGACCTGCATGCAGTGGGCCTGGTTCATCTGTGAGAGGTAGATCAGGTCGCGCTGCGAGCGCGGGAAGCGGTAGCGCCGCGACACGTAGTCGAGGATGATCTGGTTGCCGGCGCGGTTCTTCTGGTGGTTCTCCATCGCCGCCCCGAAGACGTTGCCCTCCGCGGGCGGGCAGAAGGTCGCGTTCGTCTCCGCCGAGCTGTAGCTCTGCATGCCGAATTCGGAGACGAAGCGGAAGCGCCACTTCTCGTATTCCTTCACCGGATGCCGGGCGTGCCACACGTCCCAGAAATGCGTGTCGCCGGAATGTTCGCCGCCGCCGTGCGTGGTGTCGCCGGACGGCCGGTGCGGTGAGGACGGCCAGTAGGGCGTGACGCCGTCACCCCGGGCGACGACCTGCGGCAGCACGCGGCGGAAGAGCGAGTCGTAATGCTTGCGGAGTCGTGGCTGCTTGAGCAGCTCGGCATTGAGGCCTTCGATCTCGTTGTTGCCCGCCCAGAGGGCGAGGCAGGCCCGGTGACGCAGCCGCTGGACCTGCTGTTCCGCCTCGGTCCGCACGCTGCGCAGGAATGCGGCGTCGCCGGGGTAGATCGCGCAGGCGAACATGAAATCCTGCCAGACGAGCAGGCCGAGTTCGTCGCACAGGTCGTAGAAGGCGTCCTGCTCGTAGATGCCGCCGCCCCAGACACGGATCATGTTGAAGTTCGCCTCGGCGGCGCTGCGCAGGTCGCGGGCGTAGTCGTCGCGTTCCAGCCCGGCGACGAAGCTGTGCGCGGGAATCCAGTTGGCGCCCTTGGCAAAGATGGGCCGGCCGTTGACGACGAACTGGAAGGTTTCGCCGGCGGTGTCGGCGTGGCGGTCGAGCTTGATGTCGCGGAGACCGATGCGGCGCATCCAGCGGCCGAGCAGGGTGCCGTCGCGGCGGACGAGCTCGACCTCCAGCGTGTGGAGCGGTTGCGACCCGTGACCGTTGGGCCACCAGAGCTGGGGATGCTCGACGGCGAGACGGCGGCCCGTGCCCTCGGCCACGATGATTTCATTCAGCGTCAGCCGGTAGCGGCAGATGACGCCGCGCTCGGCGCGGGCCAGCTCGGGAGTCAGCTGCAGCGTGACGGAGCCGTCCGCCTCGTGCGTTTGCCCGACCCGCACGTCCTCAAGCCGGTTGCGGCTCCAGCTCTCGAGCCGGAGGTCGCGCCAGATGCCCGCGGTGACAAAGCGCGGGCCCCAGTCCCAGCCGAACTGGCATTGCTCCTTGCGGATGACCTGGCTGCGGCCGACGGGATCGTTGAACTCCTTTGGCTGGTGGTCACGGCGATGGGTGCGGATGTAGCGGAGGGCGCTGCCGAAGCGGATCGTCAATTCGTTCGCGCCGGAGCGGAGATATTTCCGCACGGCCCAGCGGTGCTCCGTGAACATATTCTCGGTTCGCCCGATGACGTGTCCGTTGAGGGTGACGGTTGCGACCGTGTCGAGGCCGTCGGCGGCGAGCTCGACCATTTCCTCGGAGAGCAGCGCCGCGGGCACGTCGATCTTCGCCGTGTATTCCCAGTCGTGTTCCTCGATCCACTGGAGATCGAGCTCGTTGCAGCCCCAGAATGGATCGGGAATCAGCCCGAGACGACGGAGGTCCTGGTGGACGCAGCCCGGGACGACGGCGGGATGCCAGGGGCCGCCAGCGGTGACATCGCGGAAGCGCCAGGCGGCGGAACTCAGGGAAAGCTGGGGCATGGCGCGACGCGGGGGCGCCGTCAGGTCTTCAGCGGGTTGTCCTTGATGAACTGCACCAGCTCGTCCGCCTGGCCGAAGCAGAGGGCGGAGAAGGTGTCGGCGGCGCCGTAATAGATGGCGAGGCGGCCGGTGGCGGCATCGCAGAGGCAGCCGACGGGAAAGCACACGCCCGGGACGAAGCCGGTCAGCTCGTAGGGCGCCTCCGGCACGAGGAAGGGTTCCTTGGCGCAGGCGATGACCTTCCACGGCTGCTCGAGGTCGAGCAGCATGCCGCCCATCGAGTAGACGAAGCCGTTGCAGGTGGTTGTGACGCCGTGATACAGCAGGAGCCAGCCCTCGCTGGTCTCGATGGGCGAGGGGCCGGCACCGATCTTGGTGCCCTGCCACCACGGGCCGCCGCGGCCGGCGACGTGCCGGTGCCGGCCCCAGTGGACGAGGTCGGGCGTTTCGCTGATGAAGATGTCGCCGAACGGCGTGTGGCCGGTGTCGGACGGGCGCGAGAGCATGAGGAACTTGCCGTCGAACTTCCGCGGGAAGAGCACGCCGTTGCGGTTGTAGGGCAGGAAGGCGTTCTCCAGTTGCTCGAAGTTGACGAAGTCCGTGGTGCGGGCGATGCCGATGGTCGGGCCGTGGTAACCGTTGCACCAAGTGACGTAGTGCACGCCGTCGATCAGGGTGACGCGCGGGTCGTAGGCGTATTCGTGTTTGCGCACCTCGGGGTCGTCGCAGCGGAAATCGATGGGCTTCGGCTCGAAGGTGAACTTGAGGCCGTCCGCACTCCGGCCGACATGCAGGTGCGGCACGCGGTCCATGCCCTCGGTGCGGAACACGCCGATGAAGCCGTCCTTCCAGGGCACGACGGCGCTGTTGTAGATGCCGGTCACGCGCGGGAGGGGGCGGCGGCCGATGACGGGGTTGGCGTCATAGCGCCAGATCAGGTCCTGGTTGCCGGCCGGGCGGGGCTGCCACGGGATGTGGGGAAGGGGTGAACCGACGATCTTGAGGTGCATGAGAAACGGAGGAGGACGGGACAGCGCCGGTTTCATCCGCCGCGCCCGCCCCGCGGTGAGGCGCGGCGAGCTGGTTCCGTCGAGGGGTAGTGCGAGCAGCCTATAGTAGGCGGGCGGCGCACCATTGTTAATGAGTTCTATTGTCCGCGACTTGAGAGACGCGGCAGGCCGGGTCATTCCTTGGCAAACGAGAGACGGTAGAGCACGACGTCGTGTGACGCCACGCGGACGGTCGTCGGCTTGCTGGTGTCGCCCGCGGGCTGCTTGGCCCAGACGTCGCGCACCTGGTAGATGCGGCGATCGAGCGTCCAAAGGCGGTTCCATTCCAAGGTGAGGTCGGCGGGCGAGCCGCTGGTGTTGAGCGCGCAGACCGCCCAGTCGCCGCCGCTGAGGGGCTTGATCCAGACCTCGATGTTTTTCGCCGGCTCCGCGAGGGCGCGGAAGCCCTGTTTGCCGAGCTTGTCCTGGTCGATGGCGACGACGTCGCGATCGGTGAGGATGTCGCGGATCTCGGGCGTCATGTGGCGCACGTCGTTGCCGGCCATGAGTGGGGCGGCGAGGATGCACCATAGGGAGAAGTGGGCGCGGGACTCAGCCAGCGAGAGCCCGGGGTTGCCCACCTCGAGCATGTCGGGGTCGTTCCAGTGGCCGGGACCGGCGAACTTGTTGAGGCCGTCGGCCCCGACGTTGTCGACGAGGGTGTATTGGAGGTCGAGGATGTGCTTCCAGCCGCGTTCCCAGCCCTTGCGGCCGTCGTAGGAATCGTAGATGTCGCCGGTCGTGCGCCAGAGGTGGCCGACGTCGGCGGCCCACTCCCAGGGTTTGTTGCTGCCCCATTCGCAGATGCTGAAGACGACGGGCCGGTCGGCGGCGTGGAGGGCGTCGCGCATGCGCGTGTAGGCGTCGCGGGCGTCGGCCGTGCCATGGTTGCACCAGTCGTATTTCAGGTAGTCGACGCCCCACGAGGCGAAGGAGCGAGCATCCTGATACTCGTGGCCCCAGCTGCCGGGATAGCCGCCGCAGGTCTGCGTGCCGGCACAGGAATAGATGCCGAATTTGAAGCCGCGCTCGTGCAGGTAGTCGCCCAGCGCCTTCATGCCGCTCGGGAACTTCGCCGGATCAGGCACGAGCCGGCCTTCGGCATCGCGCTGTTTCAGCGCCCAGGTGTCGTCGATCACGATGTAGGTGTAGCCGGCGTCGCGCATGCCGTTGGCGACCATCGTGTCGGCGGTCTGCTTGAGGACGGTTTCGTTGATGTCGCCGGCGAAGGTGTTCCAGGTGTTCCAGCCCATCGGGGGCGTGAGGGCGAGGTTGTCGAATTTCTGGGCCATGGCGGGGAGCGTCGGCAGGACGAGGGCGGCGAGCAGGCGGGCGGCGGTGAGTCTCATGGGGTTTGGGGCGGGAGCGCGGGGAGGTTGGCGCCGTGGGCGCGGATCGTGTCGCGATACCAGGCGAACGACGCCTTGGGCGTCCGTTTCTGCGTGCGATAGTCGACGTGGACGAGGCCAAAACGATCCTTGTAACCCTCGCTCCACTCGAAGTTGTCCATGACCGACCAGTAGAAGTAGCCGCCGACGGGCACGCCTTCGGCGCCGGCGCGCTTGATGGCGGCCAGGTAGCGCGCGAGGAAATCGATGCGCTGCGGGTCGGGCACGGTGCCGTCGAGCATGACGTGGTCCGTGTTGCACACGCCGTTTTCGGTGAAGACAAAGGGCAGCCCCGGGTAGCGCTCGGTCTGGAAGCGCGCGGCCCAGTAGGCGGCGTCGGGCGCGACCTGCAGCCACGGCAGCGTGCCGCGGGCGTTGCCGATGCCGAAGCCGCCCGGAACTTTCTCCGGCGCACCGTTGGCCCCGGCGCGGACGAACCAGCCCGAGTAGCAGTTGTAGGCGATGAAATCCAGCGGCTGCGCGATGAGCGCCATGTCGCCGGCCCGGATCTCGGGCAGGTCGGCGGCGAAGGCCTTCAGTCCCTCCTCCGGGTAGCGGCCGAACATGACGGCATCGGCCCACCAGCTGAGGTTCCACATCGCCCGGTCCGTGCAGCGGAAATAGTCCTGCCGGGCGGCTTCGATATCCACCGCGGCCGCACTGGCCGGGATGCGCTCGCGACTGGTGTGCGCGATGGATATCTGCACCGGCCCGCGGCAACCCGCGCGCAGCGCCTGCACGGACCGGCCGTGGGCGAGGAGAAGGTTGTGCGCTCCAGCGAGGCAGTCGGCGAAAGGCAGCTTCCAACCGGGTGCGTGCAAGCCTTCGTGATAACCGAGGCCTATCGTGCACTGCGGCTCATTGAAGGTCATCCAGTGTTTAACGCGGTCGCCGTAGCGGTTCGCGATGAGCGCGCTGTAGTCGGCGAACCAGTCGACCATCTCGCGGTTGAGGAAACCTCCGCGCCGGTGGAGCGCGAGCGGCAGGTCCCAGTGGTAGAGCGTCACCCACGGGGTGATGCCGGCGGCGAGCAGGCCGTCGATCAGGCGGTCGTAGAAGGCCAGGCCCTTTTCATTCGGCGAGCCGGTGCCGTCTGGGATCAGGCGCGGCCACGCGAGCGAGAACCGGTAGCTCTGCACGCCGTGCTGCTGCATGAGCGCGATGTCCTCGGCCCAGCGGTGATAGTGGTCGCAGGCCTCGTCACCGGTGTGACCCTCGAAGGTCTTGCCGGGCTGGCGGGAAAACTGGTCCCAGATGGACGGAGCGCGGCCGTCGATGTCGTGGGCGCCCTCGATCTGATAGGAAGACGAGGCGACACCCCAGGTGAAGTTCTTGGGAAAACTCATGACGAAGAAATTATTTCAAACCGAGCGCCTGCCGGACAAATGCCTGCACCGCGGCCCCCTGCTCGGGCGTGTAGGCGTGGCCCAGTTCCAGGGTGAGGCCGAGGGTCTTTGGCGCGGTGATGACGTTGTAAGCGGCGTAAAGCGAAGTGGGCGCGCAGACATCGTCATTGTAGCCCCACGTGTAGTAGCCGGGCACTTTCAGGCGGCGGGCAAAATTCACCGTATCGTAGTAGGTGGTCGTGGTGATCTTGGCGGGCGTCGAGTGGATCGAGGGCGCGGGGGGATTCCATTGACGGAAGGGCATCGGCCAGCCGCCGGCGCGGCCGTGCAGGTCGCCGGTGAGATCGCAACCGGCGGGATGCGTCACCGCGACCGCGGTCACGCGCGCGTCGAGGGCGCCCGTGACGATCGTGAGCCAGCCGCCCTGGCTGGCGCCGGCGACGACGAGGTGCTGGCCGTCCCAATTTTCACGGGACGTGAGAAAATCATTGGCCCGCAGGCAGCCGAGGAAGATGCGGCGGTAGACATAGGTGTCGCGGTCATCGAGGTTGAAGAGGCTGTAGCTCTCAAGCGCGCCGGCGGAGAGCTGGTCGTAGACTTCCTGCGGGAGGTTGACCGGAATCCCGTGAACTCCGATCTCGAGGGTGATCGCCCCCTCGGCGGCGGTGCCCTTGTCGCCGAAATACGGGCGCACGCCGGCGCCGGGCACACGGAGGATCGCGGGATATTTGCCGGGCTGCTTGGGCTCGCAATAGATGCCGTAGATCCGGCCCTTGGCGGCGAGCCAGTCGGGGCTGATCACGCGGAAGCTGACATGGTAGACGTTCACCTTGTCGGTGCACTGGTCGGGCAGGAGGGTCATGCGCGCCTCCATCGGGACCTTCGCAAGGTCTTCGCGGCCCTTCTGCCAGAAGGCGTCGAAGTCCGCGGGTTCCGTCTGGGTCGGCTGGATCTTCTCCGGCTCGAACGCGGCCGTGGCCACGCCGCGCACATTCTGGCCGGCGACTTTCGCGGTGACAGTGCAGCGGAGGAAGCCCGGCTCCTTGAGCGTGCCACCATCGATCACGAGACCCTCGAGCGGGACCACGGCGGTCAGGGTCTCGGCCGGCCGCATCTCCTGGCCGGCGGTGTAGCTGACCGTGACATTCTCGATCGGCTCGTTGTCGGCGACCACACTGACCTTGAAGCGCGCGGCCTCGCCAAGCCGGTAGGTCCAGTCGCGATGCTCGGGCGCGACGCGCACCTGCACGGTGGCGACGCGGAGCTGGGCCTGGGGAGGGACGGGGGTGATGGCAGTTTCACCGGCGAGGCTCGACATAAAGGTGGACGCCAGCGCCAGGCCGGCCGCGACAAGGAAGCGGAGGGAATGCATAGAGGGGTAGGGGGATCAGCCTACGCCGCGGCGGGTCTCCGGTGAATGAGACCCTTTGTCCGGCAATTAAGAAATCCCCCGGCTCAGACTGTGCCGCGGCGCGCCTCAAGCTGACGGCGGATTCCAGCCATGACGTCGTGCGAAAGCGGGAAGCGCGTTAGCGCCACGAGCGAGAGCACGAGCCCGATGATCGGGATCAGGGCGAGGAGGAACCGCATCATGAACATCGCGTGCGCGGTTTGGTGGCCCTCGAGGGCGACCTCAAAGCCTGTCGAACTGAGGATGAAGCCCGCCGCCCCGGCGCCGAGCGCCATGCCGCACTTCATGATCCACGACGCCGCGGAGGAAAACACACCTTCGCGGCGCTGGCCGGTCTGCAGTTCGTCGTAGTCGATGACGTCCGCGAGCATCGAGCCGTCGAGCGTCCAGAACCCGGCGCCGGTGAAGGCGATGAACCCCGAGGCCAGCGGCTGCAGCCAAGGGTGCGTGGGATCGTAGAGCCACCAGGTCGCCACGAACACGCCGATGGCGGTGATCATGACGGCGCGCATCGCATGGCGCTTGCCGAGCCGGCGCGCGACGGCGGTGAAGGTCGGGATGCCGAGGAAACCCAGAAGCATGCCGGATACGCCCATCCAGAAATTCCAAGCCGCACCGGCTGCGAGGTCGCCGCGGCACACATAGTAGACGGTGTCGTAGTAACCGAGGGTGCCGACCATGCTCAGGCCCATGCCATAGGCGAGCCGCATGCCGATGATCAGCAGGAACGGCCGGCAAGAAGCGGTCTGCTTGATCGAAGCCACCAGCGAGGTGCGCTCCTGCTTGCCCGCGATGAGCTTGCCATAGTAGCGCTCGCGCACGACGGCGACGAGCACGATGCCGGCGGCCACCATCAGGGCGCCGAGAATCATGCAGTAGACCTGCGCGGCGAGAACGATGTTGGGCTTCGCCCCGGCGGCGGCCGGGGCCCAGGCCGCCTTGGAAGTCAGTAGGCCGAACAGGCGGGAGCCAACATTGGTCGAAGTCGCCCCGACCCAGAGCGCGAGGGTGGTGAACTGTGCTGCAAAGAACAGGCCCAGCTCAGGCAGTTTTTGCACGGCGTATTTGTATGACATCACACTCGTGCGCTCGTGATAGTCCGGCGTCAGCTCCGAGCCGAGGCTGACGTAGGGCATGAAGAAGCAACTCATCACGGGGATGTAGAGTGCCGACGAAACCACCATGAACCAGAAATACTGCATCTGGCTCCAGCCCGGATGCACCATGAACAGCAGCGGCAGACAGAGGCCGGCGATGGCGGAGCCTGCGAGCATGAAGGGCCGGCGCCGACCCCAGCTGGTGCGGGTGTTGTCCGACCACCACCCGAAGAACGGGTCCGAGAATGCATCGAATATCCGGTTCATCATGATGGCCGTGCTCACCAATGCGGGCGAGACGCCGAGCCCGATGTTGAACACCTGGTTTGCAAGAGTCGGGTAAAGCCAGTGACCCCACATGTCTAGGACGGTGCCCAGGCCGTAGGCGATTTTCTGCGGGACGGGCACGCGGTCCGCAGTGGCGGTTTGATTGGCAGAAGCAGGAGGGATGTCACTCATGGAGTAGGGCAAGCTTGGAGGCGGAAGATTGGGATCAGTTGGCGGTCACACGGGCTTCCGCGGCGGTGAGTCCATCGGACGTGGCGCTAAGAGTAATCGGGCCGGCCTGCGCGCTGGTCTGCACGATCACCTGCGCAAGTCCGTTGAAAAGGCTGCGGGCCTCCGCCTGGTCGGGCTCGTGGCAGGCGGGGTCGCCGTTGCCGACCCCGATGATTCGGCCGCCGGTGACTGCGAAGCGGACCAGATTTCCCGCGGTCGGCACCATGCGGCCCTCCGCGTCGACCGCGCTGACCGTGAATACCGCCACGTCGCGCCCGTCGGCCCGGAGCGCCGTGCGATCGGGTGTGAGGGTCAGCCGGGCCGGGGCGCCGGTCGTCTCCACGCGGGCAGTCGCTACAACGCGGCCGCCGTGAAAGCCACGGGCCTCGAGTGCGCCGGGCTGGTAGATGACCGGCCACTCGAGGTGGCCGTTGCGCGGCATGTCCTTCTTCCCGAGGGAAACCCCGTTGAGCAGCAGTTCGACGGCCTCGTGGTTGCTGTAGCAGACAACCTTCATGGCCTGCCCTTCTCTGCCCGGCCATGTCCAGTGCGTGGCCAGGTGCAGGACGGGTTGGTCGGTCCACCACGCTTGCAGGTAGTAGTAACTGTCCTTCGGAAACCCGCAGGTGTCCATCAGGCCGAACTGCGAGCTAACGGCCGGAAAGCCGAAGGGCGTGGATTCGCCGCGGTAGTCGAATCCGGTCCAGAAAAACAATCCGGCGAGGAACGGACGCGCCGCGTAGTATTGCCAACCCACCTCGCAGTTGCCGCCGGAGTCGCCTTTCTGCTGCGGGCCCAGATGCGAGCCGGGTTTGTCGTCGAAATAGATGCCCCGCGTGCCCTGCGTCGTCGTTTCCTCGGTGCCAACGCCGGGCTGGTGCGGGAACTTCTTGTGCTGCTCGTCGGGATTGGTCTGGGCGATGTAATTGTAGCCCACGACATCGACGGTGGTCGAGGTGCCGCCCCAGCCGCCGCTGATGGCGACGGTCGTGCGGCGGGTCGGATCGAGCCGCTGCGCGAACGCCCGCATGGTGGTCGTGATGCGGGCGCCGAGCACGTTGCCCTCGATGCGCCACTCCTCGTTGCCCAGCGACCACAGGATGACGCTCGGGTGGTTGCGGTCGCGCCGGATCATGGCCTCGAGCTGGCCCTGCTGCTCCGGGCCCGGTCCCATCAGGCGCGTCTCGTCGATCACCAGCATGCCCAACCGGTCGCAGGCATCGAGCAGCTCCGGCGCGGGCGGGTTGTGGGCGCAGCGCCAGGCATTGCTGCCCATGGCCTTCAACTGGCGAATCCTGAAATCCCACAGGGCGTCGGGCACGGCCACGCCGACGCCGGCATGATCCTGGTGGTTGTTCGTGCCCTTGAGCTCGACGCGGCGGCCGTTCAGGAAAAAGCCGGCGTCGGGGTCGAAGCGGATCGTGCGGATGCCGAAGGAGATTTCTTCCCGGTCGACGACCATGTCGCCGGAACGCACCACCGTCACGAGGCGGTGCAGCGCGGGCGTCTCCAGCGACCAGAGCTGCGGCTGGGTCACGGTCAGCGCGGCGGGAAACTCCTGCGTGTCGCCCGGCCCGAGCGTGAGCGCCGGCAGGGTGGTCTTGGCGAGGACCCGGCCGTCGGGTGCAAGAATGGACTGTTCGATTTCGAACGCGGCCGCGGCCGGGCCGTCGTTGACCAGGCTCGTCCGCGTTGTGACAACGGCCGAGGCGTCTTTCACGTCGGAGCTGACGGCGATCCCCCAAGTGTCAACGTGCAGCGGGGCGGTCTTGGTGAGCCAGACGTGCCGGTAGATGCCGGCTCCCTCGTAAAACCAACCTTCCTCCATGGTCGCGTCCGCGCGCACGGTGATTACGTTTTCCCCGCCGTAGTTAAGATAGTCGGTGAGGTCGTAGTGAAACCCGGTGTAGCCACTGGCATGGCGCCCCAGGCAGAAGCCATTGACCCAGACGACGGAGTCGCGGAACACGCCGTCGAACTCGATGCTGATCCGCCGCCCGAGATCGGTTGCAGGCACCGGGAAGGTTTTCCGATACCAGCCGACGCTGCGCTCGGGAAAATTGCGGCCGATGGCCTTGTAGCCGTGACTGTGGCTGCCGCGGCCGTCGAACGGCGCCTCGACCGCCCAGTCGTGCGGCAGGTCGAGCTGGCGCCAGGCGGCAGCGTCGAACTTCGGGTCCGCCGGGCCGTCGCCATAGCCGGCCTTGGCGAAATAGGAAAAGTAGCCGGTGCCGTGGTCGAAGTCCTTCTTCGGGTCGGACGGATGGCCGAACGCAAAGCGCCAGCCGGCGTCGAACGACGCGCGCTCGCGCGGCGGTGGAACCTCCGCGGCCCACAGCGGCCGCGGGCCGCCGGCCAGAAGGCACAGCAACAGGAGGGGAAGAAGGGGGCGCTGCATGGGGTGAAGCGGGTGGCGGGATGCAATCCGGAGTGTCGCACCGAGGGGAAACGTGCAGAAATCCGTCCGGCGTGGCAAGTTTTTCGTTAAATCATCGTTTCAGGGCTTGTCTTTGCCGGTGCGCGCACTGCGCTTTGGTCATCCGCATGTCCTCTCCCGCCGACTCTTTTCCTTCCGACTTCACCTGGGGCGTGGCCACGGCGGCCCCGCAGATCGAGGGCGCCGCCTTCGTTGACGGCAAGGGCGAGTCGGTCTGGGACCGCTACGCGGGGCGGCCCGGCGTGATCCACGACGGCGACACGCTCGAGGTCGCCTGCGACCACTATCATCGGTTCGACGAGGACTTCGCGCTGATGCGCTCGCTCGGGATCAGGCACTACCGGCTGTCGCTGGCGTGGCCGCGGATATTTCCCGCCGGGGACGGCCCGTTGAACCAGGCCGGGCTGGATTTTTATCATCGCCTGTTCGATGCGATGGCCGCGGCCGGCATCACGCCGTGGGTCACGCTGTTCCATTGGGACCTGCCGCAGGCGCTGGAGGACCGCGGCGGCTGGACGAGCGCCGTCACGGTGGAGGCGTTTGCCCGCTATGCCGACACGGTCGTGCAGGCATTTGGGTCGAAGGTGAAACATTGGATCACGCTGAATGAGATCCGATGCTTCACCCGCCTCGCCTATGGCTTCGGCGGGAAGGCACCGAACCGCAAGGTGACGCCCGCCGAATTGAACCAGACCTATCACCACGCGTTGCTCTGCCACGGGCACGCCGTGCGGGCCGTGCGCGTGTTCGGTGGCGCCGGCGCGCGCGTCGGGCTTACCGACAACAGCGACATCTGCATGCCCGTGACGGAAACTGAGGCGGACATTGCGGCGGCCCGGGTTTGGTATGCACATCAGAACGAGCATCTGCTCGGCGCAATCTATGGCGGGGGTTATTCGGCCGCCTATCTCGCCCGTTGCGGAGCGGACGCGCCCAAGGTGGCGGCGGGGGATTTCGCCCTGATCAGCGCGCCGACGGACTTCCTCGGGCTCAACCTTTACACGGGCACCTTCGTCCAGGCCGGCCGGAACGGCGTGGCGGAGGAGCTGCCGCTGCCGGCCCATTATCCGAAAGCCGACAGCCCGTGGCTGCACCTTGCCCCGCAGGTCATGTATTGGGGCACCCGGCTCGCGCAGGAAACCTACGGGGTGAAGGAAATCTATATCACGGAGAACGGCTGCGGCTACAACGACGAGCCGGTCGTCAACGGCGAGGTGATCGACCTGCATCGTCGCGAATTTCTCCGCTCCCACCTCCGCGAGCTGCGGCGGGCGATCGGGGACGGCGTGCCTGTGCGGGGCTACTTCCTCTGGTCCTTCATGGACAACTTCGAGTGGGAGGACGGCTACCAGCGCCGCTTCGGCATCGTGCACGTGGACTTCGCCACGCAGAAGCGCACGCCGAAGCTCTCTGCGCACTACTACGCTCAAGTGATCGCCGCCAACCGGATCGTCTAGGGCCGGGCCGGCTCGCCGACGAAGATGCCGCGGCCCCCGGTGCCGACGTAGACGCGCCCGTGCTTCCGCGGGTCGCCGGTCAGCGCGCTGATCCAGCCGAACCGCAGCCGGCCATCATTGAGCCGCACCCAGGTTTTACCCCCGTCGTCCGAGCGGAACACCGCGTCGGTGTCGCCGATCCGGCCTGCGACAAAGATCGCCGGGGCACCCCCTTCAACCGCCGCCCGCCCGAAGCCAACCTGTTGGGCGCTCTCGATCCGGTCCACCTGGCTGAACGATCCACCGGAGTCGACCGAATGGTAGAGTCCGTCCGGGGTCGGCAACCATACGGAGCCTTCGCGGCCCGGCTCGGCGCGTAATGTGCCGCCGCCGGCCGCCAGGGTTTTGGTGGAAGTGAAGGAAACCCCGCCGTCTGCGCTGACGTAGACCCGGCCGGTCATGCTGTCGTAGATGTAGAACTTGGCCGGATTCACCCGGTCCGCCACGGGTCCGTAGGTTGTCCAGTCCGTGGTGGAAACGAGCTTGCTGCGACTCGGTGTCCAGGTCGCGCCTTCGTCGGTGGAGAACCACGGCGCGGAACCCTTGGGCAGCCACACGATCCGCCGGCCGTCCGCGGAGATCGCGGCGATGCCGGGGCCATGGGCCGTCGCCGCGGCCGGGGCCGTGGGGAAATCCTTCCAGGTGGCGCCACCGTCATTCGACACGGCGCCGCGGGTCGGGCCCCAGTGCGTGCGCACGAGCCTGGCCGGTTGCTGTTCGGCGAAATCCACGCCGGGATTGCTGCCATACGGCGGCGTGTAGGCGCCGGCGGCCGGGGACGCGGCCAGATCGTCATGCCGGAAGCCGCCAATGTCGCCCAGCGCGCTGAGCAGCGGCGCGCCCGTGGGTGGCGAGACCAGCGCGGTGACCACGGTCTCCTCGAGGTTCCGGTTGGCAAAGACCCACGGCGTCGGCTCGCCGTGCTCGACGGCACGGGCGTGCGCGGTCGACCAGACGCCGTAGCCGGTCACAAAGAGTGCGTGATCGGCATCAAAGGGATCGAGCGCGATATCGCCGATCCAGTGCGGCTTCATGGTCTTCACGTAGGGCGCGCTCGAATAGTCCCAGGTGGATTGCCCGAGGAGGGGCTTCCAACTGGCTCCGCCGTCGGTGGAACGGAAGATCTCGTCGCCACGCGTCCACCGGTCGAGCGTGCCGACCAGAAGCGTGCCCGGATGCTGCGCGTCGAGCGCGAGGCCGGCGTAGCCGAAGGTGTCCTTGGTTGCCGGGTCTGGGGCGGTTGGCGTGATGTCAGTCCAGTGGCCGGTGGAGGTTTCCAGCTTCCACACCGCACCAGTGGTGACGTCATTCGGGCCGAGGCCGTTGGCGCAGGTAATATAGAGAGCACCGGCGGCATCCAACTCGGCGTGCTGGATGAGCAGGCCGGTCGGCTGGCCTGCGACCGGACCCCACGTGCGGCCTGCGTCTGCGCTGCGGAAGAGAGCCGGTCCGGCAGGATTGTTGGCGCCGGCATAGACCACCGGCGTCGGTTTGCCGTCGGGTCCGCTCCGCGGATCGAACAGCACGAAGGTCAGGCCGGCGGCAGGGAAGCCGGACAGGCGCCTCCAAGTGGCCGTCTGGTCGCCGCTGCGCCAGAGTCCATCCTGGCTCGAGCCGAGCAGGAGCACGCGGCCATCATGAGGATCGACCGCGAGGCGTTCGCCGGCGGTGCGCCCGTCCTGGTTCCCGCCCAGCTTGAACGGAAGCGGCGTGCGGTTCCATGTCACGCCTTGGTCGGGCGACCAAAGGATCGCACCCGGCTCGGACCACTCCTGGAGGTAGGAGCCACAGGCGAGGTAGAGCTGACGCGGATCGCGCGGATCGAGCGCGAGACTGATCACGCCGAGCAACTGGGAGAAATCATGACCGATGTTGTCGTTGAGCGGAATCCAACGCCGGTGAGCCGCGTCCCACCGGTAGGCGCCACCCACGTCGGTGCGCGCATAGAGGAGGTCGCGCTGGGTCGGGTGAAAGACCAGGCCGCTTACCAGTCCGCCGCCGCGGATCGCGACATTGGCCCAGGCGTAGGGCTCGGCCCGAATCGCGGCCTTGGCTCGGGGGGAAAGAAGCGCGGCCAGGATGGCGCAACAGAGGACGGCGGCGCGGACACAACGGGGCGGGGTGGGCATGACGGTGGGACGGAGGGGAGCGCGAAACTTCGCGCCGTGCCGTGACCGCTAGCGGGCAATATAAGAATTGCCAAGGCTGATTTAACGATACATCAAAACCTTCACCCCGACCACCGGGACCAACCCCTTTCCGCCCCATGAAGTTTACCGACGGCGTCTGGCTCATGCAGCCCGGCGCGCAAGCCCACTATCCGGCCGAAGTGAACGAAGCCGTCCGCGAGGGCGACACGCTGGTCGTCTCCGCGCCGACCCGGCCGATCCGCCACCGCGGCGACACGCTGCAGGGTCCGCTCCTGACCATCCGGCTGGGTTCGCCGATGGAGGGCGTGATCAAGGTGCGCCTCGAGCACTACACGGGTGGCACCGCGCGAGGCCCGCACATTCCCTTGCAACCGGGCGCGGCGCCCCGGGTGGCCATCGAGTTGGACGCCGATGCGGCGGCGCTGACCTCGGGCGGCCTGACGGCGCGGGTGAAGCGCAAGGACGGCTGGGAGATTGTTTTCACGGCCGGCGAGCGGGTGCTCACGCGCAGCAGCGGGCGGGGCATGGGCCACGTCCAGTGGCCGGGGCACGGGAATTTCCTGCACGAGCAGCTGTCGCTCGGTGTGGGCGAATGCGTCTACGGGCTGGGCGAGCGCTTCACGGCCTTCGTCAAAAACGGCCAAGTCGTCGAGAACACCAACAAGGACGGCGGCACCGGCAGCGACCAGGCCTACAAGGCCGTGCCCTTCTACCTGACGAACCGCGGCTACGGCGTCCTCGTGAACGAGACCGGCCCGGTCTCCTTCGAGGTGGCTTCCGAGCGGGTCTCCCGGGTCCAGTTCAGCGTGGCGGCCGAGCACCTGGAATACTTTGTCATCGCCGGCCCGACGCCGAAGGACGTCCTGCGCCGGCTGACGGCGCTCACCGGCCGCCCCTCGCTGCCGCCGGCGTGGTCGTTCGGCCTGTGGCTGACCACCTCGTTCACCACCAACTATGACGAAGCGACGGTTACGGGCTTCATTGACGGCATGAAGCAGCGCGACCTGCCGCTGCATGTGTTCCACTTCGACTGCTTCTGGATGCGCGAGTTCGAATGGTGCAACTTCGAGTGGGACCCGCGGACCTTTCCCGATCCCGCCGGCATGCTCCGGCGCCTGCACCAGCGCGGACTCAAGGTCTGCGTCTGGATCAACTCCTACATCGCCCAGCGCTCCCGCTTGTTTGAGGAGGCGCGCCGGGGCGGCTTCCTGCTGAAGAAAACCAACGGTGAGGTCTGGCAGACCGACCAGTGGCAGCCGGGCATGGGCGTCGTGGACTTCACCAATCCCGCGGCCTGCGAGTGGTTCGCCGGTCACCTGCGGCGGCTGCTGCAGATGGGGGTGGACTGCTTCAAGACGGATTTCGGCGAGCGCATCCCGGTGGACGGCGTGGCGTGGCACGACGGCTCCGATCCCGCCGGCATGCACAACCATTACCCGATCCTCTATAACGAGACGGTGTTCAACCTGCTGGAGCAGGAGCGCGGACGCGGCGAGGCCGTGCTGTTTGCGCGCTCGTCCTACGCGTCCGGCCAGCGCTTCGCGGTGCACTGGGGCGGGGATTGCACCTCCACCTTCGAGTCGATGGCCGAGAGCCTGCGGGGCGGGCTGTCGCTCAGCCTGTGCGGTTTCGGTTTCTGGAGCCACGACATCGGCGGCTTCGAGGGCTTGCCGCCCGTCGCGGTCTACCAGCGCTGGGTCGCCTTCGGCCTGCTCTCCTCGCACAGCCGCCTGCACGGCAGCTCGTCCTACCGCGTGCCGTGGAACTACAACGCGGAGGCCTGCGACGTCCTGCGTTTCTTCACCAAGCTCAAGTGCCGGCTCATGCCGTATCTCTATGCCGCGGCCGTGGAGGCGCATCGTGACGGCGTGCCGATGATGCGCGCCATGACGCTCGAGTTCCCGCACGACCCGGCCTGCGATGCGCTGGACCGGCAATACCTGATCGGCGGCTCTCTGCTGGTCGCGCCGGTGATGACCGAGGACGGTTCCGTCGATTACTACCTGCCGGCGGGCCGCTGGACGCATCTGCTGAGCGGCGAAGTCCAGGAAGGCGGCCGATGGCACCGGGCGCAGCACGACTTCATGAGCCTGCCGCTTTTCGTCCGCCCCGGCACGGTGTTGCCGGTCGGCGCCGTGGATGATCGCCCGGACTACGAGTTCGCCGAGGGGGTGACGTTCCAGGTCTACGAACTCGCCGACGGCGCGACGGCCACCTGCCATGTGCCGACACTGCAGGGCGCGGCGGGCGTAAGCTGCACCGTCCGGCGCAGCGGCCGACAGCTTGAAGTAACGCTCGAAGGCTCCGCCGGGCGGACCTGGCGGGTGCAACCGGCCGGCGGTGTTGTCGTCGAGGCGCCCGCCGGCGCCCGCCGCCTCCAAGTCATGCTCACCTCCTGACGCTGATTTGCGGCGGGCCAAGTCCCGCTTGCGGCGCTCCACGCTCCAGCCTATAGGATTCCCTTCCCATGCCCCCCCGAAAAAAGAACCAGACAGTGCGCGCGGCGACCCTCGCCGATGTTGGACGCGCCGCCGGGGTGTCGGCCATGGCAGCCTCGGCGGTCCTGAACGGTGCGCGCACCTCGTCGCGGATTTCGCCGGAGACCCGCAAGCGCATCCTGAAGGCCGCCGCGCGCCTGGCCTACCGACCCAACATCGCGGCGCGGGCCCTCGCCAATCGCCGGATGCACGCCTTGGGCGTTGCCGCGGTCATCGACGCTTCCGAACTCAACCACTATTTCCTCGAGGTCTTCAACGGCATCCTCGAGGCCGCCGCGCGGCACGAGCAGAACACCACCGTTTTTGCCCTGCACGACTGGGACCACGACATCGCGCGGCTGCACGGCTTCTGCGACGGGCGCATCGACGGACTCGTGCTGCTGGCGCCGGTCTTCACCCGCAACAAGACCGTGCTCCCGACCCACACCCCCTTTGTCTCGATCCATGCGAACGGCGCCATCCCGCATGTCGTCAATGTGGAGAGCGACGAGGAACGGGGTGCCTTTGAGATGGTCCGCCACCTCGCGGCGCTGGGTCACCAGCGCATCATGCACATCGCCGGCCCCGCCGGTTTGTTGGGCACCACGCGGCGGCTGCGCGGCTACAAGCAGGCGCTGAGCGCGGCGCACCTTCCCTTCGAGCCCCGGCTGGTGATCACGGCCAGCTTCGACTCGCCCAGCGGCCGCAACGCCATGCGCGACTGGCTGCGCCGCCATGCGGGCGAACCCCTGCCGCATGCGGTTTTCTGCGTGAACGACAGCGTGGCCGTCGGGTGCCTGGAGGCGCTGGCCGAGGTGGGGCTGCGCGTGCCGGAAGATATTTCCGTGGCGGGTTTCGACGATTCGCTTGCCGCCCGCACGACGGTCCCGCAGCTGACCACGGTCCGGCAGCCGCTGCGCGCCATGGGCCAACGGGCCGTCGAACTGCTGCTGGCCCGCATCGCGTCCGATACCGCCGGTCCCGCCCGCGCCGGGAAACCGGTGGTCTTCCCGGTTGACGTCGTTTCGCGCGCCTCCGTCGGTCAGCCGCCGGTGGTCGGCCGGTTGGTGCCTGCGCAGAGTTGAAACTGCCTCAGCCCGGCGGGTAAAAATCCCGTCGCCAGCCGGGGGTGAGTCCGTAGGATGGGCCGGTCGCCGCCTTCCGCCCATGAAATCACTCCTTCGCTCCCGCCTGGTGACTATTTCGCGCCGCCTCGGTGTCCTTGTCTTTCTTGGGGTCGCCTGCGCCCTCGGCCGCGCGGCCGAGACCGATGTCGTGGCTCACGTCGTGGCCTACGCCGCCTCCCATCCGGATGGTGTCGCGCCGGCGAGCTTCCGCGCCGCCGACTACCAGGGCGATTTGCACGACCTGCCGATCGGCGTCTTCGACTCCGGGATCGGCGGGATGACGGTGTTCGAGGCGATCAAGGCCTACGACGCCCACAACAACGTGACCGGGGCCGACGGCGCGGACGGCGTCCCCGACTTTGCGAACGAGCGTTTCATCTACCTCGGCGACCAGGCGAACATGCCCTATGGCAACTATCCCTCGGCCGGGCACCTGGATTTCCTGCGCGAACTCGTGCAGCGCGACCTACTCTTCCTGCTGGGCCGCAACTACGGCGAGGTGACGCCCGCCGGCGTGATCCGCCATGCCGACAAGCCGCCGGTCAAGGCGATCGTGATCGCCTGCAACACGGCGACGGCGGTCGGGCTGGACGACGTGCGGGCGGCCCTCAAGGCCTGGAATGTGCCGATCACCGTGATTGGTGTCATCGAGGCGGGGGCGCACGCGACAGTGGCAAACGGCCGCACCGGGTCGGTCGCGGTCTTTGCGACGGTCGCCACCTGTTCGAGCGAGGCCTATCCGCGCGCCATCCTCAAGGCCGCCGCGGAAAAGAACCTGCCGGCGCGCCCGGTCTACCAGCAGGGCTCCGCCACGCTGGCAGCCGCGATCGAGGGCGACGCGTCACTAAAACAGACGCCCGACCAGATCGTGCGGGCCGAGGTCAAGGCCTTCCTCGACCGCTGCCAGAAAAATGCGGCGCAAGGTCCCATCGACACCCTGGTTTTCGGCTGCACCCATTTCCCGCTGGTCAGCGCGCAATTCCTCAAGGTGTTGACCGAGGAGTCGCGGACCCACCCGGGGCTGTTGGCCACCGACGTGTCGCTGGTGGATCCGGCCGCGACCACCGCCCTGGAACTCTACCAGACACTCACGACGAAGAAGCTCTGGGCCACGCATCCGGCCGCCACCGCCGACCGCTTCTTCATGTCCGTGGCCAACCCGCGCGCCCCTGCCGTGCAGCTTGACGAAACCGGCGGCCTGAGCGCCGCCTACAAATACAGCCGCCCCGCGGGTGATCCCGGACGCGAGGACACGATCGTGGCGCCGTTGCGGGCGGACAACCTGCCCGCCAGCAGCGCGGCTTTGGTGCGGGACCATCTGGTGCTGACCTGGGCCGACCTGAGGGCCCAGCCCTGAGGCGCAGGCCGGCGGGAAAATACGCCGCCGGTTCTTTCAGGCTGGTTGACCAATTCGGTGGCCAAGCCCTAGCTGGCAGCATTCGTCTCCGATTAGCTCCCCGAGGGGAGTGGGACTACTGTTTTGTGCCAGCGGAGGCATGTATCTAGTATAGTATGCCTTGATTAATTTCCTGAAAGAACCGGCGGACACTATCTCTACGGCACGGCCGCCGGCGCGCTTAATCACATTTCCGCGGGGCCCACGGAAATTCCCGTGCGGCGGCTTCAGTAGACGATGCCGTGGGCCGGGTCGCCGGGCTGGCCGAATTGCAGCGAGCTGAGGCGGCGGTAGAGGCCGTCGGGCTTGGCGGAGAGTTCCGCGTGGTTGCCCAGCTCCACGATCCGGCCGGCCTCGACCACCGCGATCTGGTTGGACGTGCGGATGGTGGAGAGCCGGTGCGCGACGATGAAGGTGGTGCGGCCCTGCATCAGGCGCTCAAGCGCCACCTGCACGAGGCGCTCGCTCTCGCTGTCGAGGGAGCTCGTGGCCTCGTCGAGGATGAGGATGGCGGGATTCTTCAGGATGGCGCGGGCGATGGCGACGCGCTGCCGCTGGCCGCCGGAGAGCTTGATGCCGCGGTCGCCGACCAGGGTGGCGTAACCCTCGGGAAAGGCGGAGATGAACTCGTCGGCGTTGGCGAGGCGCGCGGCCTCGCGGACCTCGGCCTCGCTCGCGCCGGGCCGGCCGTAGACGATGTTCTCCGCGATCGTGCCGCCGAAGAGCAGCACATCCTGCGGCACGATGGCCATCTGGCCGCGCAGCCAGCCGAGCGGGTAGTCGCGCGCGTCCCGGCCGTCGATCAGGAGGCGGCCGCCTTCCGGGTCGTAGAAGCGCAGGAGCAGGGCCGTGATCGTGGACTTGCCGGCGCCGCTCGGGCCCACGAGCGCGACGCGCTCGCCCGGCCGGGCGGACAGAGTGATGTCGTGGAGCACGGCGACCTCGGGTCGCGAGGGATAGCGGAAGTTCACCTGCTCGAACGCGACCTCGCCGCGCAGGCGGGCGGGCAGGGAGGGATCCGCGGCCGGCGCCACGCCGGGGGTGACCTCGGTCGGTTCGCGGAGCAGCTCGCGCACGCGCTGCGTCGCCCCGACGGTTTTCTGGACCTGGCTGAAGAGTTCCGCGGACTGGCCCATCGCGCCCGCGACGAAGGTCGTGTAGAGAACGAAGCGCGTCAGTTCGCCCGCCGTGATGCCGCCGCTCTGCAGGAGGCCGGCGCCGAACCACAGCACGATCACGATCCCGCCGAAGAGGGCGATGATGAAGAAGGCGACGAACACCGCGCGCCAGCGGGCCGCACCGAGCGCGGCGGCGAGCACGCGGGCGTTCGCGCCCTGGTAGCGGCCGAGCTCAAAGGTCTCGTTGGCGAAGGCCTTCACGCTCGCGATCGCCTGCAGGGTTTCCTCCACGATGGTGTTGGTTGCGGCGAGCTGGTCCTGCGTTTCGCGCGAGTAGCGCCGCAACCGCCGCCCGAAGAAAATACCCGCGGCGATCAGCAGAGGGAGGGTGCAGAGCATCACCGCGGTCAGGCGGCCGGAGGTGAGCGCGATCATCGTGACGCCGCCGAGGAGAAAAACGACCTGCCGGCACATCGAGGGCAGGGCGTCGATGAGGGCGCCCTCGATCTGGGCGACGTCGGTGGAAACGCGGCTGGTGAGCTCGCCGACGCGGTGCCGGGAGAAATACTCCATCGGCAGGGCGATGAGCCGGCCGTAGCAGTCGCGGCGCAGGTCGGCCAAGGCGCTCTGCCCGACGCGGTTGAAGGAGAGGGCGCTGTTGAAGGAGGCCAGGGCCTGCAGCGTGACGGAGGCGGCGAGCAGGAGCGCGACGTGGTTCAGGCTGATCACGCCGAAGAAGGGCACGGTCGCGAGGCCGGGGCGCAGCGCCGAGTCGATCAGCGAGCCGGCGAGCAGGGGAAAGGCGAGACCCAGGCCGGCGCTGACGAACAGGGTGGCGAGCCCGCCGAAGAACCGCGCCCGGTAGGGTCGCACGTAGCGGGCGAGCGCCAGGGTCTGGCGCAGCGTCTCCCGGTTGATTGGCGCCTTGGGCAGGCGGTCGAGGGCGATGTCTTCTCGGGAGGGATTGCGGCGGGCCATGGCTGAACGGACAGTGCGCGGGAGGGCCGAATTGACAAGTAAGCGGTGGCGGGGATGTCCGGTTATCCCCCTTGATCCCGGCTGCGTTCCGGCATCAACTTCTGGGAGCGGTCGAGGTGCTGCTCCTCCGTCCATGTCCGTCCCACGCCTTGAGTCCAACCTGCCGTCCATTCCGGGCCGTCCTGCACTGCCGGGCTGGCTGAAGCTAGCCCTGCTCTATGTGCTCGCCCATGTCGCCTGGGAATTGCTGGCGATGGCCCGCACGCCCCTGGTCCAGCTCTACGATCGCTCCTTCCTTGCTTTGTTCGATGGGCTGGTGGCCTGGCGGTTCTGGCGGGCGGCACAGCGCTCCCAGCTGTCGACGCCGGTCTGCCGCGGACTCAAGTTCATCGCGGCCGGCAACGCTGCGGGTGCCCTGGCCACGGTCTACCTGCTGACCGAGCGTTACCTCCGGCCGGCGGCGCCCAGCATCTTCAGCGCCGCGGATGCGCTGTTTCTCGCGACCTATCCCCTGATCCTGTTCGGCCTGTTCCAGCTCCCGCGGGCGCAGCGCACCGGCGCCGGGCCGGCGCGCATCCTGATCGATGGCGTCGTGTTTCTCGTCGGCATCGGCACTCCCCTCTGGCTGTTCGTGATCGCGCCCGACCTGCACCGCGTCTCGGGCATGGACGCCGTGCTGGTGGTCGCGTGGCCCTGCGCCGCCTTCTGCGGCATCCTCGCCGTCAACGCCGCGCTGCTGACCCGCGCGCCGGTGCCCTCCCGGGGTGCACTCTGGCTGCTGCTCACGGGCGTCGGGCTGTCGTGGTTCAGCGACCTGATCTTCACCCTCGACGCGGCCACCGGCCTCGTGAGGGGCTCCTCGGTCAACTGGATCAACCTTTCCAACGCCGTCTCAATCGGGACCTGTCTCTATGCCGCGTGGCGCTACGAGAGCGACCCCGTGGTCGCGGGCGAATCCGGCGGAGCCACGCCGTTCAGCCCGGTGCCCATGATCACGCTGCTCGTCGTCAGCGGGTGGCTGGCCATGGGTGCGGCGCTGCACCCCGGCTCCATCGAGCTCGACCGGACCCTGCCCAGCCTGATCGTGCTGTTCGCGATGCTGTTCCTGCGCGAGACCCTGGTCATGCGCGACAGCCTGAGGTGGGCCGCGGCCGAGGCCCAGCGGGAGGGACAGGTGAGGTTCGAGGCGCTCGTGCGGAATTCCTCCGACATCATCATGATCATCAGCCCGGCGGGCCGCCTGCAATTTGTCAGCCCCGCCGCCACGGCCGCCCTGGGCGTGCCGCCGGAGGCGCTGATGCAGCTGAGCCTGGCGGAACTCGTCCACGCCGAGGACGAGCCGGCGAGCCGCGATTTCTTCGGTCGCCTGCTGGCGGCGCCCGGGGCCAAGGCCTTCGTGAGCCTGCGGCTGCGGCACGGCGACGGCACCTACCGGCACTTCGAGGCGATCGGGGCCAACCTCCTGCCCGAGCCGTCGGTCGCCGGGCTCGTGCTCAACCTGCGCAACATCTCCGAGCGCGTGGAACTGGAGGAGCGGCTGCACCACGCCGAGAAGATGGAGGCGGTCGGCCGGCTCGCCGGCGGCATCGCCCATGATTTCAACAACCTGTTGGCCGTGATCCTGGCCGGCGCCGAGTTGGCGGCCTTTGACCTCCCTCCGGAACACCCCGCGCGCCGCGAGTTCGATGCGATCCGGCAAGCCGGCAAACGCGGCGCGACCCTGACCGCCCGGCTGCTCGCCTTCGGCCGCCGCGAGAGTCCCGCGCCCGCGGTCATCGCGCCGGGTGAGACCATCGCGGCGCTCCTCCCGATGCTCCAGTCGATGGTCGGCGCGGGGCTCGCCTTGCAGACCAGGATCGATCCGGCCGCCGGTCTGGTCCGGGTGAATCCCGATGGTCTGGAGCAGGCGTTGCTCAACCTGACGGCGAACGCCCGCGACGCCTCGCCCGGCGGCGGCGCCGTGACCATCGCGGTGGAGAACGCCGTCCTCGCTGCGCCGCTCGCCACGCCCTATCTTTCGGCTCCGCCGGGCCGCTACGTGGTGATCCGCGTGACCGACACCGGTTCCGGCATGGACGAGCCGACGCGGGCGCGCCTTTTCGAGCCCTTTTTCACCACCAAAGCGCGCGGCAAGGGCACCGGTCTCGGGCTCGCCTCCCTCTACGGCATGGCTCGCACCGCCGGCGGCGGCATCACCGTCGATTCGCATCCCGGCCGGGGCACTCAGATCAGCCTCTGGCTGCCGGAGGTCATGGCCGCCGTGACGCCCAAGACGGTCAGCGCCGCGCCGTTTGCGTCGGCCGGCGGCAGCGAAACCATCCTGCTGGTCGAGGACGAGGAACTGGTGCGGCTCGCGGCGCAGCGCATCCTTGAGATCAAGGGCTACGTGGTGTTGACTGCGGCCAATGCCGACGAGGCGCACCGCGTGCTGCAGAACCACGCCGGTCCGCTCCACCTGTTGCTCACGGATGTCATCATGCCCGGGCAGAGCGGCCCGGTGCTCGCGGCCGACCTCGTCCGCCAGCGGCCGGACCTGCGCGTGATGTTCATGTCGGGCTACACCGGCCGCGAGCTGGCGACGCAGGGCATGGAGGGTGCCAAGTCCCGCCTGCTCCTGAAGCCCTTCACGAGCGAGGAAATGATCGCGGGCGTCCGGGCGGCGCTGACTGGTCCGCCGGGCCTGGGCTGAAGGTCGGCGGCGTTTTGCTTTGCGTGGCGGCGATGGGATTGCTTTCACGGTTTCCCCGTGAGCACCCCGACCATTCCGAGCATCAGCGAACAGTTCCAGCGGACCTACGGCCGGGCGCCGGCCATCATCGCGCGCGCGCCGGGCCGGGTGGAGTTCATCGGCAACCACACCGACTACAACGGCGGCGCAGTGCTCGGCGCCGCGATCGACCGCTATGTGTGGGCCGCCGCCGCCGCCAATCCCGACGGCCGGCTGCGGCTGGCCAGCGCGAATTCGCCCACGGTGCTCGACCTCCCGCGCGACCCGGGGACGCGACTCACCGGCTCGGATTCCTGGGCCAACTATCCGCTTGGGGTCTGGCGCAGCCTGCATGATTTCAAGCTGCCGGCGCCCGCCGGCTTCGACCTGCTGGTGGATTCCGACCTGCCCTCGGGGGCGGGACTCAGCAGCAGCGCGGCCCTCGAGCTCGCCGTGGGTCTGGGTCTCCTCGGCCTGGCCAAGGCCCCCGCCATCGATCCCGCGCGGCTCGCGACCCTCGGCCGGCACGCGGAGAACCAATACGTCGGCGTGCCCTGCGGCATCCTCGACCAGGGCACGAGCGCCTTCGGCCGCGCGGGTCACCTGGTGCACATCGACTGCCGCGGCCCGGTTTTTTCCCGTGTGCCCGTGCCGGCGGGAGCCCACCTTTGGATTTTCAACACCCGGGAAAAACACGCCCTTATCGACGGCCTCTACGCCACGCGGCACCGCGAGTGCATGGACGCCGCAGCCGCCCTGGGCGTCGCCCTGCTCGCCGACCTGACCCCGGAGCAGTATCAGGCGCTTGAGGCCAGGTTGTCTCCGGTCCTGGCGCGCCGGGCGCGGCACGTCATAGTGGAGCATGCGCGAGTGCGGGAGACTGTCGCCGCCCTGGAGCGCGGCGACCTCGCCGCCGCGGGCCGCCTGCTCACGGCGTCGCACCGCAGCTCGCAGAATCTGTTCGAGAACAGCACCGGGGCCCTCGATCGCCTGGTCGACTTGCTCGAGGTGCACCCGGCCGTGCTCGGCGCGCGGCTGACTGGCGGCGGCTTCGGCGGCGCCGTGCTGGCGCTTACCGGCGATGATTTCACGGAGGCGGACGCGGCGGAGATCGGCCGGAAGCAGGCCGGGCACCAGCACCGCGTGCCGGAGGTGCTGCACCTCCAAAGTGCCGACGGTGCGCAGGTGATCTGGCCGGAGTGAAAGAGGCTGCTCGGTGGAGGCGAGGTGCCCTCACCCCGCGAGTCCTGGGCACCGCCGCCGAAAACTGCAGGGTGAGGGCACCCCGCCTCCAACTAGGCAGGCCGTTCATCCGGGGATACACCCTCCCGTCCCTTTAACCGTTGCGCCGGTGCCGGGGCCGGAGGAGAAGCAGGGCGCGCGACCCCGGGCCTGCCGCGCACTCACTCCTATGATTACCGTCACCGTGTTTGGTTTGCTGGTTGGTGTGATCCTGGCCGCCGGGTTCACGCTGCTTTTCGGCGTCTACTCCATCGGTCCCACCGAGCGGGGCGTCCTTACTACCTTCGGCCGCGTGCAGCGCACGCAGGGCACCACCGCCGGCGATCCCCAGCTCGGGGCGCTGCTCACCGCCGAGGAGAAGCTCCGCTACGACTACCCGAACATCCGCGTCATCCCGCAGGGCGGACCTTACTTCAAGTGGCCGTGGCAGAAACTCTACAAGGTCGACATGACCATCCAGGCGATCGACATCACCTGGGACCCGGACATCCGGCAGGACACCATTGAGGCGGTCACGAAGGACAACCTGACCGTCCAGATATCCGGCCAGATCCGCTGGAAACCCTGCGAGCGCAACCTCTACGCCTACCTCTTCGGCATTGCGCACCCCGCGGCGCACGTGGTCGGCTACTTCATCTCCGTCCTACGCGACCGCATCGCGACCTTCCACGGCGAACAACACGAGGGCGCAGTCGAGGGCGTCTCGATCAACGACCTCCGCCGGAACCTTTCCCTGATCAACAGCTTCATGGAGGAAAGCTGCCGCAAGACCGCGGCGCGCTACGGGATCGACCTCGACGCCGCGCTCATCACGAACATCGATCCGCCGGCCGACGTGGACGAGGCGCTCGCCTCGATCAACACGACGCAGAACCAGGTCGCCGCCTCGATCAGCCAGGCCAAGGCCGACGCCGACCAGAAACTCAAGATGGCCGAGCAGGCCGTGCAGATCGCGCAGAACCGCGCCGAGGCGGAGGCGGCGCCGATCCTCGAACTCGGCCACACCCTGCAGGCGATGCACGCCACCGGCGGCCAAGCCGCCCTCGACAGCTACATCCGCAACGCCTCGCTCCCGCTCCGGGAAAAGGCCGCCCAAACCATCCTCAAGGCCTGACCGCCCACCTCCATGAACTTCCTCATTTCAGTTTTCGCCGGCATGATGTTCACCTACTTCGGCGCGATGATCCTGGTCGGACTCGGCCGGGCCTTTCAGCTCTGGCGCGTGCTGCCGGAGCGCACCGTGCTTGTCTATACCTTCTTCGGCAAGGTTGTCGGGCAGGTCGACGAGCCGGGGCTCTTCTTCCCGATCATGCACTTTGGGCCGAAGGCGCTTCTCTTCCCGTTCTTCGGCAAGGCCTACACGGTCAAGACGCCGATCTACCAGGCCTACCTCCGCAACCAGCTGGTGAACTCCGAGGAAGGCGCGCCGATGGGCGTCGGCATCTGGTTCGAGATGTTCGTCAAGGACCCGAAGGCCTACCTCTTCCAGAATTCCGACCCGATGGGCTCGCTCAAGGCCAACGTCGCCACGGCCGTCGTAAAGCAGCTTTCCAACCTCAAGCTCGACGTGCTCCTCGAGAATCGCGACGCGCTCTCGCGCAAGGTCCGCGAGGAGGTCACGCCGACCTCGGCGCAGTGGGGTTTCAGCCTCGGCTCGACCTACATCCGCAAGGTCGCCTTTCGTGACAAGGGCATGATCGGCGAGATCCAGCGCAAGGTCGTGAACCGCCTGCGCCAGGTCACCGCCGCCATGCGCCAGGCCGGCGAGAACGAGGTCGCGATCATTCACTCGGAGGCCGACAAGAAGGCCTCGCAGCGCTTGGGTCAGGCGCAGGCCGTCCGCCCGCAGGTGGTCGGCACCGCGCTCGCCGAGGTCCAGCGCGTGCCCGAGGTCGCCGCCGCGCTCTTCACGTTGCTCGATATCCAGGCGACGCTAAAGAGTCCGGGCAAGGTGGTGTTGACCGCCGCCGGCGCCGGATCGACCGGCCTGTTGCTCAACAGCTGAGTCGTGTTTGATGGAGGCGGCCCGCCTCCATCAAATTATCCCGCGGGCTGATACGGCGGAAGCGGCGCGGGCGGCGGAGCCTTCGAGGGTGGGACCGGTTTGCCGTCGAAGGTGCGGGGCTCCATGATCTCCACGCGGGTGCCGTCCGGGTCGAAATAGTTGATCTGTCGTTTGCCGTTCACCCCCGTCTTCATGGCGGTCGGCGGCTTGCAACCGTCCGGCAGCTGGCGGGTCCGCAGGGTTTCGGCGGCCTTGGCGACGTCGGCCACTTCGAGGCAGATATGGTGTTTCGTCAGGAGCTCGTCCCTCGTGGGCGGTTTGTCGTAGAGCATGAACTCCACGTAGTCTGTGCCGTCCGGCACGCGCAGGTTCACCCAGCTGAGCCAATTCCCGGGGCCGCCGCGCCAGGTCTCGGTCAGGCCGAGGATCTCGCCGTAGAACTTCATGGAGGCTTCGAACTGGCCGACCAGCACTCCGACATGGGTCATGTGGGTGGAAATACGGGAGTCGGGCAGGAACTTGCCGAGTTCGCGCATCGTCCGGCCCTCCGGCAGATATTCGACGATCTCGACGGTGATGCCGTTCGGGTCCTTGATGAAATAGTTCTTATTGCCGATTTTTCCAATCGAGGTCGTGGGCGGCACGGCGATCCCCTTCGACTGCAGGTAGAGGCGCATGCCCTCGGCATCGTCCGTCTCGAACGCAATGTGGTAGAGACGGTCGGCGGCGGGTGACACTTCGGATCCGGGGAAGAGCTCGATGGACTGGTGGTCGTTGAGTTTGATCCAGACGAGTTCGCCTTGCTTGCGCGGGAGGGAAAAGGGCGAGGCATAACCAAGGAAGCCCTCGTAGAAGGCCCGGGCCTTCGCCAGGTCGGTCACGTAGAAGGCGGCGTGCGAGATGCCGAGGATGTGCGGGCGGCGGGGTTCGGCCGGCGGGCCGGCGTCGGCCGGCGCTGTGGCCCCGCTGAGAGCGAGCGACATGACGAAAAACATGGCACGGCAGGGCAGGTGGGGGTGGCGGAGCATGGCGGCGGGTGGGGATTTTCTCTGGGCCGAGCGGGAGAGGGGTAAAGCCAGGCGGCGCTTGGATCCTTAAATGCAGGTTGGAGTGAAGGTCCGCTGCCGGGCGGCCCCGTGCTCATTCCTCCGGCAGCGCCTGCCCCTTTGTCTCCGGCAGGAAGGGCACCACGACGAGCCCGAGGAGCAACACGAGGCTCACCCACAGGCCGGCGGAACGGAAGGCTTCGATGTCGCCGCCGAGGCTCTTGGTGAGCTTGCCCACCGTAAACGGTGCCGTCGCCGCAATGATACGGCCGAAGTTGTAGCAGAAGCTTGTGCCCGTGCTGCGCAGGCTCGTCGGGAAGAGCTCGGGCAGATAGATCGCATACACCGCGAAAACCGACAGCTGGCCGAAGCCCATCAGCGGCATCATCCAGAACACCTGATGGAACTCCCTCAACCCACGGAGCACGAGCAGCGCCGACAGGAACGAGCAGACGATTGCCACCGCGAAGGCCGGACGCCGGCCCCAGGCCTGCGCGAGCCAGGCCAGGCTCATCATGCCGGCGAAGCCGCCGACGTTGAAAAGCAACAGGCCGATGCTGGTCCACAAGGTGCGCGCGCTGGCGAGGGCCGCGGGCGTGGGGTGTGTGGCGGCGAGGTGGGCCGTCACGACCGCGCTGACGATATGCGGATGGAAGTTGCCGACGGCCCAGAGTCCGACGATGCCCGGCAGGCAGGCGGCGAGGCCGAGCCAAGCGTGCCGGCGCCAGCGCGGGTGACCGAGCAACGCGGCGTAGGAACCGAAGCGGACACCTCGCGCCGTCCCCTCCGCGCGGGCCCGCACCCATTTTTCCGGTTCAGGCAGGCGCCACAGGATGAAGACACAGAGAAACGCCGGCGCGGCGCCGAGCAGGAACAGCGCCTGCCAGGGCTGCAGGCCGGCGGGCAGCAACTGTCGCGTCGCGAGGCTGCCGACCGCGAGGCCGGCGAACCCGGCGAGCAGGTTGCCCCAGGTCGAGAGCGACTGCAGCAGCCCGAGCGCCGGAGCGCGGGTGTGGTCCGGCACGGAGTCGGCGACCAGCGCGACCGCGAGACCGAAGACACCCCCGATACCCATCCCGGTCAGGAAGCGGTAGGCGCAGAAATCCACGAAGCCGGTCGAGAACGAGCTCAAGCCGGTGAACACCGAGTAGAGCAGCACGCTGACCGCCAGGAGGCGGGCGCGGCCGTGGCGGTCGCCCAGCGCGCCGAAGATGAATCCGCCGACCGCCCAACCGACCAGGAACACCGACATCGTGTAAGACCCAAACTCCGACACCTTCGTCCGGTCGGACAGCAGGCTTTCCATCGCGCCGTCACGCGCGAGGTTGAAGAACTGCTGGTCGAGGCAGTCGAAGAGCCAGGCCAGCGAGGCGACGATGAAGACGAACCAGTGCTCGCGGGTAAAGGAGCGCCACCAAGGCTGCGTGGTTGGAACAGGCATCAATGGGGTTGGTTTTGTTGGGGCGGCGCCCCTACGTGACTGATGGGGCGAATCATAGATTCACTGCCACTCCCCGCTTCGCCGACGCATAGATCGCTTCGACTAAGGCCACGGCTTTGCGCCCTTCGCGACCATCTAGTGTGTGCGGCCGATTTTCATGAATCGCATCCACAAAATCCTGTAGCTGCCGGCGGTGGCCCTCGGCGCTGATCGCACCCGGGTTGCTCGCCCCCGAACCGAGGGTGTTGTTCTGACCGGCCGCGCGGATCGCGTCGTCCCCGGGCAGGGCCGTGCGGAATTCCCAGCGCACGATGCGGTCGTCTTCCAGGGCAATGGAGCCGTTTTCGCCGCAGAGTTCATGGCGGCGGGACCAGCCCGGCCACAGCGCGGTGCTCGCCTCGAAGGCGCCGAGCGCCCCGTCCGGAAACTTGAGGGTGGCGGCGCAGGTGTCCTCCACCTCGATCCCGGTGTGCACGCGGCGGGTCGACCACGCGAAGACCTCCGCGGGCAGTCCGACGAACCATAGCAGCAGGTCGAGACCGTGAATGGCCTGGTTGATGACGACACCACCGCCGTCGTTCGCCCGCAGGCCGCGGGGCGGCGTGTAGTATTGGGCGGTGCGGTGCCACTTCACGTAGTTGCTGGCGAGCACGAGCCGGCCGAGGCGGCCGGCGTCGACCGCGGCCTTGACGGTGCGGGCGCCGTCGCCGAAGCGTCCCTGGAAGATCGGGGCGACGCGCACGCCGGCCGCCTCGGCGGCGCGGAGGATCTCGTCGGTGCGCGCGGTGTCGATCTCGATGGGCTTCTCGATCACGACGTGCTTGCCCGCGCGGATGGCGGCGAGCGCAGCCTCGAGGTGCGCGCCGCTCGGCGTGGTGATGCAGACGATGTCGATATCGGGCCGGGCGACGAGCGCGGCGATATCGGTGGTCGAGAAAGGCACCGCATGCTTGGCGGCGAAGGCGCGGATCTTCTCCGGGTTGCGCGAAGCCACGCCGACCAGCCGGACGCCGGGAATCTGCGCGATGACCTGCGCGTGAAACTCGGCGATCATGCCGAGGCCGATAATGCCGAAACCGAGGGGAGCTGCTGCCATGGGGGTTGCGTGGAAGGAATGACGCCTGACTCGGAGTCGAGCTTTAGCCCCGGGCCGATGATGTCGAGCGCTAGTCGCCTTAGAAATTGCCATCGCGGCGCCGCCGGGCCTTGCTCGCGGCATGGCCCAAAAAGCAGACGGCATGAATTACGCCCCCCAGGGCAAGTCGCAGCCGGTGGTGAAGCCCGGTGAGTTTGTCTTCGCCGCCGCCTACCTTGAGCACGGCCACATCTACGGCCAGTGCAACGGCCTGATCGAGGCCGGCGCCGAGCTGAAGTGGGTCTACGATGCCGACCCGAAGAAGGTGGAGGCCTTCCGGGCCAAATATCCGCAGGTGCGCGTGGCGAGTTCCTTCGACGAGATCCTGATGGACCCGGCGGTGAAACTCGTGGCCGCGGCCGCCGTTCCGAATGTGCGCGGGGGCATCGGCTGCCGCGTCATGGAGGCGGGCAAGGACTACTTCACGGACAAGACGCCCTTCACCACGCTCGACCAGCTCGCGCAGGCGCGCGCGGTCGCGGCGAAGACCGGCTGCAAATACATGGTCTATTTCAGCGAGCGCCTGCACGTGGAGTGCGCGATGCACGCCGGCGACCTCGTCCACGGCGGCGCGATCGGCAAGGTCGTCCAGGTGATCGGTCTCGGGCCGCATCGCATCGGCCCGAAGGCCGGCCGGCCGGCGTGGTTCTACGAGCGCGCCCGCTACGGCGGCATCCTCTGCGACATCGGCAGCCACCAGATCGAGCAGTATCTTTTCTACAGCGGCGCGACGGACGCGACCGTCACCCAGGCGGCGGTGGCCAACCACGCCAACGCCGACACGCCGGAGTTCGAGGATTTCGGCGAGGCCTCGCTGGTCGGCAACAACGGCACCAGCAATTATTTCCGCGTCGACTGGTTCACGCCGCCGGGTCTCGGCACCTGGGGCGACGGCCGCACGGTCATCCTCGGCACGAAGGGCTACATCGAGCTGCGCAAATACATCGACGTCGCCCGCGACAAGGCCGGCGACCAGCTCTACCTCGTCGACGACAAGGGTGAGCAGCACCTGAGCCTGGCGGGGCAGGTGGGCTTCCGTTTCTTCGGCGAGCTGATCCTCGACTGCCTGAACCGCACGGAGAAGGCCATGAGCCAGGCCCACGCCTTCAAGGCCGCCGAGCTCTGCCTCAAGGCCCAGGCCGCGGCCCGCGTGATCGCGCCCTGAGCGACCGCTCATTTCGCGGTTGCGCCATGGCGCAACTGCGCACTTCTTGGCGGCGGAAACCCGCGTGATTCACCCCATGAACCCCCCTGCTTGGTTGCGTGCCGGTCTCTGGTCACTGGTCGCGGTGCTTGGTGCCGCCGCCGTCGGCGTGCTGGCCTGGTCGCGCGGCGAGCCGGTCAACGCCCTCTGGATGGTAGTCGCCACGGGCTGCGTGTTCGCGGTGAGCTACCGTTTCCATTCCGCCTGGCTCATGGCGAAGGTGCTCACGCTCGACGAACTCCGCGCGACTCCGGCCGAGGTGAACGCGGATGGCAAGGACTACGTGAAGACCAACAAGTGGGTCGTGTTCGGCCACCACTTCGCCGCCATCGCCGGTCCGGGCCCGCTGGTCGGCCCGGTGCTCGCGGCGCAGTTCGGCTTTCTGCCGGGCCTGCTCTGGATGCTCGTGGGCGCGACGCTGGGCGGCGCGGTGCACGACTCAGTGATTTTGTTCTGCTCGATCCGCCGCCGCGGCAAGTCCCTCGGCCGGATGGTGCATGAGGAGGTCGGCCCCTTCGCGGGCAGCGTGGCCTCGGTGAGCATCCTTGCCATCATGGTCATCCTGCTCGCGGTGCTGGCGCTCGTTGTCGTGAAGGCGCTGGCCGAGAGCCCGTGGGGCCTGTTCACGATCGCGGCCACGATGCCGATCGCGGTCCTGATGGGACTCGGCATGAAGTCGGTCGACCACAGCTCGCGCGGCCTCGCCGTCATCAGCGTGCTGGGCGTCGCGGGCCTGCTCGGCTCGGTGTGGGGCGGGCAATTCCTCCACGGCTCCGCCTACGAGTCGATGTTCACGCTGAGGGGCACGACACTCGCCTGGTGGATCATGGGCTACGGCCTGGTCGCCTCGGTGCTGCCCGTTTGGCTGCTGCTCGCGCCGCGCGACTACCTGAGCACGTTCATGAAGATCGGCACCATCGCCGCGCTCGCAGTCGCCGTGGTCGTGCTCGCCCCGGTGCTGAAGATGCCGTCCATCACGAAGTTCACCGACGGCAGCGGCCCGGTGTTCGCCGGCCCGGTGTTTCCCTTTTGCTTCATCACCATCGCCTGCGCCGCGGTCTCGGGCTTCCACTCGCTGGTGTCGAGCGGCGTCACGCCCAAGCTGCTGGCGCGCGAGTCGCACATCCGGATCGTCGGCTACGGCGCGATGATCACCGAGATGTGCGTCGGCGTGATGGCGCTGATCGCCGCGTGTGCGATGGAGCCCGGCCAGTATTTCGCGATCAACATGGCGGGCACCGCCGAGGTCGTGACGGCCAAGGTCACGGCGCTGGGCTTTCCGGTCACGGCCGCGCAGATGGCCGACCTGGCGGCCAGCGTCGGCGAGAAGACCATGGTTGGCCGCGTCGGCGGTGCGCCGACCTTCGCCATCGGCATGGCGCACATGTTTGCGGGCGTGGTGGGCAGCAAGGCGGCCCTGGCCCTGTGGTATCACTTCGCCATCATGTTCGAGGCGATGTTCATCCTGACAACGATCGACGCGGGGACGCGCGTCGGCCGGTTCCTCGTGCAGGATATGCTGGGCGCGCTCTGGGCGCCGCTTGGCGACACGCGGTCCCTGGGCGCCGGGGCGCTGGCCACCGCACTGTTTGTCGGGCTGTGGGGCTGGTTTCTCTACCAGGGCGTGGTCGATCCGCTCGGTGGCATCAACTCCCTGTGGCCCATCTTCGGCATCGCGAACCAGCTGCTCGCCGTGCTCGCCTTCGCGCTGGGCACGACGGTGCTGATCAAGATGGGCCGCACGCGCTACATTTGGGCCACGCTGATCCCGCTCGCCTGGCTGCTGGCGGTGACGATGACGGCCGGGCTCATGAAGATATTCAGCGCCGCGCCGCTCGGCTTCCTCGCGATCGCCCGGGGCCTGGAGGCTAGGATCGCCGCCGGCGGCTCCGCCGCGGAACTCGCGACCTGGCAGGCGCAATTGTTCAACAACCGGGTCGACGCCGCGGTCACCGGGACATTCCTGGTCCTCGTGGTCACCGTGCTCGCGGCCAACGCCCGTGTCTGGTGGCTGCTGCTCGCCGGCCGGCGCGCCGCCGACCTGCGCGAGGAACCCTTTGTGCCGGTGGCGGGGCTCTCCACCGCCAAGTGAGCCGCATCGCCGTCATCTCCGACACGCACGACCGGTATCCGCCCGGGCTGCCGGCGCGGCTGCGGGAAGCGGACGAGATCTGGCATCTCGGCGACGTGTGCGAGCCGGAGGTGCTCGCGGAATTTGAGCTGCTGGGCAAACCGCTGCACGTCGTGCTCGGCAACAATGAGGCGCACAACCTCTGGCCGCTGGAACTGACGCTCGAGCGAGGGGGGCTCCGGTTTTTCCTCACGCACATCCCGCCCGGCAAGGCGCCGGCGAAGGCCGACGTGGTGTTGCACGGCCACACCCACCGGCCCCGCGACGAAACCGATGCGCGCGGCGTGCGCTGGCTCAATCCCGGCTGCATCACGCGACCGAACCAGGGCGCTCGCTCAAGCTTTGCCTGGCTGACGGTTGAGCCGGGCCAGCCGCTCGGCTGGCGCCTGGTGCCGCTTTGAGCGCGGCGCGGTGAACCCGGCCGGGCCGGTTCAGTTCACCACTTTCTTCCAGCGGGCCGCCCCGTAGCCGACCTTGACGGCGTCGGTCGGCGACTCCGCGATCACAAACTGCTTGGGCACCCACACCGCCGGCAGCTCGCCCTTTCGCACGGCGCGGGCCTGGGTGTTGATGCGAGGGGCGAGGGGTGTGCCGTCCTTGCCAATGTAGCTGATGGTCACGTGCCCGTCGGCCGAAATGGTGACGATTTGTTCTCCCCGGCTGAGGCCCGAGGCATATTTTCCGGCCAAGGCGGTGAAGATGGAGGCGGCTTCGCTATCCGAGCTGACCAGCTCCACCCCGGGAGGCAGGTCGCCGACACTCTTGTGGGGCAGGCCGAAATAAAGGCCCACGACGACCAGGCTGACACCGAGGACGAACAGGCCGATGACCTCGCCGACGGCGCGCACGCCGGCAAAGCGGCCGGAAGCCGTTCCGACCAGGCGCGGCGCACTGCGCGGGGTCGGGCGATCGGTGCGGAAGGGCGGCAGGTCGGCCAGCCCCTTGGCGTTCTCCACGGTCCAGTATTCGTCGAAGAGGGAGGTGCTCTTGTGCATGCACAGGCGGCCGGAGTGGATGGCGATGCGCCAGCCCTTGTCCCCGCGGTGCACGATGATGCCCGGCTCGTCCTTGAGGTCGGCCACGTTGCTGAGAAGCACGAGGTTGCCGGCCAGCTTGCAGATTTCTTCCGCCGAGATCATGCCCAGCTCGAGTTTCTCGCCCGCGGGGGCCAGGCCCAGGGCGTTGGCCTTGAGTTGGACGAGGGTGACTTTGTAGGGGCCGCTCATTTCTCGATGATGAAGACCAGGGATCCAGTGGAGCCAACCTGGATGTTGCCGGCAGTGATGTCACCGTCGTCGAGCTGCTGGTCGATCAGCAGGCGCAGGTCCGCGTCGTCATTCACGGGGTTGCTGGCGTCGCCGACGATGCTGATGGCCACCTTGCAGGGCACGCCGTCGGCGGTGCCCGGGGCGGTGGGGAAGCACCACTTGTAGTAACCGCCCATGGGGGTCTTGAGCGTGAAGTTGGTGGGCAGGGCCGACGTCATCTCTGCCGGGACTACGGCGGGATCCTCGTCGCCCGGCCATTTGCCGTTCTGCAGGTTGTAGGTGATGAAGGCGGTCGAGAAGGCGCGCAGGTCGTTTTCCACCGCGGTGGCCTTCGAGCGGATCGTGATGTGCCGGTAGACCGGGAGGGACATGGCCGCCAGCAAGCCGATGATCACCACGACCACCATGATTTCAACCAGGGTGAAACCACGGGCAGGGGAACTGCGGCGGACATGGGGGATGGGCAAAACGGACATCAACGTTGAAACTTCATATTAATAACAAACAGGGGTGCAAGCGTGCAGAATCTATACGGGTGGTTCCGGGCGGTTCTGGAGATTTTTTGTCATAACCCCGCGACGGGAAACCTTCCCGGGCGCCTGTGCCGGAGGAATTCGCGGCTGGCCATGCCATTCGGCCCTGACTAGGTCGGTGGCGCACTTGAAGCACCTCCTACAACAGGAATTTTTTGAAACCCGGGCGGCTGCTGCGCCGGATCTGGTGTTCGTCCGCAGCCCGCGCGCGCGCAACTACCGGTTGACGCTTCGCCGGGACGGGGTGGCGGTGGCGACGGTGCCGGTCCGCGGCACCGAGCGCGAGGCGCGCCGGTTCGCCGACGAGCACCGCGACTGGCTGGAGCGCGCGCGGGCCCGGCAGGCCAGCCGGCCGCGCGGCGCGGATCTCTGGATGCCTGGCACCTCGGTCCTGTGGCGCGGCGCCATGACCGAGATCCGCATCGCCTGCGCCGGCGAGAAGCCATCCGTCTGCCTCGCGGCCGATATCTTCCGGGTCGCCACCCTCGACCGCGACCTGCGGCCGACGCTCGAGGCGCAGTTCGCGCGCCGGGCGCGGATCGAGTTGCCCGGGCGCACGTGGGAACTGGCGGCGGAAACCGGCGTGGACGTGAAGCAGGTGACCGTGCGCAACCAGCGTTCGCGCTGGGGCTCGTGCTCGGCCGGCGGGACGATCTCCCTCAACTGGCGGCTGGTCCAGACGCCCGATTTGGTGCGCGACTACATCATCCTCCACGAGCTCATGCATCTGCGGGAGATGAACCACTCGGCGCGTTTCTGGGCACGTGTCGGGGAGGTCTGCCCTTGGTGGCGTGAGGCCGAGCAGTGGATCAAGCGCAACGGCAGCCTGCTTGGGCTGTAGGCGGCCGGCCGCCGCGGATGCTCAGGCCCGCAGGAGCACCTCGCGGACGGCGTTGACGATGGTCTCGACGGCGAAGGGCTTCTGCACAAAGCCGGCGAGACCTTTGCCGGTGAAACGCCCGACCGCTTCCTGCTGGTTGAAACCGCTCATGAGCACGACCTTCACGTTCGGGTTGAGATGGCGGAGCTGGCGGAAGGTCTCCTCGCCGTCGAGGTGCGGCATGGTGAGATCGAGCAGGACGAGCGCATAGCGGGCGGGCTCCAGCCGGTATTTCTCCATCGCCTCCCGGCCGTCGGCGGCGAGCACGACGGTGAAGCCGACGGACTCGAGGATGCGCGCGGAGACGGTGCGGACGGTCTCTTCGTCGTCGACGACCAGCACCGTGCCGTGGCCGCGCCAGCCGGTCTCCGCCGCCGCCACGGAGGCTTCGGTGAGATCGGCTGCGGCCCCGGAGCACGGCAGCAGGATCTTGAAGGTCGAGCCGCGGCCCGGCTCGCTGTAGACCTTCAAGGCGCCCCGGTGGCCGCGGATGATGCCGAGCACGGCCGCCAGCCCGAGGCCGCGGCCGGTGAACTTCGTGGTGAAGAACGGATCGAATATGCGGCCGAGCGTGGCGGCATCCATGCCGCTGCCGGTGTCGCTGACTTCGAGGAACACATGGTCGCCGGGGACGATGTCGCCCGGGTAGCGCAGGGTGGCGATATAGTCGGCGTCGACCCGCACGACGCCGGTGGTGAGGGCGATCACGCCGCTGCGCGAGCCGATGGCCTCGGACGCGTTGATCACGAGGTTCATGATGATCTGCCTCATCTGGGTCGCGTCCGCGCTCACGGCCGGCAGGGCCGGTGTCAGGTTGTAGCGCAGCACGCAGCTCTTGCTGATCGAGATGCCGAGCAGGTGGGTGGTCTCCTCCACCAGGCCGTTGAGGTCCAGCTGCTGCACGACAAAACGGCCCTTGCCGGAGTAGGCGAGCATCTGCTTGCAGAGGTCGGCGGCGCGGTGGCTGGAGATCTCGATCTGTTCGATCGCGGGCAGGACGGGCGAGGTCGCCGGCAAATCCATGCGGGCGAGGCTGGCGTTGCCCAGGATGCCGGTGAGCAGGTTGTTGAAGTCGTGGGCGATGCCGCCGGCCAGCACCCCGAGGCTCTCGAGTTTCTGGGTGTCCTGCAGCTTGCGGTCCAGCTCGCGCCGGCGCTGCTCGATTTCGAGCAGGACCGTGATGTCCTGGAACGTGGCGACGCAGCCGCGGCACGCGCCCTGGGCATCCTGCAGCGGCACCGCGTTGGCGAGGGCGATGATGCGGGTGCCGTCGCTGCGCTCGATGGTTTCCTCCACGCCGAGCACGGGCCGGTTCTCGCGGAGGGCGACCTGCATGGGGAGTTCCGCGGGCGCCGTTGCGCGGCCTCCGATGAACACCTTGAAGTTCTGCGGCGCTTCCGCCGCCGGCGCGCTGAGCGAGACGTTGGCCTTCCCGGGCAGGGCCAGCATCTGCGCGAGGGCCCGGTTGGCCCGGATGTTGTCGCCGCTGGAATCCGTCGCGATGCCCACCCCCACGGGCAGGATGTCGAAGAGGGCGTTGATCTCGTCGAGCCGCTCCTGCAGCGAGGCGTTGAGGCGCTTGATCTCCCGGTCGGCTTCCTCGCGCTGACGGATCTCGCGGCGCAGCTCGGCGTTGGACTGGCTCAGGTCGGCCGTGCGCAGGCGCACTTTCGCCTCCAAGTCCGCATTCAGCTGCCGCAGGTCCTCGGGGCTCGGCAGGGCCAGGGCCTGGGGCACAATCCGCACGAGGCCGGCCGCCGTGACCAACGAGAGGGCGGCGGTGACGCCCTTGACCGCGCCGGTCAGCCAGTAGTAGGGATACCAGAGGGTGACGACTTCCAGCAGGTGGGTGGTGCCGCAGGCGATGATGAAGCCGCTGAAGAGCAGGAAAAGCGCGGGGTATGGCAGATCCCGCCGCTTGCGCACGATATAGAGCAGCGTCAGTGGAATGGAGAAATAAGCGAGGGCGATGAGCCCGTCGGAGATGCCGTGAAGCCGCAGCAAGCCGGCATTCCAGAGATAACACTGCCCATGGGGCATGAACGAGGTGCTGCAAAGCTCGTCCAGCCATGATGTCGTGGTCATGGTTTGGCGTGGATGGACCGCGAACCTAACCGAGGTGGGGCGCAGCGCAAACCAACTCGGCCGGCGAAGGTTCCACCGCCGTGCCTGCCGGCGGGGGTGATCGGCCCTAGCGGATGTCCAGCAGCTCGACCTCGAAGCGCAGCGTCGCCTTCGGCGGGATCTTGCCGCGGCCTTCGTTGCCGTAGGCCAGCCATGCCGGGATGAGCAGCGTGCGCATCTCGCCCTTCTTCATGGTGAGCAGCGCCTCGTCCCAGCCCTTGATGACCGCATCGGTCCCCACGCGGAAGACGTAGGGCTGGCCGCGATCGCGCGAGCTGTCGAATTTCGTGCCGTCGAGCAGGAAGCCTTCGTAGTGGACGACGACCTCGGCGCCGCGCGCCGGCGGTTGGCCGGTGCCGGGCCGGCGTTCCAGGTAGCGCAGGCCCGAGGGATTCAGGTGGGCCGTCCCGTATTGTTCGCGGATGATCGCCGCATCCTCGCTGCTCAGCTCGGTGGCCTCCATCATCTGCCGCATGTATTTGTTCGCCGGCTCGCCGGGGTTCTTGCGGCGCAAGAGGCCGGTGCGCGCCTGGAAGGCGATGAAGGCCAGCAGCAGGCCGAGGATGATGACGATGCCGTATTGGCGCATGACTGGTTCCCGCACAGTGCATCCAAAAGGAGTAAAGGGAAGGCGTTTTGCCGGATATTCGGGACAATTATCCTGCGCGAACCCACGCTGATGGTTGGTCCGCTCCGCCCGTTTCCCCTTGGGAAAATGGAACACCGGGCCTACCTGACCCTTCATACCAACATGCAGCTTCCCCGCCTACCCCAGAGTCTCAAGGCCGCCGCGACGCGCGGCGCCGACATCGAGAAAATCTACCACATCCCCGCCGGTGAATTCGGCCCCGAGGCCATCTACCGCCTGTATGATCCCGCCGACGACTCCACCTGGGGTTACGTGGCGGTGGACAATCTGGTGCGCGGCCGCGGGCTCGGCGGCGTGCGGATGGCACCCGATGTCTCGGCCGACGAGGTCTACGGGCTCGCCGCCGCGATGACGTTGAAGAGCGCCGCCGCGATGCTGCCGCTCGGCGGCGCCAAGAGCGGCCTGCGCGTCGACCCGCGCGCCTTCGCCAACCAGCCCGAGCTCAAGCGCCGGTTCATCCGGCTGGTCGCCGAGGCGCTGTGGGAAATCCCCGAATACATCCCCGGGCCCGACATGGGCACGAACGAGACGGACATGCAGACGATCTACGAGGCATTTGCCGAGCGGAACGCCGCGCCGCACCACGGCCGCGGCGGCGTCGGCCGGCCGCCGGCGCAGGGCGGCTTCCCGCTCGACGAGTGGGCCATCACCGCGCACGGCCTCTTCGCCGCCGCCGTCGCCACCGAGAAACATGTGCCGGAGGTGCGCATCCGCGATTCCAGCGTCATCATCCAGGGCTTCGGCAACGTGGGTGCGCCCATCGCGCAGAAACTCGCGGCGCTCGGTGCGCGCATCGTCGGCGCCTCCGACATCAACGCCGGCCTCTACCAGCCGGCCGGTCTCAATGTCGACGAGCTCTGCGCGATCCGCCGCGGGCCCGACGGCCTTGCTGCCTACACCGGGCCGCTCAAGGAACGCTTCGACGGCGCCCACGTCGATGGCCTGCTCGAGATGCCCTGCGTGATCCTCGTGCCGGCGGCCCGGCCGCACGCGATCAACGTGCACAACACGCCGCACATCAACACGCGCCTCGTGCTCCAGGGCGCCAACAACCCCGCGGACCTGATGTGCGAGTATTTCCTCCAGCACCGGCGCGGCGTCTACAGCCTCACCGACTTCATCGTGAACTCCGGCGGCGTCATCGCCGCCTACGTCGAGGCCAAGGCCGACGTCGACGCCGCCTTCCGCGCGCGCGTCATGGCGGAGGACGGCACGGGCCGCGCCTTCCTCGAGCAACTTGTCACCCGCATCATCACCGAGAACATCGACGAGATGTTCAGCCGCCTGCATTCGAGCCGGCGCAAGGACATCACGCTGCGCGAGATCGCCTACGAGATGGCCAAGGACCGCCTGCGCCCCGGCGCGGACGGTTCGCTGAAGGTCATCCCGGAGCTGCTCTGAGCCGGGCTCACGCAGTTGAAATCAAGTTTTCCTTGATAGGACGGCAAACTGAAAGGTGGTCGTCGATTTCCAGATCGACGATCAGCGTCGGGGCGGAGACCGACGCCCACCTAGTGTCCTGCCAGACAAGTTCGTTTCATATTGTAGGAGCCTGCTTCGTGGAATTATGCAGCGAACTTCTCTGACAGGACACTAGCTGCACGGTCCCGGCTGACCGTGGTCCTGAATTTTGGATGGCCCTTCTCCGACGGGCTGTGGACGGTCGGAGACCGTCCCTCCAGATGGCCCGATGCCGTTACGGTGCGTAGGTGATGGTGCGTGCGCCGGCTACGTTCGAGATGGTGATCGTGACGCCCTGGGTGAAATAGGGCGGGTAATGCTCGTTCGCCACGCCGGACTGGACGCGGATGTAGTTGGTCGGGCCGACCAAGGCGTTCTGGTCGCAGGTGGAAACACCGTTCTCCAGGTAATACTGGTCCGCCGCGGCGGCGAGTTGGCGGGCGTTGTTGAGCACCGCCTTGTCCTGGGACTGCTGGCGGACCTTCTGGAACGCCGGGATGGCCATGGCCGCCAGCAGGCCGATGATCACTACCACGATCATGATTTCAACCAGCGTGAAACCGTCGCGGGTCGTGGTCCTCATGGGCGGGGACTGAATCACTTCTTCGCCAACAGGTCGAGCACCGCGGCCGTTACGGCGGTGATGCCGGTCTTGATGGTCGGCTCGGGCACCGGGGCGAACTTGCTGGAGTGCAGCGAGGGCAGGGGCTCGCCGGTGCGGAGGCTTTCGGCGTATTTCGCGGGATCGACGGCGCCGACGCGGAACATGGTGATCGGGATCTTGCGGCCCGTGTCGCTGAACAGGCCGAAGTCCTCGCCGCCCATCTCCGGGTCGATGTTGCGGACGTTGTCGGCGCCGATCCAGCCGGCGATGGCGGTGCGCACGCGGCGGGTGAGCGCCGGGTCGTTGTAGGTGGACGGGGTGAACTGCTCGTCCGCCACCGTGATGACCGGCATCAGTTCGTCGGGCACGCCCGCCGCAATCGCCTCGCCGCGGCAGATCCGCCTGATTGTGGCGATGGTGTGGGCACGCACTGTCTCGCTGTAGGAACGGAGCGTGAGCTGCAGTTTCACCTCGTTCGGGATGATGTTGTGCTTGGTGCCGCCGTGGATGGAGCCGACCGTCACGACGGCCGGGTCGAGGGGCCTGGTCTCGCGGCTGACCACCGTCTGGAGCGAGGTGACGATCCGCGCGGCGAGCACGATCGGGTCGATCGTGTTCTGCGGATAGGCGCCGTGGCCGCCGCGGCCGCGCACCGTGATGTCCATCGAGTCCACGTTGGCCCAGGCCGCGCCCTCGACGGTGCCGACCGTGCCGGTGGGCAGGCTGGCGCTGTCATGCACGCCGAGCACGTAGTCGGGCCGGGGAAACTTCGCGTAGAGGCCGGCGGCCAGCATCGAGCGGGCGCCGACGCCGATCTCCTCGGCGGGCTGACCGATGAAGACGACCGTGCCCGACCATTGGTCCTTCAGCGACGCCAGCATGCGCGCGGAGCCGGTGAAGATGGTCATGTGAATGTCGTGACCGCAGGCCTGCATGACGGGCGAGTCCTGCCCCGCGAGATTCGTGACGCGGTCCTTGCTGGCGTAGGGCAGGCCGGTTTCCTCGGCGACCGGCAGCGCATCGAGATCGGTGCGGTAGTAAAGCGTCGGGCCCGGGCCGTTCCGGAGCACGCCGACGATGCCGGTGCCGCCGAAATGCTCGGTGACCTCGAAGCCGGCGGTGCGGAGTTCGGCCGCCAGCCGGGCCGCCGTCTTCACCTCCATGAGCGAAAGCTCGGGGTGCGTGTGCAGGTCCATGTAGAGCGCCTCGAGCGCGGGGTAGTCGGCGGCGACCTTGTTGGCGACGCGGTCATGCAGCCCGTCCCCCTTGGCCGGGGAGACGGACGGCGGGTCGCCGGCGGCCAGCAGGGCGCCGGACGCGAGGAGCAGGGTGGCAAGCAGGAGGCGGGAGGAACGGTTCATTTGGCGGGAGATGCGCTGGGTTTCGGTTCGAGCTGGAAAATCAGGAGGTCGAGCATGGCGTCGACGGAGTATTTGGCGAGGTCGGCGGGCGTAAGCGGCTTGTCGGGGCCGCGCATCGCGCGGGCCTGTCCGGCGTATTCGACGGCCTTCGCCTTCACGCTGGCGTAGAGCGCTTTCTTCACGGCGGCCGTGCGCCCGTGCTCGGGATTGAATGTCTCCATCAGATCGTCGCCGACCCACAGGAACCACTCGTCCTTGTCGGCGAAATACACGGCGAGGGCGCCGTTCTGGAAAATTCCGAGCGATCCGGCCAAGTCCTTGGTGAACGCGTTCTGCGTCTGCGTGTCGTCGGCCGGGGCGAAGGTCGGATACACGCGCGCGTAAACCTTCAGGCCCGTGGCGCGCTGGAGGTTGTTCAGCTTGTAGTTGAAGTTCTTCGCGCGCGGCACGTCCTGCGGCAGCACCTTGGCCGGGTCGTCGAAGTGCGTCGCCGGACCGGGCTCCGGTTCACCACTGTATTTCACGGCTTTCGCCATCAGGGCCTTGAAGGTCGCCTCGTCGGCCTTGAAGGCCCGGGCGGCGGCGCCGGCGCGCAGGATCTTCACCGTGAAGGGATCGTCCGGCTTGATCTGCGGCAGCACCTCGAGCCCGCGCACTGTGCGGCCGAAGACGCTGTGCATGTAGTTCAGCCGGGTGCAGTCGGCGAGCGTGATGAAAAACTCCCCGCTGTTGGTGTCGGGACCGCCGTTGGCCATCGAGAGGACGCCGGCTTCGCCGTTGCGCAGGCCGGGGACAAACTCGTCGGGGAAGCTGTAGCCGGTGTCGCTTTCCGTCGGCGCCTTCGGATTGCCGCTTTGGATGACGAAGCCCGGCACAACGCGATACCACTTCAGGCCGGTGTAGTAGGGGGCCGGCTGGGTCGGCCCGAGCGTGCCTTCGGCGAGGCCGACGAAGTTGGTGACGGTCAGCGGAGCCTTGTCCGCGAACAGCTCGGCGGTGACCACGCCGTGTGGCGTGGTGAATTCGGCATACAAGCCGTCGGGCAGGGGAGCGGCGGCGGGCGCGTCCACGGCGAACAGCCGAGTGGCGAGCGCGAGCGGCAGGAGCAGGCGGGGCAGTTTCATTTGGGTTCGAGCTTGAGGATGAGTCCGTCGAGCATGGCGTCGGTCTGGAGTTTCAGGCGCTGGGCGGGCGGCGGCTGCTTGTCCGGCGGCGAGGACTGCTTCTGCCGTTCGAAGGCCGCGTTGCCCTCGGCGACGGCGGCGTCCATGAAGGCGGTCTTCACCTGGTGCAGCGGACCCTCGGACACGAGGTCGGCAGGGGCTGCAGGATGGCCGAGGAAACTCGCGGCGGCTTCCTCGCTGAACCAGATGCGCCAGTCGTCCTCCGCGGCGAAGTAGGCGGCGACGGCCCCGTGCTGCGCGGTGCCGACCTTCTCCGCGAGCGCCTTCATGTAGGCGCCGGGGACCTTGTCTTCTTCGGCGGGTGGCTCCTTGGCGAAGAAACGGCCGACGATGCGCACGCCGGTGACCCGCTCGAAGTTGGCGAGCTTGAAGTTGAAGTTCTTCGCCCGCGGCACGTCCTGGGGCAGCAGGTGATCAGGATCGTCAAAATGGGACGCCGGGCCGGGCCCGGCCTTCGCCAAGGCTTCGGCGGGTGAGTCCGCGCGGCTGACGTAGGGTTTCGCCGCGGCGGCCAAGGTCTGGAAGGCCGCCGCATCGTTCTTGAAGGCGCGTGCATCCGCGCCGACGCGCAGGATCTTGATGGAGACCGCGTCGTCCTGCCTGACCTGCGGGAGCATCTCGAGCCCGCGGATGACGCGGCCGAAGACGCTGTGCAGATAGTTCAGACGCTGGGTCGCGGCGAGGGTCAGGAAGAATTCACAGCTGTTGGTGTCCGGACCGGCGTTGGCCATCGAGAGGATGCCGGGGCCGTCGTGACGCAGGCCGGGCACGAACTCATCGGGGAAGCGGTGCGGGTGCGCGATCTTGTCGTCATCGGTGTCCTTCAGGCCGGGATTGCCGCTCTGGATGACAAAGCCCGGCACGACGCGGTAGAAGGTGAGGCCGGTGTAGAACGGCTTGCCGTCCTTCGGGGCGAGGGTGCCTTCGGCCAACCCGGTGAAGTTGGCGCACATGAGTGGCGCCTTCTTATAATACAGCTCGGTGAGAAAGGTGCCGCGTGGCGTGGTGAACTCGGCGTAGAGCCCGTCCGCCAGTTTCTCCGTGGCCGAAAGCGAGGCCGCGAGGGCCAGCCCCGTGGCCAGGGCCGCAGTCTTCAGGAATCGCATCCGGCGAACATACGGTCGTGCGCGGTCTGCGCGAGCCCGTTTGCAGGGTGGTATGGCCGGCTTCCCATTTGTAGGGCGGCCGCTTGTCGGGCACGCCGGGCTACGTCCGCAAAAGCGGCGGGGCGACGAGCGCCAGCCCTACACCGGGTTCTTTACAGGAACGAGCAGATGTATTCGCAGATGCCGTCCTTCACCTCGATGGTGAAGCCGCTTTTGCCCGGCACGTCGAAGAAGGTGCCGGCGGCATAGTCCTTCACCGCAGTCGAGCCGTCGAGGGTCACGCGGCTGGCGCCGGCGACGATCTCCATGCGCTCGGGGGCGCCGGTGCCGAAGTGATAGCTGCCGGGATAGATCAGGCCGAGGGTCTTCTTGGCGCCGTCGGGCATCAGCACGGTGTGGCTGACGACCTTGCCGTCAAAATAGATGTTGGCCTTGGTGTGGGCGGTGACGCCGGCGAACTGGGTGGGCAGGGACATGGTGGAACATTCCTGGCGCCGGATCGCCGGCCCGTCAACCGGGGGATGTGTCATGCCTTTGCCCATTAGTGTGCGAGGCAAGAACGCAGCCGCCCCGAGCCAAGTGTAACCGAATAGGTTACACTTGGCTCGGGTTCCGAGAGGAAACGCGGCCGACTTAAAATCGACCAAAGGTGCATTCTTGCGACGAAGGCCGCTGCCTGCCGCCCCATAAAAAACCCGCCGGGCCGGAGCCGAACGGGTTGGGTTGAGGGCCCAGCTCCCGCTGGGCCGCGTTGGCGGAAACGCGGGCGCTTACTTCACGTGGAGGCCCGCGAAGCCGAGCGTGTAGCTCAGGAAGATGCCGCGACCGTCGCCGATGAGCTTCGACACCTTGATGTAGTCCTTGTCGAAGACGTTGTTGACGTTCAGGCGCACGGTGTGGTCGAAGCGCGAGCCGGACTTCCACCCGTAGCTGAAGCCGACGTTCCAAAGCGTGTAGGCCGGGACGGTCAGCGCCCACTGGTTGGTGGAGGAGGTCACGGTCTGCACGCCGTTGACGCGGGCGAGCACGTCGCCCGCGTTCGGGGCCTCGGTCGGGGTGGTGGAGATGCCGGTCAAGCCCACGTTGGCGGAAAAGCCCTTGAGCGCGCCGGAAGTGGCGGTGTATTTCACCCAGGCGCCGCCGTTGCTCGGCGAGATGTTCTGCACGGCGCGGCCGACCACCTCGGGAAACTTGGAACCGAAGTCCGTCCAGATCGCGTTGATGTGGCCGTAGCTGAGGCCGGCGGCGAAGTTGTTGTTGATGCTCCAGGTGATGTCGGCCTCGATGCCGCGGTTGAGCTGGTTGCCGCCGGGCAGGGTGACATCGACGAAGCTGCCGGAGCCGGGGCTGGTCTCGACGTTGTCCGTGACGGACACGTTGTTGCGCACGATGTAGTAGCCGCCGATCGTGTAGTTCAGGCGGTCGTTGAAGAAGGAGCCCTTGATGCCGAAGTCATAGCCTTGGGCCGTCTCGGGCGCGTAGGTTGGGGAGAGGATGGCGGAGGGGTTGTCGGTCTGGTTGATGAAGTAGCTCTCGCTGTAATTGGCGTAGAGGCGGAAATTGTCCTTCACCTTGTAGAGGGCGCCGATGTTGGGCTTGAACTCGGTGACGTCGCGCGTGCCGCTGTTGGGGGCGGCGAGCGTGCCGGTGACGCCGTTGAAGGTCGCGGTGTAGTCGCGCTCGTTGAAGTTCACGCTGTCAAAGCGGCCGCCGAAGTAGGTCAGCAAGGAGTCGTTCCACCAGTGCGATTCCTGGCGGAACTGGCCGCCGAACACGGTCGCGCGGCGCCGGGTGAGGCGGGAGTAGGTCGCAGCCAGGGGGCTGTTGGCGAACCTGACGGGATAGAACGAGGTGACGGGGTTTACCGGGGAGAAGTCGGGGTTCAGGCTGACCACGCGACCGGAGCCCGCGGCCGTCCAGGCCGCGACGTCGGCGGTGGCGGCGTAGTTGCGCGTCGGGTCGTAGCGGTAGTAGTCGTTGAAATCGAAGGTCACGAGGGTCTTGTTGGTCACCGTGCCGTTGAAGAGCTTGTAGGCGGCCAGCAGGTCGGCCTGCACGCCGCCGCCGGCCTCGAGGATCTGGCCGCGGCTCGGCGTGGCGCCGCGCGCCGAGGTGTAGTTGTTGGCGGCAGTGGGGCTGTTGATCACGATCGAGCCCCAGCCGGTGTTGTCGTTGTATTCCCAGCGGTTGGCCTGGAAGGCCTGGGCACCGACGCGCACGCTGAAGACGTCGTTCAGCTGTTTGTCCCATGTCCCGAACAGGGTGTTGCTGCCGCGGTTCAGGTTGCTGTTCGGGCCATAGGGGTTCACCCGGGCGAGGTTCTTGGCGTAGCCGATGACCTGGTCGTCGGTCGTGGTCGCGGTGCCCTTTTGGTCGGTGATGATCGGTGCCGCCGACTGCGGGGCGTTGCGATATTGCACGAAATACTCGGCGGAGAGCGTGAGGTGCGAGTTGTCCTTGAAGTCGTGCTTGATCGCGACGTAGCCCTGGTTCTCGCGGATATGGAACCAGTCCATGTCGTCGCCGCCGCGGTTATACTGGCTCAGGATCAGGATGTAGGAGGTGCTGGGATCGATGGAGCCGGTCGCCTGCAGCGTGGCCTGCTGCGTGTCGAAGGAGCCGCCGGTGAAGGTCAGGGTATCGGACTCATTGCTGCTCGGCTGCTTGGAGATCATGTTGACCATGCCGCCCGGCGAGGTGCGGCCGTAGATGCCGGCGTTCGGGCCCTTGATGACCTCGAGGCGGTCGATGTTCGTCTCGCCGTAGCGGCCGAGGCGGTAGAAGCCGTCGCGCAGCTGCGAGGTGGACGAAAAGCCGCGGAGGTTGAAGCCGCCGCCGATGTCGAGGCTGGTGAGGCCCCCGATCTGCGTCAGCGTGTCGTCGAGTTGGAACATGCCGAAGTCCTGGAAGAACTCGCTGGTGATCACGTTCACACTGTAGGGCAGGTCCTTGATCTGCGTGGCGACGCGCGTGCCGGTCAGGGTCTCGGAGGCGACGTAGCCGCGATCCGGCTGGGCCTTGACCTCAAAGGGGGAGAGCTCGATCGCCTTTTCCTTCTGGTCGGAAGGGGCGGCGGTTTGGGCGAAAGCGGCGGTGGCGCAGAGCGCCAGACACCACGCGGACAGGCCAAGAGGCCGGCGGTTCATTACGGTCATAGGGAGGCAGGGTTGGGGGAGAAGCGCGCCGGCCGTTCGTGGCAGCCGGCCCGCTCAGGGTTGCCGGACATTATTTGCTTGGCCGCCCGCGGCAGAAGCCCACTCATACTTATATCCTTAAATTCCCCGCATGAGCAGCCACGTGACCATGAAGGTGATCGCCGCGCAGGCCGGCGTGACGCAGGCGACGGTGTCGATGTGCCTCGCCAACAACCCGCGCATCCCGGCCGCGACGCGCGCGCGCATCCGGGCCGTGGCGGACCGGCTCGGCTACCGGCCGAATCCCTACGTCTCCGCCCTGATGCGCATCCGCCGGCAGGGCCGCGGCCACCAGGAGAAGCCCGTGGTCGCGCTGGTGAACGGCCTTGATTCCGCCGCGGCGTGGCGCGACACCGCCCCGCCCACGGTGCGCCTGATGCGCGAGGGCGCGATCGAGCGCGCGGCGCTGCGCGGCTATCGCGCGCAGGAGTTCTGGCTGCACCAGGAGGGAATGTCGGCGGAGCGATTCAGCGGCATGCTGCACGCGCGCGGCATCCAGGGCGTGCTGCTCGGTCCGCTCGCCGTCGGCGCCGCGCCCCCGGCGCTGAAATGGGAGCACTTCTCCGCGGTGCGCCTCGGCGTGCCGCTGCCGTCGCTCACGATCACCACCGTGTGCAACGACCATTTCTTCTCCGCGCTCCAGGCCGTCCGCGAATGCCACAGGCTCGGCTACCGCCGGCCCGGCCTCGTGATCCTGCACAACCATCGCGACCGTTTCCTCGGCCGCTGGGACGGCGGCCTGCTCGTCGGGCGGCACCTGCTCGACGGCCTCCGGCCCGCGCAGACCCTCCTGCTGGAGGACTGGCAGGACCTCACGCCGCTCGCCGCCTGGCTGAAGCGCGAGAAGCCCGACGTGCTCGTCACCCCCTCCGTCGACGAGCTTCAACCCCAGTTGAAGCGGCTCGGCTGGCGCATCCCGCAGGAGCTCGGGCTGGCCTCGCTCGCGTGCCCGAAGCTCGGTCACGCCATCAGCGGCATCTGGCAGAACGGCGCCCTCATCGGCGCCACCGGGATGGACACGCTCATCAGCATGCTCGAGCGCAACGAGCGAGGCCTGCCGGTGCAGGCGCAGTCCTTCATGCTGGAGGGCATCTGGAACCCCGGCCGGACGCTCCGGCCGGTTTAACCATAAAAGCGTCGCCGGGCTTACCTTTCCGGGGCCGCCGAACGTCTTACTCTCATACCCCCATGAGAACCTCCCGCCTGCTCCTGCTCTGCCTGGCCGTGAAACTTTCAGCCGCCGACCTGCCGCCGCCCGGCCTGCGCACGCTTGACCAGCCCGATCCCGAGCGCGACGCGCGCGTGGCCTGGCACCGCGAGGCGCGCTTCGGGTGCTTCGTGCACTGGGGCGTCTATTCCTCCCTCGGCAACGAGTTTGAGGGCCGCGAGGGCGGCACTTACGCCGAGCACATCATGCGCGTGCTCAAGATCCCGCGCGCCACCTACCTTGAGCAGGTCGCGAAACCCTTCAATCCGGTGGACTTCGACGCCGATGCGTGGGTGAAGCTCATGCACGACGCCGGCATGCGCTACCTCGTCATCACCGCCAAGCACCACGACGGCTTCGCGATGTATCCGTCGCAGGTGACGGACTACAACCTCGAGGCCGTCACGCAGTTCAAGCGCGACCCGATGGCCGAGCTCTCCGCCGCCTGCAAGAAATACGGCCTGAAATTCGGCTTCTATTATTCCCACGCCTACGACTGGGAGCATCCCGACGCCATCGGCAACAGCTGGGACTACGGTGCGCCGGGCGGCGAATCCAACTGGTGGGAGAAGCGCCCCGACCTGATCCCGAAGGCCGCGCACTACGTCGAGCAGAAGTCCATCCCGCAGATCCGGGAGCTCATCGCGAAGTATCATCCCGACATCCTCTGGTTCGACACCTCCAGCAAGATGCCGCCCGTGCTGCTGCAGAAGATCCTCGAGGCGACCCGTGCCGCCGGCCCCGACGTGGTCATCAATTCCCGCATCGACGGCAAGCATGGCGACTACCGCTCCACCTCCGACCGGCCCGCCTATTTCCCGGACACCGCCGGGCAGTGGGAGGCGATCCCCACGACGAACGAGTCCTACGGCTACAATAAATTCGACCACTCGCAGAAGCCGCCGGCGCATTTCATCCGGCTGCTGGCCGAAGCCGTCTCCAAGGGCGGCAACATGCTGATGAACATCGGGCCGATGGGAAACGGCGTCATCGCGCCCGAGGACCAGGCGATCCTGCGCGGCATCGGCGCGTGGATGGCAAAAGATTCGGAAAGCATTTACGGCTGCGATCGCACGCCGCTGCCGGTGCAAAACTGGGGCACTTCCACCCGCCGGGGTAACCGCCTCTATCTCCATGTTTTCAACTGGCCGGCCGATGGCCGGCTGCTTGTGACGGGACTCAAGAGCGACCCGCAGGGTATCTCGCCCTTGGGCCTGGCCGTGGGCGGCAAGTTCGCGACCTGGCGGCGCGTCAGTGCGGATGATGTCGAGTTGACGGTGCCGGCCGCGGCGCCCGACGCCGTGGACAGCGTGGTGGCGTTGGATTTTCGGGGCGACATCGTGACGAATCCGGCGCGCCTCCTGGCGGCCAAGGGCGAGCCGACCGTGCTCCACGTCTTCGACGGCCACCTGACGGGCAAGGGCATCCGTTACGGCGACGCCAAGCGCACGAACGATGTCGTCAACGAATGGTCGAGTGCCGATGCGACCGTCGAATGGAAGGTGCGCGTAGCCACCGCCGGTCGCTTCAAGGTCTCGGTCAACTACAGCACGGCCACCCCGGCCAACCGCGGCGCCTATGTCCTGCAGGCGGGCGGCCAGGCATTGCGTGGACGGGTCGTCCCCACGACCAAGCCGGCGGAATTCCGCACCGACCCGCTCGGCGAACTCGCTTTGCCGGCGGGCGAGCAGACGCTTGTCATGCGCGCCGCGGAGATCGCCGGCGGCGACCTCATGCGGTTGCGCCAGCTGGAAATTACGCCGCTGGATTGACTGTCCCCCGAGCCGCCTCTTCGGACGCATCGAATACTCGGGCCGTGCAAATCACGCGTGATTTCATACTGATGGAGACGGTCTTTCTGTAAACCCCGTTGGAATTCCCTCATGCGTTACCTAAAATTCATCCTCGCGCTGGCCGCGCTTTCCGCGCTGCCGGCTGTTCACGCTGCGCCGGCTGACCCCGTCCTCGACGGCCGCTTCAACGTCCGCGCGTTCGGCGCCACCGGTGACGGTGCCACGCTCGACACCAAGGCCATCAACGCCGCCATCGACGCGGCCGCGGCCGCCGGCGGTGGCACCGTGGTGTTTCCCGCCGGCAATTATCTGAGTTTCTCCATCCACCTGAAGAGCCATGTCGCGCTCTACCTCGGCATGGGCGCCACCATCATCGCCGCCGAGCCGCCGGCGGATCTGTCTTCCGGCTACGACGCGCCCGAGCCGACCGCGGGACCGGCGGGCACCGAACAATTCGAGGACTTCGGCCACTCGCATTGGCACAACAGCCTGATCTGGGGTGAGGATTTGGTGGACATCGGCATCACGGGCCCGGGCCGCATCTTCGGCCGCGGGCTCAGCCGCGGTTCCAATCGCCGCGATCTGCTGCCGCAGGAGCGCGCGCTGGTCGCCAGCTTCAAGTCCGACGTCGGCGATCAGGAGCACACCGGCCCGAATCTCGCGCTGCCGGCGGGGGCCCGAGCCGTCATCGCCGCGATCAAGCCCGGCGCCTTCGGTTATCCGGGCCGCGACACGCTGCCCGCCGGCGTCGGCAACAAGGCGATCGCGCTCAAGAACTGCCGCAACGTCATCTTCCGCGACTTCACGATCTACCACGGCGGCCACTTCGGCATCCTCGCTACGGCCGTCGACAACTGGACCTGCGACGGCCTGAAGATCGACACCAACCGGGACGGCATCGATTTCGACTGCTGCCAGAACGTGCGGGTCTCGAACTGCACCGTCAACTCCCCCTACGACGACGGCATCTGCCCGAAGGCCTCGTTCGGCCTCGGCTACAACCGGCCCACGGAGAACGTGACCATCACCAACTGCCAGGTGAGCGGCTACGACGAGGGCACCCTGCTCGACGGCACCCGCCAGCGGAAGGTCATGGGCACGACTGGCACGGGTCGCATCAAGCTCGGCACCGAAGGCAACGGCGGCTTCCGCAATCTCACGGTGTCGAACTGCGTTTTCGAATGCTGCCGCGGCCTCGCGCTCGAAGAAGTGGACGGAGGCCTGATGGAGGACATTGCGATCTCGAATCTCACGATGCGCGACATCTTCAACGCGCCGATCTACATCCGGCTCGGCGCCCGCAATCGCGGTCCGGAACCGATTGCCATCGGCACCGCCCGGCGGATCAAGATCGACAACATCGTCGCCCACAATGTCACGGCCCAGAGCGGCATCCTGCTCGTCGGCGAGCCCGACCACCCGATCGAGGACCTCGCGCTCACGAACATCTTCATCGACTTCGTCGGCGGCGGCACGAAGGAGCAGGCGGCGATCGAGGTGCCGGCGCAGGAAAAGGCCCGCTACCCGGAGCCGTCGAACCTCGGCACGATGCCGTCCTGGGGCATGTTCGCCCGCCACGTGAAGAACCTGACGCTGGACCGCGTCGAGCTCCGCACGGCGGCGCCGGATTTCCGCCCAGCCATCATGATGGATGACGCCACCGACGTCACATTCTCCAGTGTGAAGTTCCCGCAGGTCGCCGGCGTCCCGCCGTTCACCCTGCGAGGCGTCCACGCGTTCACGACCCGCTTCTGCCCGGCGCTGCCGGACAAGACGGTGGAGTGAGCCACCTGTAGGGGCGTCGCTTGACGACGCCCGGGCATGCGCATACCGCCGGAAATTGGTCCGCGGGCGTCGTCAAGCGACGCCCCACGGGACGCAGCCCTTACCGCTCGATCTTGTCGCCCTCGAACTCGACGACGATGACCGAGCCCATGGTGTCGTTGAGAAAGCGCGGCGGGCTCAGGTAGCGGATGCCGTCTTGGTCGGTCTTCACCTCGATCGGCGTGTGCTGCTCGTCGAGCACGTAGGCCGACTTGATCCGATTCTTGAACCACGGCAGCGGGAAATAGCCGTCGAGACCGGCGCGCTCGAAGTGAAAGAGGGTGAAGTAGAGGCGGCCGGGTTGCGTCGTGCAGCGCCAGTCGTTGCGGGCAAGGAAGACCGGTTGGCCCTCGCGCGTGCGGGCCTTGGTGGCGTATTCGCCGAACTCGTCGCCGAAGGGCGAACGGCTTGCGCCATAGACGGCCTCGCCGTTGACCTTGAGCCAGCGGCCGACGGCGCGGAGGTTGTCCTGGCTGGCCTGCGGGATGACGCCGGCGGAGGTCGGACCCACGTTGAGCAGGTAGTTGCCGCCCTTGGACACGATGTCGACGAGCTTGAAGACCAGCTCGCTCGGGGATTTCCAGTCGGTGTCGTCGGAGCGGAAGCCCCAGGTGCGGTTCAGCGTGGCCGGCACCTCGAAGGGGTCGTCCGAGGCGGTGGGGGGGATCGAATTGTCCCCGGTGCTGCGGTAATCGCCGACCTTGCCGAGGCGGCCGTCGATGAGGGTGTCGGGCTGCAGCGTGCGCACGATGTCCGTGAGGCGTTTGGGACGGTCGCCGGTCATCATCTGCGGGGTGTCGAACCACACGAGACAGATGGGGCCGTAGTTGGTCAGCAGCTCGCGCAGCTGCGGCTCGGCCTTGGCCCGAAGGTATTGGTCGTAGGCGCCGCTCCGGTCCTTCTCCTCGTTGCTCGGAAAGTCCCAGTTGTTGCCGCCGCCGCCGGGTTCGTGCCAGTCCTGCGACTGGGAGTAGTAGACGCCGAAGCGCAGGCCGTGGCGCGCGCAGGCGGCCGCCAGCTCCTTGATGATGTCGCGCTTGAACGGCGTGGCGTCGACCATGTTGTAGGGGCTCGCGGCCGACTTGAAGAGGGCGAAGCCGTCGTGGTGCTTCGAGGTGATGACCACGTATTTCATGCCCGCGTCCTCGGCGAGCTGGGCCCAGGCGTCGGCGTCGAACTGCACGGGATTGAACTGGCCGGCGAGGGCGGAGTAGTCGGCGACGGGGATCCGCATCCGGTTCATGATCCATTCGCCGATGCCCGGCGATCGCTGGCCGTGCCAGTAGCCGGCGGGGATCGAGTAGAGGCCCCAGTGGATGAACAGGCCGAACTTGTCGTGGCGGAACCACTCGAGGCGTTTCGCCTTCGCGGCGGGGCTTTCGGGATCGCCGGCCGGTGCGGGATCGGCGGCGCGGGCGAGACCGGAGAGAAAAACGCCTGCGCAGGCGGCAAACAGGGTCAGGGATTTTTTCATGGGGGTAAGCGCACAGGCAAGCGGGGTGCGGCGCACACGCAAACGGGACGGCAGCTATATCGTTAAGTCAAATCCCCCTGGGCTTGGCTTTGGTCCGACGGACGGCTATTTCCCCACGCATGAGCATCCCGGCCCTCTCCATCCAGAAAATCGGGCAGATCGCCCTCAACTCGAAGAACATCCCCGCCGCCACCGCGTTCTACCGCGACGTGCTCGGCCTCAGGCATCTTTTCAGCGTCGGCGAGCGCATGGCGTTCTTCGACTGCGGAGGGGTGCGCCTCATGATCAGCCAGCCGTCGTCGCCGGAGCTCGATCATCCGTCCTCCATCCTCTATTTCCAGGTGCCGGACATCGCGGTCGCCCACGCATCGCTGGTGGCGCACGGCGTCGCGATCGTGCAGCCGCCCGTGATGGCGGCGAAGATGCCCGACCACGAGCTGTGGCTCTGCGGGTTCCGCGATCCGGACAACAACGTCCTCGAGGTGATGTGCGAGAAGCGGTGAGGCCTGTTTTGTAGGAGCCTGCTTGCAGGCGATTCAGAACACGGTTGATCGGTGTGAGCCGCCATCGCCTGCAAGCAGGCTCCTACAAAACAAGGCGGGTGCGGCCGTTCACCCCTGCGCCTGATACCACTTGAGCAGCACCTGGGTGCCGTTCTCCGCCCAGCCGTGGGCCGCGACCTCGTCGTAGAGTTTCTTGGCCTGCTTGAGCGCGGGCAGGTTGAGCTGCATCGCCTCGGCCGACTCCAGCGCGATGCGCATGTCCTTCAGGAAATGCTTCACGTAAAACCCCGGGGCGAAGTCGCCCTTCAGCGCGCGCGGTGCGAGGTTGTTCAGCGACCAGCTGGCCGCCGCACCGCCACCGATGCTCTCAATGACGCGCGCCGGATCGAGCCCGGCCTTCGACGCGTAGGTCAGCGCCTCGCACCACGACATCATGATCGCGGCGATGGAAATCTGGTTGGCCATCTTGCAGTGCTGCCCGGCGCCGGGTCCGCCCTGCCGGATGATGTTTTTGCCCATGACCTCGAACAGCGGCTTCGTCCGCTGGAAGGAGGCCTCGTCGCCGCCCACCATGATCACGAGCCGCGCCTCCCTGGCGCCGACGTCGCCGCCCGAGACCGGGGCGTCCAGCGCCGCCAACCCCCTGGTCGCCGCGGCCTCCGCAATGCGCCGGGCGAGCAGCGGGCTGGATGTCGTCATGTCCACGAGCACGGCCCCCGGCCTGGCCTGCGCGATCACGCCGCCGGCCCCGTCCGCGCCGAAATAGGTTTCCTCCACGTCGGCCGGGAAGCCCACGATGGTGAAGACAAAGTCCGCCTGCGCCGCCGCCGCTCCCGCGGTGTCGTGCCAGTGCGCGCCGGCGTCGAGCAGGGCCTGGGCCTTCGCCTTGGTGCGGTTGAAGACGTGCAGCGTGTGCCCGGCCTTGAGCAGGTGGCCGGCCATGCTGCGGCCCATGACGCCGGTGCCGATGAACGCGATGGATTGCGGGGACATGCCGCCACCGCAACAAGTTTGCCGGCGCGAGGCGAAGCAAAATCACGGAAGGCGGCGTTCGACCGCGGGCATCCCGCCTGATCGAATATCCGGCTAGACGCGCGGGCGCGCCACCCGCATCGTGGCCGACGCGTGCAAATCCTGAACATCCTCGCGCCCGTCTTCCTGATGATCGGGCTCGGCGCCGTCCTGCAGAAGACGGCGTTTGTCTCGGAAAACTTCCTGAAGGAGGCCAACCGCGTGACCTACTGGCTCGGCCTGCCCGCGCTCCTGTTCTCCCAGCTGGCAAGCTCGTTTCACCACGCCGGCGGCGCCGGACTCATGCTGAGCGCGATGCTGGTGGCGACGGGCCTGCTCATCGCCGCCGGTTACGGCGTGGTCTGGCTGCTCGGCGTGCCGGGGGGCGCGGCGGGGACCTTCGTGCAGGGCGGATTTCGCGGCAACCTGGCCTTTGTCGGCCTGCCCATCATCTATTCGCTGCCGGACTCGCCGCTGGCCTGGGGCGTTTCCGTGCGCACCGCCGCGATCCTGACCGTGGCGCCGATGATGGTGTTCTACAACACGGCGGCGGTCATCGTGCTGCTCGTCAGCCAGCACACCCTGAGCTGGCGCATGGTGCTGCCGTTCGCGCGGCAGCTCGCCACCACACCGCCGCTGCTGGCGACGTTCGCGGGCATGGGTTTCGCGCTCGCCGGCTGGGAACTGCCGCCGGCGGTGGACAAGACCTTCGCTGCGCTGGGGGACATGGCGCTGCCGCTCGGCCTGCTCGGGGTCGGCGGTTCGCTCGTCACGGTGAAGCTCGGCCGGGCCTGGCGCCAGCCGCTGGCCGCGGCGCTGCTGAAGACCGCCCTGTCGCCGCTGCTCGGCTGGGCGGTGGGCCGGGCTTTGGGTCTCGGGGCCGTGGAAATGAAGGTGCTCCTCATCCTGATGGCCTGCCCGACGGCGATCGTCTCCTACACGATGGCCGTCGAGATGAAGGGCGACGAGGCCATCGCGTCCGGCTCGATCGTCCTCAGCGTGCTCACGTCCGTCGTCGCGTTGGCGGTGATCGTCGGGGTGTTTTAAGCCGGGAGACTCCCTGCGTTTGGAAGATTAGCACTACTACGTCAGGTGGGTTGTAGGCGGGATGCCCTCATCCCGCAGTTTTCGCTCTCGTGATGCATGCCTCGCAGGGTGAGGGCACCCCGCCCACAAAGCCGGTGGACCCCAAGGCAGATCCTGCAACCCAACGTCGTAGGGTTAGGGAGTGTTTTAAAATCCAACCCAACCGATGCGGTCTCCCTTGAGCAGCAAGATTTCGCCTTACTGAAAACCAGCAGAACCTGTCATCCTGAGCCGTGCGAAGGATCCAGCAGGACATCCGTCGCCCTGAACCAGGTCGGTGATCCCTCTGGATTCTTCGCACGGCTCAGAATGACAAACTGGGTTTGAAAATATTCCCCCGAAGAGGTGACGCTTACGGGATCCGCAGTTCGGTGCCGACGCGGAGGATGCCGTTGTCGCCGATCTTGTCGCGGTTGGCGTTGAAGATCTCCTGCCAGCGGTTGGCCGTGCCGTAGTAGCGCTGGCTGATGCGCGAGAGGGAATCGCCGCTGGCGACGAGGTGCGTGCGGCCCGCCGGGGCGGCGGTGGGCGACGCGGCCGCCGTGCTGCCGGCCGACCCGGTCGTGCGCGAGAGCATCGTCTTCAGCTGGTAGTTCTCGGTGGCGAGGACGCTGTTCGCGCCCTGGAGCTGCTGGGCGAGCGCGCGGCTGGCGGCGAGCTCGTTGGTGCTCTGGCCGGTGGAGCGCTGCAGCGCGGCGAGCGCCTCGTTGGCGCGGGCGGCCTCGGCCTGCGTGGCGGCGACGCGGCCTTCCACATCGGCGAGGCGGGAGGCGAGGGCGTTCTTCTCCGCGGTGACGGCGTCAGCCGACTTGCTTGAGTTGTCCGCGAGGGAGTCGCGTTCCTTCTGGAGAAGGGCGTAGCCGCGCAGGGCGGTGGCGAGCTTGTCCTCGGTGTCGGCGAGGCGTTTCTGCAGGTCGGAGGCGGCCGGTCCGGAGGCGGAAGCCGCCGGGGCCGTCTGCGTTGCCGCCAGCTGGCGCTTGGTGTCCGCGAGGGCGGACTCGAGCTCGCTCACGCGGCCGGAGAGGTCGGGATAGGCGGGGCTCGCGCTGCGGCTGGTGTTTTCGGCGCGAGCCTGGCTGAGCGCCGCGACCTGCTGTTTCGCGCCGGCGGCTTCGGCCGTTGCGGAGGCCACGGCCGACTCCAGTTCGCGCACCCGGCCGGAGAGGTCGGGGTAGGTGGGAGCAGCGCTGCGGCCGGCGTTTTCCTCGTGGGCCTTGTTGAGTGCGGCGATCTGCTGCCGGGAACTCGCCACCTCCGCCTTCGCGGAGTTAACGGCGGCCACATCGGCGGAGTGTTGTTCCTCGAGCGAGCGGACCCGGTCCGCGAGAGAAGCGTAGGAAGGGGCGCCGACGGGCTTGGCGGCGTTCAGGGCGGCTTGGAGCGTTTCCACCTTGGCCTCGAGCTCGCGCACCGTGCCGCTGAGGTTCGGATAGGAAGGAGCCTCGGGCTTGGCGGCGACGGCGGTCTGGAGGCTCGCCACCTGGGTTTCCAATTCGCGGACCTTGCCGGAGAGGTCGGGGTAGGCCGGAGCGGAGGGTTTGGCGGCGAGGGCGGCTTCCAATTCCTGCACCCGGCCGGAAAGGTTCGGATAGGCGGGAGCGGCGGTCTGCGCCGCCGCGAGCTGGCGCTTCGTGTCGGCGAGGGCGGACTCGAGCTCGTTCACGCGACCGGAGAGGTCGGGATAGACGGGCGCCGCATTCTTGGCGGCGAGGGCCGCCTGGGCGTCGGCGGCCTGGGCCTTCGCTGCGGCCAGCGTGGCCTGCATGCCGTTGGCCGCCGTTTCGAGATCCTTGATGCGAGCGGCATCGGCGGCGGAGTCGCGCATCTGTTTGCCGGCGTCGGCGAGCATCTTCTGCATGCGCTCGCGGTCGGAGCGGAGCTGGGCGACCTCGCCCGCAAGGCTGCTGATGCGGCCGGAGAGTTCGTCCCGTTCACGGCGGAGCTGGGCGCTGTCGTCCGACGGCTTGGCCTTGGCGGCGGCCTGGAGAGCGGCGGAGGTCTCGTCGAGCTTGCGCTGGAGATCGGACCGGGCCGAACCGGCGGCGACGAGCTGACGCGAGCTGTCCGCGATGGCGGTCTCGAGTTCGCGGACCTTGCCGGAGAGGTCGGGATAGGCCGGGGCGGAGGGTTTGGCGGCCGCGAGTTTCTCGGCGGCATCCTTCGCGGCCGTGGCGGCGGCGAGCTTGGTTTCCAACTCGCCGACCTTGGAGGAAAGATCGGGGTAGGCGGGCGCGACCGGCTTCTTCGCCTCGGCCAGCGCGGACTTGAGCTGGGTGATCTGCGCGCTGGCGGCGGTCAGGTCGGCGGCGCCCTGCTTGCTGGCGTTGGCGGCGGTCCGCGTGACGGACTCGGCCTGCTGCTCGGCGGCGTCCTTCGCGGCGGTCAGCGAGGCGATCTGCTGCTTGGCCTTGCCGGCTTCCGCGCCCAGAGCGGCGACCTGAGATTCGAGTTCGCGGACCTTGCCCGATAGATCGGGATAGGAGGGAGCGGCCGGTTTGGCGGCGAGCGCGGCTTCCAGTTCCTGCACCCGGCCGGAGAGATTCGGGTAGGCGGGGGCAGCGTTCTTGGCGGCGTCCAGGGCGGCGACGAGCTGGGCCTTCTCCTGCTCGAGCTTGGCGGCGCTGTCGCGCTGTTCGCCGAGGGCCTTGCGGCTGGCGTCGCGTTCGCCGGTCAGGCTGGTGGCTTGGGCTTCGGCGCTGGCGAGGGCGTCCTTCAGGCGGGCGGACTGGGCTTCGAGATCCTTGATGCGACCGGCGTCGGCGGTGGCGGTGCTGAGTTTCTTGCCGGTATCGGCGAGGAGCTTCTGCATGCGCTCGCGGTCGCCTTGGAGCGAGGCGACGGTGCCGGCGAGGTCGGTGATCTTGGCGGCCAGGGCATCACGTTCCTTCGCCAGCGAGGCCGACTGTTTTTCGGCGGCGGCGGCCTTTGCGCCGAGGTCGGCGATCTGGGCGGCGGACTCGGCGGTCGAAGCCTGCGCGGCGGCGAGCTTGGTCTTTTCCATTTCCAGCTTGGTGACCGCGCCGGAAAGCTCGGCCTGCGCGGAACGGGCGGCGTCGCGCTCCGCGGTGAGCGCGGCCCCGCTCTTCTGGAGGTCGGCGACCTGCGCGGTGAGTTCCGTGACGCGGTTGCCCGCGGCGGCCTCGCCGGCGGTGCGGCTCTCGGCGAGCGAGGCATTCTGCTTTTCCAAAGTCGCGACCTGCGTGGTGAGCTTGGCGGCCTGCTGGTCGGCGGCGTCCTTGGCCTTGGCGAGGGCGACGAGATCCTGCTTGGCGCGGGAGGTTTCGGTCGTGGCGTCGCGCAGCGACTTGCCAGTGTCGGCGAGCAGCTTCTGCATGCGCTCGCGGTCGGTCGTGAGGGCGGCGAGCTGGCCTTCGAGCGCGGTCACCTTGCCGGAAAGGTCGGGGTAGGCCGGGGCGGTCTTCGTGGCGGCGGATTTTTCGAGCGCGGCCTTGGCTTGCGCCAACGTGGCGACTTGGGCGAGGGCGTCGGCTTTCGCCGAAGCGGCGGCGGACAAGTCGGCGGTTTGGGCGGCGAGCTTGCCTTCCAGCTCCGCCACCTTGCCGGAGAGGTCGGGGTAGGCCGGGGCGCTGGGCTTGGCGGCGAGGGCGGCTTCGAGTTCTGTCACCCGGCCGGAAAGATCGGGATAGGCGGGCGCGGCCGGTTTCGCGTTGAGCGCGGCGTCGCGCTCCTTGACGAGGTTGGCGGCGATGAGGCGCGTCTGGTCATACTCCATGGCGAGGTGCGCCATGCTGGCGGCATGCTCCTTGGCCTGGGCCTCGAGCTCGGCGACCTTGCCGCTCAGGTCGGGATAGGCCGGGGCGACGGGCTTGCGTGCTTCCGCGAGGGCGACTTCCAGCTCGCTGACGCGGCCGGAGAGGTTGGGGTAGGCCGGCTTGGCGGTCTGCGCCGCGACCAGCATGGCCTTGGTGTCACCCAGTTCCTTGGCCAGGCCGGCGGACTTGTTCTCCAAATTGGCGGCATAGCTCTCAAGGTCGCGCACCTTGGCGGACAGGTCAGGATAGGCCGGGGCGGCGGGTTTGGCGGCGGCGAGCTTTTCGGCAGCGACCTTGGCCGCGGTGAGCGAGGCGACCTGGCCTTCGAGTTCGGCGACTTTGCCGGAGAGGTCGGGATATTTCAGCGCGGCGGACTGGGCGGCGGCGAGCTGGTTGTGCGTGTCGTTCAGGGAGGACTTGAGCTGGGCCAGCTGCGTGTTGGCGGCGGCGAGTTCGGTGGCGCTCTGCTTGTCCGCGGCGGCGAGCCGGGCCTCGAGGTCACGGACCTGACTGGAGAGATCGGGGTAGGCCGGCTTGGCCTTCTGCGCGGCGGTAACCGACGATTTCAGGTCGGCGATCTGCACCTTGGCGGCGGCGAGTTCAGTGGCGGCCTGCTGGCCGGTGCCGACCTGGGCCTCGAGATCGCGGACCTTGCCGGAAAGGTCAGGATAGGAGGGCTTGGCAGCGAGCGCCTGTTTCGCGCTCTCGTTGGCCTTGGCGAGCGCCGCGATTTCCTGTTTGGCGCGGCCGGCCTCGCTGGTGGCGGCGGCCAGTTGGGATTCCAGCGTGGCGACATTGCTGCGCAGATCAGGGTAAGCCGGGGCAACGGGTTGGCGGGCCTTGGTCAACTGGGTTTCGAGCTCGGCGACCTTGCCGGAGAGGTCGGGATATTTCGGCGCAGCGGACTGGGCGGCGGCGAGCTGGCCGCGGGTGTCGTTCAAGGAGGACTTGAGCTGGGCCAGCTGCGTGTTGGCGGCGGCGAGGTCGGCGGCGCCTTGCTTATCGGCGGCGGCCAGTCGGGCCTCGAGATCACGGACCTGGCCGGAAAGGTCGGGATAGGCGGGCTTGGCGGCGAGCGCCTGCTTCGCGCTCTCGTTGGCTTTGGCGAGCGACGCGATTTCCTGTTTGGCGCGGCCGGCCTCGCTGTTGGCGGCGGCGAGCTGGGACTCCAGCGTGGCGACGTTGCTGCGCAGATCAGGATAGGCGGGAGCGATGGGCTGGCGGGCCTTGGCCAACTGGACCTCGAGTTCGCTGACGCGGCCGGAGAGATCCGGGTAGGCGGGCTTGGCGGCGGCGAGTTTCTCGGCGGCATCCTTGGCCTGGAGCGCGGCGGTGAGCGACTGCTTGGTGCGGGAAATTTCCGTCTGGGCGGCCGAGGCGGCTGACTGGCTGGCCGCGACCTGGGCCTCGAGCTCACGGATCTTGCCGGACAGGTCGGGGTATTTCGGGGCAGCCGGCTTGGCGGCGAGCGATTTCTGCGCGGCGGCGAGATCGGTTTCCAAGGAGGCTACCTTTTCGCGCAGGTCCGGATAAACCGGCGCCACGGGCTTGGCGGCCAGGGCCTTCTCCACCTCCGCCTTTGCGGCGGCACTGGCGGCGAGCTGGGTTTCAAGTTCGGCCACGCGACCGGAGAGATCGGGGTATTTCGGGGCGGCGGAACTGGCGGCGGCGAGTTGGGCTTCGAGCGCGGTCTTCTGGTCGGTGACTTTGTTGAGGGTATCCTCAACTTGACGGCCGAAATTCTTCGAGGCCTCGAGTTCCGCGGCGATGGCCTGGAGTTCGCGGGCCTTCTGGTCGGTGACCTTGTTCAGGGTCGCCTCCACCTGGCTGCCGAATTTCTTGGAGGCCTCGAGTTCGGTGACGGCCGCCTGCAGTTCGCGCGTCTTCTGCTCGAGGGCGGTGTTATCGGGCGCGGGCTTGGGCGCCTGCTCGAGGGCGGCGAGGGCCTGCTTGGTGCGTTCGAGTTCGGCCTTCGTGGCCGTGGCGCTGCGGGCGAGCTCGGCGACGCGGTCCTCGGCGGTGCGCGCCTGGTCCTGGGCGGCGCGGCTCGCGGCGCGGGCCTCGGTGGCGGCCTTCAGGTTTTCCGCGGAAACGGTGGCGAGACGCTGGTGATCCGTGCGCAGCGCGGTCAGCTCCTCATTGAGATCGGCCAGCCGGGCGGCGAGGGCGTCGCGCTCGGCACGCAGGGAGTTCGGGCCGGAATCGTCCGCCGGTGCGGGCCGCGGGCCGCCGGGGCTGACCCCGGGTGCCGGGCTTGGCCGGCCGGCTTCATCAGGGTGGATGGGTGAGGACGGGGTTGCGGGGGTGGTCGCGGCTTTCGCCGGCTCGGCGTGTGGCGCCGGAGCGACGGGTGCCTTCAGCCCGGAAGTGACGCGGAATTTCGCGAGGCGCTCCTGCGCGGCCTCGAGCGTGGCGCGGTCAAAACCGCCGATGAGGTTGTCGAGCGCCCGGCCGCGGGCGCCGTTTTCGCGAGCGAGGGAGAGCCAGACGAAGGCTTCCATCGGGTCTGCCGCCACCCCGCGCCCCTCGAGGTAGGCCATGCCGAGGTTGTATTCGGCGATGGGGTTTCCCTTCTCCGCCTTGGCGCGGAGGGCGGCAAACTCGCTGCTTTCCTGCGCGGGCGCGGAAAGGCCGGTCAATAGCACAAGCAGGAGCGCGGCAAGCAGACGGGAGATTTTCATGCGACGGGCAGGAGTGTGTTGGGGGGATACATTTGCCCGCACCCCGGCCCGGCTGCAAGCCCGCCCCGCTGACACCTTGTAAAAAACTTATTGTTACCCGTGCGCCCACCCGGCAAACGCCTGCGCTTATGGCCCGGGATTTGCGGCGAGATAGTCGATGATGTCCCGCAGGGTCCGGACCCGGGCCATTTCGGCCTCGGGCAGCTTGGTTTTGAATTCTTGCTCCAGCGCCAGGACGAACTCGACCGTGGCCATGGAATCGAGATCATCGAACCGCAGGTCGTCCACGAGCCGGTCATCCGGCTGCACGCGCTGCGCCTCGGCGGCGCTCAGCGGCGCGGTGGCGAGGAAAACCCGGTGGACGCGCTCCGCTATTTCCGTCCGGGCGGCAAAATGGGTCCGGGCAAAATCCGCGGAGGTCTCCCGGAAGCCCAGGGCCAGCCGGGCGATGGCCTCCTCGTGGCGGCGGCGGGCGTTGCGGGCCGTGAGCCACACGGAGATCCCGGCGCCGGCCAGCAGGGCGATCCAGCCGGGCCTGATCATGGCGGGGTGGCCGGGCCCTTGGCCCGCGCGACGGCGTCGTGCCAGCCGGCGAGGAGCCGGCGGGCTTGGGCGGCGGAACCCTTGGCGCGGAAGGTGCGGTCGGCGGACCAGAGGCGCGCGATCTCGGCGCGGTCTTTCCAATAGCCCACGGCCAGGCCGGCGAGATAAGCGGCGCCGAGGGCGGTCGTCTCGGTCGTGCGCGGGCGGACGACGGGCACGCGCAGGAGGTCGGCCTGGAACTGCATGAGCGCGTTGTTGACGGTGGCGCCGCCGTCGACGCGCAGGCCGCGCAGTTTCCTGCCGCAGTCGGCCTCCATGGCGCGGAGCAGGTCGGCGCTCTGGTAGGCGATGCTCTCGAGCGCCGCGCGGGCGAGATGCGCGGCGGTGCTGCCGCGGGTGAGTCCGGTGATGACGCCGCGCGCGCCGGCGTCCCAGTGCGGCGCGCCGAGGCCGGTGAAGGCCGGCACGAGGTAGACGCCGCCATTGTCCTTCACCCGGCCGGCGAGCGCCTCGACGTCGGCGGAGCGGGCGATGAGCCCGAGACCGTCGCGCAGCCATTGCACGACGGCGCCGCCGATGAACACGGAGCCCTCAAGCGCGTAGTCGATCCGGCCGTCGATCTTCCATGCGATGGTGGTGAGCAGCTGGTTTTTCGAGAAGACCGGGGTGCGCCCGGTGTGCATGAGCAGGAAGCAGCCGGTGCCGTAGGTGTTTTTCGCCATGCCGGGGGACCAGCAGGCCTGGCCGAAGAGCGCCGCCTGCTGGTCGCCGGCGACGCCGCGGATCGGTGCGCCGCGCAGGGCGGGCAGAGCGGAGACCTCGCCGAAGTCGCCGCTGCTCGCGCGCACCTCGGGCAGCACTTCGCGCGGGATGTGCAGCAGCTGCAGCAGCTGGTCGTCCCACTCGCCGGTGCGCAGGTTGAGCAGCAGGGTGCGCGAGGCGTTGGAGACGTCGGTGGCGTGGACGCGGCCGTTGGTCAGTTGCCAGAGCAGCCAGGTGTCGACGGTGCCGAACGCGAGTTCGCCCCTCTCTGCGCGGCGCCGCGCGCCCGGCACATGGTCGAGCAGCCAGCGCAGCTTGGTGCCGGAGAAATACGGGTCGAGGAGCAGCCCGGTCTTTTCCCGGAAGAGCAGCTCGCGCCCCTGCCGTTTCAACTTCGCGCAAAACTCCGCCGTGCGCCGGTCCTGCCAGACGATGGCGCGGTGGAGCGGCCGGCCGGTGCGGCGGTCCCAGAGCAGGGTGGTCTCGCGCTGGTTGGTGAGGCCGACCGCGGCGATGTCCCGACCGGTCAGGTTTGCCTCGGCCACGGCGCCGAGCGCGGTGCGGCGCGTGCTTTCCCAGAGGTCGCGCGGGTCGTGCTCCACCCAGCCGGGCCGCGGGTAGTGCTGCGGGAATTCCTGCCGGGCGGTGGCCACGGCCCGGCCGCGCCGGTCGAAGACGAGCGCGCGGGACGACGTGGTGCCTTGGTCGAGGGCGAGGACGCAGGACATGGGGTGACAGGAGGCTTAAAACAGCCGACGGCCCGCGCCAAGCGGCGAATATTCCGCGACGAACGGCGCATCCCGCTTATTTTCCCGGCGGACACTTGCCAACAAAAGTAAGCTAGCTTACCAATCCTCCCCCCATGTCCGTGCCCCGGTCCACCCTCGAACGCAGCCTCGGCTTCCTCATCGCCGACGTCAGCCGGCTGGCCCGGAAGGAATTCGACCGGCGCGTGCGCGACCTCGGGCTGACCCGCGCGCAGTGGCTCTTCCTTTATTACCTGGCCCGGCAACCCGGTTGCACGCAGAGCGACCTCGCGGAGCTCCTGCAGATGGAGAAGATCACCGTCAGCCGCCAGGCCAAGCGGCTGGAGCAGGCCGGCTGGATCCAGCGCGGCGACCATGCGGAGGACGCCCGGGCCTATCAGCTGGAGCTGACGCCGCGGGCCGCGGGGATGATTGCCCGACTCGAGGACCGGGCGGACCGGCTCCGCAAGGACTACCTGGAGGGCATCCCGGCGCCGCGCCGTGCGGGCTTGCTCGCCGACCTGTCCCTGATCAAGAACAACCTTCTCCGCCTGGGCGCAAAGGCCCGGTGACCCTTTCCATGAATCCCCGCATCCCCTCCGGAATTGTCATCTTGTCCGCTGCGACCCTCCTGGCCTTGTCGGCCGGCTGTGGCCGGTCAGGCTCCGCCCTCGCCGCCGGTGCCGTCCCGGTCGTGCCCGTGCAGGTCGCCGTGGCCTCGCAGCAGGATGTGCCCCGGCGCATCGATTCCATCGGCAACGTCCAGTCCCTGCGCTCGGTGGCCATCAAGTCGCAGGTCGACGGGATCATCTCCCTGGTCCACTTCCGCGAGGGCGACGAGGTGAACGCGGGCGACCTCCTGGTCACCCTGGACCGGCGTCCCTTCGAGAACAGCCTGCGCATCGCCCGCGCCGACCTGATCAACGCCCAGGCCGAAGCCACGCGCGCGCAGGCCGACGCCGACCGTTACACCCGGCTGGACCAGCAGGACGCGATCTCGAAGGAGCAGTTCGCCCAGCTCATCACGACCGCCGCGACCTCGCGCGCCCTCGCGCAGGCCAAGGAGGCGGCGGTGGCCAACGCCGAGTTGCAGCTGGGTTACACGGAGATTCGCGCCCCCATCGCCGGCCGCACCGGCCAGCTCCAGCTCCATGAGGGCTCGCTGGTCAAGGCCAATGACGTGAACCAGACCATCGTCACCATCAACCAGCTCACGCCGATCTCGGTGGCCTACTCCGTGCCGGAAAACACCCTGGGCGTCATCCGGGCGGCGATTGTCTCGGGCGGGGCGTCGGTCACCGTGATCGACCGCAACACCGGCACGACGCGCGGCGACGGGAAGCTCAACTTCATGGATAACACGGTCGACCCGACCACGGGCACCATCACGCTGAAGGCGGATTTTCCCAATACCGACCACGCCCTCTGGCCCGGCCAGTTCGTGAGCGTGCTCACCCAATTCGGGCTGGACCGCGGGATGATCGTGATTCCGTCCTCCGCTGTGCAGAACGGGCAGAACGGCCCGCAGGTCTACGTCGTCAAGGCCGACGCCTCGGTGGAACTCCGGCCGGTCAAGGTGGCGCGGACGCTGGGCGATTCCAGCCTGCTCACCGCCGGCGTGGCCGCAGGCGAGACCGTCGTCACCGACGGGCAGCTCAGGCTCGTGCCGGGGGCGACGGTGACGGCGAAGAAACCCGCCACCCAGACGGCCGCCGCCAACCCCGGGGACAAGTCATGAACCTGCCGGAACTCTGCATCCGCCGGCCGGTGATGACCACGCTGCTGACCGCGGCGCTCTGCGTCTTCGGCCTGATGGCCTACAAGCTTCTTCCGGTCAGCGACCTCCCGAATGTCGATTTCCCGACCATCGTGGTCAGCGCCAACCTGCCCGGCGCGACCCCGGAGACCATGGCCTCCGCGGTCGCCACCCCGCTGGAGCAACAATTCTCCACCATCGCCGGCATCGACTCGATGGTGTCGACCAGCGCGCTCGGCACCACCACGATCACGCTCCAGTTCACGCTCGAGCGCAACATCGACGCCGCCGCCCAGGACGTGCAGTCCGCGATCGCGGCCGTCCAGCGCCTGCTGCCGAACGAGATGCCGGCTCCGCCGTCGTTCAAGAAGACGAATCCCGCCGACCAGCCGGTGCTCTACCTTGCGCTCAGCTCCGCCACGCTCCCGCTTTCGGTGGTGGACGAGTTTGCCGAGACCCGCCTCGCGCAGCGCATCTCGACGGTGGACGGGGTCGCGCAGGTGCAGGTTTACGGCGCCCAGAAATACGCCCTGCGTGTCGAGCTTGACCCCCGGGCGCTGTCCAGCCGGGGCATCACCCTCGGTGAGGTGCAGGCGGCGCTTGCCGCGCACAACGTCAACCAGCCGACGGGTGTCCTTGAAGGCAACCATCAGGCGATGACGCTGGTCGCCACCGGCCAGCTGGCCCACAGCTCGGAGTTCAGCCAGATAGTCGTGGCCTACCGCAACGGGGCGCCCGTGCGTCTGGGCGAACTCGCGCAGGTGATCGACAGCGTCCAGGACAACCGGGTCGCCAGCTGGTTCTTCGGCCGGCAAGGCATCAACCGCTCCATCGTGCTCGCGGTGCAGCGTCAACCCGGCACGAACACGGTGGAGGTTGTGAACCGCGTGCGCTCGCTGCTGCCGGCCTTCAACAGCCAGCTGCCGGCCTCGGTCAACCTCGAGATCCTGTCCGACCGCTCCATTACGGTGCGCGAGTCGGTCAACGACGTGCAGTTCACGCTCGTGCTCTCGATCATGCTCGTGGTGCTCGTGATCTTCCTCTTCCTGCGCAGTGTGACGGCGACGATCATCCCGGGTGTGGCGATCCCGATGGCGCTCTTCGGCACGTTCGTCGCGATGTATTTCTCGGGCTATACCCTGGACAACCTCTCGCTGCTCGCCCTCACGCTCTCGGTGGGTTTCGTGGTCGACGACGCGATCGTCATGCTCGAGAACATCGTGCGCTACATCGAGCAGGGCATGCCCGTCCGCGAGGCCGCCTTCAAGGGCTCGCGCGAGATCGGGTTCACCATCATGTCGATGACGCTCTCGCTGGTCGCCGTCTTCATCCCGGTGCTGTTCATGGGCGGCATTCTCGGGCGCCTGCTCCACGAGTTTGCCGTGACGATCACGGCCTCGATCCTGGTGTCGGGCGTGGTCTCGCTGACGCTGACGCCGATGCTGTGCAGCCGCTTCCTCAAGCCGCACCGGCCCGGCGAGGCGGAGCATCACGGGAAATTCTACGAGGTCACGGAGCGGGCCTTCAACGCGATGGTGGGCGCCTACGAGCGGACCCTGCGGATCGCGATGCGCCACCAGCTCGCCACGGTGAGCGTCGCGGTGGTGATGGCCGTCCTGACGGTGGTGGTCGGTCGCGTCCTGCCGACCGGCTTCATCCCCACCGACGACACGGGCCAGATTTTCGCGTTCACCGAGGCGGCGCAGGACGTATCCTTCGACGAGATGGTGCGGCACCAGCAGGAGGCGGCGGCCATTGTGGCGAAGAACCCGGCGGTCCTCTCGTTCATGTCGGCGATCGGGGCCGGCGGGAGCACCTCGACCGGCAACCAGGGCCGGATCTTCATGATGCTCAAGCCGCGCAACCAGCGGAAGCCGGCGGCCGAGATCGTGCAGGACCTGCGCCGGGACCTCTCGGTCATTCCCGGCCTCAAGGTCTACCCGCAGCTGCTGCCTCCGATCCGCATCGGTGGCTCGCTGACCAAGGCGCTCTACCAGTTCACGCTGTTCGGCAGCGACCTCCCGGAACTTTACGCCGCGGCGCAGAAGATGGAGGCGAAGCTGCGGGCGGTGCCCGACCTGCAGGACGTGAATACCGACCTCCAGATCTCGAACCCGCAGCTGCGCGTGGACATCAACCGCGACCGGGCGAGCACGCTCGGCATTTCCCCGCAGCAGATCGAGGATGCGCTCTACAGTGCCTACGGCACCCGGCAGGTATCCACCATCTATACCCCGACCAACCAGTATTACGTCATCATGGAGATGGCGCCGGAGTTCCAGAAGCACGCCGAGGCGCTCTCGCTCATCTACCTGCGCAGCAGCAGCGGCAAGACCGTGCCCCTCGACGCGGTCGCGACGCTGCATCGCGAGATCGGCCCGCTCACCGTCAACCATCTCGGCCAGTTGCCGGCGGTGACCATCTCGTTCAACACCCGGCCGGGCTACTCGCTCGGCGAGGCGACCGGCATCATCGGCCGGATCGCGCGCGAGGAGCTGCCTGACACCGTCAGCTACGGGTTCCAGGGCTCGGCGCAGGCGTTCGAGTCCTCGCTCAAGGGCCTCGGCCTGCTGCTGATCATGGCGGTGATCGTGATCTACATCGTGCTCGGCATCCTCTACGAGGACTTCATCCATCCGCTGACGATCCTCTCCGGGCTGCCGGCCGCGAGTTTCGGCGCCCTCTTCACGCTCTGGCTGTTCCACGAGGAGCTCAACGTGATGGGCTATGTCGGCATCATCCTGCTCATCGGCATCGTGAAGAAGAACGCCATCATGATGATCGATTTCGCGCAGGCCGCCCGGGCGGAGGGCGAGACCGTGGCCGAACGTGCCATTGTGCAGGCCTGCCTGGTTCGTTTCCGGCCGATCATGATGACCACTTTCGCGGCGCTGGCTGGCGCCATCCCGATCGCGCTGGGCCTCGGCGCCGGCGCCGACTCGCGCCGGCCCCTCGGGCTCGCGGTGGTGGGCGGCTTGGTCGTCTCACAGATGCTGACGCTCTACATCACGCCGGTGATCTATGTCTACATGGACCGTTTCAAGAGCCGCTACGCCCGGCGGCCGGCCGGGACCGGGGCCCACCTGCGGGAACCGGCGCCGATCGCGAAGTGAGGGACGGCCGCGTTCGCGGTGCCAGCCTTCCCACGAACGCGCCCCGGGCAATGAACCCGGGGCGCGGCTGGCTGGATGAGGCAACGCCGGCTCGGCGCAAGGGCGACCGTTGCGGTGGTCAGGGTTGGGACGATACGGTGGCCGCACCTTGGGCGACGGCCCGGGCATGAATCATGGCCCGGGCGTAGGCGCCATAATTACGCGCGAGGGCGGACTGGCTCTCGCCCCAGGCGGTCTCATCCCAAGCCTTGAGGCTGGCCTTCAGGCTGAGGCGAACCGCCTTCTCCTGCTCGCGCAGCTGGACCAACTCCTTGGCGAAGGCTTCGCGGGCCTTCTCGCCGCGCGCCTCAGCCTTGGCGCGGAGCTCGTCGATTTCATGATCCGAGGCCTCCAGCCGGGCCTGCACGCCGTCGGTCACTTTGGCGCGCGCCGCAAAGCTCGTGGAGTTGATTGCGTTCACCACCTCGGTTGGATTGACGGAGACCGAGTCATGGTCCGACAGTGCGGTCGAAGCGGTGGCGGGGTTCGTTCCGGCCATGGTGGTCGCGTGCGCGGTGGCGCTGGCGTTCACGCCCGCCGAAGTCGCGGCGCCGCCCGTCGCCTGCACGCTGCCGCTCACTGCGCCGCTGACGGATGCGGTCGGGGGAGGCGGAGGCGGCGGCAACGCCGGAAGGGTTATCTTGGCGGCGGCTGCGGCGCTGGCGGCCGCCGGCACCGCGTAACTCAGGGTTGTGGCCACCACCGTGGCGAAGGCCAGAAGACTGATCGTGGTTTTCCTATTCATGGAGTGCTCCTTGGTTGAGGGTTCAAAGTCCATGGACCGCGCGGGCCGGAGAATCGTTGCCGGTTAAGCGGGGCTCCGGCGGATTTTTCCTGGTAAAAACCCGGAACAATTCACCTGGAGTTCGCGCGTTGCCCGGTCCGCGGTCCGTCGGGAATCAGCGTGCAGGCGGATCGTCGTCCTGCGTGAAGATCGCGCCGGACGACACCGGCGCGGTCCGCCAGTTGAAGGCGATCGTCAGCACCCGGAAGACGAAGGTCAGCGTCACGGCCGCGATCGCGGCCCGGTTGCCGGACAATCCGAGGTAGGCGCTGCAGAAGACAAACGTCACGGCGCCGGCGAGCGCCGTGAGCAGATAGAACTGGCCGGGCTTGAAGACCAGCGGCTCCTCGCGCGCGAGCAGGTCGCGCAGCACGCCGCCACCCACGGCGGTGATCACGCCGATGAGGATCGCCGCCGGCACGGCGAGACCGGCCTGCAGGGATTTCTGCACGCCGAACGCCGCGTAGGCCCCCAGCCCCAGCGCGTCAACCACGGCGACCAGCCGGTGGAAACGCCGCACGCGCTCGCCGAAAAACATGCCGATGACGGCGGCGGCCGAGATGACCTCGATGTAGTGCGGGTTTGTCAGCAGCGGCGTCAGCCCGTCCTGGATGAAGATGCCGTCGCGGATCAGCCCGCCGCCGATGCCCGAGACCAAGGCCAGCGCGAACACGCCGACGATGTCGTAGTTCCGCTTGATGCCGGCGAGCGCGCCGGTCAGCGCGAACGCAAAGGTTGCGCCGAGGTCGAAGAGGACGGGCAGGTCGAAGGTTCCCTTGAGCATGAGGCGGGTGGTGGTTCGCGGGAAAATCCGGCCAAGCCCCGCCGCAGGCAAGCGCAACCTTCCCCGGGCCGCGCGGGGGGTGAAAAGGCCGCGAATCCGCCCGGTTCACATTCCCGTCACACGCTTATCACGCGGCCGACACAAAACCGCCCTGTGCCGACTTGCTCGACGACCGGCCGCCTCCTGCGATAGGGGCGTGAACCTTACGCCACACCGTTCCTTCCGCATTCTCCCGACAATCGCGCTGGCGGCCCTGCTGCCGCTGGCGCCGCTCGCCGTCCGCGCGGCCGCCGAGGCCGAAGCCGAGGCCGCCGGCACCGCCGTGCGCCTCGAGGACATCGAGGTCCGCGCCCAGCGCGTGTCCGCCCTCACGCAGGCCCTCACCGACAGCAGCCTGGACGCGCGCCAGCCGCAGTCGGTGCTGACGCTCGAGTATATCTCCAACAATGTCGCGCCGACCGCCGACTACGCGACGATCGCCGCCCTCGCGCCGAGCGTGGCCAACGTCGAGACGAACGGCCCCGGCCTGAGCGAGGCCAAGCACACGACGATGCGCGGCATCGATGACGGCGGCTACAACGTGACCTTCGACGGCATCCCGTTCGGCGACTACAATTCCTACAGCCACCACACGACGAGCTATTTTCCCGCCAAGCTGATCGGCAAGGTCGTGATCGACCGCGGCCCCGGCACCGCCAGCACCATCGGCCTGGCCACCTTCGGCGGCACCATGGCGCTCTACTCCAAGGACCCGCGCACCGAGAGGGGCTTCGTGCCGACGCTCAGCTACGGCAGCTTCAACACCAAGCTCGGCCACTTCGAGGCCAACACCGGCCTGATCCCCGCCCTCTGCGGCGGCTCGGCGATCTTCAGCTACCAGCGGATGACGACCGACGGCTACCGCACCAATGCGGACATGGCGCGCGACACCTATAACATCAAATACGTGCAGCCTGTCGGGAAGGACACCACCATCACCCTCCTCAGCAGCGTGAACAAAATCGCCTTCGGCAATCCCGGCACGGTGACGCAGCAGCAGATCGACCTGTTCGGCCGCAACTTCGGCCTGAAGGATGACAACGCGGCCAACCACCTCGACACGCTGAACCGCAAATACAACTACCAGGCCAAGAAGGCCGACTTCGAATACATCGGCATCGAAACCAAGCTCGGCGGCGGCTGGAGCCTCGAGGACAAGGTCTACACCTACTCCTACGACAACATCAGCCACGAGAAGCCGAAGGCCGGCAGCGGCGCAGCGGCCGGCCAGATGCTCGGCTCCGTCAAGGGCAACGAATACCGCACCTACGGCGACACCCTCGCCATCGTCCACGACGACGCCACCGGCACGTTCAAGACCGGCCTCTGGTATGACACCACGACGAACCACCGCTACACCTACGGCGTCAATTACGACACCACCGGCGCCGACACGATCGACCTCACCGCCACGGCTCTCTACAAGGCGGCCGCCCCCGGCGGCAATCCGGCCACACTGCTCGGTGCTTCCGCTTACGACTACAAATACCTGCTGGTGGACAAGGACACCTCGTTCCAGCCCTTTGCCGAGTATCTCTGGAAGATCACCCCCGACTTCGACCTCAATGGCGGCGTGAAATACGTCAGCTTCAAGCGTGATTTCAACGCCACGGTCAACCAGACCTCCGGCCGCGAGGCGCTTATCGCCACTCGCACGGATTCCAAGGCGCTCCCGTCGCTGACCGCCCATTACACGATCAACAAGGACTGGACCGCATACGCTGAGTGGGCGCAGGGCACCATGGCCCTGTCCGAAGGAAACTCGTTCTACGTGGACAATGCCAATCTCTCGGCAATCAACGTCAAACCGCAGCTGTCGACCAACTACCAACTCGGCACCGTCTTTAAAAAGGACAACTTCAACGCCGACGTGGACGTCTATTACGTCGACTTCAAGAACTACGCCTACAACGGCCCGTCCGACCCTTCTGGCGACCCCCTTTACTACGGCGTAGCGAAGGGCGCCTACTACAGCGGCGTCGAGGCCGAGGCCACTTACTACCTAGGCGGCGGCGTCAGCGCCTACGCCAACGGCTCGATCAACAACGCCGAGTTCAAGGGTTCCAAGATCGATGTTCCCACCGTGCCCTCCAGCACCGCGGCCCTCGGCCTGATCCTCGAGCACGCCGGCCTTTTCGGTTCCTTCACCGAGAAATACGTCGGCAACTGGACGGTCTACGACACGATCACCAATCCGGACATCGCCGGCGGAGGTGCTTCGCGATCCGCTCACAGCAACTATTACTGGCTCGGCGACGTGTCGCTCGGCTACGGCCGGAAGCTCAATGCCGGCTTCGTCCGCAGCTTCAAGGTCCGCCTCCAGATCGGCAATGTCTTCAACCAGAAGGTCCAGGTGCTGGACAGCATCGACGCCAACGTGGCCAACGCCTACACGAAGGACGCCTTCAACGTCCTGCCGGTCCGCAATTACTTCCTGACCGTCTCGGCTGAATTCTGAGCGTGACGGCCGGATAGATCCTCCCGCAGGTTAAGCCATCGAACGCCCTCCTTGCTCGTCAAGGAGGGCTTTTTCGGTTTTATCGAAACTCCTCCGCATGAAATTCCACGCCCTGCTTTTCCTGGCCGCCGCCGGCCTCGTCGTCGCCGACCCCGCGCCCGCCCATCGCGTCCTGCTCGTCGTGTGGGATGGCATGCGGCCGGACTTCATCTCGCCCGAGACCACGCCCAACCTCTCGCGGCTCGCCGCCGATGGCGTGTTCTTTGCGCACCACCACCCGGTCTACACGAGCGCCACCGAGGTCAACGGCACGGCGATGGCCACCGGCGCCTATCCGGAGAACAGTTTTGTCATCGCCAATACCGACTACCGCCCGGCGATCGACGCCCAGAAATCGATCGGCATCGAGATCCCCGAGAACATCCGCAAGGGCGACCAGGTCATGGGCGGCCATTACCTCGGCCGCCCGACTGTCGCTGAGATCCTCCACGCCCATGGCCTGGCCACCGTCATCGCCGGCTCGAAAAACGTGGCGCTGCTGCACGACCGCGCCGCGCGCCAGCCCGGCCCGGGCGTTTCGCCCATTCTCTTCATGGGTGCAACTGAACCCGCGGGATTGATCAATGAGCTCACCGCGAAGCTCGGGGCCTTTCCGGCCATCAACGAGCGGGACGACAAGGTCGCGCGCGACGCCTGGACCACGCAGGCGCTGCTCGGCACGTTTTGGAAGGACGGTGTGCCACCCTATTCACTCCTGTGGCTGGCCGAGCCGGACAGCTCCCAGCACATGACCGGCCCGGGCTCGGCGCAGTCGCTCGAGGCCATCCGCAGCAGCGACACCAACCTCGGGCTCGTCCTCACCGAACTCGAGCGGCGCGGGCTGCGCGATACGACGGATGTCTTTGTGGTCTCCGATCACGCCTTCTCGACGATCACGCGGCGGGTCGACGTCGCGGTCGAGTTGTCCAAAGCCGGCTTCTCCGCGAAACGCGCCGCGCCCGGCGGCCTGCAGAAAGACGATGTGCTGGCGGTGGGTAATGGCGGCAGCACGCTGATATTCGTGGGCGGCCATGACGAGGCTGTCATCCGGCGCCTGGCGGCCTATCTGCAGCAGCAGGACTGGGCCGGCGTCGTGTTCTCCCGGCTGGCGATCGAGGGCACGTTTCCGCTGGCCGAGGCGCACATCGCCTCACCCGAGGCGCCGGACATCGTGCTTTCCCTGCGCTGGCACCACGGCAAGAGCGCGACCGGCGCGCCGGGTCTGCTGACCTCGGATGTGTCGAGCGTGGCCATCAAGATGGGCACACACGCGAGCCTCAGTGCCTATGAGATGCACAACACGCTCGTCGCCGCCGGCCCGGACATCCGCCGCGGCGTCACCGACACGCTGCCCTCGGGCAACGTGGACGTCGCCCCGACCATCCTCTGGCTGCTCGGCCTGAAGGCCGAGGCGAGCAAGATGGACGGCCGTGTGCTGAGCGAGGCGCTGACCGTCGACGCGCCACCGTTGAAATCCTACGAGCTGAAACGGCTCAACGCGCGCAGCGAAACGGCCGCCGGCACCTGGACCCAGTATCTGCAGATCAGCGAGGTGAACGGCGTGCGCTACCTCGACGAGGGCAATGGCGACTACCAGCCGAAGGCGGCGAAGTGAAAGCGTAGCGGCAGGGACGCCTGCCGCTACTTCGACGGGACCGGGGCCGGCTCCGGTTGCTTTTTTGCCGGCCCGAAGGTCACGCTCTTGGCCGCCTCTTCCATTTCCTTCACGGCCTGCTCGGTCGTCGCGCGGTCCGCCGCGGAGTTTTTGACCACGGGTTTTCCGCTGGAAAAATCGATCGTCTCGCCGTCGTGCCTCGCGAGGTCGACGGGCGCCACCGGCGCGGGCGGGGGACCGAACTTCTTCCAGCCGAGCCACGCGACGCCGCCGAGCAGCAGAAGGAGGAGCGACCAGGCCGCGGCGCGTTTCATCCTGTCAGTCTAGGTGCGGCTCAACCCAAGGCCAGCGCAACCACGCCGAGGACCATGCCGCCGGCCGCGAACAGCCGCCGGCGGGCGTCCGCCTCCTTCAGGAGTTTCGCGCCGAAGAAGGTGCCGATCAGGATGCTGATCTCGCGCGCGGGCGCGATGTAGCTGACCGGCGTGAAGACCATTGCCGTGAGGATCAGCATGTAGCCCAGCGAGGCGAGCACGGCGACCGTGAAGACCTTGCCGCGGTGGACGCGCCACGCCTCCCAGGCCTCCGCGCGCCGGGGCCAGGCAAAGGGAGTGAGAACCAGGCAGAGCACCGCCTGGGTGCTGGTGTCGTAGACCAGCGGCGGCAGGTGCAGGTGGGCCACGGCGTGCTTGTCCCAGAGCGTCAGGCCCGCAATGCACAGGCCGCAGGCGAAGCCGTAGAGCAGGCCGCGGCGCAGGTGGGCCCGGTCCGTGTGCAGCAGCCTGGTGCCGCCAGTCAGGGAGAAGATGCTCCCGATCATGACCGTGCCGCCCGCGAGCGCGAGCGGGCTGGGGCGTTCGCCGAAGACCGCGATGGCGGTGAGCGTTGAGCACAGCGGCCCGGTGCCGCGGGCCAGCGGATAGACGAGCGAGAAGTCGCCGTGGCGGTAGCCCTTCTGCAGCAGCAGCGAATAGGCGACCTTGAGGAGTCCGCTGCCAACCAGCACGACCCAAAGCTCGGACGGCCAAACGGGCGTCCGCCACAGCGCATACGCGAAAGCCAGCGGACCGTAGATGCCCAGCGAGACGACGCCCGTCAGCCAGACGAAGGGCAGCCCGCCGCCCGAGCGCTTCGCGGCGAGGTTCCACGTCGCGTGGGTGAATGCGGCGACGAGGACGATGCCGAGGGCCAGGAGGGACATGACAGCCGAGCAGGAAGACAGGAAGCACAGGGGGAACCAGCCGAAAACTCCGTTGCCTGGCCCCTCCTTCGCCTTCTTCGTGGCGGCGTGCCCGATCTGCCCCAACTCCGGCGCGAACTGCGACCGACCCTGACGCTGGCCATGCCGATCATCATTGGCCAGGTAAGCCAGGTGCTCATGGGCCTGACCGACAGCCTGATGATCGGCCGGATTGGCAAGGTGCCTCTGGCGGCGTCGGCGTTTGCCAACAGCATCTTCAACCTGACCTACATCGCCTCGCTTGGGCTTCTGATGGGCGTGTCGATCCTGGTTTCTCGGGCGCACGGGGCTAGGCAGTCGCGCGAATGCGCCGAGTATCTCCGGCACGGCATGGCGCTGGCGCTCACCGTCGGCACCGGCGTCGTGCTGTTGCTGTGGGCGGTCGCGACGCAACTGCATCGCTTCGGCCAGCCGGCCGAGGTGCTCGCGCAGGTGTATCCGTTCTACCTGATCATTTGCACGTCGCTGCTTCCGGTCCTCGCCTTCCAGGTGCTCAAGCAGTTCAGCGAAGCGGTGGGCCACCCGCGCGCCCCGATGAACATCCTGCTCGGCTGCGTCGGGCTGAACGTCCTTCTCAACTGGGTTTTCATCTGGGGCCACTTCGGGCTGCCCGCGCTCGGCCTGGCGGGTTCGGGCCTCGCGACGCTGACGGCGCGCATCGTCGCGGTCATCGGCCTGTGGTTCTGGCTGACCCGCCGGCCCGAGGTGAAGCGCGAGTGGCCGGAGCGGTGGCGGGCGCCGCTGGCGTGGACGCGCTTCCGGGAGATGCTGGCGATCGGCATCCCCGCGGCGGGTCAATGGCTGTTCGAGTCGGGTGCGTTTTCCGCGGCGGCGATCATGATGGGCTGGCTTGGCACCGTGCCGCTGGCCGCGCACCAGATCGCCCTCGCCTGCGCGAGCACGGCATTCATGTTTCCGCTCGGGCTGTCGATCGCCACGAGCATGCGCATCAGCAAGGCGCTCGGCGCCGGCCAGCAGGACGCGCTGCGCGCCATCGGCTTCGGGTCACTCGCCACGGCGATCCTCGGCATGCTGGGGTTCGCGTTGCTGTTCGCCTTCGCCGGCCCGGTCATTGCCGCCGGATTCACGCACGACACGGACGTCATCGTCCTCTCGGCCAAGCTCCTGGTAGTGGCGGCGATCTTCCAGCTGCTCGACGGTGCACAGGTGGTCGGCTCCGGCGCCCTGCGCGGGGTCGGCGACGTGCGTGTGCCGACCCTGATCACGTTCATCGCGTATTGGGTGGTGGCGTTGCCCGGCGGCTGGCTGCTGGCCTTCCGGCTGGGTGCCGGCCCGGTCGGCGTGTGGTCCGGCCTGGCCGCGGGCCTGGGCTTCGCCGCCGTGCTGCTCGGCTGGCGCTTTCATCACAAGACGCTGAAGCTTGGCCGAGCCCTGGGAAATGGGTTGTAACCTATTGGGTTACAATCCGGCCGCCGCCTAGCCCGCCTCGCATCATGGTTTACCCGCCGGCGCGGGCGCGCGCAGCCAGCTGTCGTATTTTTTCACGACGGCTGCCGGGACGACCAGTCGCCACTGATCGTCGACGGATTTCAGGGAGAATGTGGCTGTTTTCACGTTTTCCTCCGCGTCGGTCAGCTGGGCTGATATCTTGGTGTCTGATGAGGTTGGCGCTTGTCCGAGAATCGAAGCCCGGCCCATCGGCACGTCCATGGCCGTCAGAAGGGCGATCATCCGCTCGGGGGTGCCTAGTTCGTTCTGCATGGCCGCCGGCAGCCGATCGAAAGTTGCCGCCGCCTGGTTCTTTGCCTCGTCGTCGAGCGCGAGCACGCCGGCAAGAGCATCGAGGTCGCCCGCCGCCGCCGCCCACAGGGCGGTCTGAAAAGCCGCGTCGGGCGTGGCTTGGCCGGCATTCTGCCAAAGCTTAAACCCGACCGAGGTTCCTTTGAGCGACAGAATCGTGGGCGATGGGGCTGCGCCGGCCCGCGCCGACTCCTCTTCCCGGCGGTGCATGGCGGCGAGCCGTGCCTGCAGCTGTTCCAGCATCATCCGCTTGGCAAGCAGGTCCGCCAAATCACCCGCGGTCGGCTGCGCCGCGATGAGCCGGCGGTTCTCGGCCTCCAACCGCGTGCGCTCCAGTGCCTGGGTGCGCAGCTGGGCGATCCTCGCCTGCAATTCCTGTGCCGCAATATACTGCCACCCGAGCACCGTGATCGTTACCACGACCAAAGTGACGAGAGCTGCCACCTGCCATCGGGTCGGCCTCATGGATCAAAACCAATTGCCCGGCGTGGGGGCCGTTTGGCTGAGGCTGAACACAACCTGTTGGTTCACCTGTGTATTGACCGGGTGGTCACCTTTGCGACCGGGGTCGAACTGCCACTTGCTCACCGCCGCGACCGCTGCCGCCTCGAACTCCGGCCGGGTGGATTGCACGACACTGGCTCCCTGCACGTTGCCGGAGGCATCGATCACGAATGAAACCAATACCTTTCCCTCGATGCGGGCGGACGCCATGTCGGCCGGATAGACCGGGGCTAACATCGCGGTCGGCTTGGGCTTCACGTCCAGGTCCCCCATGCCGAGCGTCTCGCCCGACAGCGGTCGGGGTGAGGCAGCACGGGCGGACGAAAATTTCGCGGCGGCCACCGCCTGCAATCGTTGCTCACGGGCCACCACCTCATCTCTCAGGCGCACCAGCTCCGCATCGCTGACCTGAAGATCAGAGGCGCGGCGGGCGGTGCGCTCCATTTGCAGGTTGGTCTGGCTCAGCCGGCTGATTTCACTGCTATTGTTGGGCACGCCGGCGAGTTCGGCGCGCAAGGCCGTGTTCTTCTGGTCCTGCACGACGAAAAGGCCGGCGCCGGTCACCAGGATCGCACCGGCGAGGGTGAGTTGTAGTTTGGTCAGGCTCATAAAGGTCAGGGTGGCGGCCGAGCCGGTGCCCGCCAGCGCGGCGCCGGTTACCGTGGCGGCCAGTCCGGCGGGCGCCGCAGCGACGGCCTGATTGGCCAGCGCCAGCGATAACGCGGCCGCCGTCGAGGTCGCGCCGCGGCGCGCCAGCAGCCCCCGCAACTTGTCCACGGCTCGATCCACGCGCATCCGCGCGGCGTTTTCCGAGAGCGAAAGCCGCGCGCCGACCTGCGCGAAGTCACAGTTACTCATGTAGCGGAGGAGGATGGCCTCGCGATCCCCTTCGCTCAGTTCGGCCAACGCCTCGTCCAATACCGGACGGACGCGCTCCCAGTCGAACTGGGCAGCGGGATCGGAGGGGGAGTGTTCTTGCATGAGTAGGGCCTCCTGTTCGCGGGCCTGCTGGCGGCGCGCGCTGCGCACCAGTTTGGACGCGGCAAACCGGGTGCTCGTGAACAGCCAGCCGGCGAGCACCCGGTGGTTGGCGAGCTGGGCGGACTTGCGGGCCAGGTCCGTGAAGACCAGTTGGGTGACGTCCTGCGCGAGATGGGTGTCGCCGTTGACCTGGCGCAGGGCCGCGGAATAGACGAGGTTCAGGTGCCGTTGCACCAGCTCGACAAAATCGCCCTCGGAGCGATTTTCGGCGTAACGACGGAGCAGCGTGGAGTCGTCAGTCATGGCGGTTCAACCGATAGCACCCGCCGAACTGAAAATCGCACAAAAAATAGCGAGCGCGTTCGCCCGCCCGCCCGCCATGGCCCGCGGTGGCGGGCCTCGCGATGACACGGCATCCGGACGCCGCCCTCTAGCCCAACGCTTCGGCGAGCGTGGCGATAATATCCTCGACGGGCTCGGTGCCGACAGAGAGGCGCAGCAGGTCCGGCGAGAGGCCGTGGGCGGCGAGTTCGGCGCGGCCTTTCTCGGTCGTCACGAGATCATAGTGCGCCAGATAGATGAACGGGGAGATGAGCGTCGTCTTCATGCCGAAGCTCGGGCCCTTGGGCAGGCGCACTCGGTCGTAGAACTTGGCGAGGGGGCCTTTCAAGGTGAACGAAATCATGCCGCCGACCGACCCGGGGCTGCGGGCGATCTTGTGGTAGTTGGCGCGGGTCGCGGGCTGCAGCGCCCACCAGACCTGGGCGACGGCCGGATGGGATTCGAGAAAGGTGGCGACCTTGCGCGTGCTGGTGTTGATCCGGGCGACGACTTCCTCGGCGGTGCCGATCTGGGCGGCCAGCCGAGCAAGATCGCGGCCGTGCACCGGCTCCAGCCAGAGAGTGGCGATCTGGCGGAGTTCGGCCGCGTCGGGCATGGCCGGATTGACCACCACGGCGCCGGCGATCACGTCGCCCTTGTGCGCCGTGTATTTGGTGAGGCTTTGCGCGACCAGGTCGGCGTAGGGCAGCAGGTCGACGTTGAACGGCGAGCTGATGGCCGGATCGAGAATGAGCTTCGCGCCGTGCTTGCGCGCGAGAGCCGAGACGGCGGCGACGTCGGGCGTCTGGATGAGCGGATTCGTCGGGGCCTCGATGACGAGGCCGGCGATGCGCGGGCCGTGCTCGGCGAAGAGTTTTTCTAATCCCGCGAGGTCGGTGACATCGCCGTGGCGCAGGTAGTCGCGCGCCGGGTCGGGCGTGAATTTTTTCAGCAACGCGATGCTGTCGAGGTAAAGCCAGCCGAGCTGCACCCAGGCGGTGCGTCCGCGGGCCGCCTGCACGGTGCTGATGGCGCGGAAGGCGGCGTGCAGGGCGTTCATGCCGCTCGGCGCGAGCAGGATGTCGGCGTCGGTCACGCCGGCGTAGGCGCGGTGGAGCACGCGTCTGATTTCGGCGGTGGCGTCGCCGACGAACAAGGTCTCGGGCGCCGCTTCCGGCAGGTCACCGAGCCGCACCAGGTGGTCTTCCGCCGCGCGGCTGGAGAGAAAGCCGCCGAGGTGCTGGAGGAATACCTTGCCGCGTGCGTTGAGCTCCGGGGTGTCGGTGTGAGCGACGCCGTTGACGCCTTCGACGCAGAACGGGATCGCATTCGCCGGGGCGTCGTGGCCGAGATGATCGGCGAGGGCGGCCGCCATCTTGGCGGAGGTCACCAGCCAGAGCGAGCGGCCGGCGAGCGACGGCCGGCGGCCCAGCACCTCGCAAAGCCGCTTGGCGTGCGAGTGCACCACGAAGCGTGGGTAGCCGGACGCGATATGTCGGGTGGTCTCGGGCCGGCCTTCCTCATAACCCACGATGTCATGCAACGTCGGCAGGCTGCAGGCCACGGAGTGGGGGCTGCCGGGGATACGTTGACCGAGGGGGATGGGCGAGAAGACGGACATGCGGAGATGGACGGTTAGCTCACCGCCGCGACCGGGGCGAAGCAATTGCGGGCTGTGTCATGTGACAGCCGGCAGCCGGGCGCGGGCCTCGGCGAGGGTCAGGCCGTCGAGGCGCACGACTTTGTGGCGGGACTTGTCGCCGCGGACCAGGGTCACGGCGCGGCGCGGCAGGCCGAACTTCCCCGCGAGGAACTCCAGCAGGGCGTCGTTGGCGCGGCCCTCGAGGGCCGGCGCGTGGACCTTGACCTTCAGCGCCTCACCCAGCCAGCCGACGATTTCATCGCGCGGGGCGTTTGGGATGGTCTTGAGTTCGAGGGTGCAGGAGGCCACGCCACCGACGCTGAGCGGGCCCCGGCCGGCGCGAAAGGCAAAACATGTTGCGGTCGGCATCGAGTTGGGCGAACTAAGCGCCCATGAAATTGCTTTCCTGGAACGTGAACGGCGTGCGCGCCGCCCTGGGCAAGGGCCTGCTCGACTGGATGGCGGCCTCGAAGGCCGATGTCATCTGCCTGCAGGAGGTCAAGGCCCTCGCTGGCGACGTCCAGGGCGTGGCCTGGCCGAAGGGCTATGAGGTCCACTGGAACGCCGCGGAAAAGAAGGGTTACAGCGGCACCGCGCTCTTGACCCGCCGCAAGCCCCTCGCCGTGACCATGGGCATCGGTTCGTCCGGGCACGACGCGGAGGGCCGGGCGGTCACGGCGGAGTTTGAAGACTGCTTCGTGATCGGCGTCTACGTGCCAAACGCGCAGCCGGAACTCGTGCGCATCGGGTTCCGCCAGGAGTGGGACCGCGGGCTGCTCGCCTACGCGCGCAAGCTCGAGAAGAAAAAGCCCGTCATCTTCTGCGGCGACCTGAACGTCGCCCATGAGGAGATCGACCTCGCGCGCCCGAAGGAGAACGTCGGCAATCCCGGCTTTTCCGACCAGGAGCGCGCGGGCTTCCGGGATTTCATCGGCGCGGGCTACATCGACACCTTCCGGCACTTCGAACCCGGTCCCGGCCATTACAGCTGGTGGACCTATCGCGCCAATGCCCGCGCCAACAACGTCGGCTGGCGCATCGACTACTGCATGGCGTCGGCGGGCCTGAAGACGCGGCTGAAGCGGGCGTGGATCGAGTCCCATGTCCATGGCAGCGACCATTGCCCGGTCGGCCTGGAGCTCAAGTGAGCCGGCCGTCGGGCGGGTCGAAAGGGAGGCCGAGGATTCCGGCCAGCGTGCGCCTCGCGCGTTCCGGGTTGCACGGCTACGGATTGTTTGCCCGTGATTTTATCCCGCAGGGCGAGCGGATCATCGAATACGTCGGCGAACTCATCACAAAGGCGGAGGCGCAGCGCCGCGAGGACCATCGCCTGGCCCGTCAGGCGATGGGCGGGGATGGCTGCGTGTATATCTTTGAGCTCAACCAGCGGCACGACATCGACGGCGCGGCGCCGTGGAATCCGGCGCGGCGGATCAATCATTCGTGCGGGCCGAACTGCGAGACGCAGTCGAGCGGCGGGCGCATCTGGGTGGTGGCGCGGCGCGACATCGCCACGGGCGAGGAGCTGACCTATGACTACGGTTTCCCCTTTTCGGAATGGCGGGAGCATCCCTGCCGCTGCGGCGCGACGGAGTGCGTCGGGTTCATCGTGAACACGGGCCAGCGCTGGCGGGTGCGACGGCTGCTGGCGACGGCGAAATGCAATTCCGCCCTGTAGGGCGGCGCCCCTGCGCAGCCCCAGTCAACGCGGTTGCCAACCGCCCGGGTTCCGGCACGCTGCCGGTCATGCACCCGGAGGCCGAACTCAAGGAACTGCTCTTGCGCAAACCCAAGCTGACGCTCGCCGCGGCGGAGAGCCTGACGGCCGGCCATGTGCAGGCGCGGATCGCTTCGGTGTCCGGGGCTTCGGGATATTTTCTGGGCGGGATCACGACGTATTCGCTGGAGCAGAAGGTGCGGCACCTCGGAGTGGATCGCGCGCATGCGCGGCGCGTCAACTGCGTGTCGCAGCGCGTGGCCGTCGAAATGGCCGAGGGAGCTTGCGCGCTTTTTGGAGCGAACCTGGCCGTGGCCACGACGGGCTACGCGGAGCCGAGCCCGGCGGAAAAGATCAAGGCGCCGATGGCGTGGTGGGCGGTCTGCCATCGGCAGCGGGGCGGGAAGTCCGCGGTGATTTCCGGAATGATCGAGCTGCCGGGGGCGGCCCGGGTGGAGGTGCAGGAGCGCGTCGCAGGCGAGGTGATCGCGGCTTTGGCGGCGTATCTGCGCGAGTTGCGCTGCAAATAAAAAACCCGCCTGGATGAGGCGGGTTTTTGATAAGGGATCGGTTCAGGTCACTGCGTGATCCGCGCCACGTAATCCATGAGGAAGTGCGTCTCGGGCGGAGGGGTGACCCAGTCGCTGAACAGCAGTTCGGGCAGGCGGTTGGCGCTGTTGTAGAAGAGCTGGTTGGCCTCGGCGTCCGGGGACATGTAGCCGGTCTTGACCGCGGCGCCGAGATAGAGGCCCTCGACGGTGGAGTAGACGTAGACATTGGGCTCGGTGCGGATGGACGAGGTAACGCTCTCGCGCTCGGCGGCGCGGACGCCGGCGGCCACCTTGGCCTCGGCGCCGAGGTTCATCCTGGTCTTGAAGAGGAGGCGGGCGGTGGCGTCGTCCATGAGGACGTAGACCGCGTTGATGGACTTGCCGCCGACCTGGAGGCCGAAGCTGAGCTCGCCGGCGCGGAGGAAGGCCGGGACGGACCACTTGCCGTTCGGGCGCTTCACGAGCGCGACAGCGTAGCCGTCCTTGATGCCGAAGATGAAACCGGCCTGGAACTGGTTGACGATGACGAGGCCCTTGGCGCGGTGCAGGATGTCGGCCGGGATGGCGGTCCTGATGTTGCCCTGCAGGTCCCGGAGGATGGCCTCGCAGGTGTCAAGGCGCTCGATGACCGAGCCGCGGTTAAGGCCCTTCGAGTCGGCCGCAGGCATGGCGCTGGCGAGCAGGGAGGTGCAGAAAAGGATGGCGAGGAACTTCTTCATGATAAGATGGGAACGGAGAGTGGGGCCTGCGGGTGGGAAGCGCAAAGCCGTTTTCCAAGAGGCTTGTAAACAGATTCGGGCCGGGAATGAAAGCCCTAGTTCACGCCCGGCCAAGACAGGACCCGCCGCCGGGTCGTAAGTTGCGCTCTTTTATTCGAGTCCGCGGCGCGCTATCTCGTCTTCGTCCCATCCCAGAAAGTGACCAAGTTCGTGCAGGTAGGTCAGGCGGACCTCGTCCCGGTAGGTCGCTTCGTCGCCCTCGGCGGCATCCCAGATGTTCTCGAGGAAAAGCATGATCTGGGGCGGCAGCGGTTGCCCGTCGGCCAGTTCGCCGTGGTGCGGATGGCCGATGAAGAGGCCCAGGATGTCGTCCTCCCAGCCCTCGGCCAGGATGTCGTCGCTGGGCCAGGCCTCGTAGCAGATCGGCACCGGGTCCGCCGCCTCACGCACTTCGGGCGGAAGCCGGCGGCGGGCGGCGGCCACGACCTCCTCGGCGATGCGGGTCAGGCGGGCGAATTTCATGGGCAGGATGGCAGGCTCAGCGCGGCATTTCCTGGGACAGGTCGAAGTGCTCGAACCGTTCCCCCAGCCACCAGACCACGGCGGCGAACTCCGCGCCGATGATCAGGCTGGCCACGATGGCGGTCACCACCACGGCACTGGCGAGCCCCACCAGGTTGTAGAAGATGAAGGCGGCGAGACCGCCGCACAGTGTGGCCGGCACGAGGGCCAGGGCCAGCACCACAATGTAGCCGGCGAAGAAGATCAGCCTTTGTCCCATGGCCTCGATGCCGCCGCCGCGGCCGCCACTGGACTCGGCCCAGGCGGGGAACAGCAGGGTCGCCGCGAATGGGATGCTCAGCATCAGCCCGAGTAGCGGCGGCAGGACGAGCGCGATGCCCAGGGAGCCGGTGCCGAAGACACCGGCGGCTAGCGAGGTGGTCTTTTCCGCCAAGCCGGCGCTCGGCGCGCTCAGCAGCAGGAGCAGCCACTCCACGGCGGCGAGGATCACGATGGGCGAGAGCAGGGAGCCGAGCACGACCTGCCAGCCGCGCAGGGGGTAGCCCTTGAGCAGGTCGAAATGGGTGATCATCAGCCGCAGGTCCCGCCGCATCAGCATCGGCCCGACGACCAGCAGCCAGCCGCCGAAGGCCAGCGGCATGATCGCGACGATCAGGTGGACGTGGCGGTCGAGCCCGGCGCGCGTCGCCCAGACATGGAAGGCCACGATGAGGCTGGCGATGACGAGCCAGGTGCGCGCCCGGAAGAACGGCCCAAGGGCGATGAGGTTTTTCCACAGGAACGCCACGGCAACGATACCGGTCGGTGCCAGCCGGAAGGGCACGGGCCGGGCCTTGGTCGGGCGGTTGCGCGCAGCCCGCCAGTCGCCGGAGCGGATGGCGGCGACGCGTTCTGCGAGCTTGCGCGCCTGGTCGATCGAGGCCTCCTCGAAGGAAACCTCCGCGCTCACGACCCACCAGTAGTGTGCCGCCATCACCAGCAGGGCCGGGCCGAGCGCGAGGAAGAATGCGGGATAGTCCGGCGCGAAGTAGGGTGCGGCTATCAAGGCGAACGGCGTGAGCAACCAGCCGATGGGCGGATGCTGCAGAACGCCGCCGAAATAGCGGATCAGGCTGGAAATACCGGCGAAGTCCCGGTCGGTCGGCGGCGGCACTTGGGTGCGAATCCACCACCAGCTGCCGAGGACCAGCGCGCCCACGGTGCCGAGGACGAGGAGCCGACGCCTTACGGGGTTCACGCCCAGGTCCATCAGCTGCTCGCGCACGAAGGAGGCGCCGATAAAATGCAGGTCGAGCGCGGAGAGCACGACCCACCAGCCGGCGGCGTGGGTCAGCGGGGTGCCCCCGAGCAGGCTTGCGCGACGGAAAACCAGCGAGAGGAAGAACGTCGAGAGCAGGATCCTGAACTGCGAGCGCAGCAGCTTGAAGTGGATCAGCCGCCGGCGGGTGACCGGGGCGGGGAAAAGGAACGCCACCTCGGGCTCGGTGAACTGCAGCGCCGCGCGACCCGAGGGGATGATCCAGGCGAGCACGATGATGACGAAGAGCACGGCCGCGCCGAAGGAAACCAAGTAGGGCGCCAGGTCCGGCGGCAAAGTCATTGCACCCGGCATCCCGGGACCGCGGGTGCCGCCGCCCAGGACCCGACGGAAAAAAACCAGATAGAAATACCCCAGGCCCGCGATGGCGCCGACGAGATACTTCGGCTGCTTCAGGCGCCGGAGCCGCTGCACCAGGGAGTTTTTGACCGTGGTGAACTGAAGATAGAGAAACGCGCTGGTCACGGCGTGGCGATGGGCGGCGGGGCGGCCATCTCGGCGTCGCCGGTGGCTCGGAAGAACACGTCTTCCAGGCTGAGATTCTCCCCCTGAGAAAAGCGGGTGCGCACCTCGGCCATGGTGCCATCCGCCATCTTCACGCCGTTCTTCAGGATGAGCACGTGGGTGCAGACCTCCTCGAGCAACGAGAGCAGGTGGGAGCTGAGGATGATGGCCGCGCCGTCGCGCGCGAGGCGCCGGATGACATCCTTCATGCGGCGGATGCCGCCGGGATCGAGGCCGGTCAGCGGCTCGTCGAAGATGATGACCTTGGGTTGGTGCAGCAGGCCGCAGGCGATGGTGAGCTTCTGCTTCATGCCGCGCGAGAGCTCGCCGGGCAGCAGGTCCCTCTTGTCCGCCATCTCCAGCTCGGTCAGGATCGGGCCCGCGCGCTCCGCCCAGTCAGTCACGCCGTAGAGCCGGGCGACGAAGTTGAGGTGCTGCTCGACCGTGAGGTATTCGAAGAGGCGCGGTTCGTCGGGCAGGAAGGCCAGTTGGCGTTTGGCCGCGACGGGATCGGCCTTGATGTCGATGCCCCCGATGCGGGCGGTGCCCATCGTGGGCGGGATGATCCCGGTGGCACAGCGCAGGGTGGTGGTCTTGCCCGCACCGTTGGGGCCGACCAGCCCCATCACCTCGCCCGGGCGGACAGCGAACGAAAGATCGCTCACCGCGGTGAATTCGCCGTAACGCTTGGTCAGGCCGGTGACTTCTATCATGGTCGCGGACTGTGGGTTAATCCCGCCCCGGAGTAAAGCGGCGCTTGGACGGCCGGCCCGATGGCAGGTTACGCGGTGCGTAAAAATTAATTTTCCGCCACGGTCCTGTAAAAGTGAAACCTTCGTGGCCGGTCTGCGTCGTAACGCCTGTAACCCATCGACCCAATCATGAAAATCTCCCTCAAGCTTCTCGCCCCCCTGGCCGGCCTCGTGTTGCTGACCGCCCCCCTTCTGCGCGCCCAGGACGCCGCTCCCGCCACCCCGCCTCCGGCTGACAAACCGGAACACCGCAAGGGTGGTCCCGGCGGCCCCGGCGCCATGTGGGATCATGCGGCCAAGGAACTCGATCTGACCGCCGACCAGCAGGCCAAGTGGAAGGCGATCGGCGAGCAGGAGAAGACCGCCATGCAGGCGCTGCGCAACGACGACTCCGTGGCCAAGCCCGATAAGCGCGCCAAGATGATGGAAATCAACAAGACTTACGGCGACCAGCGCCGGGCCGTCCTCACGGACGATCAGGCCAAGAAGTTCGACGAAATGCGCGCCAAGATGCGCGAGCGCGGCCCCAAGAAGGACAAGCCCGCTGGCGACAAACCGGACGCGAACTGATCAATCTCTGCTATAGGGTAGCAGTGTGTGCAAAAGAAGTGCCGCGGCGTGGGGCCGCGGCACTTTTCTTTTTGGACAACCCGCCGGCGCCACCGCACGCTGCAGGTTCATGGACAAAAGGCAGGTTATAGTCGCGGGAGGCGGGGCGGCCGGGTTCTTCGCGGCCATCGCCTGCGCCGAGGCGAACCCCGCCTGCACCGTGACGATCTATGAGGCCACGGCGCATCTGCTGTCGAAGGTCAAGGTCTCCGGCGGCGGCCGCTGCAACGTGACGCATGCCTGCTTCGACCCGCGGGAGCTGGCAAGACGCTATCCGCGCGGACACCGCGAGCTGCTCGGGGCCTTCCACCGCTGGCAGCCGCGCGACACCGTCGAGTGGTTTGAAAAGCGCGGCGTCGCGCTGAAGACCGAGGAGGACGGGCGCATGTTTCCCGTCACGGACGACTCCCAGACCATAGTCGACTGCCTTCAGGGCGCGGCCGAGCGAGCCGGGGTGAAGGTCGTGCTGCGCACGGGACTGAAATCGGTTGCGAAAACGGTCGCTGGATTTGAGGTGGCTCTCACCACCGGCGAAACCGTTTCTTGCGACAGGCTCCTGCTCGCGACGGGGGGCAACAGCACCAACGCCGGCTTCGCAATCGCGCAGCATTTCGGCCATACGATCGAGCCGCCAGTGCCCTCGCTGTTCACCTTTCACATCAAGGATCCGCGGCTCGCGGACCTCTCGGGTGTGTCCGTCGAGGAGGCGGTGACGGCCGTGCGAGGCACAAAGCTGAAGGAACGCGGGCCACTGCTCATCACGCACTGGGGCATGAGCGGCCCGGCCATCCTGAAGCTCTCGGCGTGGGGCGCCCGCGAACTACACGACTGCAATTACCAGTTCACGCTGCTCGTCAACTGGGCGCCGGCTTACGCGGCGGAGGCGCTGCTGGCCGAACTGACGGCGGCCCGCGCGGCCAACCCGAAGAAACAGGCCGGCACCTGGTGCCCGGTCGGCCTGCCGCTACGACTCTGGGAGAAACTGCTCGGCGCGGCGGGCATCCCGCCGGCGACGCAGTGGGCGGTCGTGTCGGGGGCGGCGTTGCGCGCGCTCGCAGCGCAGATCGGCGCGGGCGAGTTTGCCGTCACTGGCAAAAGCATGTTCAAGGAGGAATTCGTCACGTGCGGGGGTGTGCGCTTGAGCGAGGTTGATTTCAAGACCATGGGCAGCCGGCTCGTGCCGGGGCTGCATTTCGCCGGCGAGGTGCTCGATATCGACGGCGTCACGGGAGGCTTCAACTTTCAGGCGGCTTGGACCGGCGGCTGGCTCGCGGGCCAGGCGATGGCGGGAGGGCCGCGGCTGTGATGTCCTACGGCCAGCTCTTCCTCGTGATCCTGCCGGTGTTCGCGATGATCGTGCTCGGGGCGGTGCTGCGCCGCACGCGGCTGATCAGCGAGGGCGCGGAGGAAAGCCTGTTCAACGTGGTCGTGAAGGTCACGTTTCCCTGCCTGATCTTCGAGTCGGTCGCGGCCAACAGCGCGTTGCACGCGCCGGGCAATCTCCTGTTGCCTCCGCTGCTGGGCTTCGGCCTGACGCTCCTCTCGATGGCCGTGGGCTGGTATGTCGCGAAAGGACTCGGGCTCACCATGGGCCATGGCCTGCGGACCTTCGCGCTCGCGGTCGGGCTGACCAATTACGGCTACCTGCCGCTGCCGCTGATGGATGCGATGTTCGGACCGGACAGCCGCGCCGTGCTGCTGGTGCACAATGTCGGCGTGGAGGCCGCGATCTGGACCGGCGGCATTTTGGTCGTCACCGGCCTGTCCCCTCGGCGGGGCTGGCGGAAGCTGATCAACGCACCGGTGGTTTCCCTCGTGGTTGCGCTCGCGGCCAATCTCAGCGGGACCGTCGACCACATCCCGGCCTTCGTGATGAGCCTGGTGCACGGTCTCGCGATCTGCGCCATCCCGCTCGGGCTGATCATGACGGGCGTGAGCATCGAACCGCATCTCGACGACCCGAAGCAGCTGGTAAACGCGCGCGTGACGCTCACCGCGTGGCTGCTGCGGCTGGCGGTGCTGCCGTGGATCTACCTGCTCACGGCGCGCTACCTGCCTTGCTCGCTGGAGCTGAAGCGCGTCCTGGTCGTGCAGGCGGCCATGCCCTCGGCGGTCATCTCGGTCATCGTCGCACGCGTCTACAGCGGCCGGCCGCTGGTGGCCGTGCAGATCGTGCTGGGCACGACGGCCCTCGCGCTGTTCACGATCCCTTTCTGGCTGCGCTTCGGGCTGGCCTTTGCCGGGCTGGCACCATGACCCCAGCATGACCTTTGGCGGATGCTTTGGCGGCCGCGACCTGCTAGAGTGGCGCCACTATGCAAGACACCCCTGAAGCCTGTTCTGCCGCCGCGATGCGCGGTCGCCGCGCCGCGGCGGTCGTGTTGCTCGTCGTGGCCGGTTTGGCGCTGTTCGGTCGATATCTGCCGGTGGCCTGGGAGGACGACCTCATCCTGTTGCTCGGCATCGGCTTCATCGTGTGGGCAGCCCTCGCCCGGAAAGCGGCGCTGCTCATTCCGGGATGCATTTTGACGGGCATTGGCGCGGGCGTCCTGCTGCGCTCGGGGCACGGGAACGCCGTGTTCCTGTTATGCATGGCGGGCGGATTCGCGCTGATCCCGGCACTGACCCTCGCGATTTTCCAGAAGCGGGTGGACTGGCCGTTTTTCCCCGCCGTCGGCCTGGCCTTCTCGGGCCTGACGCAACTGGGAGACGCCGGGTTTCAGCGCTGGTTGCGGGACGTCGGCCCGCTCTGGCCCTACGCCCTGATCGCGGTCGCGCTCTACCTGCTCCTGACCAAGCCGCGTCCGCAGTCCTAGCTGGCGGAGTGGAAAACCCGCGCCGGTTTCCAGTGCGGTGCGCGTTGACCCGATCAATGGCCGCCGGCTCACTGCGCGGAACATGGAATGGATCACCGACCCGCAGGTTTGGATCAGCCTCGTCACGCTCACGGTGCTCGAGATCGTGCTCGGCATCGACAACATCATCTTCATCTCGATCCTCGCCGGCAAACTGCCGGAGAACCAGCAGGCGAAGGCGCGCCAGACCGGCCTGATGCTGGCGCTCGTCACCCGCATCGCGCTGCTCTGCAGCCTGGCCTGGATGGTGAAACTCACGGCGCCACTCCTGACGCTCGCGGGCTTCGAACTCTCCGGCCGCGACCTGATTCTGCTCGGCGGCGGGGTTTTCCTGATCTGGAAGAGCACGCGCGAGATCCACGAGAAGCTCGAGGGTGCGGAGGAGCACCCCCCGGCCGGCCGCGTTACGCCGAAGTTCGGCGCGATCATCGTGCAGATCCTCCTGCTCGACATTGTGTTCTCCCTCGACTCGGTGATCACGGCGGTCGGCATGGCGAACCGGCTCGGCGTCATGATTGCCGCGGTCGTCCTGGCGCTCGTCGTGATGCTCAGGTATGCCGGCGTGGTCAGCGACTTCGTGCACCAGCACCCGACGCTGAAGATGCTGGCGCTGTCGTTCCTGCTGCTCATCGGCGTGACGCTGGTGGCCGAGGGCACCCACCAGCACGTGAACAAGGGCTACATCTACTTCGCGATGGCGTTCTCGTTCGCGGTCGAGCTGCTGAACCTGAGGCTGCGCAAAAAGGCTAAACCCGTCGAGCTGCGCGAGCAACAGCCATAGGTCCTGCGGCGGCGGTCGTCGTCAAGCGGCGCCCCTTCAGAAACCACTGGCGCGTTTGGCGGGTTCAACTATGTTTCCCGGCATGACTCGACTGACCTGGTGGCTCGCCTTCTTCACGGCCGGACTGTTGCGCGCGGCGGATGTCCCCGCGGATGCCATCGAGATGCAGGTAGCCGACCTCGTCGCCGGCCCGCAGGTCACGATCGTGCACTTCTGGGCGCCGTGGTGCCCGAATTGCAGGGCGGAGATGACCCCCGACGGCTGGGCGAAGTTCATTGCGACGAATCCCGCGGTGAAAGTGGTCTTCGTCAACACGTGGCACAAGGGACAGGACCCCGCGCCCAAGCTCGCCGCCGCCGGGCTCGGCGCGCAGCCCAACCTGCTTTTGCTCACGCATCCGAATCCCTCGCGACTGGAGGCCGACCGGCTGAATCACTTCCTCGGCCTGCCGCTGACCTGGGTGCCGACCACTTGGGTTTATCGCGCCGGGAAGCTTCGCGTCGCCTTCAACTACGGTGAGATCCGCTTTCCCGTGCTGCAGCAGATGGTCGACGACGCCACCAGCAAGTGGGAGCACTGATGCCGGCGACGCTCAACTGGGGCATCCTCGCGACCGGCGGCATTGCGCGCAAGTTCGCCGAGGCGCTGCCGGCCTCGCATACCGGCCGGCTGGTGGCGGTCGGCAGCCGCACGCAGGCCGCGGCGGATGCGTTTGCGGCGGCCCACGGCAACATCCGCGCCCACGGCAGCTACGAGGCGTTGCTGGCCGATCCGGCGGTGCAGGCGGTTTACATTGCCAATCCCCATCCGGGGCACCTGGAGTGGGCCTTGCGCGCGGCGGCGGCCGGCAAGCACATCCTCTGCGAGAAGCCGCTTGCGCTGAACCGCGCGGACGCGGCGCGCATGATCGAGGCTTCGCGCCGGCACCGGGTGTTCCTGATGGAGGCCTTCATGTATCGCTGCCACCCGCAGACCGGCCGCCTCGCGGAACTGGTGGCGGATCGCGCCATCGGGGAATTGCGCGCGATCCATGCCGACTTCACGGTGCCGTTCAAATTCGACCCGGCCCACCGGATCTTCGCCAAGGAACTGGGCGGCGGCGCCATCCTCGACCTCGGCTGCTACCCGGTGTCGTTCTCGCGCCGGATGGCCGGGGCGGCGAACGGCCGGACCTTCGTGGAACCGCTCAGCTTCCAGGCCGCGGGCCGGTTGAATGCGGTCACGGGCGTCGACGAATTCGCCGCGGCCACCGTCGCCTATCCGGGCGGCATCACCGCCCAGCTGTCTTGCGGCAGCTGTTTGCCGCGGGAGATCCGGGCGCGGCTGCTGGGCACGACCGGCTGGATCGACGTCCCGGCCCCGTTTCACCCCGGCAATGGAGGCGAGCCGGCGGCTATTTTCCTGCATCGCAACGGCGTGGCCGAGCCCGAGATCGTCACGATCGCCTCGGCGCAGCCCCTCTATGCGGTTGAGGCCGATACCGTCGCCGCCTCAGTTGCGCGCGGCGAGTTGGAGTCACCGGCGATGAACCACGCCGACACGCTCGGCAACATGGCCGCCCTCGACGCGTGGCGCGCGGCCGTCGGCATGCGCTACGCCGGCGAGGCGTGATTTTCCCGGACTTGCACCGGGGCCGTCGCCGCGGCAAAAAACCATTCCCCCTTATGCAAACCATCCCACGCATCCTGACCGCCTGCGCGGTCGCCCTGACCGCCGCCTGGCCGGCGTTCGCCGCCATAAATCCCACGGCCGCCGAGACCGCCGCCGAGTCCGCCAAGGCCAACGCGTTCTTCGAACGCGTCTTTGACGAAGCCGTCGCCCGCAGCCCGATGTTCGAGGCCCAGCTCGGCATCAAGAAGGACACCGACAAGTGGGACGATATTTCCGACGCGCACGCGCTCGACGAGCTGGTCATCACGGTCCAGACGCTCGCCGAGCTGAAGCGCTCCATCAACTTCGAGGTGCTCGACGACCAGACGAAGGTGAGCTACCGGATGTTCGTCAACGACGCCGAGCGCAGCATCGAGGGCTGGCGCTGGCGCTTCCACAACTACCCGCTCAACCAGATGTCGGGCCTGCACTCCGAGGCGCCGGCGTTCCTCATCAACTACCACCCGATCGACAACGCGGCCGACGCCCGCGCCTACATCGCCCGGCTGCGCGGGATGGGCCCGATGTTCGACCAGCTGATCGAGGGCGTGAAAATCCGCGAGACCAAGAACATCATCCCGCCGCGCTTCGTGTTCCCGCTGGTCGTCGACTCCGTCAAGGAGGTCATCAGCGGCCAGCCTTTCGACAACTCGGCGAAGAAGAGCGCGCTCTGGGAGGACTTCGAGGGCAAGGTCGGCGCCCTGAAGGACGTCGATGCCGCCACGAAGGAGAAGCTCCTCGCGGACGCCCGTGCCGCGCTGCTCGAGGCGGTCAAGCCCGCCTACGAGAGGATCCTCGCCGTGCTGTCCGCGCAGCAGAAGATCGCCACCGACGACGACGGGGCCTGGAAATTTTCCGAGGGCGACGAGTTCTACGCCTACGCGTTGCGCGGGGCGACGACCACGCGCATGACCGCCGACCAGATCCACCAGCTCGGCCTGAGCGAGGTGGCCCGCATCCACCGCGACATGCAGGCGATCATGACGAAGGTCGGGTTCAAGGGCGACCTGAAGGCCTTCTTCAAGTTCATCAAGGAGGACCCGCAGTTCTACTATCCGACCACGCCGGAGGGGAAGGCCGCCTACCTGAAGCGCGCGGGCCAGATCATCGACGACATGCGCGTGCGCCTCGACGAGTTCTTCATCACCAAGCCGAAGGCCCCGCTGATTGTGAAGCCGGTCGAGCCGTTCCGCGAACAGGGCGCCGCGGCCGCATTCTACGAGCAGCCTTCCGCGGACGGTTCGCGGCCCGGCACCTATTACGTCAACACGATCGACATGCGCGGCGTGCCGATCTTCGAGATGGAGACGCTGGCCCACCACGAGGCGATCCCGGGCCACCACATGCAGATCGCCATCGCGCAGGAACTGAAGGGCATCCCGAAGTTCCGGATGTATGGCGGCAACAACGCCTACGTCGAGGGCTGGGCGCTCTACTGCGAGTATTTCCCCAAGGAGTTCGGCTTCTATTCGGATCCCTACATGGACTTCGGCCGGCTGAACGACGAGTTGCTGCGCGCCGTCCGGCTCGTGGTCGACACGGGCGTCCACTCAAAGCACTGGACGCGCGACCAGGTCGTGCAGTATTTCCGGGACAACACGCCGAACCCGGAGCGCGACATCTTCACCGAGACGAACCGCTACATCGTGTGGCCGGCGCAGGCGACTTCCTATAAGATCGGCATGATGAAGATCCTTGAGCTGCGCGAGCTGGCGAAGAAGCAGCTCGGCAGCGCCTTCGACATCCGCGAATACCACGACCTCGTCCTGAAGAACGGCTCCGTGCCGCTCGACATCCTCGAGGAAAACGTCCGAGCCTGGATCGCGCAGAAGAAGGGCTGAGGCAGGCCAGCTGCGGGGCGGGATCGACGGTCCGCCTCGTTCGCGGTGGGGTCAGCGACCCCGCCTCGCCGTTCAGCCCGCCACCCGTCGCAGGTTGTCGCAGACAATCGCGGCGGCCACGGCGGCGTTGAGCGACTCGGCGCCGCCGTATTTCGGGATGGTCACCCGCTGGGTCACGAGCGCTTGCACGGCGGGTGAGAGGCCGCGGCCCTCGCTGCCGATGACGATCACCGCATCGCGGCAGGGCTTGAGCGCGTGCACGTCGGATCCGTGGAGGTCGCAGCCCAGGATCGGCGCGGTGCAGCCGGCGAGCGCCTCCGGCAGCGGCGCCGTGAACACCGTCGCGCGGGCGAACGAGCCCATGCTCGCGTTGATGACCTTCTGGGAAAACAGGTCGGCGCTGTCGGGAGAGAGCAGCACCCGGTCGAGCCCGAACCAGTCGGCCAGCCGGAGCAGCGTGCCCACGTTGCCGGGATCCTGGATGCCGTCGAGCGCGAGTGTCAGGCCGTGGTTGAGCGCGCCGGCGGGTAGTTGGCGCCGCACGACCTTGCCGATGGCGAGCACACGGGACGGAGTGGGGAAGTGGCTGGCGCGGGCCATCTCGTCGTCAGTTATTTCGATGACCTCAGGCGTCGACGGGTCTGATGCCTCGCGGGTTGGGGGCGTCCCGCCACATGGAGGATCCCAAGCCGCAGTCGCGTAGATTTCCGTCAGCGGGAAATTGGCCGCCAGCAGCTCGGCGATGACCTTTTCGCCCTCGATGACGAAGAGCCCCGCGGATTCGCGGTGTTTCTTCTCGCGCAGGTCGCGCAGGCGGGACAGCTCGGATTTGGTCAGCGGCATGGGCGGAGTAGGGCAGCACGCTGCTCCAGTGGCAATCGCGGCGTCAGGCGGGTTACGGGCAGGTCACGGCCGGGTTAAGAAAGGGTGGCGGCAGTGTTCCCGGTTTGACGCACCTGCTCCGGCCCCGCGCAATCGGCGCTGTTCAGTTTAGGTGTGTGTGCGGCCCGGGTTCCAAGGTGGAAGCCGGGCCGCTGTGTTTGCGGGCTTTCCAACCGCACCACTTCCGCTAGCATGCGGACATGAAACGCCGCGCCTACCCCGACCTTGCGTTGTGCTGTGCCGCCCTGCTGTTTGTGACGTCCGTCCAAGGGGCGGACGCGAAGAAAGCCGAGCCGAAGGGCAAGACCCCGGGTATCGAGCTGGCGACGCTGGCCTCGCAGGTCACGGGCATTGCGATCTCCCCCATGCTGGGCGTCAGCGGCGTCGGGGCCTACCAGTGGATGGGCGCACATACGGAGGCGGAGAAGGCCGCCTTGCCGTGGTTCGCGCATGTTTCCTTCTGGCTGCCGGCCCTGCTCCTCGTGGGCGTATGCGCGGCCAAGGACACCATCGCGCCCATGCTTCCGCCGGGCATGAAGAAACCCCTCGATGTCGCCGAGACCCTGGAGAACAAGATCAGCGGCCTCGTCGCGGCCGGGGCGGTCGTGCCCTCGCTGGTGGCGCTGAGCTCAAAGCTCGTCACCTCGTCCGCGGGACTGGACCACGCGCCGGTCATGCCGGGAGGTTTCGGCATGATCCAGATCGGCGCGCTGGATATGTCGTGGCTGCTGACGTTCCTGATGGTGCCCCTGTCGGTTGCGGTGTTCGCCATCGTCTGGGTGGTCGGGCATGCCATCAACGTCCTGATCCTGCTCAGCCCGTGGGGTGGGCTGGATACGGCGCTCAAAGCCATCCGCACCGGGGTGATGTCACTCGTCGCGGCGACAGCGTATATCGACCCGGTCGTCGGCGCGACCCTCTCGGTGGTGATCATCATTCTGGCCTACTTCACGGCCGGGTGGGCGTTCCGCCTCATGGTCTTCGGCACGGAGTGCACCTGGGATTTCTTCACCTTCCGGCACACGCGCTTCAAGCTGCTTGCCGATGGCAACAAGCTTTTCACTGCGCGCGAAATTGCCGGCGCCCCGATGCGGACTTATGGCCGGCTCTGTCAGGAGGCGGACGGCCGCCTGCTTTTCAAATACCGCCCGTGGCTGATCCTCGCCGGGCGCACCATCGAGGTGCCGCGCGAAGGCTTGGTGGTCGGCAAGGGCCTGTTCTACTCCGAGGTGCTGGGTTTCGACCAGCCGGCGGACAAGAACCGCACGCTGCTGCTGCTCCTGCCGCGCTACCGCGGGCACGAGGAACTGTTCGCGCGCACTTATCACATCACCGGCACCTGCGACGTCGGCCTGCGCCGGGCCTGGAGTTGGCTCAAGGAGGCGTGCGGGCTGGGCGCGGCGAAACAACCGGCGGTCGCCTGACCCCGTGGACTGGCGCGCTCTTTCCCGCTGGGTGTTGGCGGCATTCTTCGTGGCCGCGGGCGCGAACCATTTCCGCGCGCCGGATTTCTACGTGGTCATGATCCCAGCTTGGCTGGCGCATCCGGCGGGGTTGGTAGCCTGCAGCGGAGTCGCCGAGATCGCGGGCGGAATCGGCGTGCTCGTGCCGTCGCTGCGCCGTGCGGCGGGCTGGGGCTTGGTCGCGCTCCTCGTGGCGGTGTTTCCCGCGAACGTCCACATGGCGCTGGCCCACCTGTCCCCGCCGGGACTGGCCATTCCCAGCTGGGTGCTTTGGGCCCGGCTGCCGTTCCAAGCCGCGCTCGTCGGGTGGGTATGGTGGACGGCGGCCGGCGAACCGCCGGAGAATCCGCTGGAGTAAGGGCGGGCGCTTATTCGGCGGCGCGGGACAGTCGCCCGACCGGCACGCAGATCGTCGTGGTCTCGCTGAGTTCCTCCCGGATGTGGGCGCGCATGGCGTCGCGGTAGGTGTTTACCGACTCGAAGAACGCCGACATCATCAGCATCAGCCAATACATGCCGCGGTCGGTCAGCTGCCAGCCCTGCTCATCGCGCCGGGCGGCGCCCAGCCATTCGAGCGTGCGGAGCTCGCCCCAGAGCCGGCGGAAAAAACGGGCGCCGTAGCGTTCCCTCGCCCAGGCCCGGTCGAGTCGGAGGCCGAACATCCGCATGAGCAGGGCGTAGCGCATCTGGTCGCCGGTGCCGAGCCGGTGGGCGGTCGTGATGCCGGTCAGGCCCTGGGCAGTGCGCCGGCCATAGGTCTGCAGCGAGAAGGTCGTCGTGTAGAGCGTCCCGTCGAGATAGCTGAAGGCGCCGCTGCCGACGCCGACGTAGTGGTCGGCCTCGACGATGTATTCGTCCAGCCCGTGCCCGCGGCGGGTGAAGCACCAGGCGGAGGACGCGGTGAACTCCGGGCGGAGCCGCGCGAGGATGGTGTTGAAGAAATGTTTCAGGCGCCGCCGGTCGGGCACGCCCATCGTGCCGGCCATCTGGTGGGCGACCGTGGGCGAGGTCATCAGGGGATAGAACGAGACCTGGTTGGTGCCGAGCGACAGGAAGATGTCGATGTCGCTCTTGAGCAGCTCGAGCGTCTGGTGCGGGAGGTTGAAGATCAGGTCGACGTTGACCGTGGGAAAATAGGCGGCGGCCGCGCGGATGTTCTCCTGGATCTGGGCGCTCGAGCCGTATTTGTCGTAACGGTCCATCTCGCGGAGGAGACGGTCGTCGAAGCTTTGCACGCCGATGGACAGGCGGGTGACGCCGGCGGCGCGCAGCTGCTCGAGCAGGGCGGGTCGGAGGTCGTTGGGATTGGTCTCGACCGAGACCTCCTTCACGCCGAAGAGCTCGCGGACCAGGGCGATGGTCTCGATGAGTTCGGCGGGTTCGGTGGTGGGCGTGCCACCGCCAAAATACACGCCGGTGAAACGGTGGCCCGCCGCGTGGTAGAGGCGGATCTCGTCGCGCAGCGAGCGGAAGTAGCGCTGCGCCAGGTCGTGCCGGTGCTGGACGCGGTGGAAGGAGCAGAACGGGCAGAGCACCTCGCAGAACGGGATGTGCACGTAGAGATACCCCGTTCCATCCCGCGGCACGGGTGGCACGGTGCCGGGCGCCTCCTCCATGTGCAGGAACCCGCGGGTGCGGAACCGGAAGGCGCGGAGGAGCAGGCTGTCGATGAAGGCGGAGTCGAACACGGTGGATGGGGCCACCGGCATTCTAGCCGGTTCAGCGGGCCTTGGACCGGTGGTCCTTGGCGAACAGCGCGCAGATCTTGTCCGACCCGGAGGCTACGGCGGCGGCGCTCCGCGCGGCTTGGAGGCGATGGTTCCCGGATATTCCACGCCGAAGAGCGCGGGGTGCGCTTGCGGCTTGGAGTCGGCACCGGGCACGAGTTCCCGGAAGAAATCGGCGAAACGCAGGCTGCACTGCAGGCGGCGCTGGCCGTCGGTCCCGATCTTGGGGTTCAGCTGGATGATCGATTCGGAGAAGGGGGGCGAATTTTTCATCTTCAGCGCGAGTTTCCGCAGCTCCGTGACGGACGGGCCCTGGTCCTTGATCAGTTCGTCGAGTTTCAGCAGGTCGGCGTAGGTGACCGGGCCCCACAGCCTGCGCCAGGTTTCGGGCGAGATCTCGGGCGCGGCGATGTTCACGATGCGCTTCTCATCACCCTCCTGCTGCCAGAAGGCGACGATCAGCATGAACGGCTCGTCGATCTCATATTGCCGGAGCGCGTCCCCGAGGTCGATCGTCGTGCCGTATTTGACGGCCTTCGGGTTCACGGGCATGTCCCCGTGATGCTTGTTTTCGGTGGCGGGAATGTCCCAGCGCTGGGTGTAACTGGCGGGCTTGTAGCCGTCGAAAAAAGTGTCGCGCACCCATTTTTCAAAGACCAGTCCGTGGACCTGCACCTCCTCGGCGGACGCGATCAGACAGGACGCCGCGAGCACGGCGAGGCAGGCGAGGAGACGTTTCATTTTTCGAGGTGGGCGCGGAGGGACTCGAGCTTGTCGGCCCAGTAGGCCTTCATCTGCTCGGCGCTCTCGGGCGTGGGGAGCTTCGCATGCTGGGGCACGACCTGGCATTTGAGGGGGCCTTTCGGCCAGAAGTTCACGCTCAGCGTGGTGCCGTCGGCCCAGAGGATGCGGATGGACTTGTGCGGCGTCGCCTTGCGCACGGTCAGCGGCGTGCGGGGCAGCCATTTCTCGCGCTGGGCCGGGATCTTCCAGGCGGCGAAGGCGCGGTCGACGGGTGAGGCGATGGTCTTGGTGACGCTGATTTCGAAGCCGTCCGGCTTCTGGTGCTTGAGGCGCAGGCCGCGCGCCTGCTCGTAGCCGACCGCGACCATCTGGCCCCACCAGTCGGGGAGTTTGTGCCGGGTCTGCAGCAGCCGCGTGATTTCGCGATGAGGGAGCTTGCGGGCCCCGGCCCGGTCGAGCAGCGCCAGCCACTGGGCCCAGGTCTGGCCGGTGGCCTCCTTGACCGCGGCGGAACTGATCCCGCCATGTTTGCCCGCCGTGCTCTTCATGAATGGCCCGAGGTGTAAGGGCCGGCTGGCCGCGCCTCAAGGCTGATGGCGCTGCCGACTAATCTTTTTGTTTCCGCCGCCCGGTGAAACTGCTAGGCAGTGGGCCCATGAGCGAAGATACCACGCCCAAGCTCCGTCTGAAGCCCAAGCTGACCGCCGATCCGGCAACCGCTCAGCAATCAGTCTCCATCGGCAGCACGCCGGCTACGCCGGCACCAACGGCCCCGGCGGTTTCCACCGATCCGGCTGCTCCGGCCGCGGAGGTGCCGGTGGTCCGGCTAAAACCCCGTCTTTCCGCGGCTCCCATGCAGCAGCAGGAATCTACCCCGGCCCCGGCGCCAGAGCCTGCGGCGGTCGCCGAGCCTGCACCGGCTCCGACACCGGAGGCTCCATCGGAGCCAGCCCCGACGGCGGCGGAGGCCAAGCCCGCGGTCAAATTCAGCCTGCGCCCGAAATCCGCACCTGGAATGCCTGCGGCCGCCGATCCAGCCAGCTTTCCCCCTCCACCGCCCCGGGCCGCCAGCGCGCCGCCGATGCCGCCGCCCGCTCCCCCCGCCGCCGCTCTGCTGCCGGTGCTCGACGCCCCGCCACCTCCAGCGCCGGCCGAAGGCGCCGAGACGGACAACGGGGAAAATGGCGAGCCGGCGGAGATCACGGCCATCCACACGGCCTCCGGCACGCCGTTTCCGCCCAAGTATCCGACCCCTGAGGAGCTCATGCAGAAGGTCGCGGAGGCGGAAAAGACCGTCAATTTCCCCAAGCCTCCTGTTGCCGCCAAGCCGAAGAAGTCCCCGGCGGGCGCGAAGAAAAAACTGATGCTGATCGGCGGTGGAGCCGGGGCCCTGGTCGTGGTGCTCGCGGTCGCAGCCTTTTTCCTGACGAGAACGAAGGAGCTTCCTCCGCCCCCGCCGCGCCCGAAGCCTGTGATCAAACCGGTCGTGGAAAAGCCCAAGGCACCGGAGCCGGTCGTGGAGGCCAAGCCGGCGGAACCCGTGGTGGAGGCTCTCGCGGCTCCCGTGGAGCCGCCGAAGCCCGTCGTGCCGCAGGCTTCGGTCGCCTTCCGCTCCTGGGTCGAGGGCCTGAAGATCATGGGCGTGCGCGCCGGCGCCACCCCGCGGGTGTTCATCGGCGGCACGGCTTACGCTCCCGGCGACCTGGTCAATCCCCAGCTGGGGATCAGTTTCGACGGCTACAACCCGGAGACGCGGATGCTCACGTTCAAGGACAAGGCGGGCGCCAAGGTCGAGCGCAGGAACTGAGTTTTCCTCCGCGCCGGGCGGGCGCCCACCGCTGGCGCTCAGTGCGCCGCCAGCACGTCCTTGATGCCGCGGAGCAGTTCCGGATCGGTGGCGATGCCGAGCACGCCGTTCACCACGAACTGCACGCCGATACACATGATGAGAAAGCCCATGATCTTGGTCATGGCGTTCACGCCGACCGGTCCGATCAAGCCGACGATGCGGCTGGAGAGCCGCAGGGTCACGTAGGTGATCACGGCGACGCACACGATGCCGGCGATGATGGCGATGTAGTCGGTCCAACTGGTGGCCAGCGAGGTGAAGCCGAGCGTCACGGCGATGGAGCCGGGCCCGCTCAGCATCGGCATGGCGAGCGGGGAAAAGGAGATGTCGACCTTCTTGCGCGCGGCCTCGCGCTCCTCGTCGTCGGCGGCCTTGGCGGACCCCTTCTGGATCGCGAGCATGCTCATGCCAATGCCGGTCATCAGGATGCCGCCGGCGATGCGCAGGCCGGGGATCGAGATGCCGAAGAAATTCATGATGAAGGTGCCCCCGATCAGGAAGCTCACCAGGATGCACACCATGTAGAAGCAGCCCTTGCGCGCCTGCTCGCGGCGCCGCTCCGTGCTGTCGCCCTCGGTGATGGCGAGAAAGGTGGGGGCGGACGCCAGCGGGTTGATGATCGGGAGCAGGCCGATGAACGTGCCGAGGAAGATCGCCCAGAGATGAGTGACGTTGGTCATGGCTGAGGCGCTAGGTTGTGCACCGCGGGCCGGCGTGCAGTCAAACAATCACCATACGTCCACCGGCCCCTTCGGCACGGGGATCGCGTCGCGGCGCATCACCGCCGGGTCGTCCGGGTCGAGCATGAACGTCGCGACCATCAGGTCGGGCCGGAAACGCGGCAGCAACTCGCCGTCGGGGCCGAGGTAGGGCGCGCGCCACTGCTCGTAGCTGACCAGCAACGCCTCGAACTCGGCGCGCGTGCGGAACTGCGTGATACCCTTCTTGAACTCCTTCGCCGGGCCGAAGCGCTTCGCATACCACGCGGCGGGCTTGCGGAAGAGCCGGCAGCCATGGTCCTCGCCGAAGACCTCGATCATCAGGGCGAGGTGGCGGCGCATCACGGTGACGCGCTCGCGGTAGCTCGCCTCGCCCTTCAACTCGCCGGTCTGCAGGTAATGCCGCGTATGGGTGAAGATCCAGGGATTGTAGAACGCGCCGCGGCCGATGCTCACGCCGGCGCAGCCCGTCTCGTCGAGCATGTGCTTGGCCGCCTCGGGCGTGGTGACGTCGCCGTTGCCGATGACGGGGATCTGCTTCACGGCCTGCACGACGGCGCGGATGCCGGCGAGGTTCACGGTGCCGCTGAAGCCCTGCGCGCGCGTGCGGCCGTGGACGAAGATCGCGGCGACCCCGGTGTCCTCCAGCACGCGGGCGAGGTCGGGTGCCGTCAGGTTGTTCTCGTCCCAGCCGAGCCGCATCTTCGCGGTGATCGGGATCTTCACGGCATCGACCATGCCGCGGACGAGCTTCGCGGTCTTGTCCAGCTCGGTCATCATCGCGGAGCCGCCGCCGATGCCGACGACTTTCTTTACCGGGCAGCCCATGTTGATGTCGACGGAGGCGATGCCCATCGACTCGACGATCTGGGCGGCGTCGCGCATTTCCTCCGGCACCGCGCCGAAGAGCTGCACGGCGAGGATCTTCTCCGCGGGGGCGGTGCGGACCATTTGCAGCGCGCGCGGATTGCGCTCGATCAGCGAGCGGGCGTTGACGAGGTCGGTCGTCGTCCAGTCGAGGCCGCCGATCTCCCGCACCGTGAGCCGGAAGGGCAGGTTGGTGTAGCCCGCCAACGGCGAGAGGAAGAGGTTGGATCCGAATTCGTAGGGCCCGATGCGCACGCCGCCAACATGCGCGGCGGAAATCAGGCTGCAACAGAAAGCACGAGTAACCTATTGGGTTACACTAGATCGAGTGATCCGTGCCGAGGTGTTTCGCGGCCAGCCAGTGCAGCAGGCGCAGCGTCAGCTCGGCGTCGGGCAGGCGCGAGCGCTGGTTCAGGAAGTCCTGCAGTCGCTGCCGGGGAATGCCCAGGTGGCGGGCCAGGCGCACCTTTGAACCGTAAGGCCTGAGCTCCCGCTTTATCATGGTGGCGCAGACGTTCCAGAAAGGAGTCGCCCAGCCCGGCTTGCGGGTCTGGTAGCCACCTTTCGGGCGGCGCTCGCGTAATGCGTCGTGCATTCGCCGTGAAGCGGCTGCGGCGGCCGCTTCAAAGGCGGGTTCCAGGATGGACCAGAATTCGAGGCCGCGCGGAGTCGGGATTTGGGGCATGTGTAACCCAATAGGTTACACGTGGCTCGGGCGGGAAGGACGGAGAATACGCTTTTGGGATTAGCGAGCGGCTAGGGCGCGCTTCATTCGCTGCAGGCCCTCGGTGAGCGTGGCGCGGGTGCAGCCGAAGTTCAGGCGGACGTGCGTGCCGCGGGGCACGCCGAAGAAGGCGCCGTCGCTCAGGCCGACACCGTGCGCCTCGAAGTGCGCGATGGGATCCGCGAGCTTGAGCGAGGACACGTTGAGCCAGGCGAGATAGGTGGCCTCCATCGGGGCCTCGACGGTCACGCCGGGAAGCTCGCGCGAGACAAAATCGAGGATCAGGTCGCGGTTGCCGCGCAACACCTGCAGCAGTTCCCGCCGCCATGGCTCGCAATCGCGATACGCCGACTCGCAAGCGGTGAAGCCGAGGATGTTGACCTCGGCCATCACGCCCGCGGAAGCGCGGACGAATTTGGCGCGCAGGTCGTCGTCCGGGATGATGGCGATCGAGGTGCCGAGGCCGGGGACGTTGTAGGTCTTGCTGGGCGCCATCAGCGTGACGGTGCGCCGGGCGATTTCCTCGCCGAGCAGGGCCGTTGGAATGTGCGGCAGGTCATCGAGGATCAGGTCGCAGTGGATCTCGTCGGAGCATAACACGAGGTTGTGGCGCAAGCAGAACTCGCCGAGGCGCATCAACTCGGCGCGGCGCCAGACCCGCGCGATCGGGTTGTGCGGGTTGCAGAGGATGAAGATTTTGGTGCGCGGCGTGACGGCCGCCTCAAGCGCGGCCCAGTCGATCTCCCAGCGGCGGGCGACGGAATCGAGGCGCAGCGGAACCTGGCGGGAGACGCGGCCGCTGTTTTTCGGCGCGCTCATGAACGGCGGATAGATGGGCGTGAGCGTGAGGACCTCGTCGCCGGGCTCCGCGTAGGCTTGGGCGGTCAGGTTGAGGCCGACCACCAGGCCCGGCAGCCAGACGAGCCAGGTGGGATCGATCCGCCAGCCGTAGCGCTGCTCCAGCGCGTTGACGAAGGAATCCACCGTCGATTTCACCGGCCGGGCGTAACCGTAGATGCCGTGTGCCACGCGTTCCTGCAGGGCGGCGGTGATGGCGGGCGGGGATTTGAAATCCATGTCCGCGACCCACATCGGCAGGATGTCCTTGCGGGCGTATTTCTGCCATTTCTGGGAATCGGTGCCGCGGCGATCGGGCGGATTGACGAAGTCGTAGGTCATGGGTCGAGGGGCCGATTGAAACCACGGCCCCCGCGGACGCCATGGAAATTTTGACGGGTCGCGGGAAAGTGGCCTGACTGTGCGGCCATGCAACCCACCCCGTCATTCCGCCAGGCGCACCCGGAGGACGCCGCGCTCCTCAGCGGGATCGCGCGGGCCGGCAAGCAATACTGGGGCTATCCGGCCGACTGGATGGAGGCTTGGGAGGAAGTGCTGACGATCGAGCCGGATTACATCGGCAGGCAGCCGGTTGTTGTCGCCGAACAGGCAGGGGAGGCGGTGGGTTTTTTCGGCCTGCGGGTCGGGGAGGACGGCTGGCACCTCGAGCACCTGTGGGTGCGTCCGACGCACGTCCGCCAAGGTCTGGGACGGGCGCTGTTCACCGAGGCTCTGCGGTTGCTGCGCCAAGCCGGTGCGAGCGTTCTGCTCATCAAGGCTGATCCGCATGCCGAGGGCTTTTACCTTAAAATGGGCGCGGTGCGCACGGGGCAGGACGTTTACCTGCTGCTGGGGAAGATCCGCCGCGAGCTGCCGGAGCTGGCGTATCGCCTCTAGCGAGTGCCGATATTGCGCGGTGCGCCGTCACACGGGCGGCCAAGTTTTCCCACCGGCCGGAACGGGGCCGGGGCAAATAATCGTGCGGACGGGCACTTGCGGCGGCACGGGGCCCGGCACGCGGCAAGCATGACTGGGACGCAACAACCCAACCTCCAACCGGAGACAACCATTATGAACCTGATCCGCTATACCTATCCGCGCACGACTTCGCTCGTGCCTGCCTTCGGCCGCAGTCCTTGGAACGGACTCGAGTCGGAGATTGACCGCCTGTTCGAATCCACGATGTCCGACCTCACCGTCCCGGCCTTCGAACACCGCTTCCCCGTGGACCTCTACGAGGACAAGGAAAACACCTACGTCCGGGCCGAGCTGCCGGGCCTCGCCCGCGAGGACATCGGCATCGAACTCGTCAACGGCTACCTGTCCATCAACGGCACCCGCAAGGTGACCGACGATGACGGCAAGGTCTCCGAATCCTTCTCGCTCAACCGCTCTGTCGCGGTGCCCGAGGGCGTGCAGGCCGACAAGATCGGCGCGACGTTCGAGAACGGCGTGCTGACCGTCACCCTCCCGAAACGGGAGGAGATCAAGCCGAAGAAGATCACCATCGAAATCAAATAACCCGGAGAACATCACCATGACACTTCTACGCTCCCTGGTCCCCGGCTTCGGCCGCCAGACCACCACCGCCCCGGCTGCCACCGAGGCTCGCATCAAGCCCGTCTTCCAAGTCCGCGAGGATGCCCACGGCTACGACGTCACCGTCCAGCTGCCTGGCGTCGCCAAGGACGGCCTTGAGATTACCGCCCAGGAAAACCAGGTGACCATCACGGGTCGCCGGGCCTGGACCGCCCCGGCGGAGTGGACTTCGCTCTACCGCGAGACCTCCCGGGCGAACTTCGAGCTCAACCTCACCCATGAAGGGGATGTTGATGCCGAGAAGATCGGCGCCGAGCTGAAGGATGGCATCTTGCGGCTCACGCTGCCGAAGGCCGAGGCGGCCAAGCCCCGGAAGATCACCATCAACTGAGCGGGAAAAATTCCCGCAGACCAAGGCCGGCCCCTCGTGGGCCGGCCTTTTTTGCGCCGGTTTCCGACTCCGCCCTGGTTGTGAGTAATTTTTCCACATCCTTCGCCCGTTCGGCATGGCATAAGCTTTATCAGTTGGCAGTTGTCCGGCGGCTTAGGGGTAGGCCGCCGGGTGATCCGCCCGCCTTGTGCGGGCAAAACCGCCGGGAGTCCGCTTACGGATCCCGGCGAGTTTATTTTCGGCGGCCGGGTTGTGTGGGAAAAGGGTGGCCCTGCCGGCACTGGAATGGTTCCATGCCTCATGGCCATGGTCTGGATGCTGTTGGTTTTAACGACTATCATCGGCGGCAGCGTTTGGTGGGCGATGGTCCAGAAGCGCAAGGCGCAGGCCAACCTTCAGGCTCTGGCGCGGCGACTGGGACTGACGCCGACAGAAAAAATGATGAACGATCTCGAGCTTAGGGGCACAGTAAGCGCCCGGGAGATACGATTCTGGACCTATGCCACCGGTAGCGGCAAATCGCGGGTCAATTGGGTTGCGGTGCTCGTGGAGACGAGCACCACCCACGGCCTGATATTTGAACTCCGTCGGCAGAATCTAGTGACCAAGGTCATGGAATTTTTCGGTTCCAAGGAGATCACAGTGGGGGACAAGGCGTTTGATGACGCGTGGTTCGTGCAGACGAACGAGCCAGATTTCCTCCGGGCAGCATTGGTGCCCGGCATCCGGGCAAAATTGATGGACTCGTTGGCCGCAGGAGCCATGGGCAGCTTCAAATGCAACGGCGGGGCCGTGAGCTATGCGGAAAGTGGCTCGTTCAGCAGCTACCCGCAATGCCTGCGGCTCGAACAGCAATTGGCTGTGCTCCAGGACCTCGCCGATCTGGCAGAGGTCGTTGCCGGACAAAAACCCTGAGCCGTTCCCCATTTAGGTTTGCGGCGGAATGCATTGACGCCTTGCGACCGGCGCAAAGCATGGCAGCCAGCCCGGCCATGCTTTCCGTCTTCCCGATCTTCTTTGCCGCACAGACAACCTGGGAACTTGTGGCGGCGGTGCTGAGCATCGTCCTGATCGATATTGTGCTGGCCGGGGACAACGCCGTCGTCATTGCGCTCGCCGTGCGGACCCTGCCGCCGAAGCAGCGCCTGATGGGCATCCTCCTCGGGTCGGGTGTTGCGGTGGTGCTGCGGGTGGGCCTGACTTTCATCGCGGCGCAGCTGCTGGCGATGAACTACATCAAGCTGGTGGGCGGCGGGCTGATTCTCTGGATCGCGGTGAAGCTGCTGGTGGACAACACCGGCGACAAGCCCCACGGCGAGGCGGCCGGCGGGCTGTGGCAGGCGGTGTGGCTCATCCTCGTGGCCGACATCACCATGTCGATCGACAACGTCCTCGCGGTGGCCGGCGCTTCGAAGGGCAGTTTCCCGCTGCTGATGTTCGGTCTCGGCCTGAGCATTCCCCTCGTGGTCTTCACGAGCAACCTGCTCGCCAAGCTGATGGACCGCTATCCCGTCATCATTTATCTGGGCGCGGCGATCCTCGGCAAGGTTGGTGGCGACATGATCATGACCGACCGGCTCACCGAGGAGTTCCTGCATCCCGTCCCGTGGCTGGTGCACACCGTCGAGGGTGTGCTCGCGGTCGGGGTCATCCTGGTCGCGATCGTGTGGCGCCGGATGCATCGCCCACCAAACCGTTGACAAGCCCGCCGGGAAGCCTTTCCAAGGGCCGTTTCCACGCATGACTTTACGCGCGATCCTCTCCTCCCTGCTGTTCCTGGCCTGCTCGCTGGTTGTGTCCGCCCAGGACAAGGCTGCCGACCAGGCCACCCATGACACGACGACGGCCGCAGCGGCCGCGACGACCGTGGTCGCGGCCCAGCCGCCGGCGCCGCCGACCCAGGACTTCCTCGAACACCTCGTCGACAGCGTGCTGGAGGCCTTCAACGTCAGCAGCAGCGGCAACACGGTCGCCCACTACGTGATCGCCGCCGTCTTCCTGGTCATCGGGTTGCTCCTGCGTCGCGTGGTGACGAACATCGTCTTCCACTACCTCAAGAAGCTCGCGGCCAAGACCGAGACGACGCTCGACGACAAGCTGTTCCCCGCGCTCGAGGCGCCGACCGCCACCTTCGTCATGCTGCTGGGCATCTTCGGCGCCCTGAAGGTGCTGAAGCTGTCCGCGAGCACCGACCACTATATCGCCAACGGGGCCACCGTGGCGTTTTCGCTCAATCTGTTCTGGGCCCTGCTCTGCGCCCTCGACGCCTTCATCGACCATGCCCACGAGATCGCGCTGGAAAGGCAGCTGGGCGTGGCGGCGTTCATGCCGTGGATCAAGAAGACGCTCATCACCCTCTTCGCCATCCTCGGCCTGCTCCTCACGGTCCAGAGCCTCGGCTACAACGTCTCGACGATCCTGCAGGGCCTCGGCATCGGTGGCCTGGCCTTCGCCCTCGCCGCGCAGGACACCATCGCGAATCTCTTCGGCTCCATCGTCGTCGCGATCGACCAGCCCTTCAAGCTGGGGGAGACGGTCAAGATCGGTTCCAGCACGGGCACGGTGGAGGACATCGGCCTGCGCTCGACCAAGATCCGCCTCGTGGACAAGTCCCTGGTGGTCATCCCGAACAAGACGGTGTCGTCCGAGGCGATCGTCAACCTCTCGCGCTTCACCGCCCGGCGTGTCGAACAGGTGCTCAACTTGACCTACGACACCACCCCGGTGCAGATGGAGGCCATCGTGGCGGAGCTTCGCGGCCTCATCCTGGCCGAGCCCGAGGTGGATGCCACGTCGGTGCACGTCTACTTCCGCGACCTCTCCGCCTCGTCCCTCGACATCTGGCTGGTCTATGTCGCCCGCGACGCCGACTTCGCAAAACACATGGCGCTGCGCCAGCGGCTCAACCTGGCCTTCATGCGAGCGGTCGCCGCCCGCGGGTTGTCCTTCGCCTTCCCGACCTCGGTCATGCATCTCGACGGGCCGGTCGCGAAGCAGCTCGCCGGGCAGAAGTGATGAGGTAGGGGCGCTTGCCCTCAAGCGCCCGGGCCGTTGAGGGCAACGGCCCCTACCGATCAGGGGCCCGCTCAATCCAGCGTCTGCCGGTAGCGCTTCACGCCGACGATCATCGCGACGACGACAAAGAGCAGCAGCGGCCACAGCTCCGGCGTGATCTCGGCCAGGCCGTTTCCCTTGAGCAGGATTCCGCGGACGATGCGCAGGAAGTGGGTGTTGGGCAGGCAGGTGCCGACCCACTGGGCCCACTCCGGCATGCCGCGGAACGGGAACATGAAGCCGGAGAGCAGGATCGACGGCAGGAAGAAGAAAAACGCCATCTGCACGGCTTGGAGCTGGTTTTGCGCGAGCGTCGAGAACGTGATGCCGACCGCCAGGTTCGCGGCGATGAAGACGAGGGACACGGCGTAAAGCAGCGGCAGGCTGCCGATCATCGGCACCTGGAAGATAAATCGCGCGGCGACGAGGATCAGCGTCACCTGGATGTAGCCGACCGCGATATAGGGGAGGATCTTGCCGACCATGACCTCGAAGGGGCGGACCGGCGTCGCGAGCAGGTTTTCCATCGTCCCGCGCTCGCGCTCGCGCGTGATGGCGAGGGCGGTGATGATCACCATCGTCATGGTCAGCACGACACCCATGAGGCCGGGCACGACATTATACTGCGTGATATTCTCCGGGTTGTAGTGGGCGTGGATCTGGAAGTCGATCGGACCGGGCCGGTCCCGCAGCCGCGCGAGCGGCCCGGTCAGGTCGCGGTCGAGCACGGTGTCCGCGAGTGACCGCACGGCGGTGAGCGCGGGGCCGGTCGCAGCCGGGTCGGTGGCGTCGGCCTCGATGAGCAGGGTGGGGCGCTCGCCGCGCAGCAGTTTGCGGGAGAAATTCTCCGGGATGTTGATGACGAACTGCACCTCGCCGAGCTGCAGGAGCTGGTGCGCCTCGTCCTCGGTGGCGGCCTCGCGCACGAGCACGAAGTAGCCGCTGGCCCGGAGCGCGGCGACCAGCGTGCGGGCGAACGGTCCCTGGTCGGCCGCCCGGATCGCCGCGGGCAGGTGCTTCGGGTCGTTGTTGATCGCGAAGCCGAAGAGCATGAGCTGCATCAGCGGAATGCCGACCATCATCGCGAAGGTCACGCGGTCGCGCTTCATCTGGATGAACTCCTTCAGCACGATGGCCCACAGCCGGTGGAGGGTGAAGCGGTGCATCGTCAGGAGAAGTTATCCTCCGCCTCGTCCATCAGGCTGATGAACACGTCCTCGAGGCCCGAGCGGATCGGCTTCCACTGGTGGTCGGGATCGCGCACGGAGAGGATGGCCGCCTCGAGCCGGGGCCCGTCCCGGCCACTCACATGCAGGGTGTTGCCGAAGGCCACGACCTGCTCGACCCCATCCAGCGCGCGCAGCTTGACCGCGAGGGGGCGGAGGCCGGGCCCAGTGACGGCCCACGTCGACAGCTTCGCCTTCGTGAGCACTTCCTGCAGCGTGCCGCGCGTGAGCAGGTTGCCGTAGGCGAGGTAGGCGAGCCGGTGGCAGCGCTCCGCCTCGTCCATGTAATGGGTCGTGATGAGCACCGTCAGGCCTTCGGCGGCCAGGCGGTGGATCTCATCCCAGAATTCCCGACGGGCCTTCGGATCCACGCCGGCCGTCGGTTCGTCGAGCAACAGCAGCTGTGGTGAGTGGATGAGGCAGGCGGCGAGGGCGAGGCGTTGCTTCCAGCCGCCGGAGAGCTGGCCGGCCAGCTGGTGGCTGCGGTTTTGCAGTCCCAGCCGCTCGAGGCTCTGCTGCACCGCGGCGGCGCGGTCGGGCACGTCGTAGATGCGGGCGATGAAATCCAGGTTTTCGCGGATGCTCAGGTCCTCGTAGTAACTGAACTTCTGGGTCATGTAGCCGACATGCTGCTTGATCTCGGCCTGCTGCGTGCGCACGTCGTAACCGAGGCAGGTGCCGCTGCCGGCATCGGGGGTCAGCAGGCCGCAGAGCATGCGGATGAACGTCGTCTTGCCGCTGCCGTTCGGCCCGAGGAACCCGTAGATCTCGCCGCGTCGCACCGAGAGATCGATCGCATTGACGACGGTCTTGGTGCCGAAACGCTTGGTGACGCCGGTGACGTCGATGACGAGGTCGGACGAACTCATGGCGGGTTACCGGACCGGGGCCACGTCCACCGGCTGGCCGGGATGGAGGTCGCGAGCGTCCTTGGGGTCGAACAGGGCCTCGATGAGGAAGACGAGCTTCGCGCGGTTTTCGCGGTTGTAGAGGACGGGCGGCGTGTATTCCGGCTGCGGGGAAAGGTAGCTGACGCGCGCCTCGAGGGGTGGCCGGCCGGTGAGGGTGACGCGCACCCGGTCCCCGGCCTTGAGCGCGGCGAACTCCGCCTCGGGGACATAGAAGCGCACCTTGATGTTCTCCGGCGGCAGCAGGGAGATGACGGGGACGGCGGCGGCGACGAACTCGCCTTCCCAATAAAGCGTGTCGTAGACGAGCGCGGCGCACGGGGCGGTCTGGGACTTCTGCGCCACGCTCCACCCGGCGCGGTCGACTGCGGCTTGGGAGGCGGATACGTCCGCTTCCGCGGCCGCGATCACGTCGGACCGGCTGCCGAGCTGGGCCGTGACCAACTGAGAGGCGGTCTCGGCGACCAGTTTTTCGTCGGCCTCATGCGACAGTCGCGCCCGGTCGTAGTCGTCGTCAGAAAGCACGGTGGTATCGTGAAGCTTGGTCGCGCGCTCGAGCTCGCGGGCGGAGAGGTCGGCCGTGGTCCGGGCTTGGGCGAGCCGGGCCTCGAGGGCGGCGAGTTCGCTGGGGCGCTGACCCTTTTTCACGTCGGCGAGCCGGGCCTGCGATTGGCGCAGCCGCTCGGCAGCCTCGCGGAGGGTCGCGAGTTCGGCGCTGCGCTCGAGCGTGAAGAGCGGGGCGCCGGCGTCGACGCGGGCGCCCTTGGTCACGGCCAGCTTCTGCAACTGGCCGGCGAGCGGGGCGGCGACGTAGACGAAGTCGCCTTCCAGGTAGCCTTGCCAGCTGCCGGCGGGCGGGCGGGAGCAGGCACCGAGCAGGAGCGCGAACGCGACGGCCGCGGCGAGCTTAGCGGGGGAAAAGTTTTTCATAGTCTTTGCGGCCGGCGGGCGTCAGAAGTCCGCCGGCGAAGAGGTCGAGGGCCTTCTCGAGGGTTTGCTGGGTCGTGAGGTGGGTGGTGGCGAGCATGTCGGGGTGGACGAGGCCGCGGATGGCCTGCAGCCAGAAGAGGGCGGCAAAATCCGGATCGATGTCGGCCCGCACGCTGCCCTCCGCGATGCCGAGGCGAAAGAGCCGCCCGAAGACGTAGGGAATGTTCTTTTGCCTTAGCTCGTCGAGTTTCTGGAAGATCTTCGGTGCATAGCGCTGCAGCTCGCGCACCACGGCGGGGCTGAGCAGCGCGAGCCGCGGGGCGACGGCGTCGACCACCGCCCGCAGCTTCTGCACAAAGGACAGCTTGGGGTTGGCCAGGATGGCGTCCATGTCCGCCCGGACCGCCTGGCCGACGTGGTCGATCACCCGGCCAATGATGGCGTCCTTGCCCGGGAAGTGCAGGTAGAGCGTCTTCTTGCTCATGCCCAGCTCGTGCGCGAGATCGTCCATGGTCAGCGCGTTGTAGCCGTAGTTGAACAGCTGGTCGCGGGCCGCCGCGAGGATGCGGAGGTCGGGCGCGTCGGTTTCAGGGGGATGGAGAGAGAGGCCAGACATGGATTTACCGGGGAAACTTAGAAGGTATTCAAAGTTTCCAAGCGCAAGCAAAAACTACTCTAGGCTCCCGAAACTCCGCTGCGGGCAGTTTGCGGAAACGTTGCGTGCGCCGGGGTTGCCAAGCTTCGGGACCCGGCTACGGTGCCCGGATGCCGAATCTGGCCACCACGTTCAAGGCCGAGGTCTCCACCCTGATCGGGAACAAGGATATTCCGGCGCTCAAGGCCAAGCTGGCGCCCTGGCTGCCTTCCGACGTCGCCCCGATCCTCGCCGAGCTGCCGATCGAGGAACTGGCGTGGCTGTTCCGCGGCTGCTCCAAGGAGCTGTCGGCTGCGGTGTTCTCCTACCTGGAGCACGACGCGAAGCACAAGCTGCTCAAGACCCTGACGCAGCCCCAGGCGGCGACCCTGCTCAACGAACTGCCGGCGGATGATCGCACGGCCTTCCTTAATGAGCTGCCGCTCGACCTCGCGATGCAGCTCATCTGCTTGCTCACGCCCGAGGAACGGAAGATCACCCAGGACCTCCTGGCCTACCCCGAACACAGTGTCGGCCGGATGATGACCCTCGATTTCGTCGCCATCCGCGCCGACTGGACCGTGCACGACGCGCTGGAATACATCCGCAGCCACGGCTACGACCGCGAGACCCTGAGCATGATCTACGTGACCGACGAGGAGGGGCACCTGATCGACGACATCCGCCTGCGCCGCTTTCTGCTCTCGGCACCCGAGACGAAGGTGAGCGCGCTGATGGACGGCAATTTCGCCACGCTCGCGCCGAACGACGACCGCGAGAAGGCCCTGCAGGTCTTCCGCAAATACGACCGGGTCGCGCTCCCGGTCACGAACCACGACAACAAGATCATCGGCATCGTGACCGCGGACGACATGCTCGACGTGGCCTCAGAGGAGGCGACCGAGGACATCCAGAAGCTCGGTGGCAGCGAGGCGCTCGACGAGCCCTACACGACCATTTCCCTGCCGCGGATGGTCAAGAAGCGGGCCAGCTGGCTGATCGTGCTCTTCCTCGGCGAGATGCTGACGGCGACGGCGCTGAAATACTACGAGGGCGAGCTGGCGAAGGCCATTGTGCTCTCCCTGTTCCTGCCGCTCGTAGTGAGCTCGGGCGGCAACGCCGGGTCCCAGGCCTCGACGCTCGTCATCCGCGCGCTGGCCTTGGGCGAATTCCGCCTGCGGGACTGGTGGAAGATCATGCGGCGCGAGCTCGTGGCCGGCCTGGCCCTGGGCCTGATCCTCGGGATCATCGGCTTCCTGCGCATCACGATCTGGTCACAGATCTTCCCCAACACCTATGGCGAACACTGGATGCTGGTCGCCCTGACGGTCAGTGTCGCTCTCATCGGGATCGTGCTCTGGGGCTCGCTGATGGGCTCCATGCTCCCGCTGGTGATCAAGCGGGTCGGTTTCGACCCGGCGACATCCAGTGCGCCGTTCATCGCCACGCTGGTCGACGTGACCGGCCTCATCATCTATTTCAGCGTGGCCCTCGTCATCATGCGGGGGACGCTGCTGTAGCCGGGCAATGAAGAGGGCCGGCCGTCCGGTGCGGGCGGCTTGATCAATCAACACCGGGCCCTGTCAGGGCGAGATCAGCGTGACGGTGGCACCCGGTTCGGTCGGAATATCGTAGGCGAATTCCTGCGGCGGGGTGAAGGCGGCGGGTTGGGCCTCGGCCGAGACGAGGCGGCCCGGGGCGGGTGGCGTGAAGAAGAACCGGTTCGGATTTTCGCCCGCGGCGGTGGCGAGTTTCCGGCCGTCGGCGCGCGCGAGCGGCGTGCGGGAGCGGACGCGGAGGACGCCGCCGAGCCGGGAAAGGATATTGGCCTCCGAGACCTTCCCGCCGTTCCAAGCGAGCGCGGTCAGCTCGAAGCCGCCGCGGGCGCGGAGGCCGGTGATTTTCCCCTGCGGCCAGGCGTCGGGGAGCGCGGGGAGCAGGTCGATGGCGCCGTCGTGGCTTTGCAGAAAAAGCTCGGCCAGGCCGGCGGTGCAGCCGAAATTGCCGTCGATCTGGAAGGGAGGATGCGCGTCGAACAGGTTCGCATAGGTGCCGCCGCCGTTGGACATGTTTGTCTTTGAAGTGGTGACGAGGCGGAGCTGGTCGGAGAGCAGCTTGTAGGCGCGGTTGCCGTCGAGGAAACGGGCCCAGCAGTTGACCTTCCAGCCCATCGACCAACCGGTGGATACGTCGCCGCGATACTCGAGCGACTGGCGCGCGGCAGCGAAGAGCTCGGGCGTGCGGCGCGGGGAGATCTCGTTAGACGGGTAGAGCGCGTAAAGGTGCGAGATATGGCGGTGCTTGTCGGCGGGGTCGTCCCAGTCGCCGAGCCACTCCTGGAGCTGGTTGTGTTTTCCGATCTGGAGGGGCGGCAGGCGGTCGCGCGCCGCCAGGAGCTGGGCTTGAAAATCACGGTCGAGGCCGAGCGTGGCGGCCGCGCGGGCGGTGTTGGTGAACAGCTCGAACATGATCTCGTTGTCCATCGTGATGCCGGCGTCGAAACGAACGTCCCCCTTGTTGCCCGGGCGGAGCCGCGGCGTGTTTTCCGGCGAGACGGACGGCGCGAGCACGAGCCACCGGTGCGTCGGCTCCTCGACGAGCACATCGAGGAAGAATTGCGCGGCACCCTTCATGACGGGATAAATCGAGCGCAGGTAGCTTTCGTCGCCCGAGTAGGCGTAGTGGTTCCAGAGGTGTTCGGAAAACCAGCCGCCGCCGCTGGGCCACATGCCGGCCGTGGGACCGTCGACCGGGCCGGCGATGCGCCAGAGGTCGGTGTTGTGGTGGAGCACCCAGCCGCGCGCGCCGTAGAGCGTCTGCGCGGTGAGAGCGCCGGTGACGGCGAGGTCGCGGGCCATCGCGATGAAGGGCTCGTGGAGCTCGGCGAGGTTGGTGCTCTCGGCCGGCCAGTAGTTCATCTCGGCGTTGATGTTGGTGGTGTATTTGCTGTCCCACGGCGGGAGGAGCTGATCGTTCCAGATGCCCTGCAGGTTCGCCGGCTGCGTGCCGGGCTGGGAAGAGCTGATGAGCAGGTAGCGGCCGAATTGGAAATAGAGGGCGGCGAGTTCCGGGTCGTGGCTCGTGGCGAAATCGCGCACCCGTTCGTCGGTCGGCTTGGCGGCGACGGCGGGGGCGCTGGCGCCGACGTCGAGGGTGACGCGGTCGAACTGCGCGCGGTAGGCCGCGACGTGGGCGCGGCGGAGCGTGGCGAAATCCTTGTTCGCGCCGCCGACCGCGTCGAGCGCGGCGCGGGCGCGCGCCGCCGGATCGGCGGAGACGTCGTGGTAGTTGACGAAGTTCGTGGCGATGGCGACGAGGAGCGTCGCCTCGGTGGCGCCGGTGAGATCGAGGGCGGAGTCGGTGGACGTGACCTTTCCGTCGGAGGACAGGACGCGGAGCTGGGCGGTGAATTTCAACTGGTCGCCGGGGACGCCCTCGTGCCCGCCGGTGGCGCCCGCGAGGACGAGGGTGCCGTCGCGGTCGCGGTGGATGGTGCTTTTCTGCGGACTGGCCCAGGTGGCCGTGAAGGCGAGCGCTGCGGGTCGGTCAGCGGTCAGGTGGACGACGATGAGCTGGTCGGAGAGCGACGTGAAGATCTCGCGGGTATAGTGAACGCCGCCGACCTCATAGCTGGTGCGCGCAGTGGCTTCATCGAGACTGAGTTCGCGACGGTAGTGGGAAAAATTATCGTGGCCGGGAAAATGGAGCAGCAGGTCGCCGACAGGTTGATAGGGCATGCCGTTGGGGTGGGCCTTCCCGGGCATGATTTTGTCGGCGGCCAGCTGCTGGGCGGCCGAGAAATCGCCGGCGAAGATCAGACGGCGCGCCTCCACGATGGCCGCGCGGGCGGTGGGCTGGTTGTTGTCGTGCGGGCCGCCGGCCCAGACGGTGTCCTCGTTGAGCGCGAGGCGTTCATCGGGTGCCCCGCCGAAGACCATGGCGCCGAGGCGACCGTTGCCGAGCGGGAGGGCTTCGGTCCATTCCTTCGCGGGGCGGGGATACCAGAGCAGAAGCCCGGTCGGCGAGTTCGGTGCCAGCGGTGCCGGGTCCGCCGCGTTCAGGGCTGAGCAGGCGCAGGCAAACAGGATGGCGACGAAGGTTGGTTTCATTGGGTGGAAACACGCCACACCATTGTCCCGGCGGGGACAAGACCAAGGCGGCACGCCCTGATTTTCGGGGCGAGGGTTGCCCGGGTGACCCATGAAACGGGCGGCGGCCCGGCAAAGCAAAAGGCCGGACGCGGGTCCGGCCTTGGAAATCTTACTGGAGAAGAGAGGGCTTATTCGCGGCCGTAACCGCCGCCGCCACCGCGTTCCCCGCGATCGCCGCCGCCGCGATAACCGCCACCACCACCACCACGGCCGCCGCGGTAGCCACCGCCGCCGCCGCCGCCGCGACCACCCCGGCCGCCACCGCCGCCGAAGCCGCGGCGCTCGCCGCCACCACCGTCACCGAAGGAACGCGGGGCGCGCTCCTCGCGCGGACGCGCGATGTTCACCGCCAGGGCGCGACCTTCCATCTCGTAGCCGTGGAACTTCTCGACACCCTTCTGCGCCTCGTCGGCGCTGCCCATCGTGACGAAGGCGAAGCCGCGCGAACGACCGGTGAACTTGTCGAAGATGATCTCGACGACGCTGACGGTGCCAACCTGGCCAAACAGGGCCTCGAGGTCCTGGGCGGTGCTAGCGAAGGGAAGGTTCCCGACGTAGAGCTTGCTGTTTTCCATGTGATGATGAGAGCCGTTGCTGTCGCCTTACCGCCCGTCCCCGAAACCCGGATTTCAAATCATCACTGAACGCGGATGCTCACCTGACAATTTTCCGTAGCGATAGAATCTAACAAACAACCAACCCAACGCCCCGCAGGCTGGCCGGAGGGGTCTTTTAGGCAAGCGATTTTCCCGCGGCGAATGTCCGGGCCGACCGGGGGAAATCCCCCAGCGTGAGGCGGATAAAAAATATTTCGTGCACCGGCCGCACCGCCGCATAGCTTGGCCGTTCCGATGTCCACCAGTCGCGCCACCACCAGTGCCGAGCCCACCAACGGGGTGCTGGTCCGCCGCCTGTTCGGCCTGGCCTGGCGCTACCGCCTGCACTGCCTCCAGGTGCTCGGCATCCAGCTCGTGTTGCTCACCCTCGGCATCGGCGGGCTCAGCTTCACCGGCCTCGGCATCGACTACATCCGCCACAAGCTCGACCACACGCCGCCGCTGCCGAACCGCCTCCACCTCGCGCTGCCGGACGACTGGCCGCCGCTGCATGTGCTCGCCCTGCTTGCCGGCCTGATCCTCAGTTTCGCCCTTGTCCGTGCGATCCTCAACTACGTCTACGCCGTCTCGGTGAACCGGCTGGTGCAGCAGAAGCTCGTGGTCGACCTCCGCGGCGAGGTCTACGAGAAGCTCCAGCAGCTGAGCTTCCGGTTCTTCGACGCCAACTCCACCGGCTCGATCATCACGCGGGTCACCGGCGATGTGCAGTCGGTCCGCATGTTCGTCGACCAGGTCCTGATCCAGAGCGTCATCATGGCCATTTCACTCACGGCCTATGTCATCTACATGGTCAGCCTCAGCCCGGGCCTGACCCTGGCCTGCCTCGCGACCACGCCCATCCTCTGGATCCTCTCGGCCTGGTTTTCCCGCAAGGTGCAGCCGGAAATGCTGAGAAACCGGACGCTCGTGGAGCAGATGGTCCAGCTCCTCGCCGAGGGCGTCCAGGGCATCGCGGTGACCAAGGGTTTTGGCCGCGAGGCTGAGTCGCGCGCGAGGTTCGAGGCGGCCAACGACGAGGTGCTCCGGCAACAGCACGGCATCTTCTGGCGCATGAGCCTGTTCTCGCCGGCGGTCGGCTTCCTGACGCGCATCAACATGATGGTGCTCCTCGGCTACGGCGGCTGGCTGGTGGTGCACAACCAGCTGCCGCTCGGCGCCGGCCTGGTCGTCTTCGCCGGCCTCCTCGAGCAGTTCTCCGGGCAGGTCAACAACGTCGCCACCATCGTCAACAGCGTCCAGCAGTCGCTCATCGGCGCGCGCCGGGTCTTCGAGATCCTCGATGCGCCGGTCGAGGTGAAGAGCGCACCCGACGCTGTGCGCCGGCCCAAGCTCACGGGGGCGGTCGATTTTGAGAACGTCTCCTTCGCCTACGACGGCGCCGAGGCGGTCGTGCGCGACATCAACCTCGCGGTCAAACCCGGCCAGTGCGTCGCCATCCTCGGGGAGACCGGCGCCGGCAAGAGCGTCCTGATGAGCCTCATCCCGCGCTTCTTCGACCCGACCGCGGGCCGCATCCTGATCGACGGGCTCGACGTGCGCCGGCTCAACCTCGAGGACCTGCGCCGCAACATCGGCCTGGTTTTTCAGGAGAGCTTCCTCTTCTCCAACACCATCGCGGCGAACATCGCCTTCGGCCACCCCGACGCCACGCGCGAGCAGATCGAACGGGCCGCGAAGATCGCCGCCGCGCACGACTTCATCACCGCGCTGCCGCTGGGCTACGACACCGTGCTCGGCGAGAGCGGCAACAGCCTCTCCGGCGGCCAGCGCCAGCGGCTGGCCATCGCGCGCGCCGTGCTGCTGGAGCCGGCGATTCTCCTGCTCGACGACCCGACCGCGGCCATCGACAGCGAGACGGAGCACGAGATCTTCGAGGCGCTCGACCGCGCCATCGCCGGCCGGACGACCTTCATCGTCGCGCACCGGCTCAGCACGTTGCGGCGGGCGGACTTCATCCTGGTCATGGAGCACGGCCGCATCGTCCAGCGCGGCACGCATGAGGAACTGATGCGGCAGCAGGGTCCCTATCTGCGCGTGGCCAATCTCCAGCTCGTCAACGTCCGCGACCTGCAGCTGCTCGGCCTCGCCGGCGGGGAGGCGACGCCATGAAGGCGGTTCCTAATGTAGGAGCCTGCTTGCAGGCGATGCTGCAACTTGCGCTGACGGTTCACGTATTGAATCGCCTGCAAGCAGGCTCCTACAAAAAATCGGAGGCCGGCGCATGAAGCCGCCGGCCAAAGCCGAGATCAAGACCCTCGTCCGGCCTCCGCGGGAGGACGACGAGGACGAGGAGCAGTTCAAGCCGCTCGAGTGGGGCCTGATCCGCCGGCTCTTCACCTACACCCGGCCGATCAAGGGCAAGGTGATCGCGCTGGGCATCATGACTGTCATCCGCTCGGCCCAGCTGCCGGCCCTGGGCTGGCTGATGTCGCTGATCATCCAGGGACCCATTTCCAATCCGACCAAGATCTTTTCCGTCGATGGCTGGTTCACCATCAGCGGCAATTCCGGGATCATCTGGGGTGTGATTGCCTATGGGCTGCTGGCGATCACCACCGACGGACTTTTCCACTTCCGTCAGCGCTATGCGCTCGAAATCGGCGAGACCGTGGTGAACGGCCTGCGCGCGGAAATCTATGAGAAGATGCTCCGGCAACCGATGAGCTTCTTCCACCGCATAAAGGTAGGCCGGATCATCGGCCGCGTGACGAGCGACGTGGAGGCCGTCCGCAGCGGCATCCAGGACGTGCTCTTTGTCAGCGTAATCCAGTTTGGCTCGATGATCTTCACCGCGGCCGTGATGCTGTGGAGCGATTGGGTGCTTTTTCTCGTCGTGCTGGCGCTGGCCCCGGTGCTCTGGGCGCTGAACCGCCATTTCCGCGTCAAGCTCAGCCTCTATTCGCGCGCGTCGTCGGAGAGCTTCAGTCGCGTAACCGCCACCCTGGCCGAGTCGGTCAACGGCATCCGGGTCACGCAGGGTTTCGTGCGGCAGGAAACCAACGCCGGCCTTTTCCGCAGCCTGCTGGCGGACCACGCGCGTTACAACATCGCGCTCGCGCGCACGTCGGCGATCCTCACGCCGTTGCTCGAGCTCAACAGCCAGTTTTTCGTTGCGATCCTGTTGCTGGTCGGCGGCTGGCGCGTCTTCCACGGCGAGATGTCGATGGGCAGCCTCATCACCTTCTTCCTCCTCGCGAACCAGTTCTTCGCGCCGATTTCCATCATCGGCAACCAATACAACCAGGCCCTTATCGCCATGGCCGGCGCCGAGCGCGTATTCCGCCTGATCGACATCAAGCCTGATTGGGTGGACGACCCGGCGGCGGCGGATCTGCCGGTCGTGCCGGGCAGGGGCGCGCGCGTCGAGTTTCGCGACGTCACCTTCGGCTACGATCCGGCGCGGCCGGTGCTGCATGGCATCAACTTCACGGCCGAGCCCGGGCAGACCGTCGCACTGGTCGGCCACACGGGCAGCGGCAAGAGCTCCATCATCAACCTGGTCGCCAAGTTCTACCTGCCCACCGCGGGTGAGGTGGTCGTTGACGGCCGCGAGATCCGCATGCTGACGGGCCTCTCGCTGCACCGGCAGATGGGCATGGTGCAGCAGCAGAATGTCCTCTTCACCGGCACGGTCATGGAGAACATCAGGCTCAGCCGCCCGGAGGCGACGGATGCGGAGGTCCGCGCCGCCGCCGCCTCGCTCGACTGCCTCGACATTTTCGAGGCGCTGCCGCAGGGCCTGCAGACCGAGGTGGGCGAGAAGGGCGCCGGGCTCTCCGTCGGCCAGCGTCAGCTGATCTGCTTCACGCGCGCGCTGCTCGCGGACCCGCGCATCATCATCCTCGACGAGGCGACGAGCTCGATCGACGCGCTGACCGAGGCGCGGCTGCAGCACGCGCTGCAGAAGCTGCTTGCCGGTCGCACGAGCTTCGTCGTCGCGCACCGACTCAGCACGATCCGCCACGCGGACCTCGTGCTGGTGCTGGACCAGGGCCGGATCATCGAGCGCGGCACGCACAACGAGCTGCTCGCCGCTCGCGGGCACTACGCCGCGCTCTACCGCCAATTCGTGCAGGTCGACGACGGCGCGTGAGAGTGGGCGAAAAAGCCGCAAGCCAAAATTTGCGCAATTTCCGCGACGTTTCTCCTCTGAAGAAATGTGATTTCCCCTCTAGAAAATCGTTGCATTGCATCGGACGGGTTCTATGACGAATAGCACTATGGCTAAAAAATCCTCCCGTAAACCTAACGCCGCTTTCATGAAGCCGGTTACTCCTGACGCCGCCCTCGCGGCTGTCGTTGGCTCGAATCCGCTGCCCCGCACGGAAATGACCAAGAAACTCTGGGCCTACATCAAGAAGAACGGCCTCCAGGACAAGAAGAACAAGCGCATGATCAATGCCGACGCCGCCCTGAAGGTTGTCTTCGGTGGCAAGGCCCAGGTCAGCATGTTCGACATGACGAAGCTGGTCAGCAAGCACGTCTCCTAAGCCCAGGCTTAGAGAACTTTTCGAGACCGCCGCGGAGCAATCCGCGGCGGTTTTGTTTTGGGCGGCCTTTTGCGTTTGTCATTGCGAGAAGCTCCGCTCGCCGGGGCGACGAAGCAATCCAGCCAGCGTGGATCGCCACGGCGCGCTTCGCGCCCCTCGCGATGACAAGGTGGTTTCCCCTTGGAGCCGCCCCGTCCGCCACTACGCTCCGCCACCTTCATGCCGAATTCCCCCCGTGCCGTCCACCGCCGGGCCATCCTGTGGCTCCTGGTCGCCAATCTTTTCTGGGGTCTGAGCTTCCCCCTGATCAAGGCGATCATGCTGGCGCATGGGCAGGTCGTGCCGGCGAGCAGCAACTGGTTCATCACGGCCTACACGATCGCCCCGCGCTTCCTGATCGCCACGGCCGTGCTGCTGGTCCTCCTGCGGAAAATCCTTGGCACACTCACCCCGCTCGAGGTCGAGCAGGGGCTGCTGATCGGCCTCACCGCCGGGATGGGCATGCTTTTCCAGAACGACGGCCTGCAGTTCACCTCGGCCTCGGTGTCGGCCTTCCTCACGCAGTTCTACGCCATCATGATCCCGGTCTACGTGGCGGTGCGGCTGAAGCGCTGGCCGGGCAGCGTCGTGCTGGTCTGCGCGGCGCTGGTGCTCGCCGGCGTGGCCATCCTCGGTGAGTTCGACTTTCGCGCCATGCACCTCGGCCGCGGCGAGCTGGAGACGCTGCTGAGCTCGGTGTTCTTCATGATGCAGATCCTGCTGCTGGAGCGGCCGAAATACGCCGCGAACCGCGCGCTGCCGATCACGCTGGTGATGTTCGCCCTGGAGGCGCTGCTGTTTGCCGGGATGGCGGCCGGGACCGCGCCGCACCTGGCGGACCTGGCGACGCCGTGGCTCTCCGGCCCCTGGCTCGCCTACACCGGGTTGCTCACGCTTTTCTGCACGCTGGGTTCCTTCATCCTCATGAACACCTGGCAGCCGAAGATCACGGCCACGGAGGCCGGGCTGATCTACTGCGTGGAGCCGGTGTTCGCCTCGATCATGGCGCTTTTCCTGCCGGCGATGTTCGCGGCGTGGGGCGGTTTCACCTATGCCAACGAGCACCTCACCTGGCACCTGCTGGTCGGCGGCGGCCTGATCACGCTCGCCAACGTGCTCATCCAACTGAAGCCGCCACCCAAGGTGCCTTGATCGGCGTGGGCCTGGTCAGGTCTGTGAACCTGCGTGGTCGAAGGCGCCGGTGCGGAGGAAGGTCTGGATCTGGGCGATCACGGGGCCGCGCCAGGCCAACCAGGTGTGGCTGTTGGGAACCACGAGGAAATCCTTCATTCCCGCCAGGCGGGCGCGGGCGACGGCGACCTTGCCATCATTTTCGCCGGGCAGTGCGGCGGAGAACAGAGGATTGAGCGACACGTTGCCGGCGATGATGCCGAGTTCGCCCGCACCGGCCGGCCAGGGACCTAGGCGGGTCGGAAGGCCGGCGGTGCCGAGCTGCTGCCCGGCGGGGCCGTTCATGGTGCGGTAGATCCACGTAGGGATCAGGCGGTCGGCGAGTTCGCTGCCGCCATTGGGCGGCGCGAGCATGACGACCCGGCCGAGATTTGGCACGGGGTGGTCGTGGACGTAGCTTCGCAGCACGATGCCGCCCATGGAGTGCGTGACAAAATGCAGCCTCGTCGCGCCCGCCTGTTCCGCCACGAGCGGCCCCAGGAAATCCCGCGCTAGATCCTCGACGGGTCGGGCTCGGGAAGGATAGGTGCGGTTGACGACCGTGTAGCCGTCCGCCCGCAGGGTCCGCTCCAGCCGATAGAACGACCACCGCGTCCGCCCGAGCCCATGCAGCAGGACAACCGTCTCCCCGGGGCCGGCGCGGTCGTTGGCGAGGACGGGTGACATGAGCAGGAGGAAGAGCAGCAGGCGCGGCATCGGGGCGTCAGGTCTGGCGTGCGCGGATCGAATCCACGGCCCGCCAGGTGACGGCTCCCACGACAATGATGCCGCCGAAAAGTGCCAGTGGGCTGGGTTTTTCCCCGATGACCAGCATCACCCAGATGGGATTCAGGATCGGCTCGATGACCGGGATCAGCACGGCCTCGAGCGCCGTCACGTGCTTGAGGGCCCGTGCATACAGCAGATACGGGATGCCGAGCTGGACGATGCCCAGCAGCAGCAGGGACACGAGGCTGCCGCCGCTCAGGGGCGGGGCGGACCACATGGCCGGCAAGCCTATGAGGCAGCCCAGGACATTGCCGAGGATGATCGACTCGATGGGGGAGCCGTCCTTCTGCTTTCGCAGCAGCAGGATCATGGCGCCGAAGCACACGCCGCTCGCGATGGCGACCATGATGCCCGCGAGGTCGTGCAACCGCAGGCCGTCGTAGAGGAAGATGCCCATGCCGAGGAATGCCGCCAGGATCGTCAGCCAGTCCGCGCGCTTGGCGTGTTCGCCGAGCAGCCAGGCGCCGAAGAGCGCGACCCAGACCGGCGCGGTGTATTGGAGCAGGATGGCGTTGGCCGCCGTGGTCAGCTTGTTGGCCGCGGCGAAGAGCACGGTGCAGCCCGCGTAGGCGACGGCGGTGCCCAGCTGGAGCGGCGACCAGGTGAAGCGCAGGTTGCGCGCGCAGACGATCAACAGGAACACCGCGGCGACGAGCCCGCGGCCGCCGGCGACGGCGAGGGGCGGCCAGTTGACGGACTTGAGCAGCACCCCGCCCAGGCTCCAGCACAGGGCCGCGATGAGCAGCAAGCCGACGGATCTGTTGTGCGCAGGGTCCTTCATGGAACCGCCACGCATGACGGAAATGCCCTGTCGAGGGAACCCGAAACACGCGGGCCGACTCAGGCGGCGTGCGCGAGGGTGCGGCCGAGGCCGGCCTGCAGCTTCTCGCGGTATTCGCTGGGGGATGCGCCGATGATGCGACGAAACACGCGGTTGAACTGGGAGAGCGACTGGAAGCCGGCGGCGTAGGCCGCCTCGGACACCCGCGTGTGCGGGTTCAGCATCATCTGCTTCACGGTCTCGATGCGGGTGCGCGCGAGGTAGTCGGTGAAGGTGAGGCTCGTGGCGCGCTTGAAGATCTTGCAGAAGTGGAAGGCGCTGACGTGCATGGCCGAGGCCACGGCGCGTAGGGAGATGTCCTCGCCCTGGTGCTCGGCGATGTAGGCGCGGGCGCGGGCGATCACGGGATTCTCGGCGGTCGTCTCCTGGACCATGACTTGGTTGCTCAGGGCGGAGAGGTGCTGGGCGAAAACGGAGAGCAGGTTGACGACGGAATCATACTGCCGCTTGGTGATGACGCGGGTCTTGAAATAGGCGGCCTCGATCGCGCGTGTGTCGACCCCTGAGGCGATGTGCGCCAGCACGCGGCGGAAGCCGGCCTTGGTCGGGGCCTGCAGGAACACCTGGCCGGTCTGCAGGTAGCCGAGGACCTTGTCGCCGGTGCGGATCGGGATGGCCGACTCGCTCAGGCCGGCGAAGCACTGCATGGTCTTGGCGCCGAGCGGGGCCTCCTCCTCGACCCGCTGCTGGAGCTGCAGGCAGGCGGCGCAGGACTGGTTGTTCTTCGCCATGAGCGTGCAGAAGGTGTTGGCGTGCTTGGAACCGTGGAGGGGGGCCTGGAAGGAGCCGGCGGTGCGCAACGCGAGGGGGAGACCGGTGGCGGACTCGAAGGCCTGGTGGTAGCTGCGGAAGATTTCAGACTGGCGGAGATGCGAGGTAACGTTGCGCGCGAATTCGTTCGCGGCGTCCGGCGTGGCGTGGGTGAGGTTCGTTTCCATGGCGTCACAATACCACCGTCGCCCGCCGCGGGTAATTGGAGGCGCGGCGGTATCTCGCTAGGGATTTTCCCTAGGCGCCGGACGGTGCGGAGGCTTTCCGCCCTTGCCACTCCGGCGCCTGAGGCCAATTTTCCGCCTGTGCCTTCCACCGACTACTCCACGATGTCCCGGGAAGAACTGATCGACCGCCTGCGGGCGCGCGCGCAGGAAATGATCGAGTTCAAGGGCGAACTCCTCGCGACGGTGAAGGAGCTGCACGACATGAAGGCGGCCCTCGATGAGCATTCCATCGTCGCCATCACCGACGCCTCCGGGCGGATCAACTACGTCAACGACAAGTTCTGCGCGATTTCGAAGTATGCGCGCGAGGAGCTGATCGGGCAGGACCACCGCATCATCAACTCCCGGCACCACCCGAAGGAATTCTTCCACGAGCTCTGGTCGACGATCGGCCGCGGGCACGTCTGGCACGGCGAGATCAAGAACCGGGCCAAGGACGGCACCTATTACTGGGTCGAGACCACGATCTATCCCTTCCTGAACACGGCGGGCAAGCCGGCCCAATACGTCGCCATCCGCACCGACATCACGAAGCGCAAGGCCGACGAGGCGGAGCTCCAGCAGTTCGCCGCGGATCTCGCGGAGAAGAACCGCGAGATGGAGACCATCGTCTACACGGTCTCGCACGACCTGCGCTCGCCGCTGGTCAACGTCCAGGGCTTCGGCCGCCAGCTCAACCGCGCCTGCGAGAGCATCCGCACCGCGGTCGCCGCCGCCCCGGACGGCGCCGTGCCCGCGGCCGCGCTCAAGACGCAGGTCGAGGTCGCCCTGCCGCAGGCCCTGCGCTTCATCAACGCCGGCGTGAACAAGATGGACTCGCTGCTGAACGGCCTGCTGCAGTATTCGCGCCTCGGCCGCGTCGCCCTGTCGATCCGGCCGCTCGACATGAACGCACAGCTCGCGGAAATCCTCGCGGCCATGAAATTTCAGCTCGACGAGGCGAAGGCCGAGGTGCGCATCGAGCCCCTCCCAGCCTGCCTGGGCGACAGCGCCCACACGAGCCAGGTCTTCGCCAACCTCCTCGACAACGCCCTCAAGTATCGCTCGCCGGACCGCCCCTTGCGGGTGGTGGTCAAGGGTCGGGTGGAGAACGGGCAGGCGGTCTACAGCGTGGCGGACAACGGCATCGGCATCGCCCCGGAGCACCAGGCGAAGGTATTCGAGATCTTTCACCGGCTGAATCCGGACATCGCGGGTGGCGAGGGCCTGGGCCTGACGATCGCCCAGCGCGTGCTGGAACGGCAGAAGGGCCGGATTTGGGTTGAGAGTGCGGTGGAAACAGGTTCGTGTTTCCACGTTTCATTGCCGGCGGCATAGGCGGCCGGCTCCACGCATGAACCAATCCCCCACGATCCTGATCGTCGACGACGACGAAGGCCACGCCATCCTCATCCGCGAAAACCTGGAGATGGCCGGGCTCAAGAACCGCGTCCAGCACTTCCGCGACGGGCAGGCCATCCTGGACTACTTCTTCGACCCGGCGGGCAAGGCCGTGCGCGGGCATGACGGCACCTACCTCGTCCTGCTCGACATCCGCATGCCCAAGGTGGACGGCATCGAGGTGCTCCGCCGGATCAAGGCCGACCCGGAACTGCGCAAGCTGCCGGTCATCATGCTCACGACCACCGACGACACGCGCGAGGTGAAGCGCTGCCACGAGCTCGGCTGCAACGTCTACATCCAGAAGCCGGTCGACTACGACAAGTTCGCCGAGGCGATCCGGCGGCTCGGGCTCTTTGTCATGTTGCTTCTGGTGCCGCCGGTCACCAGCGGCTAGCCGCGCCCGTGTCCGCGCCGGCCCATGTCCCGCAAATCCTGATCGTCGACGACGACGAGGGCTTGCTCCTGCTGATGGCCGAGACCCTGCGGGCCGAGGGCCACGAGGTCGCCACGGCCGCCTCAGGCCGCGCCGCCCTCCAGTTTGTCGAGGCCCACACGCCCGACCTGATGCTGCTCGACCTCAAGATGCGCGATGTCGACGGCCCGACCCTGCTGGGCAAACTGCAGGAGGGGGCGGCGCGCGTGCCCTTCATCGTCGTCACCGGCCAGGGCGACGAGAAGGTGGCGGTCGAGGTGATGAAACGCGGCGCGCTCGACTACGTGATGAAGGACACCGCCCTGCTCGACCTGCTGCCGTCCGTGGTCAAGCGCACGCTCGCGGCGCAGGCGCAGGCCCGCGCCCTGGCGGCGGCGCAGGCCGAGCACCAGCGGCTGGAGCTCGAGGTCCTCGCCGCGGGCGAGCGCGAGCGCCGGAGCATCGGCGCGGATCTGCACGACGGCCTCGGCCAGCTGCTGACGGCGGTCGGCCTGATGTGCACCGCGCTCAAGGAGGACACGGCGGAGACCCAGCCCGCCGTGGCGAAGAATCTCGAGCAGATGAGCGGCCTTCTCCGCGAGGCCGTGGCGCAGACCCGCTACCTCGCCCGCGGCTTGGTGCCGGTGGGGGGCGAGGCGGACGCGTTGCAGACCGGCCTGGCCGAACTGGCCGCGCGCACCGACGGCCTCGGCCGCGTCCGCTGCAAGTTCGAGTGCGACGAGCCGGTGCTGCTCGCGGATCCCGCGGTGACCGGGCATCTCTATCGCATCGCCCAGGAGGCGGTGAACAACGCGCTCAAGCACGCGCAGGCCGGCCGCATCACTGTCCGGCTGGTGCAGTCGCCCGAATGGCTTCTGCTCGAGGTGCGCGACGACGGCCTCGGCCTGCCGGAGAAACGATCCGCGGGCGTGGGCCTCGGCCTGATGCAGCACCGCGCCGGCGTGATCGGCGCCACCCTGACCATCAGCTCGACTCCCGGAGCCGGCGTCACCATCACCTGCCAGCTGCCTGTCCGCCCATGAACCCGCCGTCCAAGAAAATCCCCGCCGGCCCGCGCCGCCGGATCCTGATCGTGGACGACCACCCGTTCATGCGGGCTGGCCTGGCGCAGCTGATCGACCGGCAGGTGGACATGCAGGTCTGCGGCGAGGCGGGCAACCCCGCCGAGGCCATCCGCGAACTCGCCCGCTGCCAGCCCGACCTGATACTTACCGACATCACCATGCCGGGCCGCGGCGGCCTGGAGTTCATCAAGGATCTCATGACCACGCATCCCGCGATGCCGGTGCTCGTTGTCTCGATGCACGACGAGGCGATCTACGCCGAGCGGGTCCTGCGGGCCGGCGCCCGCGGCTATATCATGAAGGAGGCCGGCGGGGAAAACCTGCTCGCGGCCATCCGGCGCATCATGGGAGGCGAAATCTACCTTAGCCCGGCCATGTCGGCCCGCGTGCTCGAAAACCTCTCCACCCGGCGCCCGCGGGGCTCCAGTTCCCCGATCGAGAAGCTTACGGACCGCGAGTTCGAGGTCTTCCAGCTCATCGGGCAAGGCAAGAGCACGCGCGACATCGCGGAGCAGCTGCACCTCAGCTCGAAGACGGTCGACGTGCACCGCGGCCACATCAAGGAGAAGCTGGAGCTGAAGGACACGACGGCATTGGTCCGGCACGCGGTCCGCTGGGTCGAGACCCAGGGTGCCGGGCCGGCGTAGGCGGTGGAACCCGGCCTCCGGAGGCCCGGTTCCACCCGCGCTTTCCGCGAAAGTGCTCGCGGCCGTTCCGGCGGAATGTTCGATTAAGGCCCGTGGACGAGAGCGAATACAACCGTTGTTGCGCCGCGCTGGGCCTGGGCGCCGAGGTCACGAACGAGACGCTCGAGCGGGCCTACATGAAGAGGAATTTCGCCCTGATCCGCGCCGGCGCGGCCGAGGAACGCGAGGCCCTGCGCGTGGCGCATGACAAGCTGGCCGCGCACCTGAAGGACCATCCGGCGGTCTCCGCCGCGCCCGCCCCGCGCCCGGTCCCGCCGCCGGCCTTCGGCAGCGCGACGCGCCCCGTGCCGGTCTACGTGCCTCCGCCGCCGAGCCCGCTGGCCGAGCTGCTCAACCCGCTTTCGCAGGAGAGCTGGCTGATCAACGTGCTGGCGCTGCCGGTCGTCACCGCCTTTGCGTGGCTGGTCAACGTCAGTCCGCTCGGGTTTCTCATGAAGGGCTTCCACGTCTGGATGCATGAGTTCGGCCACGCCACGATCGCGTGGCTGACCGGCCGGCGCGCGCTGCCGCTGCCCATCGGCTGGACGAACATCGAGCCGGAACGCTCGACCTTCGTCTACTTCGGCGTGCTCTTCCTGCTCGGCGTCCTGGCCGTCGCCGGCTGGCGCGAGCGCAAGGTCTGGCCGATCCTCATCGCCGGGCTGGTGGCGCCGCTGCAGTTCTACATGACGTGGCGGATGCCCGAGTATCGCGCCGACCTGTGGGTGGCCTTCGGCGGCGTGGGCGGCGAGTTCTACCTCAGCGCGCTCTTCATGCTGCTTTTCTACCTGCAGCTGCCGGACAAGTTCCGGTGGGGCGCCTGCCGCTATATTTTCCTCTTCGTCGGGGCGAGCAGCTTCCTGAACATCTACCTTTTCTGGCGGCAGGTGAAGTCCGGCGCCGAGTCGATCCCGTGGGGCTCGATGGTGCAGGGCGAGGAGGACGCGGGTGGCGACATGAACATCCTCCGTGACGACTACCGCTGGAACAACCACTTCATCACGGGCACCTACAACGGTCTCGGCGCGGCATGCATCGCAGTCCTCCTCATCGGCTATGTGGTCTTCGCCCTGCGGATCGACGCCGTGATCGGCCGCCGGATCGCGGCCCTTTGGCCGGAGTAGTCAGGCTGGCGCCCCCGCGGAGAGTCGGGCGAACGATCCGCGCCGGGCCAGCGTGGGGCCGGACTTAAGTGCTCGCCTCGCGGCGGGGGCCGGCTAGGAAACGCGCCTCGCCTCCCATGACCTTCCTCCAAATCTTCCTCCTCGGCCTGATTCAGGGCGCCGCTGAACTCCTGCCGGTGTCGAGCTCGGCCCACGTCATCGTCGCCGAGAAACTGATGGGGCTCGACCCCGCGAGTCCGGAGATGACGTTCCTGCTCGTGATGCTGCACACCGGCACGATGTTCGCGGTCATCGCCTATTTCTGGCAGGCTTGGCGCGTGCGCTATTTTTCCAGCGCCGCCGCCTGCCGCGAGATCGCGGTGCTGGTCGTCATCGCCACCGGTTTCACGGGGGTGGTCGGGCTCGCGATCAAGCACCTCATCGAGAAGGCGTTCCTTGGCAGCGGGGACATCGAGCAGCTTTTCTCCAACCTGACGCTGATCGCGGCCTCGCTGGCCGCGGCCGGCGTTCTGATCCTCATTGCCGGCAGGCGCACGAACGGCGCGGGTTCCGACCGCGCGCCCGGCTGGAACGCCGCCGCCTGGATCGGGGCGGTGCAGGGGCTCTGCCTGCCGTTCCGCGGATTCTCCCGTTCCGGCGCGACCATCTCGACCGGCCTGCTGATGGGCATCGGCAAGGCGCGGATGGAGGAGTTCAGTTTTGCGCTGGCGGTCGTGCTGACGCCGCTGGTGATCGGCCGCGAACTGCTGCGCCTGCTGAAGGCCCATGGCGGCGGGGCGCCGGCGGGCGGACTGCACCTGACCGCGTTGCTCGGGCCCGGCCTCGCGGGCATGGCCTGCAGTTTTTTCGCCGGCCTGCTGGCCCTGAAGTTCCTGTCCCGCCTGCTGGAATCCGGTCGCTGGGCCTTCTTCGGGTATTACTGCTTCGCGGCGGCGGCGGGCGTGCTCGCGCTGGCGCACTTCGGCGGCTGAGCCGGCGCGGGAAACCGCGCGGCGCCATCCGCGCCATCCCGGGAGCAGGCGGGGCTTGAAACAACCCGGCGGAACGGTATGGGTGCGGGCATGAAACTCACCCCGTTTCTGCGGCGCGCGCTCCCGGTCTTGACCCTCTTTGTTGGATTCGCGGCCCCGCTCGCCGCCCAGAACACCGTGTTCGCCGATCTCGACGGGAAATACCTGGCCGTGCGCAAGGTGTATCGCAACACCCCGGTCGTCGAGGTGGACGGCAAGATGGTATTTGCCGACGGAGGGCGATTCACGATGAGGAAAGTCGAGGAATACCTACCGGTGTTTGTCGACGTGCAGAACGTGGAGGTGAAAACCCGCCACCTGAATACCACGAAAGGGGACACGCTGAACCGCGAATTCATCTTCCGGGCCACGCTCGATACGCCCTATGACCTGGACGACGTCTATCTGGTGCTGGAGCTGAACTCCGGGGGGGAGGGCAAGATGCTTTTCCTGCAGGAGGTCGGAAAACTGGAGCCCCGGCGTTTCAAGACGGTCTCGGCGGTGGTGAACCTGGCCTTCGATATGGGGCGGGGAAAATACGTGCTGCATCTCTTCGCGGGCGGGCGGGAGGTGCTCCAGTCGAAGATTCCTCCTTTGCAACGCGATGCGGCGCTCGACCGCATGACGGCCCGGCGAATCGCCGGGGTGCAGGACGCCTCCCCGAGCGTCCTCACCGGTCCTGCGCCGGAATATCCGCCGGAGCTGCTGAAGGCGAAAACGAAGGGGCAGGCCGTCATCTCCATTCGTATCGGTGCCAATGGTCAGGTTTATGATCCCACCGAGAAGAGCGCGACCGATCCCGCTTTCGGCAAGTCCGCACTGGAGGCCGTGCGCCTGTGGCGGTTTTTGCCCCGCGTGGTGGGAGGCCGGCCGGTCGAGACGCGGCTCGACGTGCCCTTCAATTTCGCGCCGCCAGAAAAAAACACCTGAGGCCCCTCAGGTCAGGGTTGCATGAAGCGCCCCCCTGCCACGGAGAGCCTGCAGGTGATAAATGAAGGTGGCTGCTGGAAAGGACTGGAGCCGAGTTGCCGCTCCTGCGTGAAGTGGACTGAAATTTGCGAAGGGCGCGACTGCAGGTGGATTTGAAATAAATCCGAGTGCGCTGATGACCGGAGTGTGACCCTAGCCGACTCAACCACTTCTGGCGCGCGACCTGCGCCGGGAGGAGCCGAGGAGCGCCAAGGCAGCCAGAAACCAGAGGCTGGGACCACCGCCACCACCTCCTCCACCGCCACTGGACATCGGGGTGGGCGTGGGGGCCGGCGGCGTGGTCGTCGGGGGCGGGGTGGTGGTCCCAGGAGAGCTGGTCGCGCCGGACGTCAACGCAAGGGTGCTGACATTTCCCTGGGCGTCGATTTTTCGGATGGCCGCATTGCCTGTGTCGGCGACAAAAATATTCCCGCTGCCGTCCACGCTCAGAGACTGCGGATGGTTCAGAAGTGCAAAGATCCCGGCCCCGTCCTCGAGGCCGGCCACGGTCGGGGTGCCGGCGATCGTCGTGACGGTGCCGGCCGGGGTGATCTTCCGGACGGTGGAATTGCCCGTGTCGGCCAGGTAAATGTTTCCGGCCGCATCCACCGCCATGCCGCCGGGGTGGTTGAACAGGGCCCCGCTGCCGGTGCCGTCGTCGAAGCCGGCGACATTCTGCACGCCGGCGAGCGTGGAGACCGCCCCGCCAGGGGTGATCTTGCGGATCAGGTTGTTTGTCGTGTCCGCGACATAGAGGTTCCCGCTAGAGTCAACCGCGACGCCGCTGGGGAAATTGAAGCGGGCTGCCGCGCCAGTGCCATCGGCGAAGCCAATCGCATTGGCACTGCCGGCCACGGTTGTGACCGCCCCGTCCGCGGTCACCTTGCGGATGGTATCGTTCATGGCGTCGGCGATATAGAGGACGCCGGTCGTGTCGCGGCAGATCCCGGTCGGTGAGGAAAACGTGGCCGCATTGCCGGCGGCGTCCGTGTTGCCGCGGTTGTCAGGGGAGCCGGCCAGGGTCGTGACCATGCCGCTGGCCGTGACGCTGCGAATAGTCGCATTACCGGTGTCCGCCACGATGATTGTCCCGCTGGCGAGCAGCGTGATGCCATTCGGCTGGTTGAAGCGCGCCGCCGACCCTGCGCCATCAGACGACCCCGAGGTTCCGTTGGCGCCGGCCACCAGGGTCGTTACCCCGGCGGAGGTAATCTTCTGGACGGTGTTCGCGTTCGCGTCGCCGACATAGAGATTGCCGGCGCTGTCGGCGACGATGCTGGTCGGGAACGGCAAGATCACCGCTTCGACCGTCAGGGATACGGCCGGGCTGTTCGAGATGCTCCCGTTGTCCGTTGCGACAAAGCGGTATTTGAGGCTGCTCAGGCTCGAGTCGGCGTTGGTGATGGAGAGTGTGGAGGAGGTCACGCCGCTGTAGGTCCCGTTGTTGGCCAGGTTGGTCCAGGTGGTGCCGCCGTTGCTGGAGACCTGCCACTGGATGCTGCCGCTCGCGTTGGCGGCGGAAAGACTGACTCCATGCCCTGAGGTCACAGTCTCACTGATGAGACGGCCGGCCTGCACGCTGAGGGCCGCGGCACTGCTCGTGACCGTCCCCGCGGAGTTTGTTGCCGTCACGGTATAGGAGGCCGCGTCTGTCGAAGTCACATTGCTAATGCTAAAGGTCGTTCCGGTGGCTCCAGCGATCACGGCGCCACCCTTCTTCCATTGCAGGGTCGGAGTTGGCGAGCCGTTCGCGGCCACGGCGAAAGTCACCGAACTGCCCACGATCACGGTCTGGCCAGCCGGTGGGGTGTCAATGGCGGGGGCCACCGCCGCATTGCTGACCGTTAGCGTAGCCGCATTGCTGGTGACCGAGCCAGCCGAGTTGCTGGCGACGACGGTGTAGGAGCCGGCGTCGCCGGCGGCCGCGCTGGCAATGGAGTAGGTTGCGTTGGTCGCCCCGCTGATGTTCGCGTTGTTCTTCTGCCATTGGTAGGTAGGCGTGGGTGTGCCGCTGGCGGCCGCGGTGAACGTTACTGCGCCGCCCGTTGTGACGGATTGGCTGGCTGGTTGCGTGGTGAAGGACGGAGCAGAGGTCGCCACACTTACGGTCAGGGTGGCCGCGTTGCTCGTCACCGAGCCAGCCGAGTTGCTGGCTGTGACGGTGTAGGAGCCGGCGTCGCCGGCGGCCGCGCTGGCAATGGAGTAGGTTGCGTTGGTCGCCCCGCTGATGTTCACATTGTTCATTTGCCACTGGTAGGTGGGCGTAGGCGTGCCGCTGGCGGCCGTCGTGAACGTCACCGCGCCGCCTGTCGTGACGGATTGGCTAACCGGCTGGGTAGTGAAGGATGGCGCGGAGGTTGCAACGCTCACGGTCAAGGTGGCCGCGTTACTCGTCACCGAGCCGGCCGAGTTGCTGGCGACGACCGCGTAGGAGCCGGCGTCACCAGCGGCCACATTGGCGATGGAAAATGACGAACTGGTGGCTCCCCCGATGTTGGCGTTGTTTTTCTGCCACTGATAGGTTGGGGCCGGCGTGCCGCTGGCGGCCGCGGTGAACGTTACGGAATTCCCGGTCGTGACGGACTGGCTCGAGGGCTGGGTAGTGAATGAGGGGGCCACGGTGCTAACAGATCCGTTAACCGTGATCGTGTAATGGTAGATCGGGGAACCGACCCCTCCTTCATCGATGAATTCAAAGGTCTCGATATCCACGCTATAGGAGCCGCCGGCCGTTGGGGTGCCGGAAAGCTGAAGGGTTCCGACGTTCACGGCACCTCCGGATCCGTTCAGGCCAGAAAAATTGAGACCCGGTGGCACCGCGCCGGAAACGGTCCACGACATGGGCGGGGTCTGGGTCCCGTTGACCGTGTAGAAAACCGACACGGGGGAACCGGCGTTGACGGTGATGCCACTGGCGGTCCCGCTGGAGGGAACCAGGGGCGTCGCCCCCACCATAGTGTTCACGGCGCCCAGAGCGGCGATGCCGGCGACCGCGGCCTTGAGCACTGCGCTCATGGGCGAGGCGACTACCATTTCGTCGCCAATGGCGACCGCAGTCACGGCCGGCATGCGTTGCAACAACACCACGAGGAGCGCGCCGGGCAGATTGATCCAGTGCAGACGGCGTTGGATGAAGGCGGAGATTTTCATAGGAGGATTGATTCCGGCGGCACGCGGCGCATGGCCGCACGACGATGAGGCTAGGCAGCGGGGCCTATGATCCATCCCGCACGAGCGGGATGAAAGGGCCGAAGGGTAACAAGGCTGTTACCTGCGAGGGGCCTGGTCAGAACCGCAGCACGAACTGGGTGGCCAGCAACTCGGAGTGATCGCGGGGACCGATGCCGCCGGACTGCAGGCTATATTGCAGCTTCAACTCCGTGTGAGCGCTAAACCGGTAGCTCGGAGCCACATCAATCCGCCAGACGGTGCGTCCCCACCGGACCAAGCCGCCGGTGCCGTCGGCAAGATTGCCGTAAAGCTGCTGATTCCAGCGCAGGGCTCCGGCCAGCTGCGCGGTGAATTTATATTTCATCTCCAGATAATACGACACGGTCTCGGCCCGGCCCACCCGCGGGATCTGGAAACTCGCTTCATACGCCTCGGCCCAGAATTGCACGTGATGCCACGCATAAGCGACATCCTGAGCCCAGACGGTCTCCCGGTAGCGGTCGAGAGTGGTATGCGGTGCCAACGTCGGCTGGGCGTTTGCCAACAGGTAGGATCCTGTGCTCGCTGAGACGCCCCAATACCAGCTCTCGTCCGGTCGGTAACCGACGCGGGCGCTAAAGGTTGGATGCTGCCACTGGGTGTGTCCGATATCCCAGACACCGGGACGCGATGACAGTGAGGTGTTCTTGATCTCACCGGCATAGTCGAACCGGCCGAGGACTCCGGACATCGCGGCGCCGCTGGCATAGCTTGGACCCCACACGATCGGCACGCGGTATTGATCGAAATACTCACTACCGGGCAGCGCAGGACCCACGTGCGCCCAGCGCAGCAAGGCGCTGATTGAACCGGCTGCCGTGGCGTCGAAAATGCCGGTGAGATTTTCGTAAGCCAGAGGTGCGGTGATGAAGGGGTTGTCCCACGACTGATGCCGGGCCACCCAGTTGCCCACGACAGTTGCGAACTTTCCGAGCTGAAGGTTGAAGCGTCCGTCGGACCAGGGGGATACACGCAGGGCGTATTCGTCCAGTCGCCATTGTGTGCTCCCTTCGCCCGGGTCGAAACCGCGGTCCAGCCGTGACTGGGCGAAAAGGTAGACCCGCGCCCCGAGTTGTGCGTCGAGAAACAAGCTTAGCCGGGGGTTGAACAGGGCGTTGCCCTCGTCGTGAACCAGCCCGGGCACCGGCTGGCTGAAAACGTAACCCTCGAGGTCAAGGGCGCCGCTGATCCTTGCCCGCACCTGATCATGGGCGGCGCTCCAGGCGAGGGATTCGTCCAGGTGGTCCAACCACTCGTCCGCGCCCCGCGCACAGGCGGCGCTTGCGATCACGCAGCAAATGATGGCGGGGAGTCCTTTCATGCCGAAACACCGCCGCCCGTGGATCCGCGACGCGAGGCCCGGAAACGAACCTCGAACTCGGTCCAATCGTCCACGGAACTGACTAGACGAAGTTCACCGCGGTGCAGACGGGTCAGCTCCATAGCTAGGTTGAGACCGAGACCGTGTCCGGGCACATTTTCGCCAAGGGCGCTGCGATGAAACCGCTGGAAAACGTTGGGTTGGTCTGCCGCCGGTATGGTTGTCCCGGTGTTGCCGATTGTCAGGACTATCCAGTCCGCGCTCGCCTGGGTCGACACGCGAATGCGTCCGCCCGGTCGGTTATATTTGCGGGCATTTTCCAGCAGGTTCTGCAGGACCAAGGTGGTATAGCGCTGCTCGCCCTCGACCAGGAGCGGAGAGGGGAAATCCGTTTCGACGGCCAGCGCCAGCGAATCGGGCAACGCACCCAGGTCGTCGAGCCATCCCTCGATCAGTGGGGCCAAATCGATGGGACTAAACTGGAGCTGCAACCGGCCGGCGTCCATTCGGGAAAGCAGCAGCAGGTCTTCGATCAGATTGGTGAGGCGAAATGTCTGGTGGACTAGGCCGGAAATCTCTTCCCGGGCTGGCGCGGAAAGCGGCTCCTGCGCGAGCAACTCTTCCAGACCCGCGCGCAACACGGTCACCGGCGTCTTGAGTTGGTGCGAGGCGGCGGCCGAGAAACGGGCGGAGCGCTGCAATTCCTCATGGGTGAGTTCAAGCGCGGCTTCCGCCTTCCGGCGCATGTGGCGGTTCTGTTCCGAATCCACCACGATTCGCTCGACCGGACTGGAAAGCCGCTGCGAGAGATAGTGGCTCGCCACAAATGCCCCCATGAGCAGGACGCCGCCGGCCCCGGAAAATTGCCAAAGCAGCCGGCGTTGCCGGGCTTGGGACTCGGTCAGCGGATAGATGCAGACCTCATAGGCCGGATCAAAGGGTGAGCCTGGATTGAGGCGCTGTTGAAACAACAGGCAGGGCTGGCCGGCGATCACGGCCGGCAGGCTGGTCTGTCTGCGGTCGCCGGCTGCGAGGGCCCCGGACAATTTCCGGGCAAGTGCGGCCCGGTCCGCAGTGTTTACGCCGGGCAGGGAAAGATGACCCTGCGTCCAAATACCGGTCAGGATACCGGCGGGGATGTTCCGGACTGACAGTTCGATCGGCTTGAATCCCAGCACCAAGGCAGCGACGGGGCGCCCTGTTTCGGAGGAGATGATAGGCATCGCGATGATCTCATCGATGACATCGCCGCTCACGTGGTTTGAGCGCACCAGATATCCCGTCTGCGCTCGGTCCGGCACCGCACGGAGACCAAGGCGCGCCTCCTCTTCCGGCCGTAGCGGGCCCACTCCCTGGGTGTTGGGCGGTGGAATGACTGCACCGTGATTGTCCAGGAAGCGGTAAAAGCGGGCGTTAAAGGCAAGGGCCTCCGATTCCGACGCCTCCTGGTCGGGGTCACCTATTACATCCAGCAGTTCGTCACGGGCGCTCGGGTAGAGGAGATCGAGCGCGTTGTCCTCCAGGGCCGCGTGGATCCGCGGGCGTCGCGCGAGGGTGCGGCTGCGTTCAGCCAGTGCGGTATGCCGGATCTCCTGCAAGGAGTGGAACGAGGCGAGTTCCCTTTGAAATGATTGCTCTAGTTCGCGCCGCGCGTTGTCGGCGACATTCCGCTGCGCGAAAAATAGACCCAGCGCCGTGACGACCGTGACCACCAGCATCATGGCCACCAAGAGTTGGAGGCGAAAGCGCCCGAACCCCGCTGGCAGCGGCTGGGCTTTTTGCGTCACGGGAAATCGGACCGCAGCACGGCTCCGTCCCGCAAATCCACGGGGTGCTCCAGTGTGGTGTTGCTGTCCACCCATGCCTTCAAGATGTAGTGGCCGGGCGGCAGGCCGGTGAGGTGGTAATGCCCGTCCGGATCGGTCAGGACGAAATAGGGGGTGGGCAGGACGAGGATGAGGCCGCGCATGTGCTCGTGGATGTCGCAGTGCAGCACGACGAGCCCCGGTTGGTCAAAGAGGACCGACGGGACCGGCCGCTCATCCGGGCGGTAGCGGCCGAGATCAAAGCGTTTGGTCGGCGAATAGGAGAAGATGTTGTGGTAGGTGTTGTCGTAGTTTGGAAACTCGACGCGGGATCCGGCCTGGATCGGAAGCAGGGTCGGAACGAACGCCATGTCCTTCTGCCCAACTTGGGCGGTGATCTTTGCTTCGGCGGCTGGCGCGGGGAAATCTCCTGAAAGATAGACGACGGCCAGGGGCGGATTCGTCGAGAGAATGCCTCCATGGGAGACGATCTCGTAACGCTTGTTCATCACCGGCGCGGCGTGCGTCTTGGGCAGGGCAACCTGTCCCTCGATGGTGGCGTCGGCCAACGCGGCGTTCACGGGCCACGCGGCGAGGAGCAGAAGAAAAACAGGGGAGGGAAATTTCATGGCCGGAGGAGCACTTGGAGGCGACAAGGCCGGCGTCCGCTGGGGCGGGGCATGCCGTCGATCACGTCGGTGTCTGCACCGAGTATCCGACAAGACGGTGGGTATGGATCAAGGGCACTGGAAAACCGGCGTCAACTTTCTTGCGCAGACGAGTGATGAATATCTCCACTGTGCGCGTGGCGTAGTCGTGGTCGCGTTGCCAGATCCGTTCGCACAGCTCAGTGCGCGAGAAGACGCGCGCGGGTTCCTGCATCAGCACCTGGAGGACGCGGAATTCACGCGGCGAAAGCACAATCGGTTTGCCCCCCCGGGTGACGTGGTGCTCCTGCAAATCCATCTGCAGGTCGCCAACGCTCAGCAGGTTTTCCCGATGCGGGGTGGTGCCTCGTCGCCCAAGCGCCTCGATGCGGGCGATCAGTTCCTCCAGGGAAAACGGTTTGGCAAGGTAGTCGTCCGCCCCGGCCTTCAGCCCGCGCACCCGGTGCTCCACCTCACCACGAGCCGTGAGGATGAGCACGCGGGCCGTGCAACTCGCCTTGCGCAGACCGGCCAAGACCGAGAGCCCGTCGAGCCGGGGTAAATTGAGATCAAGGACAATAAGGTCGTGGGGCTGGCCAAGTGCGGCCTCGAGGCCGCGGACACCGTCATTCTGGGCACTGGAATCGTGACCGACGCGTTCCAAGGCCCTGTTGATACTCCGCGCGAGTTGGACCTCGTCCTCGATCACTAGAATCCGCATGGGGGAAAGTTAAGCGGTGAGGCAGGCCGGTCCAAGACTAGAACGGCTTGGCGGTCAGCCTAATTGCAGCCGCAGTTGCTGCCGCCTATGCCCCGGCCGCCGGAGGCGGCTTCCCGGGAGAAAAAGACGTGCTCGCGTATGGCTCCGCTCAAGGGATCGCGGTCGGCCCGCATCGTATAGTCGGCGAGGGTGGCGCGTTCCCAGGGCTGGACTCGCGCGAGGTTGGCGCTGGCGCAGCCCCCGCAGGCGAGGCCCAAAGCGGACAGCACTCCGGCAAGAATCAGACGAAACAGGTTGGTTTTCATGGCGGTGATTGGTTTTCGGCCAGCAAGGCGTTGATCTCGTTGCGCAACTCAAGGTCGGTTTCCCGGCCGTGGAAGCCGCGGTGGACAAAGCGGACCGTGCCGTCGCGGCCCACCAAGTAGCAGGTCGGCATCGCAGGCACCTTTATCATGCCCACCAGCTGGTGAGTGGAATCGCGCAGCGTGGCGAAAGGTGGCGCTTGCCGCTTAACGAAGGCCGAGAAGGCGGGCTCCTTTTCATCCACGCTGACGGCCACGACCACCAGGCCGCGAGACTGGTAGTCGGAATGGAGCCGGGAGTAGGCTGGAAACGATTCCTTACATGGTTCGCACCAGGAGGCCCAGAAATCGACCAAGAGGACGTGACCCTTCGTCTCCGGGGCCGCTCCTTCGAGCCCGCCGGCCTGCAGCGGCGGGAACCGGTCGCCCACGGAGATTTCGCCGTGGGCGCCGGTGCCCCAACCAACGATTGCCAAACCAACAAAAACTTTAAGGAGATACCGCATAGTGGAAAAATCCCGGGGTTTGGGCGCGCTTGTGACCGGCGACGATGAGGCCTTCGGATCCCGGAAATTGCTGGATGAAGCGGGTGCCTTCCTGCAATCCGAGCACGAACGCGGTGGTGCTCAGGGCGCCGGCTTGCAGGCAGCTGGCTGCGACCACGGTGGCTTGGGAGCAACCGTTGGCCACCGGTCGGCCCGTTCGCGGATCAATGATATGGCCGTAGCGCTGGCCGTTGGCCCTGAAACAACGCACGTAGTCCCCGGAGGAAGCGACCGCACATCCGGAAATTGCCAGGCTCCCTGCGATCTGGCCGGGATATGCCGGGTCCTCCAACCCGATGTGCCAGGCGGGGCGGCCGGGCGGCGTGCCGATCGCGCGCAAATCGTGGCCAAAATCCACGAGCACATCAGTAAGGTCGTAGCTTGCCGCCATTTGGGTGACGAGGTCGACGGCGTATTCTTTGCCGAAGCCTCCGAAGTCGAGGGCCATGCCCTCCTCGGGCAGGAAAACACGGCCGGGTTCGCGCCGCACCTTCGTCCACCCGGTGAGCTGGCGCGTCGCCGCGATCTGCTCGGGCGACGGAACCACCGGGTAGTCGGCCTTCCAGTTCCAGAGCTTGATGAGCGGCAGCGCCGTCGCATCGAGGATGCCTTGGGTCATGGCATGCAGGCTGTCGCACAGGCGCAGCATGTCCTCCATCTCAGGATCGACCGCGACCCAAGATTTTCCGGCGGCGGCATTGATCCGGCTGACCAGGCTCCCCGGCCGGAACCGCGAGTATTTTTTCTCGAAATCCATCACCCACCGGACGGCCGCGAGTTCAAATTCCACGGCGGGCAGTCCGCCCTTCGGTCCGGCGTATTGCACCTCGCAGGTTGTGCCGAGGGCTGGGAAGGCCAGCCGGTGCATGGCGCCCGATGAGGTGCGCTTGGCGGGAGCCGGCGGATTGGGCGGAAACTGCAGGAGAGTCGGCATGTGGCGCGTGGCCTACCAGGACACTTTCGCCCCCGCGGTCAAAAGGGTGGCCCGGGGATAGGCGCTGCCGGGCGTCACCCCGTCCCGGCCCCGCATGTCGTATTGCTCCCAGGCCGCGTCGAACTGGAGCCGGGCCGCTGCGGTCCAGACCAGCTTCAGCCCGTAGAGCATGGTGCGCATGGCCGACAGCCGGTAGTCCGAGGAGTAGAAGGGGCCGGCCCGATTCGGAGCCCCGGCGCTCGGGATGATGGTCGTCTGGTCTAGTTGGTAGTAGTAGAAATTAGCGGCACTCTGCTGATACAGCCGCAGCTCCGGTTGCAGGATCAGATTCTTCCCGAGGTGCTGGAGCCACTGCAATTCCAGCGTGTGGGAGTCGGTCCCGAAACTGTCGTGGTAGAACCGGTAGCTCGCGTCGATCGCACCGTCCAGCGTGGGGAATGCCCGGTTGAGTGCGGCCAACGCGATCCAACGATTGCGCTTGTCGGGACGGTTTTCGGCGAAGGTGAAGGGCAGGAACACGCCCGGTGCCACCTGGATGTTTTTCTGGACCAGCTTATACTGGTCGCTCAAGTAGCCGGAGGATTGACCGGCGGTGAGATTGAACGTCACGGAGGTGCGGGGGTCGAGCAACTGGGTGACCCCCACGATCAGGTCCTCGCCACGTTTGCTCGCCCACGCCGGCTGATAGAAGACCTTCACCCGGTCCTGCGTGCCGGCGACCCCGGCGAGCAGTGTGGTGTTCTTCTGGTTCAGATCGGTGAGGGTGTTGACCGACCAGCCGGTCGAGGTGTAGTCGCTCTCGCGGCTGTTCGCGAGGCCGAGATCAAATTTCATCTCGGTGAATTGCCGGGAGTAGTCGAGATTCCAGGCTTTGCGCCGGTCGTGCAGGGGAGTGAGCACGACTTGGTCGCTGCCGGCGGGGGCGGGCTGGCCGTTGGGTGTGGCTCCTGCGATTGCATCGATGACGCCCATGACCCGCAGGTGCTGGTCCGGGCCAAGATCCTGCTCGACGAGCGCGTTCTGCGTCTTGACCGCGATGCGCCCGCCGTCCTCGCGGTAATCCTCGTATTTGTAGCCGAGGGAGTTCTCGGCGCGGGCTTGGCGTGGGTTCAGTAGTAGTAGGCCGGCGGCAAGGGCCAGACTCAGACCGGAAGCTTTGGCGGCAGGCAGGGATGGCATGGCGGAAATTATCGCGGGCGTTGAAGGGACGGCGCGAGCGCCGTCATGGTCTGGAGAGAGTGCATCGCGCCCGGGCACCCTAGGGAAGAAAGGTTAGGTAACAGGGCTGTTACTTTTGGTGCAGACGGGACACAGGTCCCTGCGTGATTGCGACGTGCGGGGTCACGTCGTCCGAGGGGACCAAAACCTGCAGGGGACAAAGCCGCCAGACCGCCCTGCTTGGGGAGGTTCGGCACCAGCCTATGTTATCATAGGCCGACCGACAGAAGCCAAAGAAGGACCGTTTCGCGCAATTTGAAGCAAGCTCGCGTCACATAACCAGCCGCGGCTTCACTCATTTCCTGCCGGTCTCCTCCCGGCCTACTTGGCCGCCGCGGCGAAATTCTCCAGCACCTTGCCGGGCGTCAGCAGCTCGGGCAGCACGACGGGGTCGGGTTTGCCGGGGGCGTAGATCAGGTTGAAGGGCACGGCGGAGCGGTTCCAGCGGGCGAGCTCCGCGGTGATCTTCGGGTCGCGGTTCGTCCAGTCGCCGCGGAGGAGGACGACATTCTTCTTCTTCAGCTCGGTGAGCACCTCGTCGTTGTGGAAGACCGCGGCCTTGTTCGTCTGGCAGGTGGCGCACCAGCGCGCGGTGAAGTCGACGTAGACGAACTTGCCTGCGGCCTGCGCGGCGGCGATGGCTTCGGGGCTCCATTTTTCCCACGTCACCTGGTAGCTGCCGTCGGTCGGCGCGGCCTCGGCGGTCTTGGGCCAGCCGGTGTAGAGGCCGCCGGCGAGCAGGGCGGCGGCGGCCACGCGGCCCAGCATCTGGCGCGTGGGTTTGCCGAAGGCTTGGCCGAACCGCCCGTAGGCCCAGGCCGCCATCGCGACGAGCACGAAGCCGAAGGAAATCATGAGGAGCGCGTTGTCGTCGTCCTTGGTCTGACCGGCGAGCACCCAGAGCAGCCAGCCGACCGTGGCGTAGAGCGGGAAGGCCATGAGCTGTTTGAAGGTTTCCATCCACGCGCCGGGTCGGGGCAGCAGCTTGATCGCCTGCGGGAAGATCGAGAGCAGCAGGTAGGGCAGGGCGAGGCCGACAGCAATCGCGGTGAAGACCGCGATCGATTCCACGGGCGACAGCGACAGCGCCGCGCCGAGGGCGGGCGCGAGGAACGGCGCGCTGCACGGCGTGGCGACGAGCGTGGCGAGCGCGCCGGTGAAGAACGAGCCGGCGAAACCTTCCTTCATCTGCAGGTTGCCGCCGACGCCGGTCGCGGCGAGGCCGATCTCAAAGAGGCCGCTCATGTTGAGCGCGAAGATCAGGAGAAACACCGCCATGCCGAAAACGAAGGCCGGTGACTGGAGCTGGAAGCCCCAGCCGAGCTGCGAACCGCCGGCGCGCAGCACGAGCAGCGCGCCCGCGAGCGCCCAGAACGAGAGCAGCACGCCGAGCGCGAACACGAGGCCGTGCGCGGTGATCTTCTTCCGGTCGTTGCCCGACTGGTTGACGAAGCCGAGGATCTTGATCGCGAGCACCGGGAAGACGCAGGGCATCAGGTTCAGGATGATGCCGCCGATGAAAGCGAGGAGCAGCGTCGCAAGCAGGGAGCCGGGCGCGGCCGGTTGAGAGTTGAGAGTCGAGGGTTGAGAGTTCGAACCGGTCGGGGCCTTCGGCTGACTGCTGACCGCTGCCGGCTGAGCGCTTTTGCCGTCGCCAAAGGCCACGTCGATCGCGAGGCCGTCGTAGCCCGAACCGGCGCTGAAACCGCTGGACGAGGCGAGGACGCCGGTGAGCCGGGCGGTCTTCGCGTCCGCCGCGGCGTCGAGCGGGGCCGTGATGACCCACGCGCCGTTTTCCTGCGTGACGGTGTTCAGCACGGTGTAGTCGGTGAAGGCGTCGGCGGCGAAGAAGTGCAGGTCGGCCGGCTGGTGCTTGTTGCCGGGCTTGGGCGTCAGGCGCAGCGTGGCGATCTTGTCCGTGTGCGTGGCGGTCACGATCCAGTCGGCGGAAACCTTGGGCAGCTTGCCACGGGTGTCGGCCACGGCCTTGGCCCACTTGGAATCGGCGGCCGCGGGCCCGACGGTGAAGGCGATCTCGAGCTTGGCGTCGCCGGGCATGCAGACGTCCTGGCACATGAGCCACTCGACGGCGGCGGGCAATGTGATCGTCGCGCCGGCGGCGAGGTTGGCCGGCGGCGTGATCTCCATCAGCAAATAGGATTCCTCGCTGTAGCCGTTGCCCACGATCTTGCCGGAGGAATCCCGGAGGATCGACGGCGTGGGCCACTGGATGTCGCCGGCCTTGAAACCGTCGGGCAGGGTCCAGGTCACCGAGGTTGGGTAACCGGTGCCCGCGGCGATCCAGTAGCTGTGCCAGTGCGGATCGTGCTGCATGCGCAGGGCGACGGTGAAGGGCTTGCCGGCCTGGATGGTCGTGGTGTCGGACACGAGGGTGACGGTCACGGAGCCCTTTTTCACGGCCTTCGACTCGGCGGCGAGGATCAGGGAGGGCAGGGCCAACAAGGCGAGAAGCAGGCGGGACAATTTCATCTGGCAGTGAGAGTAGGCGGGCGGCGGTTTATTTCAAACGGGGAGTGGGGCGGACGATGTTCCGCTCCGCCCCAAAGACAAGGCTCCGGCCATGGGCCGATGGGACTAAAAGACGCGCCAGCGCGCTGATCGTCGCGCTTCCCACGGGCAATCCCCTGAAACCCCAAAGACGGCCGGTTGCGGGATTTCCGTTAGGGGAAAAATAATAATTTCCACCGGCGCCTTCCGCGCCCCAAATCGGCTCGACTCGTCCCCGGTGCCGCCCGAAAGGTTAGGGCGGGCGGCACGGTGGCTGCCCGCCGCCGCGCGCTTCCTGTTCCACGCCTTCATGCCTCCCTCCGATTCAGACTCCGCCCGCTGGTTTGCCGAGCAGGTGCAGGTGCATGAAGGGGCGCTGCGTTCCTGGCTGCGGGGCAAGTTTCCGGCGCTGGCCGATCCGGACAACTTGGTGCAGGAAGCGCTGACCCGCGTCTGGCAGGCCCACGAAACCGGCCCCATCCAGTCGCCCAAAGCCCTGCTGTTCACGACCGCGCGCAATCTCGCCCTCGACCAGCTGCGCCGCCGGCAGGTGGTCGGCATCGACACGGTAGCGGAAATCGCCGAGCTGCCCGTCTTTGAGGATGTGCCCACGGCGGCGGAAACCGCCGCGCACAACCAGGAACTCGAAATCTTGACCCAAGCCATCCAGTCACTGCCCGACCGCTGCCGCCAGGTGCTCACCTTGCGCAAGATCTACGGTTTGTCCCAGAAGGAGATCGCCGCGCAGCTCGGCATCGCCGAGCACACGGTCGAGGCGCAGGTCGGCACCGGCATGCGCAAGTGCGCCGAATTTCTCGCCCGCCACGGATTACCCTAGACCATGAACCCCCCGCCCAAGCCTTCAGCTACCGACACCATCGATGCTGTGGCCTCCCAATGGCTCGCCCGCCGCGACCGCGGCCTGACCGCGGCCGAACAGGATGCCTACCTGCAATGGCTGCGTGAGGATTCGCGGCACGGCCCGGCCATCACCCGGCTGGAGAAGGTTTGGGGCGTCCTCGACCAGCTCACTGAATGGCGGCCCAAGCACAGCCCGCAGCCCAACCCCGACCTGCTGGCGCCGAAGCGCCGCGGCCGGATCTACTGGTTGTCCACCGCCGCCTTCGCCGCCGCGGCGGCCATCGCCCTCCTCCTTTTTGTCGACCTGCCCAGGTCCGCCGTTCCCGTGCGGCGGCAGGCCATCATTCATCCCGGTCCGGAACGCATGGCCCTCGAGGACGGCTCGGTGATCGAGCTGAATGCCGGCGCCAAGGTCGAGGTCCACTACACCCCTGAGGAGCGCCGCGTGCAGCTCGTGCGGGGCGAGGCCCATTTCACCGTCGCAAAAAACCACGACCGGCCGTTCATCGTCAGCGCCGACAAGGTGGCCGTCCGCGCCGTCGGCACGGCGTTCAGCGTGGCCTTGGACCAGAAGGAAGTGTCCGTGCTCGTCACGGAGGGAACCGTGCAGGTGGCCGAGCATGCCGAGGCCGCTTCCCCGGCCGGCCCCGCCGGGGCGACCGACCCGGTTTCCGGGGCCGAGGTGCCGGTGGCCACCGCCGTCCCACTCTCGGCCGGCCAGCAAACCGTCATCGCCCTCGACTCCGGGATGCGGGCCGTGCCCGATATCCAGGACCTGACGCCCGCGCAGATGGAGCGCTCGCTGGCGTGGCAGGGGATGCGCCTCGAATTCCGGGAGATGCCGCTGAGCGACGTCGTGAACGAATTCAACCGCTACAACCGGCAGAAACTCGTCGTGAACGACGCCGAGACGGCCGCGATCCTCGTCGCCGGCACGTTCCGCGCCGACAACGTCGAGGCGTTCGTCCGCCTGCTCGACAGCGGATTCGGCGTGAACGCCTTCCCGCGCGGCGACGAGATCGTGCTGCGAAAGGCGCCGTAGGAAGACGGGCTTACACCAAGATCGCAAAGGTCGCGGAGGATTTCCTCGGACCGACCGTCACGCCGAAGAGTCGCCGGTTTTTCCGCCCGCAAAAGGTGAAGCCTTTGCTTTCTTCGCGATCTTGGGGTGAAAACTCCGGATCAAATTTTCTCAAATGTTGCTAACGGAATATCCGCCGCGGTTCGTCTGCCTTCAGTGACACACCTCTGCTGCATGATCACCTCACCTGTTGGTTCCCGGTCCCTAAGCCGGAATTTCCGCGGCCTCCTGCTGGCCGCGTTCGGTGCCCTGACCCTGGCCGCCACCGTCCTCGCGACGGAAACGCCCAAGAAAAACTACAACCTGCCGGCCGCGGACGCGGTGGCATCGCTCAAGGATTTCTCGGAGCAGTCCGGTGAGCAGATCGTCTATCCCGTCGAGCAGGTGCGCGGCGTGAAGACGAATGCGGTTCGCGGCGAGTTCACCGCCCGCGCCGCGCTGGACCGGATGCTCGATCATACCGGGCTCACCGCCGTGCAGGACGAGAAGACCGGCGCGCTCTCCGTGAAGCGGATCCTGCAGAAGACCGAGACTGGCGCGCTCAAGCTCGAGACCGTCACGGTGCTCGGCAGCCGCATCCGGCAAACTGAGGCCGAGGGGCCCTCGCCGGTCAACACCTACGATGCCGAATACATCCGCGCGACCGGTGCGATGACGCTGGCCGATTTTTTGAATTACCTGCCGCAGAACTACACCGGCATCGCCTCCGGCCGGGCCAGTTCACCGAATGAGTTCAATCCCGAGTTCGGCCAGCGCACCGAGAGCACAACGCCGCCGTTCAATTTTGTGCTCGGCGCCGCCGATGCGCCTCCCGGACAGACGGGCGTGTCGGGCGTCAGCCTCCGCGGCCTCGGCTCCGGCTCGACGCTGGTGCTGGTGGACGGGCGCCGCGTCAGCCAGTCGGGCGCGGGTAATCGGTCCACCGACACGCATGAGGGCTTCGTCGACCTCGACACCATCCCGCTGGGCATGATCGACCACATCGAGGTGAGCGCCGACGGGGCGTCCGCGATTTACGGCGCCGACGCCGTTGCCGGTGTCATCAACATTGTCCTCAAGAAGGACTGGGTCGGTAACGAGCTGAGCGCCGGCTACAAGGTCTCCGAGCATGGCGGCGGCAACGAGCGCAACGTGACGCTCACCTCCGGTTTCAACTTCGGCAAGTTCACCGGCACGGTGTCGGTGGAATACTACGACCGCCAGGCCATGAAGGCTTCGCAGCGGGATTACTCCAGCAATCAGAATCACAGCAGCATTGTCACAGGCACGTTGACCAACACGACGACAGGCGTGGTGACGCCACTGACCGGCCGCGACTACCGGCTGGCGTGGGGTTATCCGGCGGTCATTCAGGCGAGCGGCGGCGTGGTGCCCGGCACATTTGATGCCATTCCCGGTGTTCGGGTGGCGCTGGTGCCGGACGGGGCCGCCACGACGCCGTCGATCAGCCAGTTCATCCCGGTCACGACGGCCGCGCCGGGCGCTACCGTGGTCAACGCTTCCGGCCAGCGCCGTTTGAACACGGCCTCTTTCATCGACCTCATCCCCAAGAGCGAACGCGACGGCGCAAGCGGCAATTTCAAGTATGTCTTCAACCCCACGCTCGAGGCTTATGCCAGCTACCGCACCAGCCTGACGCGCGGATTGTTCGACACCCAGCCGGTCACTTCCATCACCGGCGGCTTTGGCACCGCCGCGGCCCTGCCGGCGGCCTTCAATCCTTTTGGCCAGACGGTGACCATCGGTATGGTCCTGACGGAATTCGGCTCCACCTCCCAACGGGTCACCACGGAGGAAAACGCGGCTTACGCTGGCTTGCGCGGCAAGGTCGGTAAGACGTGGCAGTGGGACCTCGGCACCGGCTGGGAGCGCCAGACCGTCGACCAGATCACCCGGCTTTTCAATTCCGGTGGTTTTGTGGCGCTCATGACCGCGGCCGATCCGGCGAAGCGGTTCAATCCCTTCATCGACGCCTCGGCGCCGGGTGCGCCCTCCCAGGCGGCGCTGCTGGAGACCCTGGCGATTTATCCGAGCCTGGATGCCGTGCGGCAACTGACGTCCTTGGATTTTACTGCGGACGGTTCGCTCTTCAACCTCCCGGCGGGCGCCGTCAAGATGGCCTTCGGCGGCTCTCTCACCCGCGACAAGGACGAAAACGTCTCTGTCGGTTATACGACGTCCCTCGTCACGCCCCTGCAGAGCACCGTCACCCTGAACGGGGCGCAGAACTCCCAGGCGCTCTTCGCGGAATTTTCCGTGCCGGTCTTCAGCAAGGCCAACGCGCTGCCGTTGCTTCGCCGGCTGGACCTGCAGTTGGCTGGTCGTTATGAAAAGGACGGTCCTTTTTCCAAGTCGGTGCCCCAACTGGGTCTGACCTGGGCGCCGGTGCAAGCCCTGCTTTTGCGCGGCAACTACAGCCAGGGGTTTCGCGCCCCGGGCGTAACAGAATATTTGATCGCTCCGACGAGCACGATCACAACCCTCACCGATCCGCTGCGCAACCCGACCACCACGAGCGGAGTGGTCGTGGCGAACGGTTCCAATGCCGATCCGCAGCCGGAGCTTTCCCACACTTACTATGCGGGCATTGTGATCGAGCCGCCTTTCGCGAAGGGACTCAGCCTGCAGGTGAATTACACCAGCACCCTCACCGAGGGCACCCTGCAGCAGCTTAGCGCGCAGACGATCATCAACAACGAGGCGCTCTTTCCGGATCGTGTGATCCGCGCCACCCCGAGCGCGTCCGACATCGCCCTTGGCCAGCCTGGCCAGATCACGGCGGTCAACCGCGTGTTTGTGAACTTCGGCCGGATCGTGAACCGCAGCTTGGACTTCGATGCGGACTACTCGCTGCCGTGGACCACTTATGGCACCTGGCGCCTGGGCGCCGCCGCCACGCGCACGTTGGAGGCTTCCAAGCAACTGGTGCCCGGCCAGCCGTCGATCGTGCTGGACGGCGATACCGGTTCACCACCCAAGTGGATGTTCAACGGCTCCCTCTTCTGGCACAAGGGTGCGTGGAGCGCCTCGACGTTCGTCTGGTTCATCGACAGCTTCACCTCGAACGACGTCGGCAACCCGCTCGTCGCGAACACCGGTGGCGCCGTTTATTTGCCCACGCCGTCTGTCGCCAAGGTCGACGTCCACGCCACCTACGAGTTCAAGAACGGTGTGTGGCGGGGTCACGGCAAGGACCTGCGCGTCACACTTGGGGTCAACAACCTCTTCGACAAACAACCTCCATTCTCGGACACGGTCTTCGGTTACAACGGCGGCCTCCACAGCCAGCTCGCGCTCGGCCGTGCCTATGAATTCTCGTTCGTGCTGCCCTTCTGATCTCTTCCGCCCGTCCGTTCCCTGGTGATCGGGCGGGCTTTCCCCTTGCGGTGCCGGGCAACCGGCATCGCTTTTCTTCCTCAACCCATCCCCGCTCATGATCCGCTCCTCCGCCCCGTTCACCCTTGGCCTCGCCTTGCTGCTGGCCGCCGCGCCGCGGCTATCCGCGCAGACCACGCCCGAATCCGTCCCCGTCGAGTCGCCGACGGACAAGATCGCCCGCTTCCTGCACGCCGGCGACGTGGCGCCTGAATTCACCGTCCAGGACGCCAAGGGCGCGCCGGTCAAGCTGTCCGACTTCCGCGGCAAGGTGGTCATCGTCGACGTCTCGGCGACCTGGTGTGGCCCGTGCCAGGCGGCCATGCCGAACAACGACCGCGTCTACCGCAAATACGCGGACCAGGGCGTCGTGCTCCTCGGCGTGACCGCGGACGACAGCAAGGCGGCCTACGACGGCTGGATCACGCGCAACGCCCCGAAATACAAGTTCGAGATGATGTTCGATCCGGCGGGCAAGGACGGCTGGAAGGACTCCGTCTTCAACAAGGATTATCACATCACCGGTTTCCCGACGATGTTCGTCATCGGCCGCGACGGGAAGATCAGCGAGATCGTCGGCGGGGGCGGTCCGGGCGAGGACTACCGCCTCGAATACGCGCTGGCCCGCACCGGCATCAAGGTCGACCTCGCGTCGCTCCCACCCGAGCCGAAGAAGACCGGGCCGGCTTCCGTGCCCATGGTCGCCAAGACCCCTGCGATGAAAGCCGCCGGCGGCATGGTGGGCATGGGTGGCGGTTCCGGCCGCGACCTCATCCCGAAGAAATTCGGCAACATCGCCGCCGATGAACTCGTGCCGGACTTCACCGTCACGGGCGTGGATGGCAAGCCGCTGGCGCTCTCCTCCCTCCGCGGCAAGCCGTTGCTGGTGCATTTCGTTTCCAGCGGCATGGGCCCGCAGCCCTGGATGCTTGATATCCTCAAGACCTATGCGGACCAGGGCCTGACCGCCCTCGTGATCTTTTCCGCCACCGAGCGGTCGGACTTCGACGCCTGGGTCGCGAAGAACCCGACGCGCACCTATGCTGTCGCCTGGGATCCCGCCGGCAAGGCCTGGGCGGAGGGCGTCACCAACACGACCTTCGGCGTCGGCATGTTCCCGGCCACCTTCGTGGTGACAGCCGAGGGCAAGCTGGTCAGCGGGTTCATCGGCATGGGCGACCGCGCGGCGACCCAGGCGAAGATGATGCTGACGGCCGCGCACGCGATCAAACCGACCGAGGCGGATCTCGCCGCCATCCGGGCTCTCGTCGAGGCCGAGATGGGAGCTGGCGGCGGCATGAAGCCGGCCGCGAAATCGCCCGCCGCGCAGCCGTCCACGCTGACGGCCGGAGCCGTCGCCCCGGACTTCGTGATGCACGACACTGCGGACAAGGAGGTGAAGCTCTCCGATTTCAAGGACAAGGTCGTCATCCTCGACTTCTGGGCGACGTGGTGCGGGCCGTGCATCGCGTCGATGCCGCACACGCAGAAGATCGCCGCGAAATACAAGGACCAGGACGTGGTGGTCGTCGCCTCCGGCACGAGCGACACGATCGCCAAGTTCAAGGAGTGGATCCCGAAGAACCAGCCGAAGTTTCCCGACCTGCAGTTCTTCTTCGATCCCAATGAGCGCGGCGGCGACAAGTTCGAGCAGCGCGCCTCGCAGGTTCTCTACCGCGTGGTGGGCATCCCGACGCAGTTTGTCATCGGGCGCGACGGCAGGATCGTCGCCACGATCGTCGGCAACGGCGGCGAGGAGGACGCCCGCACCGAGGGCGCGCTGGCGCTGGCCGGCGTGAAGGTGGACGAGGCCACGGCCGCCAAGGGGCGCGAGGCGCTGGCCGCGGACGTCGAGAAAGCCAAGGCGGCCGCCGCCGCCGCGGCCGACGAGCAGGCCAACCCGAAGCCGCATTTCTACGAGGACTACGGCAGTCTGAAGGCCGGCACTCCCGTCCCGGACATCCCGCTGCAGACCGCCGATGGGCAGGACATCACCTTCGCCGCGGTCACCAAGGGCAAGACGGTCGTGTTCACCATCTGGGCGGGCGGCAACGGCCCGAGCGGCGACTGGCTGACCTTCACGGAGGCCTGGTCGAAAAAGTATGCCGATCAGGGCGTGATGTTCCTTGGCATGGCGTCCTACGCCTCGCGCGAGGATTTCGACAAGTGGCGCACGGCCAACGCCGGCAAGTTCACCTTCCCCGTGGTGTTCGATCCGGCCGGCAAGTCGCCGAATCCGGGCAAGCCGATGGACGAGCTGACCCCCGAGGAAAAGAAGGCGTTCAACGAGCAGTCGCGCGCCTTTTTCAAGAAGAACGGCGCGATGCTGTTCACCGGTGGCGCGATGGCCCCGGTGCCGAACAACACGGTGGTCGACGCGCACGGCAACATGCTCGGTCTGTATGTCGGCGCCGGCGCCGGCACGAAGGACTCGCTGGCGAACCTCCTCCTGCGCGCGGGCATCAAGCTCGCCGCCGAGGATATGCCGCGCAAGGTCTTCACACGCGAGGAATCTAAGCCCGCGACCCCCGAGGCCCGCGTCGAGCGGCTCAAGGTCGGCGCGATGGCGCCTGATTTCACGACGCAGGACGTGACGGGCAAGGAGGTGAAGCTCTCCGACTTCAAGGGCAAGGTCGTCATCCTCGACTTCTGGGCGACGTGGTGCGGGCCGTGCATGGCCTCGATGCCGCACACGCAGGAGGTCTCCGCGAAATACAAGGACCAGGGCGTCGTCGTCCTCGGCTCCTGCACCAGCGACAGCCGTGCGAACTTCGAGAAATGGGTGAAGGCCAACCAGGAAAAATATCCCGACATCCTGTGGGCGCACGACCGGGCCGAGCGGACCCCCGAGCGGGTCTCTCGCCGGCTCTTCGGTGTCGAGGGCATTCCCACCCAGTTCATCATCGGTCGCGACGGCAAGGTCGTCGACATCGTCGTCGGCTACCTGAAGGGCGAGGCGATCCTCGACGGCGCGCTGGCCAAGGCCGGCGTCAAGGTCGACCCCGCGCTCGTCGCGAAGGCGGTGCAGGACCTGCAGAACCGCGGCTGAGCGGCTGCCGGCGGTGGCGAGTGTGTGGCGCGTGCCCCCCCTCGCCGTCCGATCGCCGCCCCTGCAAAAGGAGTGGGTTGGGGTTTCACGGCTTTGCTCAAATAGCCGACGCGTCCCGCGCGGCCCGGCCGCCGCTACCACGGGCGGGTTGCCCAATCGCCCTAGAGGAATTTAACTTTTCTCGCTTTTGTCTCCCGGGGCCGCCCCGGGGCTTGCCTTCACCGGGCCGGGGGCTTCGGCTTTTCCGGTCCTCCACCATGGGCTCTCTTCCTTTACCGCTCGGCCAGCTGGCGGCCACCGATCATACGCGGTGGTTCGCGGAGGAAGTGCAGCCGCACGAGGCCGCCCTCCGCGCCTACCTGCGGGGGCGCTTCCCGGGATTGCCGGACGTGGACGATCTCATCCAGGAAACCTACGCTCGGGTCCTCCGCGCCCAGGTCGCGGGGAAGGTCCGGGAAGTGCGTCCTTACCTCTTCGTCACCGCCCGCAACGCCGCCCTCGACCTGAGCCGCCACAGGCAGGTGGCGGCGACCGACAGCCTGGGGAATATCGAGCAGCTGTCCGTGGTAGAGGAGAGACCCGATGCGGCCGAGGCCACCGCGCAGGGTCAGGAAATCGAAATTCTCCACGAGGCCATCGCGGCGCTGCCGCCCCGCTGCCGGGAAATCCTCACCCTCCGCCGCTTTCACGGCCTCTCCCACCAGGTGATCGCCCAAAAACTCAACATCTCCGCCAACACCGTCGACGCCCAGCTCTGCCTCGCCGTCTTCCGCTGCCGCCAGTTCCTGCTCCTGCGCGGGGTTTCCCGCGACAGCCTCGCCAGCGTCCCGGCCTCACCCCGCGCCTAGTCACGTATGTCCTCTTCCGATTCCAGCCCCGCCACCCCGCTTCCCGCCCCCACTGTGATGGAGGAGGCGGCCCTGGCTTGGTTCGCCCGCTGCCAGCGCGGGTTGACCGATGCGCAGGAGACGGAATTTCAGGACTGGCTGGCGGCCGACCCGCAGCACGCCGCGTTGTTCAACGAATTGGATGGCACGTGGGAACTGCTCGGCCGGGCCGGGGGATCCGCCCCGGTTGCCGTGACGGCGCTGGCACCGCGCAGGGCCGGTGGGGTGACATGGCTTCGCCTCGGCCTGCCGCTCGCCGCCGCCGCGGCGCTGGCGCTGACCTACCTCACCTGGTGGCGTCCCGCCCACTATACGGGTGAAGCCGTCACGGAAGTCGGCGCGCTGCGCATCGTCCACTTGCCGGACGGCTCGGTCGTCAAGCTCAACACCGACAGCGCCCTTTCGACGGTGTTCTCCCCGGAGGAGCGTCGCGTCAAACTCGTGCGCGGCGAGGCGCACTTCGCGGTCGCCAAGAATCCCGACCGTCCGTTCATCGTCGAGGCCGGCGGCGTTTCCGTGCGCGCGGTCGGCACCGCCTTCAATGTCCGCCTCGAGGACAAGGCCGTCGAAGTCCTCGTGACCGAGGGCAAGGTCCGGGTGGACGACGCCCTTTCCGGCAAGAGCCTGCTCGCCCGCAACGCCGTCGTGAACGGCGAGGCGCTGCCGGCCCTCGGCTACCCGGTCCTCGCGTCGGGGCAGAAGGTTGTCGTCGCGCTGCCGGCACCGGTGGCACGGGTGGAGTCGCGCTTGGTCGAGACGGCCGCCACGGCCGTGGCCACCGATGAGATCCAGCGTGAGCTGGCGTGGCAGGAGCGCCGGCTGGACTTCGAGCTGGCCACGCTCGAAGACATCGCGGCGGAGTTCAATCGCTACAGCCGGCACAAGCTGGTCATCGGCGACCCCTTGCTCGCGCAGAAACGCTTCGGCGGCTCTTTCAAGCCCGACGACCAGGCCGGATTCGTCCGCATGCTGCAGGAGAATTTTGGCGTGACCGTCGAGGAATCCGAGTCCGCCACGGTCCTGCGCAGCGCGCGGTAAGGGCTGTAGGAGGGGCTTTACGCCCCGATGGATTGTCCGTGGGAGCGAGCTTGCTCGCGATGCCGCGCGGCTACCAAACGAAGCAACCACGGAATACGCAGAATACACAGAAGGTATGCACAGGAGGCAACGGAGAGAACTGGGGGGGGAAACTCCGTTTGCTCTGTTGCCTCCTGTGAAAATCCGGGTCGGCTTCCGTGTATTGCTGCGCCATCTCCGCAAAGCCTCCGTCCGTGTGTTCCGTGGCTTATTTCCGATCCACTTTCCCTCCGATCAACCCCAGTGAAAACCCGCCCTGCCGCCCGCCCGAAAAATTCGCGTGATTATTTCGTAGGGTGTTCGCACCGTTAGTCCGTGGTTGAGATGAGCCGCACGTCACCGCGGTCCACACACCATGACCATCAGCACACCCAAGATCATGCGCGCGGTCCTCACCGCGCTTGTCTGCAGCCTCGGTTTGTTTTCCCCTCACGCGGCCTTTGCCGAGGAAGCGAAGAAGGCCTTCGACATCCCGTCCGGTGACGCGCTCCCGGCGCTGAAGCAGTTCGCCGCGCAATCCGGCGAGCAGCTCCTCTACTCGGCCGAGGCCGTTGAGGGCGTGACCACCAACGCTATCAAGGGCACGTTGACCGCCCGGGCCGCCCTCGACCTGATGGTCCGCGGCACGAGACTCGCGGTCGTGGCCGACAAGAAGAACGGTGCGCTCAGCCTCGTGAGGACCGCCGACCCAAAAGGTCCTCGGGTGGCGCAGACGGCGGCCACCCGGAAAAACCAAGGCAAGACCGATGACGGACTCCTCCGCCTGGACGACTACCTGGTGCAGGGCATCCGGGCCCCGGGTCCGGTCAACGAGGGGGTGATCCCGCGCACGGCGAACCGGGCGCTGGCGTTCCAGATCTTCGACCGCGCGGCGATCGAGAACACGGGGGCGAACAGCCTCGGGGAGTTTTTCCGCAACTACTCCGGCAACACGTCCTCCGGCCTGGGCTTCCAGTCCGTCTTCGGCAGCTCGACGAACCTCGCGAGCGGCCCGGGCGACACCTCCGACCGCATCAATCTCCGCGGGCTCGGGAACAACCGCACCGTCGTCCTCCTCAATGGCCGCCGCCTTTACGGCTCGGACTCGGCCGGCCCCGACATATCCCGCGTGCCGCTCAGCGCGGTCGAGCGCATCGAGATTCTCAGCGGCGCCGGCGCGGCCATCTACGGCGCCAATGCCGTCGGCGGCGCGGTGAACATCATCACGCGGCACAACTATAACATCGACGAACTCACCGGCTACGCCGGCACCTCCACGGACGGCGGGGCCACGGAGTGGCGCGGCACGCTCTACAGCGGTTTCTCGCTCGACCAGGGCCGCACCAGCGGCTCGCTCATCATCGAGCACATTGATCGCGGCGAATTGCGGGCGAGCGAGCGCGGGTTTTACCGCGACGTGCTCACCGCCGTTCCGGTCACGAATTCGTTCTACCGCACGATCGCGGGCAACATTCTCCGCACTCCCCGCGCGCTGATCACCACGTCGGCGGCCGGCGGCCTGCAACTGCCGTCGAACCCGACGGCCAACGTCACCTCGGTGCCGGTCGGCTACCGCAGCGCGAGCCCGGTCGCGACCGATTTCAACGGCCTGGCCGGGCAGATGCCGGTCGATTTCAACCGGGCGGGCGAGGTGCTGCTGCAGCCGGCGGCGAAGATCGACTCGCTCAATTTCCAGGGCGAACACCGCTTCGTGAAGGACCGGCTGGAAGCCTACACGGAACTCGCGTGGCGCTACCAAAGCGGCCGCAACTCCATCCCGGGGTCGGGCGGCCTCGCGAGCTACACCGCGACGAGCCCGCTCAATCCGTTTCGCGCCGATCCCGCGAACGGGCGCCCCGCGGGGGTGGCGGTCAGCCTCGCGTGGGACCCGGTCGACGTGCCGCTTGACGAGTCCTTCACGCTGCAGCGCACTCTCCGCGCGGTCGGTGGCCTGAAGGGCCGGCTCGGCGTCGAGAAGAAGTGGGCCTGGGCCGTTGACTACTCCTACGACCGCAACGAGAGCTACAGCCGGTATCTCCAGTTCTCCTCCTCGCTGGGCGACGCGGTCACGGCGGGCATTTACGACCCGTTCCGCGACCTTTCCCTTTACCCGAACACGGTCGACCTCTCGCAGCTCACGCAGACGAACGTGACGCGCAACATTCCCGAGATCGAGGTGGGCAACGTGCGCGTGTCCGGCGAACTCTTCGAATGGCGCGCGGGCCCCGTCGGGCTGTCGTTTGGCGGGGAGACGCGGCACGAGGAGATCAAGGGCGTGACGGTCACCGACTATTCGGTCATCCACCGGCAGGTCAGCCCGGCGGCGGTCGCGGCCTCCAGTCCGGCCGCGAACGGCCAGACGAAGGGCTCGCGCGAAGCCCGCGCCGCCTACGCGGAGCTGAATGTGCCGCTGCTGGGTGGGGACTTGAAGTTCCCGCTGGCGGAGGCGCTCGAGCTGTCGTTCGCGGCGCGCCACGAGGATTACGGCAGCTATGCGTATCGCTCCACCTTCGGCGCCGGGGTGCAAAGCGCGTCCGAGCCGGAGGCGGTTGGCGCCACGCCGGTCACCATGGGCGTTTTGTGGCGTCCGGCCAAGGACGTGGCTTTTCGCGCGAGCTATTCGGAAACGTTCGTCTCGCCGACCATGGATCAGTTCTTCAGCGCGCGGTCCACGATCCTGAACGCCAACGCGGCGACGTTCTTCGACCCGGTGTTCAACGCCACCGTTTCGCGCCCGGCCGGCACGGTGACGGTGACGAGCGGCGGAAATCCGAACCTGCTGCCGGAATCGGGCCGCGCCTACAATTATGGCGTCGTCCTCACGCCGCGCTGGGTCCCCGGCCTCACCGTGAGCGCGGACCTCTTCCACGTGGTGAGCTACAACCAGATCCGCACGCCGAGCGTCCAGACGGTGGTCAGCTTTTTTCCCGACCGCGTGACCCGCGACTCCGGCGGCAACGTCGTGGCCTACGACACGAGCGCGGTGAACATGAGCGAGGTGGACGTCGGCGGCGCCGATCTGCGGTTCGACTGGCAGGTCCCGATCCGGGGGCTGGGCACCTTGGCGTGGCAGGGCGGGGCGACCTACACCGACTTCTACAAGCAAAGGGCGATTATCGGGGGCCCGTTCCTCGCCGGCGTGGGCGACCGCACGCTCGACAGCAATGCGCCGCTGCGCTGGAAAGGCTCGAGCTCGCTTACGCTGACGCACGGCGCGTGGACGACCGGGGTGACCGGGCGCTACGTCGGGAAATTCAAGGACACCTTCAACACCGGCCTGGCCGTGCCGAACCCGTTCGGCGGCGTCGACGGCGATCACATCCGCTCGCAAATCGAGTTCGACCTGCGCCTGGGCTACGATTTCGGCGAGGGCGGCGCTGGCTGGCGCCGCTGGAGCAAGGGCACGCGGATCACGCTCGGGGCCTTGAACGCCCTCGATCGCCGGCCGCCCTATGTCAGCTCCCTCGTCGGCGGAGCCAACTACAGCTACTACAACGATCCGCGCATGCGGTTCGTTTACCTCGAGGTCCGCAAGCGCCTCTGAACCGCGTTCCGCCCGGGTCTCGCGACGGCCGGTCGTGCCGTCGCCTGACATCGCCCCGTCCGGGGCTCATCCGTCGTCTCCTTTTCCCCTATCCATATGAATCCATGCCCCCGATCCTTCCGTCTCGCGGTCGCCTTGCTGGCGTCCGCCTTCAGCGCCGCGTGCTTCGCATCGGCGTCCGCCGCCGAACCTCAGGCCGCCGCCCCCCGCACCTTCGAGGAGGCGTGGAAGGAGCTGGAGACGGTCAAGGCGACGCGTCCGACCGATGCCCTCGGCTCGACCGACCGCGCCCACCGCATCGCGCGGTTGTCCTGGGATATCTTTGAGGACTACCCGAAGGATTCGCGGCGCTGGCAGGCCGCCATCGAGCTCTTGCGCAGTGTGAACGGCTACGTCTATGAGGTCGTCGGTGATCCGGCCAAGGACGGCCAGAAGGCGTTTCTCCGCGACACCGTCGCGCGCGAAGCGTGGAACGCCTATGCGCGCGCGCTCTACGCCCAGGCCCTCGCCGCCCCGGATATTCCGGCCGAAACGGTCCGGGCCGTGATCGACGCCTACGGTTACCGGCTGAACATGACCGCGGGCAGCCGGCTGGAGGAACTGCGCGCCGTGATCGACGAGTGCACGCGCCGCTTTCCCGGCGACCCGAAACTGATCACCTACGAGCAGCTTTACTACATGCGGCTGCAGCAAAGCGACCCCGGCGCCGCCGTGGACTACCTGCAGCGCCTGCGCCAGAGCGACAATCCCGCCCTGCGGGAGATGGCCGAGGGCAAAACCCGCATCGCGACGGGCAAGACGGTCGACCTGAAGTTCACCGCCCTGGACGGTCGCGAGGTCGATTTCACCACGCTCCGCGGCAAGGCCGTGCTCGTGGACTTCTGGGCGACCTGGTGCGGCCCGTGCAAGGCCGAGCTGCCGAATGTGAAGGCGGTCTACGACAAGTATCACGACCGGGGCTTCGAGGTGATCGCCGTTTCCCTCGATACCGATCGGCAGAAACTGGTCGATTTTGTCCGCGAGCACGACCTGCCGTGGCCGCAGCACTTCGACGGTCGCGGCTGGAAGAACGAGTTCGCGGTGCAGTTTTCCGTGGCGGCGGTCCCCGCCATGTTGCTCCTCGACACGGACGGCAAGGTCGTCAGCACCAATGCGCGCGGCCCGAAGCTGGAGGCTGAGGTGAAGCGGATCCTAAAGCTTTGAGCATGGAGCCGGGAGCATGGAGCAAAACGGCTCCATGCTTCGGGAACTTCGCGGTAAAATAAGTCCCCATGGCTGCTGAACGTTATGGCCTGCAGTCGCGGCTTTCGGTATGCGCCGAAAGGACCATGAGCCCGGGGCTGACAAATGCCGTCGGGCCGTCCAACTTGCCGGCCGTGAACCTGTCTGCCGCCAGTCTGATTATTCGCCGCCACCTCCGTTCGAGGTGCGGCAGCGGCGGCGTCTGATCCAGGAGCCATCGTCCCTTTGCCCAGCCCCGAGCGGTTTTCCGCCCGGGGCTTTTCGTTTTTCCATCATGACCACGTCCATCCAAACTCCCGTCCTCTCAGCCGCGTCCCTCTCCGAACCGGCGGTATCCCGCTGGCGCCTGCAGGTCGAGGCCGCGCCCGACCCGCGGCTGCTGCCGCGCGTCCTCCAGAAGCTCGCGGTGCCCGAGATCAAGCTGCATGCGGTGCACTACGCCGCCTCCACGTCAGCCGGCCCGGCCCGCATCGAGCTGACCTTTGCGGCCCGGCCGGAACGGGCGCGCCTGGCCACGGTCAGGGTGCAGAAGCTCATCGGGATGAGGGAAACAGCGCTTAGTCCGTTTGACTGATTGTCGCGCGTGGCGAAATGGGCTAGCCTCGGGCAATGAAGTTTTCCCCTGCGCCGATCCTTTTTTTCCTCGCGTCCGCCCTGGTCGGACTGCTCCGCGGCGAACCGTTGCCGGTTCCCGCCGGGCTCACCACCACGCCCTCGGGCCTGCAGTATGTGATCACCGAGCACGGCTCCGGCGCACAGCCGAAGGCCGGTGAGATCGTGATCTACCACTACAAGGGCACGCTGGCGGACGGCACGGTCTTCGACAGCAGCGTCGAGCGGAAGGAGCCCTTCGCCTTCACGCTCGGGAAGAAGCAGGTGATCAAGGGGGTCGAGGAAGCCTTCACCTATTTCCGGGTGGGCGACAAGGGCACGATGATCATCCCGCCCAACCTGGCTTACGGCGACAAGCAGCGCGGCCCGATCCCGCCGAACTCAACGCTCCGCTTCGACATCGAGGTGCTCGACGTCAAGGCCCACGGCCTCGCCGACCTGCTGCAGGACACCATCGACACCGCCGGCCTTGCCGCCGCGCAGGCCAAGTTCGACGAATTGAACGCGGCGAAGTTCGCCGGGCTCTACGTCGACGAGTCGCAGCTCAATCTCCTCGGCTACCGCTATCTCACCAAGGAGGACAACCTGCCGGCGGCGCTCGCGGTCCTGCAGTGGAACGTCACGCTGTTCCCGGCCTCGGGCAACGTCTACGACAGCCTCGGCGAGGCCGACGTGAAGAACGGCGACCGCGCCGCCGCGCTGGCGAACTATGCCAGGTCGCTCGAGCTCGACCCGAAGAACAAGAACGCGGAGAAGATGCTCGCCGAGATCAAGGCCACGCCCGATGCGCCCGGCGCCCTGGTGCAGATGCAGGCGCGCATGCAGCTGAACGACGCCATCGAGGCGGCCTTCGACGCGTCGGATAAGCAGGGATTCGACGTCCCGGCGCTCAAGGCGAAGCTCACGGCTTTCCTCGACAAGTATCCCGAGGACCCGGATGCCGGCGGCATGGTCGGCAACTTCTTCTATTACGCGGAGTCCGCCGATCTCGCGCTGGCCAAGGCCGAGTGGGCGGCGTTCGCGAACCACCCGAACCCGAAGGTCCGCGAGATGGCCGCGCAGAAGCTGGCCCTCGCCGAGCTCATCAAGTCGCCGATCGACCTGAAGTTCACCGCGGCCGACGGACGCAAGGTCGACGTCGCGGCGCTCCGAGGCAAGGTCGTGCTGGTCGACTTCTGGGCGACGTGGTGCGGCCCCTGCGTGAAGGAGATCCCGAACGTGGTGGCGGTCTACGGGCAGTATCACCCGCAGGGCTTCGAGGTCGTCGGCATCTCCTTCGACCAGGCGCCCGATGCGGCCAAGCCGGCCAAGCGCCAGAAGACCGCCGAGCAGGTCCTCGCGTTCACCAAGGAACACGGCATGCCCTGGCCGCAGTTCTACGACGGCAGCTACTGGCAGAATCCCTACGGCAAGAAATACGGCATCCGCGGCATCCCGGCCATGTTCCTCCTGGATAAGAAAGGCATGGTGGTGAGCACCAACGCCCGCGGCCCGAAGCTGGAGGCCGAGGTGAAGCGCCTGCTGGCGGAGTAGCGCGTGATGAGCGGCAGTCGCGCAGGATTGCGCTTTTTTCGCCGAAAGGCATCAACGGACTAGGGGAAAACGCCGCCTCGTGCGTCTTACTAGGTAGCGGATCCCACCATCCCATCATGAATCATCTATCCCGCCTGGGCCTTTTCCTCCTGGCGGCGCTGAGCCTGCGGGCCGCGCCGTCGTTTCCGCAGGAGGGCAGTGACCTGCCTGTCGATCCGGCGGCGCGTTTCGGCGTGCTGCCCAACGGCATCCGCTACGTCATCTATCCCAACAAGGAGCCGCAAGGCCGCGCCTCGCTCCGCCTGCTCGTGCAGGCCGGCGCGCTCAACGAGAACGACGACCAGCGCGGCCTCGCCCACTTCCTCGAGCACATGGCCTTCAACGGCGGCACGCATTACGCGCCGGGCACGCTCATCGAGTTCTTCCAGCGCATGGGCATGAGCTTCGGCGGCGACACCAACGCCTCCACCGGCTTCGACCGCACCCAGTATCTCCTCGAGCTGCCGCACACCGACGAGGTCACGCTCACCGAGGGCCTCCGCGTCTTCGCCGACGATGCTGGCGGCCTGCTGCTGCCCGCGGACAAGATCGAGAAGGAACGCGGCATCATCCTCAGCGAGAAGCGCGCCCGCGACAGCGTGGGCTTCCGCACCTTCGTCGCGCAGTTTGAATTCATGCTGGGCGACACGCGCCTGCCGAAACGCATCCCGATCGGCGTGCCCGAGGTCATCGAGCATGCGCCGCGCGAGCGCTTCACGGAGTTTTGGAACACCTGGTATCGCCCGGAAAAGATGGTCGTGATCGCCGTCGGCGACTTCGACCCCGTCCTCGTCGAGAAGCTGATCACCGCGGAGCTGTCTGCGGTCGCCGCGCGCACGCCGGCCCGGGCCGAGCCGCCGATCGGCGAGCTGCCGAAGTTCACCGGGGTCCGCGCCCGTTTCCACGCCGAGCCCGAGTCGCCCTCGACGGGCGTGACCATCACCGGCGTCACGCCGGACCCCAATCTGCCCGACACCGCCGCCAATCGATTGAAGGAGCTGCCGCGCCACCTGGCGCTCGCGATGCTCAACCGCCGGTTCAGCGAGCTGGCCAAGAAGGAAGGCGCCCCGTTCAGCAGCGCCAGCGCGGGGGTTTCCGACGCGTTCCACTTCCTGCGCGAGGCGAACGTCGAGGTCACCTGCAAGCCCGAGCAATGGGCCGCCGCTCTCGCCGTCGGCGAGCAGGAGCTGCGCCGCGCGCTCGAGCACGGCTTCCAACCGGGCGAGATGAAGGAGGTTGTCGCGGGCTTCACCAACAACCTCGACCAGGCGGTCAAGTCCGCCGCCACGCGCCGCTCCGGTGCGCTGGCCGACGAGATCCTCGGCGGCATCATGGAGAACGAGGTGTTCACGCACCCCGTGGCTGAGCGCGCGCTCTATCAACCCGCCCTCGACAAGGTGACGGCGGCCGACTGTCTCGCGGCGCTGCGGGCGGCATTTTCCGCGCCCGGCCGCTTCGTGCTGGTCACGGGCAACGCCGTCATCCCCGGCGATGCCGATGCCGCCATCGCGGCCGCGTATGAGGCTTCGCGGGCCGTGGCGGTCGCCGCGCCCGCCGCACAGGCCGAGGCCGTCTGGGGTTACGCCGACTGGGGCGCTTCGGGTCAGGTCGTGAAGCGCGAGCATGTCGCCGACCTCGACCTCGAGCTCGTGGCCTTCGCGAACGGGTTGAAGCTCAATCTCAAGAAGACCGACTTCGAGGCCGGCCGCATCCGCGTCGGTGTGCGCGTCGGCAATGGCGTCATCACCGAGCCCGCCGAGGAGCGGGGCCTCGCGGCGCTGGCCGGCGGCACCTTTGGCGCCGGCGGCCTCGGCAAGCACAGTGTCGACGACCTCCGCCGCATCCTCGCCGGCAAGAATGTGGGGGCGCGGTTCCAGCCGGCGACGGACGCCTTTGATTTCACGGGCGGCACCACGCGCGACGACCTGGGGCTCGAGCTGCAGCTGATCGCGGCGGAGCTGACCGACGCCGGCTGGCGCCCCGAGGCCCTGCGGCAGGCGCACAAGGGCCTGGAACAAATGTATCTTGGGTTTCAGCACACGGCCAACGGCCCCATGTCAACCGAAGTGGCCAATCTCATCGCCGGCGGCGATCCGCGCTTCGGCGTGCCGCCCAAGGAGGTGCTGATGGCTCGCACCCTCGAGGAGGCCAAGGGTTGGCTGACGCCGCAGCTCGCCCACGGCGCACTGGAGGTCTCGCTCGTCGGCGACCTCGATGTCGACGCGGCCATCGACGCCGTGGCGAAGACGCTCGGCGCGCTGCCGCCGCGCGAGCCCAAGCCCGCGCTCGATGCGCTGAAGAAGGTGTCGTTCCCCGCCGAGCCCTTTGTGAAGACCTACACCATCGCCTCCGAAATCCCGAAGGGGAACGTGATCGTCTATTGGCCCACTACGGACGGGATGGACGTCAAGCGCGCGCGCCGGCTCAACCTGCTCGGCGGCGTGCTGGCCGACCGCCTGCGGGTGAAGATCCGCGAGGAACTCGGCGGCACCTACAGCCCCGGCGCCGGCAGCAACGCGAGCGACACCTTCCCCGGCTACGGCTACCTCCAGGCCTCGTGCGTGGTCGATCCCGCGCAGGCGGCCAAGATCTCCGACCTGATCGTGGCGATCGGCGACGACCTGGCAAAGAACGGGGTGACGGACGACGAGTTAACCCGGACCCGCCAGCCCGCGCTGACGGCGGTGAAGGAATCGCTGCGCACGAACAACTACTGGGGCGGAAGCGTCCTCTCCCGCGCGCAGGAAAAACCCGAGGTGCTCGACTGGGCCCGCACCCGCCTGCCCGACATCGAGGCCATCACCGCCGCCGAGCTTTCCGCCCTCGCCAAATCCTACCTCGGCCAGGAACACGCCTCCCGCGTCACGATCCTGCCGGCCGCCGCCGAAGCGCCCAAGGAAACCCCCAAGCCCGCCACGCCATGAACTCGTTCGCCCTCTCCGCCACCGTCTGCCAGCTGCCGGCGCCCACCGCCCGGCTCGGGGAACTCACACCCGCCGAGCGGCTCGTCGCCGTGCACGTCGCGCAGGGGCTCTCGAACAAGGAGATCGCCAGCGTGCTCGACCGCGCCGAGGCGACGGTGAAGAACCAGATCGCGAGCGCGCTGCGCAAGCTGGGCGTCCAGAGCCGCTGCCAGCTCATCGTGCTGCTGCTGCGCGGCTGAAATTTAGTCATAGTCAAACTAGTGTTGTGTGCTCGCCCGCCGGTTGCCCACCGGCGGGCGTTGCGCGTCTGGGGAGCGGCCATGGGATGGAACGCGGCCTCTGTCCTGCGTTTTCGTTGCGGACGACAAGTCGGACGCGTTTGTCGTGGGTCCGCAATCGCATCCGTCGACTGTGCCAGGACCCGCCTTGTCATCGCGAGGGGCGCGAAGCGCGCCGCGGCGATCCAAGTCGGCTGGATTGCTTCGTTGCCCCGCCAAGCGGGGCGCCTCGCAATGACAAATCAGCACGCACCACCCCGTCCCGCTTGTCCGCGCTAGGCTTGGCCGCGGCGGGAGGCCGGTTCCACCCCTCGCCATCGGGCGCGGTCATTACCGCACGTGACGGGTGCCGGAAGCGCCCGGCATAATCCCAACGGGCCATGCTTAGGGCGTTGTGTGTCCGCGGATGCCGGGCGCATCCTTCCTGCACCGCTTTCTTCGCCATGACCCGATCCCAACCCGCCGTCCTCTCCCTCATCGGCAATACCCCGCTGCTGCGGCTGCATTTCCAGCCGGAGAACATCACCCTCTTCGCCAAGGCCGAGTTCCTGAACCCGAGCGGGTCGATCAAGGACCGCCTCGCCCTCTGCGTGATCGAGGACGCCGAGAAGCGCGGCCTGCTCCGGTCGGACTCCGTCATCCTGGAATGCACGAGCGGCAACACGGGCATCGCGCTCGCGATGGTCGGTGCGGTGAAGGGCTATCGCGTGAAGATCCTGATGAGCGACACGGCGAGCGTGGAGCGGCGGCACCTCATCACGCACTTCGGCGGCGAGATCCAGCTCTTCAAGGCGACGGAGGGCTACGGCACCGGCATCGCGCTGAGCCTGAGGCTCGCGGCGGCGGATCCGCGTTATTTCCTGCCGCGGCAGTTTGAGAACCTGCTCAACGCGGCCGACCACGAGCATTTCACCGCGCGGGAGATCCTCGCCCAGGTTCCCGGCGGGCGCGTCGACGCCTTCGTGTCGGGCTACGGCACGGGCGGCACGCTCGCCGGCTGCAGCCGCGGTCTGCGCCGGGCGAACCCGGCGGTGAAGATCTTCGCGATGGAGCCCGCCGAGGCCGCGATGCTGTCCGGCGAATGCCCCTGCAGCCACTTCATCGAGGGCGTGGCGGGCGGCTACGTGCCGCCGCTGCTGAAGATGGCGCACATCGACGAGCCGATGAAGGTCAGCAGCCAGGACGCGCTGGCGATGACCAACCGGCTGGCGCGCGAGCACGGCCTGCTCGTCGGCACGTCGAGCGGCGCGAACATGGTCGCCGCGATGCGCGCCGCGCAACGCCTCGGGCCGGATGCCCAGGTCGTGACGATCCTCTGCGACCGCGCGGAACGCTACTACTCGACGCGACTGTTCGCATGCCCGTGAGGGCTGGCGAAGCTGCCCTGACGCGCAGCGTCTCGGTTGAAAGGTGAAGATTGAAAGTCCGGACTCCGGCCGACCTCCAATCTGTGGGTCGGGCTTTATGGGCCTTTATGTCCGACGTGCCTACACTTTGAAACTGTCGGGCGTAAAGCCCGACCTACAGTTGAGTCCGGTTCTGCCGCGCGGTGATCGTGGCGAACAGCATCGACCAGAAGCAGAGCACGACGTTGAAGAGCGGCATCTGCAGGGGCGAGGGCAGGGCGTAGATGCAGCAGACGACCGGGATCCACAGCACCCAGACGCACAGGAGCACCGGGAGCACCCGGCGCGCATACCAGCGTCCTGCCCGGAGGTCGGCCCGCACCGGGGCCCAGCGGAAGCCGGCGTCCTTCCACGAAAAAACGATGTTGCCGACCGGCGTCAGGTAGAACGGGTTCAGGAAGAACTGATCGGTGACGACCTTGCGGGCGATCGTGCCGAAAGTGGCGTCGCCGCCGTAGACCTTGGCCAGCGTGCGGTAGATCAGGTCGGTCTCGGCGCCCTTCCAGGCCCAGAACAGGACGAAGAAGGCCAAGTGGGCCCACGGGTAGCCCGCGCGAGTCTCCGGGTTGAGCCGGAGGTATAGAAACGGCAGCACGCCGCCGCACAGCGCCGTGGCCAGCGCGGAGAACCCATAGCCGCCATCCCGACTCCAGACGGCCAGCTGGTCAAAGCTTCCCCGGGCGGATGGCACGAAATAATACGCCAGCACGAGCGCGAGCGCCGTCGCCTGCAGCATCAGGCCCGGGCGGAGCAGGGCGCGGGCGCTGTGCAGGCCGGCCTGCCAGGGAGCTTCGATGGTGGCGGTGGAGGTGGGCATGGAGGCAGCGATGGGAAAGAGGTGGAACCGCGGGGGCGAGCGAGAAGTAGGAGGGGGGTGTCGTCCGGCAAACGGACGGATACTGCTGTAGGAGGGGCTTTACGCCCCGATAATTCGCGCCTTCAAAATCGGGGCGTAAAGCCCCTCCTACAGTTCTTGCCGGGCGGTCATCCCGCGCCTTTGCTCCGGGTATGTCCCCCGACTTTGCCGAATTGGAAAAACACTGCGTGCGTGCGCTCGCCGAGCAGGGCGGCGACGCGGCCCACGATCTCGGGCATATCCGGCGCGTCGTGGCCAATGCCCGGACGCTGGCCGCGGCCGAGGGAGCGCGGCTGGAAGTGGTGCTGCCGGCGGCGTGGCTGCACGACTGCGTGACCGTGCCGAAGGATTCGCCGCAACGGTCGCAGGCCTCGCGCCTCGCCGCGGCCCGCGCGGTGGAGTGGCTGCGCGCCTGGGGTTACCCGGAGGAGTTCATGGCCGCCGTGGCCCACGCGGTCGAGGCGCACAGTTTCAGCGCGGGCATCCCGCCCCGCACCGTCGAGGCGCAGGTGGTGCAGGATGCCGACCGGCTCGAGGCCATCGGCGCGGTCGGGCTGGCGCGCTGCCTGATGCTCGGCGGCGCGATGGGCCGGCCGCTATACGCGGAGGCCGACCCCTTCTGCGAAAGCCGGAAACCCGACGACCGCGCGTCGGCGGTGGATCATTTCTACACGAAGCTGCTGACGCTCGAGGGCACGATGCAGACGGCAAGCGGCCGGCGCGAGGCGCGGGCGCGGACGGAGTATCTGCGCGGCTTCCTGGCGCAGCTGCGGCACGAACTGGGGCTCGAGGCAAAGTAACCTATTGGGTTACATGTGGCCCGGGGGCGGACCGGGGGCTCACACAACCGAACGGTCGGTCGGGAGACCGACCCTCCAGGGAATTTTGCCTCGATTGGAGGGCCGGTCTCCTGACCGGCCTATTCGTGCCACCGCGGCAGGTTCAATTCTCCCTGATAGGGCCAGTCACTCTGTTTCAGGCTCAGGCCTGCGCGCACCAGCCTTCGCCGAGGCTACGGGCGGCAGGCCGGGCCGGCGGCGAGTGCAAAGCCTGGCGATGCGCCCTACCGGCGTGTCCCACCGGCGCAGCGCGTCGGAGTCCCCTGGCGGCCCATGACGAATGTAACCTATTGGGTTACTTGTGGCCGGGGGTGGACGGGAGGTTTCCCGGGGGAGCGGGCCGGCTCGCGACCGGGCGGGGAATCGCGAGCAAGCTCGCTCCCACCCGAGGCCACCCGGCGCTTACTTCTTCAGGCGGACCACCTGCTGGGCCTCGTTGAGGCCGAGGGTGAGTTCGTCGGGCGTGATGCGGATCACCTGCAGGTAGACCGGACGGTCCTTGGTGCCAACAGGGATGACGTCGCCGGACTTGCAGAGGATCGAGTTGACCGTGAGGTAGGGCACCTCGTTTCTCACGACCACGCCGCTTAGTTTCAGTCCGGCGACATACTTCGCGAGGGTGTCGACGTCGCTGCTGTCCGCGGCGGCGGGGACGATCTCATCCGGGGTCTTGGCCGAGGGGGTGTCGGTGGCGGGCAGGTCGAGCGGGCGATAGAAAGGGTTCGGCAGGCTGGTGGCCAGCGGGACGGGATGCATGCGCGGTTCGAGCAGCGTGGCGATCTGCAGCTTGGTGCGGGCGTAGCGCTCCGTGATTTTCTTGAGCGCGGCGGCGGTGGCCGAGTCCGGCTTGCCGGCGTCGGCGGCCGAGGCGAGCGCGGCCGTCAGCAGCAGGGCCGCAGCGAGGAGCGGGCGGAGAGGGGGGCGGAAGGTCATGGGCGGCCGAGGAGTTCGACGGTCATTTCCATTGTCACCAGGTCGCCTTCGCCGCCACCCGATCGCGCCAGATCGGGGGCGCCTTCGCTGCCCGAGAGGCTGAAGGTGCGGATGCGGAGCAGACGCGGGCCGGACTCCAGCTCGTGGATGAGCCGGATGATCTGATGATAGCTGCCGGTGGCGCGCAGGGAGAAGGGGATGGGCTTGTAGGCGCTGCCCGGGGGCTGGGGCTGGGAGCTGAGCTGGTTCACCTGGGAGAACCGGATCCGGCTGGCGGTCTCGATCTGGTAGAAATAACCGAGGTTCTCGGCGAGGTCGGCCTCGTTCACGAGGTTCTGGTCGATGAAGTTCAGGGCCTCGGTGACGGTGGCGATCTCCGTGGTGACGCGCGCATGGCTGGTGAGCGACTGGAGGATGTCCTCGCCGTTGCGCCGGACCTCGTCGTGCTGGCCGGTCAGGTCCTGCTGGCGCTGCCAGAGGAAATAGGAGGCGGAGCCCATCAGCACGATGATGCTGAGGCTCACCACCATGACGGGGTTGCGCCGCGCGTAAGTCACGAATTGCTGGAGCAGCGGGTTCATGGCGTGGCGGCGGTTGCGCCCTTGAGCTTGCACGCGATCTCAAAGGTCAGCGTGTCGGTGCCCTCGGCCCGGTCGAGGGAGATGAGGGCGATGCTGGCGAAGAGCGGCCCGATGGCGGGATCGCGCCGGAGGGTCTCGACGTAGCGGCGCAGCGTCTGGGCGGCCTGCTCGGACGGTTCGCGCAGGGACCCGTGGAGCACCACGCCGCTGGGAAAGCCGTTGATGCTGAGGATGCTCATCTTCGGCAGGCGCGTGCGGCCGAGATTGAGGACGAGGTCGGACAGCACGTAGGGCGGGGCCATCAGCTCGTAGGCGGCGTCGAGGCGGGCGACCTGCGTGTCGAGCTTGCGGGTGGCGGCATTCAGCTCGGCGAACTGCTTCTTGTGGCCGGCGATCTGGTCCTGCCAGTAGCCGATCTCGGAGCGGAGCGAGGCGCTGTTGTAGACCTGCCAGAAGGTGAAGATCATCACGCAGGCGGCGAGCGAGGTGGCGATGGCGTTGGTGAGGAAGCGGCGGCGGACGAGGTCGTCGCTCGGCAGCTGGGCGGAGAGGCGGACGTCGATGTGCCACGGCCCCTGGTGCACGGCGTCCTCCTTCGGGGCCTTCTCCGGCTTCGGGCCGGGGAGGTCGGCGAGGAGGCTGAGGGCGCCCAGCCAGTGCTGGCCGAAGGCCACCGCCATGTTGTTCGCCTGCAGGTTGACCGTCGGCATCCACGCCGCACAGTCCATGACGAAGGGCGAGCGGCCCACGACCTGGGCGAGAGGCTCGGTGATCCAGGAGAGGGTGGGCGGCAGGTAGGCGCAGAAGATCTCGCCGACGGGCTGGCCGGTGGTCATCTCGTAGGAATCGACGAGCGGCTTCAGGTCGCGGCCGATGGCGCGGACGAACTTGGAGGCGCGGAGCAGCAGTTCCTCGTCGGACTGGTTGAGGCGGTCGCGGACGGCCGAGGCCTCGGTGAGGCCGAACTCCTTGCGGGCGGCCTGGACGATCGAGGAGAAACCGTGGCGGACGGGCGCGGGGCAGTGGACGCCCTCCTTGCCGAGGATGTAGGCGATGGTGTGTTCCTGCTCGATGACGACGACGACGATGGCGCGCTTGTCGTTGTGGCTGGCCTTGTAGTTGGAGATGGTGCCGAGGAGCGGGAGGATGCCCATCTCCAGGCGGTAGGGCAGGAGGCGGTGGTCGAGCAGGCGCTGCTGCGTCTGGTGGACGTCGCTGTGCGAGACGCCGCAGATGAGCGCGGGGCGCTGGGTGCCCTCGGGCGCGAGCGGCACGCCCTCGAGCGGGCTGAGGGTCTGGAGCTTCCAGTTCCCCGGGTTCTCGATCTTATACTGCTCCTTGACCAGGGAGGTGAGGTAGTCGGGCTCGATCAGCTTGCGCGGGAGGAGGCTCTCGCGCTGGAGGAGGCTGTCGGGGGAATTGAATCCGCAGATGACCGGGACCCAGCCCTTCTGCTTGTCGAAATTGGCGTCGAGCCAGCCGCGCAGGCCGGCGTCGTCGTCCCGGTCGAATTCCGCCGCGCAGTCCAGGACGAGCGGCGACTCGTCCAGCCGCGAGATGCCGGCGGCCAGGATCTGATAGGGGTTGATCTCTATCAGCAGGCCGCGCCGGGAGTTGCGGTTGAGAATGTCGGGTAGATTCAAAGGGGACGGGACAGCGATCCGGTGTAACCTATTCAGGCTGCGGGGCCGGCGTCAATGACGGCGGCGGGGGAGCGGGTGGGCAATGGCAAAACGAATGCTCCTTGAGGGTTCGCTCAGGGCAGGGTTATCCGCTCGGTCGAGTCGGTCAGTTCACGCACTTCGGACAGAATATAAGGAGCATCCACACCACTGAACGTGGCTGTGCGCAACGAGGTGTCGTAGTGCAGGGCCGCCGTGTGATTGAAATATATGTTTTGAGCTGAAAGAGCGCCGTAGATGTTTTGGGTTTTGCCGCTGTTCCAGACGTGCAGATATGCGTTGGGCATGTAGATCACGCCGTAGAAGGTCAGGTTTACTGAATTGGCCGCCAAGTAGTGATACCCAGATGTGTTAGTGGTATTGGTGCCGATTAGGATGCAACGTTTCGGGTCCAACGTCAGATTCTGAATACCACCGGCCGCATTTTGGCTGTAGATGAAAAGCTCTCCGCCAAAATGAATCTCTAGCGAGGCGGTCGAGTTGTTGGTGATGACAATCTTGCCGTTATTTTCGATATCAAGATGTCCGTTGGAACCTGTGGGCCGCACGTCTATGACAACGGGGGCATTAATGTTAATGGTGCCTGATGTGCCGGAGGTGTAGAGATAGAGATAGCTCGTTGTATAGTAATAGTATTTTCCGTCACCGGAAACAGTGTCGGTGCCGCGCGGGAGGTCGACGGTGCCGGTGGCGGACAGGGTTAGTGAATTCAAGGTTACGGTTGCACTCCCTGTGATAGTCTGGATGTCAAATTGCGGGACGTAGGGGCTCCGGCTGACGCGGGTGAGGTCGACACCGGTTGCGGCGCTCCCGGTCAGAGTGGCGGAGCCGACCGTGTAGTTCCAGAGAGGCGCGAAGGGAGTGGTTGTGGCTGAAGGGGCCGCAACATACCCCTTCACTGTGGCGTTGGTGATGCTCACGGCAATGCTGGGCGGAGTGTTGGTCCCAGCGACAACGGCCGAATAATTGGTAACACCGGCAACCTGTGATGCGTAGGAGCCCAAGGGTGAATCGTAGCTGTCTACCGTGCCGCCTGCTGAGATATTCGTGTAGGTGGCAGCACCGGCTGCGTTGGGGAAAAGCGACGCGGGAACTACATAGGCACGCAGCTGGGTTTTGATGGCCGTGGTTCCGTCGGGCATAGTCGCGACACCCTCGGAATAGATTACCGGGCAGCTGAGCCAGTAACTGGTGTTTGGCGGAGACTGGTTTAGGCTGCCGGCGATACAGCGGTAGGCCACGCCACCGGAAATTACCACATCGTCTACGGCATAGCTGGTGGCCGAACTCCATGCGGCGACGCTGTAGGATGTCCAGTATGTGGCGTTCGGAGGGGCCTGGTTTGAGTTGGCTGTGATGCAGCGATAGGCACTGCTGCCGGAGAGCGCGATGTTGCCCGGTCGGTAGGTCGCCGACGAATCCCAAGGGGCAGGAGCACCGACCCACGCGCTATTTGACGGGGCCGGGGCCACGGCGATGGTAGGACTCGAGATGCAGAGATACCATACGCCCTGATACCAAACGTAATCGTTCACGGTGTAGGTGGTAACCGCATTCCAGGGGACGCCTTGGTTGCCGGTCCGATAATTGTAGACTCGAATGTTGACCGACGGAATGATGCCGCTGCTGCCGTAGGTTGTCGGAACGTGGGGCGACGACGACGTGTTCAGGGTCTGGCTCGCAAGGTTGCCTGCGGCCGTCCAACTGCCAAAAGTGTTAAAACTGAAGGAACGGATTGCCCGTTCCAGTCCCATTTCGGCCAGGTGACGACTGACATCCGTCGCGTAGGCGCGACGGCTTAGTTTCATCGATTGATTGCTGACCGCGAGATAGCTGGCGAGTGCGATGCCCAGCACCGCCACCAGGCATAGCACCAGTAGGATCAGGGAACCCCGGGCAGGTTGGCGCGTGGGGAATTTCACTTGGGCAGGGATTTGTTGCGGATGAGCAGCCGCGGCGAATCGTTTTGGTAAACCTGGGTCAGGGTGCCATTGGTGCTGCTGCCCGCCTGGGCTGTGAAGGTAACGGAGACCTGCTTGATGCCGACGGAATAGGTCGTGACTGTCGTGTAGGGCGAGGAACCGCTGTCATAGGGATTACCGGAGCCATCGTAGTAACGGAAATAGCAGCTGAGCACACTGCTGTGCAGAATCAGGGCGGTGCCGCCGGACGGGGTGCGGGTAATGGTATCGGCCGTGCTGTCGTAGGTGTAGGTGACGGTGGTCGAACCCGAACTGGTTGGCATGACGAGAATCAAGCTGCTCGAGGTTGGTGTGCCTGAGAGGGCGCTGGCCATGCGCACATCCTGCGTGAAATAAGCCAGCGTGCGGCGGGCCTGGGATTCCAGGTTGGGCTGATTGGCGGAACTAAGGCCCAGCGAGCGCGTAAAGTTTCGCCCGAGCGAAACGTAGGTGGTCAAGACCGCGGTCATGATCATCAGCGCGAGGCTCACGCCGACCAGCAGCTCGACGTAGGTGAAGCCTGCGTCCGGTTTGTGCGGGCGGGTTCTCACGAGCGCTGATAAGTGAGGTTAAGGCCGTATTTGCCGAACCAGGCCGAATTAGTGCGCCGATAGGTAAAAGACAGGGGGTTATTGCTGCTATCGCGGCGACTTGTCAGGACCGTCCACGTGACCGTGAAGTTCACCTCCCTTATGTTGGTGACTGGGTCGGGGCTCGTGACTGTGCGGGCTAGGGCGTAGGTCGCGCCTGACGCCGCAATGCCTGTGTTGAACCGGCTGTCGATGGTGACCGCGGTGCTCGTGGTCGGGAGGTTTGAGATGGTCGTCCAGCTGGCGAAGCGCAGCTTTTCGATCTCGTGGTTGATAATTTGGGTGGCCAGCGTCTGGCGCCGCGCGTTGTCCATCATCATCGAGCTAAGCGTGACTGCCTCAATCATGCCGATGAAGCCAACGACCAGCATCAGCGAGGCCATCATAACTTCGACGAGAGTGAAAGCTCTCTCGTCGTGCTCAGGGCCCTTGACGGCCGGGCGGCGGGTGATGGAAAATGGGTGGGACACGACCGGAGTAGGCGGGAATACTCAGCGAAGCGTAGGTGGAGTCCGTAGGTCGACAAGAGCTATTAGCAGGGGCGGCGGAAGTTGAAGGTTGAGAGTTGAAAGAAGAACAGCCGCAGCGCCACGCGCCGAAGCTTGGGGCGGATGAGTTCATCCTGCAGTCAACCGCGGGAGGCGCCGTTTGGGGCCTTATCTTTCAACCTTCACCTTTCACCTTTCAACTGCCGGCGGGCCCCCCCGCCGGCCCTAGTAGCTCCGCGTGACGACCGCCCCCGTCTTGTCGCGGAAGACGATGAGCTTGTTGGCCAGGTCGAGGTGGTCGAAGGTGATGCCGAGCGACGAGCTGGCCTCCGTGCCCTCGTAGACGAGGCGGTTGTTCATCAGGATGCGATGCGGGCTGTTCTGGAACACGCCGCTGATGTTGAGGCCCACCACCCAGAAAAGAAACGGCTGGCTGGCGACGGGCGCGCCTTCGGGCGAGGCGCTGGCGATCACGATGCCGCCGCCGAGCTTCACCACCGTCGGGGGCGGCGCGGCCTTCGGCGGGGCGACGACGATCGGGGCGGGCGGCGGAGTGGCGGGGGTATCGGTCGTCGCCGCCTGTTTCTCGGCCATGGCGAGCAGCGCCTCGCGCGAAATGACCGCCGGGCCGTCACCGGCCGGGGCGGCCTTGCCGGCGGCGGGCGCGGGCGTCTTCGCGGCGAAGGGATCGGTCACGACATAGGCGGCGGAGCCGGATTTTCCCTTAAGCTTGGCCTCCTCCTCCGCGACGACGCCGTTCACGAGGCCGGTGCGGGCGTCGCTGGCCGCGACGACGTCCTTGGTCTTGCCGATCGCCTGCGCGGGGATGGCGAGGACCTGGTTGAGGGCGTTGAAAGGAGTGGGGCCGCCGCTGCCGTCCTTGGCGCCTTGGGTCGCCCACTTCTGCGCCTTGGGGTTGAGCGCGATGAGGGCGCAGTAGCCCATCACGAGGAGCACGCCGAAACCGAAGACCATCTTCACCAGGCAGCCGGCGTAGGGCGGGATGGTGAAAGGCTTCTTCGGGGCCCGCATCGCGAAGTCGATGGGCGGGCCGGGCGGCGGCATTGGCGGCGAACTCTTCGGCGTCGGCGGGATCGTGGCCTCCGGGTCGTGGGCCGGCGGAGTCGGGGGTGCCGGCTCGGGTTGCGGTTCGTCGCTCATGTTTCCTCCCGCGAGGACAGACATCCACGGGGGCAAACCCAAGATCAAAGTTGGCGACCCGACCAAGGCGGGCCCGCGGATTGCGCGGATGAACGCGGGTGACCAGTGAAGAATGTAGCCACGGGCGTCCCTACTGGGGTGACGGAACTAAGGCAGAGATTGGCCACAAAAAGCACAAGAAGCGCAAAAAATGTTGCCGGGCCCTTCTTTGGTGAAACGGATCAGCGGAAACAACCCTATGGCGCCTATGGGCGCGCGGAAGACGGTCCTTCGCTCTGCAGACCCTTTTGTGTTTTTTGTGGCCAACATTCCGAGGCCTGGGTCGATGGAATTGGGTGGAGGGCCCGGCTCCAGCTGAGCCGCGAACGTGATGCCACGAGCGATGCGCCTGCGGCTCAGCAGGAGCTGAGCCCTCCATTTGAGAAGAACTCAGCCCATGAAGCCCAGGTCGGGCTTGGCGAAGCGGCCGATGTTGGGTGCCTGTGGGATTGGGAGATACGCCCGAATCGGCAGGCAGGGAGGCCTGCCGCTACTGTCGGAGTCGGATCTTGATCCGGGTTCATCAGTGAAATTCGTGGCGAAAAACCTGCCACGGCCTTCCGGTTTCAGGACATTTTATGCGCTGTTTTAGGACGTGGGCGGGCAAAAAAAACTCTCGCCGCCCCGGCCGGTTTTGCGGCAAAAACAACTCCCGGTCCTTTCCCGCATTCCCCCTCATCCCATCATCCCGACCATGAGCAACAGCCTGAACATCCGCCCCACCGGCGCCCTCGACTTCCTGTCCCTCGGCGCCCTCGTCAACCGCCTCGACCCCGGCATCATCCCCTTTCGCAAGGCGTCGCACTGCGACATCCACGTCAGCGGCGGCGAGTTCAACGTGTCGGCCAACCTCTCCGACTGCTTCCGCCTGAAGACGGGCGTGGCGTCGGCCATGGTCGACTACCCGATCGGCGACCTGATCGCCGAGCGCGTGCGCGCGATGGGCGTGAAGCCCTACTACAAGCACTTCAAGCACGACGGCGTGCGCGGGCCGAACATGGCGACCGTCTACTCCGACCAGGGCCATGGCGTGCGCGCTCCCGTGGTGTTCTACAACCGCAGCAACGAGGCGGCGGGCCAGCTCAAGGTCGGCGACTTCAACTGGGCCGAGATCTTCGGCGGCGGCGTCCGCTGGTTCCACAGCGGCGGCATCTTCGCGGCGCTGTCCGACACGACCGGCGAGCTCATCATCGAGGCCATGAAGGCCGCCAAGGCCTCCGGCGCGATGACGTCGTTCGACCTGAACTACCGCCAGAAGCTCTGGGACATCTGGGGCGGCCAGGCCAAGGCGGTGAACGTCCTCGCCCGCATCGTCGAGCACGTGGACGTGCTCGTCGGCAACGAGGAGGACCTGCAGAAGGGCCTCGGCATCGAAGGGCAGGACGTCGAGAGCAAGTCCAAGCTCGATCCGTCGGCGTTCTACGCCGTCATCGAGAAGGCCACGAAGAAATTCCCGAACGTGAAGGCCGTGGCCACCACGCTCCGCGAGGTGCACTCCACCAACCGCCACACCTGGGGCGCGGTCGCCTGGGTGAACGGCAAGACCTATCAGTCGCCGATGGCCGAACTCGACGTCGTGGACCGCGTGGGCGGCGGCGACGGCTACGCGGCCGGGTTCTTCTACGGCCTGCTGAGCGGCGCCTCCGAGCAGGAGTCCGTCAACCTCGGCTGGGCGCACGGCGCGCTGCTCACGACCTTCCCCGGCGACACCTCGATGGCGACGGTGGAGCAGGTGAAGGCGTTCGCCAAGGGCGGCTCGGCGCGCATCCAGCGCTGAGCGTTTTTTGTAGGGGCGCCGCGTGCCGGCGCCCGCGGGCGGCGTCAAGCGCCGCCCCTACGAGGTTTCAGGGCCCCGCGGTTTCGCGGGGCCTTTTGTTTTGGAGGGCGGTGGACGCCTGTGGCTGCGAATGAAAGGCTGGCTTTGCAGGGTGACACAACCTGCAGGCCGTGGACTGCGGCGGCATGTCGCCGCTTTCAAAGCGGTCACGCGTGACCGCACTCCGCGGGGTGGGGGCACCCCGCCGGCATCCAGTTACCGGCCGTGGCGGCGGTAGGTCGTCTTGTAGAGGATGACCGTGTCCGAGTCCTTGATCTGCAGGACCGTGTCGCTGGTGACGATGGCGGGCTTGCCGTCGACGGTGGCGCCGCGGCAGGTCTTGGTGCGCTCGTCCACGACGGCGCGCTGGGCGTTGAGCTTGCCGAGCCGGAGGGTGCCGTCGGAATTGATGATGAGCCGGCGGTCGCCTTCCCGCTGGCCGGTCTCGTATTCGCCAGCCGTGCGGATGAGGAGCGCGTGGGACTCGGATTCCGACAGCAGCACGTGCTGGGGCAGCACCGAGGGCGGCGGGCGCAGCAGCATCCAGGCGGTCGCGCCGTTGAAGCCGATGATGAGCGCGCCGAGCACGGCGACCTTGGTCCAGCGCGGCACGCGGCCGGTGTCCACCGGAGGATTGCTGGCGGAATGGCCGAAGGACGCGGTCCGCTCCGGCTTGGGGGCGGCCTTCGGGGCCAGCTCGACGTTGCCCGTGATCGTCGTGAGGATGAAGCTGACGGAATGCTCCTCGCCGCGGAGAATGGTCTCCCAGCCGACGAAGCAGAGCCGGCGGTAGCGCGTGCGCACGATGAACACGTCGCGGTCGGTCTTGATGCGGATCTCCGGCGTGGACGGCTCGTAGATGGTCAGGCCGGAGGCGACCTCGGTGAGCGCAAAAAGCAGGTCGCGCAGCTGCGGGACCGTCACCGACGGCAGTTGCTCGTCCGGATACGCCAGGCCCGCCGCCTTCGCGCCGGGCGCGAGGTGGTGCAGCGTGACACTGTAGGCCGGAGCGGACATCAGGGTTCGAGAATATAGATCGGGTAGCCGTCCGGACCCGGGAAAATGAAGGACCCCGTCGTCAGGTTGCCGTCATCAAGCGCCTCGTCCATCATCGCAAAAAGATCAGGATCCATGATCAGCGGAGCGTCGCTGGTGTCGGCCAGGCCGATGGCGGCGCGCGGGACGCCGGGACTCGGGACGGCATTGTAGTCCCACTTGAACTTGCCGCCCACGGGGGTGGGATGCGTCCAGACGTCGGTCCTCAATTCCTGGCTGGTGATGCCGGTGGGCACGACGCCGGCCGCCGTGTCGGCGGGCCAGACGCCGTTCTCATGGGAGTAGGCCTGGAAAACGGCGGCGTAGACCCGCAGGTCATTCACGAGCGCGGCAGCTTGCGCCCTTTTCCGGACGCGCTGATAGGAGGGCACTGCGACGGCCATGAGCATGCTGATGATCAGCACGACCACCATGAGCTCCACGAGGCCGACGCCCCGCGCCGACCGGGGGATTCCCTGTCGGCCGACAAGGCGGCTGGTGTGGGGCAACATGCTCACCCAGCCATTTCTGCGGAGCGCGGCCCGCTAGGCAAGGGGGAATGCGAGGAGGCGGAATGACAGAGGGGCAGTGGACAGAGGATCGAGAGCGGACGACTGGTGGAACGCGGCACGCCGGGCGCGTTTTCCCATGCGCGCATCCTGGAGCGCGTCCGGAGGCCGCGCTCCACCTTAAATTCGGCTTTCGCTGGCAGGCGCGGCGGGCTAGCTTGCCGCCCCATGAGCCACTCCGCCCGCACCGCCCCGTTCCTGTCCCGCGCCGGATGGCGCGAATCCACCGTGTTGCTGGCGGTCGCCGCCCTTGTGCCGTTCCTGGTGCACCTCCTGCCGTGGTCCGGGCCGCGCCCACTGGGCGTCTACGTGCTGCCGGTTTTTTGGACGACGTTTGTCGCCGTGTATTTTCGCGGAGCCGCGCTGGGGCTGGCGGTCGGGTTGGTCACTCCGCTGATCAGTGTCCTGCTCACGGGCCTGCCGGTCGCGACGTCGATCAGCGCGATGAGCCTGGAGATCGCCTTTTTCGTGCCGGTGGCGGCGTGGGCCGTCGTGCGCGCCCCGGGGTTTCGGTTTTGGGCGCCGGTCGCCTGGGTTGCGGCCAAGGCGGCGGCCATCGGCGTGCAGATGCTGATCCCGGCCTTCCATGAGACGGAGGGGTTCCTGTCGCACCTCGGGCGCTCGGCGCAGAACGGCCTGGCCGGGCTGGTTGTCCTGGCGGTGATCAACGTCCTGCTGGTTTCCTTCTATCCCAAGCCGGAAGAGTGGGAGAGGGAGTGAGCGGACAACAGAGAAAAGCGAACGGAGGACGGTGGACAGAGGACGAGGATCCGAAGGGCCGGAGCCAAACTAGGTTTGTAACGTCATCCGTTACAAACGTCCCGGGCACGTTCCCGAGGCAAAGTAACCCAATGGGTTACTTGTGGATTGGTGGGTGAGGACTGGAGGGGGGCATAAAAAAGCCCGGCGGTGAGGCCGGGCGGGGGAACGGCCCGTCGGGAGACGGGCCCTCCAGCGAGCAGGGGTGAGATTTGTGGCGCCTTATCGCACGACGCGGGCGCCGCCGCCCTTCATGAGCTTCTCGACTTCCTTCTGCGTGGCCATCGAGGTGTCGCCGGGGGTCGTCGACGCGAAGGCGCCGTGGGCCGCGCCGTAATCGACGGCGAGCTGCGGGTCGTTCTTCGAGAGGAAGCCGAACTGCAGGCCGGAGGCGAACGAGTCGCCGCCGCCGACGCGGTCGAGGATCTCGAGGCGCGGATACTGGCGGCTCTCGTAGAACCTGCCCTCGTGCCAGAGGATGGCGCTCCAGTCATTGATCGTCGCGGTGTGGACGTGGCGCAGCGTGGTGGCGGCGACCTTGAAGTTGGGGAATTCCTTCACCGCGGTCTCGATCATGGCCTTGAAGGCGCCGGTCTCGATATGCTTCAGGTCCTCGGCGCCCTTGACGGCGAAGCCGAGCGAGGCGGTGAAATCCTCCTCGTTGCCGATCATGACGTCGACATATCTGGCGATCTCGCGGTTGACCTCCTGGGCCTTCTTCAGGCCGCCGATGGTCTTCCAGAGCGAGGGGCGGTAGTTGAGGTCGTAGCTGACGATGGTGCCGTGCTTGTTGGCGGCCTTGACGGCCTCGATGGTGAGCGCGGCGGTCGTCTCGGACAGCGCGGCGAAGATGCCGCCGGTGTGGAACCAGCGGACGCCGTGCTCGCCGAAGATCTCGTCCCAGTCATAGTCGCCCGGCTTGAGCTGCGAGGCGGCGGTGTTGCCGCGGTCGGGCACGCCGACGGCGCCGCGGATGCCGAAGCCGCGCTCGGTGAAGTTGAGGCCGTTGCGCACGGTGCGGCCGATGCCGTCGTCCTCGCGCCACTTGAGGTAGTTGGTCGCGACGCCGCCCTGCATGATGAAGTCCTCGACGAGGTGGCCGACCTCGTTGTCGACGAAGGCGGTGCAGACGGCGGTCTTCAGGCCGAAGCATTTCCGCAGGCCGCGGGAGGTGTTGTATTCGCCGCCGCCCTCCCAGGCGGTGAAGGAGCGCGCGGTGCGCACGCGGCCCTCGCCGGGATCGAGGCGGAGCATGACTTCGCCGAGGGAAAGCTGGTCCCAGCGGCAGGTGGTGGCGGGTTTGATTTGGAGGGCCATGAGAGTTGAGGGCTGAGAGTTGAGAGAGGCTGACAGCTTAAGACTTATCCCTTAAACCTTGTTGGCCGCGTCGACGAACTGCTTGGCGCGGGCGGTGATGGCGGGCCAGTCCTTGGCCTTGAGCGCGGCGGGCGAGACGAGCGCGCTGCCGGCGGCGGTGGCGAAGGCGCCGTTCTTCAGGAACTCGCCGACGGTCTCCGGCGTGACGCCGCCGGTCGGCATGACCTGGATGTTCGGGAACGGGGCCTTGATCGACTTGATGTAGGCGGGGCCGAAGAACTCGGCGGGGAAGATCTTCACGACGTCGACGCCGAGCTCCCACGAGGTGTAGACTTCCGTCGGCGTGAGCGCGCCGCCGAGGACGGGGACGCCCAGCTCCTTGCAGACCGCGATGACCTCGGGGCGCACGGCCGGGGTGACGAGGAACTTGGCGCCGGCGGCGATGCCCTTGCGCGCGGTGGCGGCGTCGAGCACGGTGCCGAGGCCGAGGAGGATGTGCGGGAGTTCCTGCGAGACCTTCGCGCAGAGCTCGATGGCGCCGGGCGTCGTCATGGTGAGCTCGAGGCAGTTGAGCCCGCCCGCAGAAAGGGCGCGGGCGGCGTCGAGGAGGCTGTCGGGACTGTCGGCGCGGATGAGGGCGATGACTTTCTCGGCTTTGATCTTGGCGAGGATTTCGGTCTTGGTCATGGGGCGGGTGCGGCGCGGCGCCGCAGTTGAGAGTTGAGGGCTGGGAGAGGAGAGAAAAGGAACCGCCGGCCGGAGTGGCAAGCCACGTGGGATTTAAGACGCGGAGAATCTAGCCTGTATTAATTTCGGTCATCGTGGGCCGGGCGACGGATGACGAGCGAAGGGCCTTATTCACCGCCGGCCCACTTGGGCTTGTGGCGGAGGTGGTAGAGGCGCTCGCCGGCCTTCGGCTCGTAGAAGATACCTTCCGCCTCGCGGTTCGCGTAGTCCTCCTTGTTGATCGTGCGCCAGTCGCGGTAGCCCAGGTTGATCTTCCGGCAGGTCGCCTCCGGGATGCCGGTGGCGAGCGTCACGCGCACGCGTGGGGTCTCGATGCCGGTCTTCTCGTCGTAGGTGCCGATGCCGTGGACGTGGGTGGAGTGGGCGAGGGTGCCCCAGGGCTCGTCCTTGAACTTGTCCCACTGCTTGAGGAAATACTGCACGCAGTGGTAACCGATCCGCTCGATCATCTTGCCGTGCACGAGCGAGACCTCGTGGATGTGTGGCGCGTAGATGATGAGCTCGCCGCCGTCGGCGACGATGGGCTCGAGCTTATACATGCATTTCCCGCCGACCCAGAGCTCGTCATACATGGCGGGCGCGCAGGAGAGCACGGTGTGGAACGGGCGGTCCTTGTAGGTGATGTGGAGCTCGCGGGAGAGTTCGCTCGCGTCGTCCCACGCCTGCTCGGGCGTGCCGGCGAAGAGGCCGGCCAGCTCGCCCTTGCCGTGGACGACCATGCAGAAGCAGAGCTTCGGCACCGTGACCATCGCGCCGGCGCGGTCGACGACCTTGCGGACGGGCGTCCATTTGTTGCCGATGATCATCGGGTTCGTGACGACGGCGCCGAGCCAGTGGAAGAAATTCAGGATGCCCGGGCCGGCGACGCCGGGGAAGAGGTATTTGTTGCCGCCGGAGAAGCCGACGACCTCGTGCGGGAAGACCGGGCCGCAGATTATGACCTGATCGTAGTCGAAGAGGCGCTTGTTGATGTGCACCGGCACATCCATGGCGAAGAGTCCGCCGGAGAGGGCCTTGATCTCGGCGGCGGGGATGCTGCCCAGGTCGCGGAGGGCGGCCGGGTTGTCCCACTCGTGGTTGATGAACTCGACGTTCCGGTAGGTCGTGCTGCGCTCGGCGGCGGAGATCTCCACGCGTTCGTTGATCGCGTCCGCGGTCATCGCGGGGTGCGTGCCGAGGGCGAGCATGACGTCGAACTTCTTCGTGACGCCGCCGATCTGGTTGAAGAGGGTCTTGAACATCAGGCCGACGGGCGCCGTGCGGGTGGCGTCGGGGATGATGAGCACGACGCGCTTGTCGCGGTAGTTCTCCGCGGGGCAGGCGGCGGCCACGAGGCTGCGGACCTGGTCCGGATCGAGCGAGGTGCCGGTAGGGGCGAGGGAGCGGTGCGGGGCGACGGCCATAAAAAATTCCTCCGGTGGATCAGCGGCGCGGGTCGGTGTAGCCGATCAGGCGGGAGAGTTCGGCGGCGGCGGCCTTGACGACCGTGGCGATCTCCGGGATGCGCTCCCGGGTGAAGCGGACGGTCGCCGCGGTGATGCCGATCGCGGCGACGACCGTGCCCTCGGAGCCGTAGACCGGCACGGCGAGGCAGCGGACGCCGAGGTGGAACTCCTCGTCGTCGAGACTGTATCCGCGTTTGGTGGTGAGTTCCACCTCGCGGCGGATTTCCGCGAGCGTCGTAAGCGTGTGCGGCGTGCGCTTGGTCAGGCGGGCGGCGGGGCACACCTCGGCGATCCGATGGGAGTGGAGGAAGGCGAGGAAGGTCTTGCCGGTGGACGAGCAGTAGAGTTCGGCGAGGAAGCCGGGGCGGGAGGAGGCGCGCAGCGGGTGGGGGCTGTCCTCCACGGCGACGATGAGCGAGCGGTCGTCGCAGGGGATGGCGAGGTGGGACGTCTCGGAAATATGCGCAGTCAGTTTTTCCAGCACCGGGAGGGCGGCGGTGCGGATCTCGGTGCCGGCGAGGGACGCGTTGCCCAGCTGGATGAGCACCGGCCCGAGTTCGAAATGCGTGCCGTTCTTGCGGACCAGGCCCTCGAGGTGGAGCGTGGTCATGATGCGCAGCGTGGTGGTCACCGGGATGCCGAGCGTGCGGCCGATGTCCGAGGCCTTGAAGCCGTCCGCGCGGCTGCCGAGGAGCTTGAGGATGCGGCAGGCGTTCCGCAGATTGGGGATCACGTAACGCTCCTGACTGGGAGCGGTCGTGGAAGGCGAGGAGGGCGGCAGGGATTTTTGGACGGCCATGAGAAAGCGCGACTAGCGAATTAAGCCGGCACGACTAAGGCAACCGCCGTGTGGCATAGGGATAGAATCTTATTGCCTCCATAAGTAGATTATTCAAATCTGGATGGCAAGTTCATTAGTGAATATTGCATTCGGTGCGATATTTTGCTTCTGGCCCACCCCACACCCTAACCCCTGATTATGGAAACGACCCCCCACACCGGGTGCCGCTACGCCTGTGCGCACCTTGCTACGTTACGTCACTCCGGCAGCATGTTCTGCCGTTTGCTTGTTTCACTAACGTTCGGACTGGCCCTTGCGGGCAACCTGTCCGCCCAAGCCACCGGCTCGCTGGTCGGCCGGGTGCTTGATGCCTCGACGGGCAAATACCTTGAGGGCGCCGACATCACCGTGTCCGGCACCGCCCTGCACACGACCTCGGAACGCGGCGGCAGCTTCGCGCTGGGGGCCGTGCCCACCGGCGCCCAGCAGGTCACCGCGACCTATCCCGGTCTCGATGCGATGCACATCCCGGTCACGGTCGCGGCGGACGGCCCGACCGTGGTGGAGGTGAATTTCAACTCGGAGGTCGTGAAGCTCGAGGCCTTCCATGTGGCCGGCATGAAGGAGGGCTCGGCCCAGGCCGTCGCGCTCCAGAAGGCCGCCGTCAACATGAAGGTCGTCGCCGCCGGCGACCAATACGGCGACATCGCCGAGGGCAACGCCGCCGAATACCTGAAGTTCCTGCCGGGCGTCGGCATCGACTACAATGCCAACGACGCCCGCGCCGTCTCGCTCCGGGGCATGAACACGCAGTTCACCGACGTCACGATGAACGGCAGCCCCATCGCAAGCGCAACATCGGGCAACCTGAATCGCCGATTCGAGTTCGAGCAGCTGTCGATCAGCAACGTCGAGACGATCGAGGTCATCAAGACCCTCACCCCCGACCTGCCGGCCACGGGCACCGCCGGTCTGATCAACATGGTGACGAAGAGCGCCTTTGACCGCGCCGGCGACCTGTTCACCTACCGGCTCTACCTGCAGGGCCTCAGCACGGAACTCACCACCGCCAAGACGCCGGGCTGGGGTCAGGAGCTGACGCACAAGATCACGCCGGGCATCGACCTGAACTACGCCAAGCACATCACCAAGAATCTCGGCATCAATATCAGCTACAAGCTCTCCGAACTGGTGAACGACTACCCCCGCTCCTCCTATACCTGGGACTACAACCCCGCGGACGGCGGCACGCCGACCAACCCCGCCATGACGTCGTGGAACCTGCAGAATGAGCAGAAGATCACCAAGCGCCAGGGTGGCTCGGTGCAGCTGGACTACAAGCTGGGCGACAGCACGAAGCTCTCGCTGCTCGGGGACTGGACCTACTACAACCTGTTCTTCACCGATCGCACGCTGACGGTCAACACCGGCACCCTGGCCGCCCTGTCCACGACCTCGCCGGTGATCACCGGCAACACCGTGGCCGGCCTGGCCAACAAGGGGTCCGTCACGCTTTCCGAGATCTTCCGCAACAAGAGCGGCGTCACCTGGCATTTCCCCTTCAACCTGACGCATGACTTCGCCGACGGCTCCAAGCTGGAACTGGCCGCCTACTGGAGCCAGGCCTACAGCCACTACCGCGATACCACCGGCGGCTATTTCTCGGACGTCACGATGCAGCGCGGCGGCACCAGTCCGCAGACCAATTCCGTGACCGATCCGCTCACGGTCGCTTTCAACAACATCGGAGGGACGGTGCCCAGCTACTCAGTCACCGATGTCACCAACGGCGGCGCGGCCAACCTTCAGGACCTGACCAAATACCAGGTCACTCAGATCCGCAGCCGGCCCCAGACGGGCGTGGACACCAAGGACGGCGGCGGCGTCTCCTACACGAAGATCTTCAAGACCAAGATGCCGCTCAGCGTCAAGGTGGGCCTCGTGGACGACTACACGACCCGCAACATCGTCGACCCGATCTGGAACCGCACCGGCACGTCGGCCGCTACCGGCTTCGGCGGCGCCTCCGCCATCACGGGGTCTCAGCTCGCCGGCATGGGCGACACGTCCTTCGCCAACCGCCCGATCGGTTACGGCCTGCCCGCCTTCACCTTCCCGAGCGTCTACAAGGCCTATGCCCAGCTCGGCGGGCAGTCCTATCTGCCCTATACGCCGGCCTCCGACATCCGCGCCCGGTTTGAGGATGAGACCCGCGCCTACTACGCGCGCCTCGACTTCACCCCGGTGGAAAACGTGCTGATTGTCGGCGGCGTCCGCTATGAGGACCGCCTGACGAACTCGACCAACAGTCTGCTCACGCTGGCGACGCCGGCCACCGGGGTCTTTGCCGACAAGAGCTGGTTCCCCTCGGTCAACCTGAAATACACGCCGAACAAGGATCTGGTCTTCCGCCTCGGCTACTCGAAGTCGATCGGTCTGCCCGATTACAGCGACTTGTTGCCGGGACCGGCCACCATCACCGACCCGGTCGGCACCACGCGCGGCAAGATCAGCATCTACAACTCCGCGCTGAAGGCCTACCAGATCGACAACTTCGACGCCGGCGCGTCGTATTACTTCAGCAACACGTCGGTCTTCTCGGTCTCGGTCTTCCGCAAGAAGCTGACGAACTACATCATCACGGGCACCGCGGGGCTGGACGCCGCCACCGCCGCGGCCCTCGGCCTGACGAACACGCTCGGCTTCCCGCCCGACCAGTATGACATCACCACGAAGTTCAACGTCAAGGCCCCGGGCTACTACCAGGGCGTCGAGCTGGGGTATGCGCAGAACTTCAACGTGCTCCCCAAGCCCTTCGGGACGCTCAATGTGCAGGCCAACGCCACGTTCATGGGCATTTCGCCGATCCACACCAGCCAGGTCTTCAGCACCACGGACGCGAACCTGAACGCGGCGATCCAGCAGCAGGTCAACCTGAACCTGGCTCTCGCCACGGTGAAGCAGTCGTTCAACCTCTCGCTCAGCACGACGCTCGGCAAATTCGCCTTCAATGTGGAGAGCAACTACGCCGGGCGGCAGCTGAAGGCGCTGTCGCAGAAGACGGTCAAGTATTCCGACGTCGCGGTGAACCAATACTTCAACGAGCAGCAGTTCCAGGCGGCCCGCGAGCTGATCGACGTGCGGGTCGACTACAGGTTGAACAGCCGGATCACGCCCTATTTCCAGGTGCGCAACATCCTGGGCCGGCCCATCGTCTTCGAGACGTCGAACCTGCCGTTCAACCACGCGGAATACGGCGATCCGATCTACGAACTGGGTGTGCGCGGCGTCTGGTAACAGCCCGCGTTCCACCATCCCCCGAGGCCCGCCGCGAGGCGGGCCTTTTTGTTGTTCCGGAGCCGGCCGCCCGCGGATTAGGCGCCGGAATGGAGCGGTCCGGTTTCATTTAATAATCATTACTAAAGCCTTGATCACCGGCGGCGCGCGCCCAAGCCTCGCCGGTGTCATGCTATCGGCCGGCCTCATCCCCGCCCCACCGGGAGAGCCGCTTTGCCGCCAAAATTCTTGTTGCCCTCTTTTTTCAAATGTTCATTGATGGAAACCTGATTCATTAGTGAAATACCCCTCGGCCTGAGCGATCCCTGTTAGTCCCCACCCATCGGCGTTAGCGACGCACATTCGCTGCCGCCGGATTTCAACCCTGCTACCCCCACCCGTATGAAAGATAGCTTACCCCACTCCGGCCTTTCCCTGGGCCGTTTGTTTGGCTCGCTGGTCTTGGCCATCGGGCTTGCCTTGCCGCTCACGGCGCTGGCCCAGGCCGGCACCGGCAGCATCACCGGTCGCGTTTTGAACGTCGGCAACGGCAAATACATCGGCAATGCCGTTGTCACGGTCGAAGGCACCAAGCTGTCAACGCTGACGGACGAATACGGCGAGTATCGCCTCAATGACATCCCCGCCGGAGAGGTGAAACTGCACGTGGATTCCACCGGCCTCGATCCGGAAGCGGCCGCCGTCACGGTCGCCCCCGGTTCCACGGTCAGCCGGGATTTCGAGCTCACCAGCAAGGCCCGTTATGGCGACGACAAGACGGTCACACTCGACACCTTCGTGGTCTCGGCCAACCGCGAGTTCGAGGGCAACGCGATCGCGACCAATGAGCAGCGTTTCGCCAAGGGCCTGAAGGTCGTCATGGCGGCGGATGCTTTCGGTGACGTCACCGAGGGCAACGTCGGCGAGTTCCTGAAGTTCCTGCCGGGCGTTTCCGTCGACTACGTCGCCGCCGACGTCCGCACGGTCTCCGTGCGCGGCTTCGCCTCGAACTTCACCAACGTCTACCTCGACGGCATGCCGATCACGAGTTCCAACTCGGGGGCGACGGGCCGCCAGTTCGAGTTTGAACAGGCCTCGATCAACAACGCGGCCCGCGTCGAGGTGCTGAAGGTGCCGACGCCGGACATGCCGGCCAACGGCATCGGCGGCAACGTGAACCTCGTCAGCAAAAGCTCGCTGGAGCGCAAGGGCGCCCAATTCAACTACCGCGCCTACCTCAGCATGAACAACGAGGACATCGACGTCAACAAGACCCCGGGCCCGCGCGACGAGAGCTCCTACAAGGTCCTCCCGGGTTTTGACTTCGACTACACGCTGCCGGTCACCCGGAACTTCGGCATCGTCGTCACCGGCCTCTCCTCCAGCCAGTTCAACGAGCAGCATCGCTGGCAGACCCTGAACAATTACCAGCAGGGCGGCGCCACGATCACGAACCCCCTGATGCAGCAGTATCAGCTGCAGGACGGCCCGAAGTTCTCCGACCGCCAGTCCGGCAGCATCAAGGCCGACTGGAAGATCTCCGACAACCAGCGCGTGTCGGCGATGGTGCAGGACAGCTTCTACCACTCCTTCTTCGGCAACCGTAACCTGAACTTCGACATCGGCACCACCGCCACCACCTCGGCCGCCGGCGGCACGGTGCTGTCCTTCGGCCCCGACTTCGCCCAGAGCGCGACCGGCATCTTCTCCGCCACCGACCCCTATGGGAACCGCGGGCGCATCACGCAGGGCACGTCCTTCCGCGACAAGTATGGCAACACGAACGCCGGCAACGCCCGCTACATTTACGACGGCTCGACGTGGAACCTGGAGGCCGGCATTCACGCGGCCGAGTCGCGCACCTGGTATCGCAGCCTCGCCCGCGGCCACTTCTCCAACATCGGCACCCGCCTGCTGGGCGTATCCAATCTCCGGTCCGACAACGTCAACAACCCCGACAAGCTCACGTTTGCGGCCACGGACGCCACGGGCACCGTCATCAGTCCCTACGTCCTGTCCAACTACCGCCTGACCACCCTGACGGACGATCCGATCGACGGCCTCGCCAAGATGCAGGGCGGTTACGCGGACCTGAAGCGCGACTTCGACCTCGGGAAGACGCCGCTGACCGTCAAGCTGGGCACCCGCGTCTATCAGGAATCGAAGGACAACCGCCGTTCCACGCGCAGCTGGAACTTCGTCGGCGCCGACGGCGTCGCCAACACCGCGGACGATGCCGCCGCCCCCTACCTGGATGCCAATTACATCAACCAGGACCCTTACTGGGGCTCGAGGCCGATCCAGTGGGTCGACGCCTACAAGCTGGCGCAGGACTTTCAGGCCCACCCGAATTATTTCCAGGAGAACGCCGTCACGAGCGAGACGTTCCGCATCAATAATTCGGAAAAGATCACCGAGACCATCTCCGCCTACTACCTGCAGCTTGAGGGCAAGATGCTCAACAACCGCCTCTCCTTCGTCACCGGCGTCCGCTACGAGAAGACCAAGGACAAGGGCGAGGGTGTGCTGAACGACCCGAACATCGTCTGGCAGCGCAACGCCAACGGCACCTATGTCGACGGCGACCCGGTCGCCGCCGGCGTCCAGCGCGTCCTTCGCACCGACATCGGAGCCTTGAACGCCAACGGCACCGCCAATTCAGTGCAGGCCGTCGACGTCATCCTGCAGGAGCGCGGATTCAAGCCGGTCCGCACCTATGACGGCTACTATCCGAGCCTCAACCTGACCTACAACGTGAAGGAGAACCTCCTCGTGCGCGTCGGCTATGCCAAGACGATGGGTCGCCCGGATTACACCAACATCGTCCCCGCTACCACGGTCAACGAGGACAACAGCGATCCGGTCAACAATCCCGGCACCCTCACGATCCGCAATACCGGGCTGAAGCCCTGGACGGCCAACAACTACGACCTGTCGCTCGAGTATTACTTCAAGAACAGCGGCTATGTCTCCGCCGGCATCTTCCACAAGGACATCACCAACTTCTTCGATTCGGTGAACACCACGGTGGATGCCGCGCTCGCGCAGCAACTGGGCATCGGGCCGGAGTATATCGGCTGGGGCGCAAGCACGACCGTCAACGGGACCGGCACCGCCAAGATCACGGGCTACGAGGCCAGCGTGAACCGGCCGCTCGATTTCCTCCCCGGTTACCTGCGGTATCTCAGCATCAACGCCAACGCGACGAAGCTGGAGCTGTCCGGCGCCAGCCTGAGCGCCTTCACCCTGTTCATCCCCGAGACCGGCAACATCGCCATCAGCTGGAACAAGAAGCCCCTCAGCGCCAAGATCAACTTCAACTACCGCGGTCGCGAGATCGGCACGACCGCCACCGCGGTGGCGGCCCAGACCGGCGCCCAGTATGGCGCGACCACCGGCTTCTACGAATACTACAAGGCCCGCTGGAACTGCGACGTGAACTTTGAGTATACGCTCAGCAAGCGGTTCGTGCTGTTCACCAACGCCCGCAACATCCTTAATGCCCAGCAGATCATCGAGCGTTATTCCGATACCAGCGCCGCCTATGCCCGCAGCTACCGCCGAGAGGAATTCGGCATTCAGATCGCCGCTGGTATCAAAGGCACGTTTTAAGCGTCTTACCCGTCTACCAACCACCAACTCCCTTCTCTTATGGATATCCTACCGGCCATCGACGTTCGCGGTTACTCGCGGATGCCCACCAACGAACTCCGGCGGGCCTTCCTGCTGGAAGGGTTGTTCCAACCGGGTCTCCTGGTCCTGAAATACTGGGAAACCGACCGCACCATCATCGGCAGCGCCGTGCCCGGCTCCACCAAGCTGGAACTGGCCTGCCCCCGCGAGCTCTCGGCGAAGTTCTTCAACGAACGCCGCGAGCTCGGCATCCTCAACGTGGGCGAACCCGGCAGCGTCGAGGTCGACGGCCAGGTCCACGCCCTGAAGCAGTTCGATTGCCTCTATGTCGGGCGCGGCGTGCGCAGCGTGGCCTTCGCCTCCGCTGACGCCGCCCGTCCGGCCCAATTTTACCTGCTCAGCTACCCGGCCCACACGGACTACCCGACGGCCCTCGCGACCCTTGCGGGGACGCCGGGCGCCGAGTTGGGCTCGGCCGAGACCGCCAATGCGCGCACGATCTACAAGTTCATCCACACCGGCGGCATCAAGAGCTGCCAGCTCGTGATGGGCATGACCGTGCTGAAGCCGGGCAGCGTCTGGAACACGATGCCGCCGCACACGCACCTCCGCCGCTCCGAGGTGTATCTCTACCTGAACGTCCCCGCCGAGCACGCCGTCTTCCATTTCGCCGGGACCCCGCAGGAGACCCGCAACCTCCTCGTGCACGACCGCCAGGCCGTGCTTTCCCCGCCGTGGTCCGTGCACAGCGGCGTCGGCACTGCCAACTACACGTTCGTTTGGGGCATGGGCGGCGAGAACCAGGAGTTCGCCGACATGGACCCCGCACCCATCAAGACCCTCCTCTGAGATCACCCTCCGCCGTTTTTCCCCTCCATGAATTCGATCCTCAACAGCTTCAAACTCGATGGTAAGACCGCCATCGTCACCGGCGCCGCCCGCGGCCTCGGCCAGGGCATGGCCCTCGCGCTCGCCGAAGCCGGCGCCAACATCGTCGCCGTCGACATCCTCGCGGCCGAGGACACGCGCAAGCAGGTCGAGGCGCTCGGCCGCAAGTGCGTCACGCTTGCCGCCAACCTCGGCGACCGCGCCGCCATCCCCGTCGTGATCGCGGAGGCGAAGAAGAGCTTCGCCTCCCTCGACATCCTCGTGAACTGCGCCGGCATCATCCGCCGCGAAGACTTCGACAAGTTCACCGAGAAGGACTGGGACGACGTCATGGGCATCAACATCGATGCCGTGTTCTTCCTCAGCCAGGCCTTCGTGCGCGACGCGCTCGCGCGCCAGGGCACGGCGAAGATCATCAACATCGCCTCGATGCTCTCCTTCCAGGGCGGCATTCGCGTGCCGTCCTACACCGCCTCGAAGAGCGCGGTGCAGGGTCTCACCCGCCTCATCGCGAGCGAGATGGGCGGCAAGGGCATCAACTGCAACGCCATCGCCCCCGGCTACATGGCGACGGACAACACCGCTCCGCTCCGCGCCGACGCCGACCGCAGCGCGTCCATTCTCGCCCGCATTCCCGCCGGCCGCTGGGGCACGCCCGAGGATCTCCGCGGCGCCGTCGTCTTCCTGGCCTCCCCGGCCTCCGATTACGTGAACGGCTACACCATCGCGGTCGATGGCGGCTGGCTGGCCCGCTGAGTTTTCCTCCCCCCTCCTCCCGTATGAAAATGCGCAACTGCCTCGCCCTGTTGCTGTCCTTGCTCGCGGGCCTCGCCCACGGCTCGACGCACGTCACGGTCACCGTCACCCACAACCTGGACGCCGCGCGTCCGGCCGAGACCATCACCCTGCCGTGGGCCAGCCTCGCGAAGGCCATGCCCGGCGTCATGCTCCAGCACATCGCCGTCAAGGATTCGGCCGGCCACGTCCTCCCCTATCAGGTGACAAACGTCGCGCCCGAGGCGAAGGATCCACACAACGAGGGCGTCGCCTACGGCGACCTGATCTTCCAGCACGACTTCGCCGCCGGCGAGAAGTCCGCCACCTTCACCATCGAGGAAATCGAGGCCGTGGCGCCGGTCTTCCCGACCAAGGTGTTTGCCCGCTACGTGCCGGAGCGCCTCGATGACTTTGGATGGGAAAACGACAAGATCGCCCACCGCACCTACGGCCCGGCGCTGGCCGCCCCCGACGAACCGAAGCGCGGCAAGGAAGTCCTCGTCACCAGCGGCCTCGACGTCTGGTGCAAGCGCGTGAGCTACCCGATTGTCGACCGCTGGTATAACAAGGGGCATGACCACTATCACCACGATGAAGGCGAGGGCATGGACATGTATCAGGTCGGCACCTCCCGCGGCTGCGGCGGCACCGGCGTCTGGGACGGCAAGCAACTCTACGTCGGCCGCAATTACAGCTCGTGGAAGGTCATCGCCAACGGCCCCATCCGCGCCATCTTCGAGCTGACCTACGACGCCTGGGATGCGAACGGCCTCAAGGTGGCCGAGACGAAGCGCTTCACGGTCGACGCCGGCCACAACCTCGACCAGATCGAGAGCACCTTCACCGTCACGGGTGGATCCGCCCGTGAAATCACCGTCGCCATCGGCGTGAACAAGGACAGCGGAGACAAGGGCCAGAACGCGGTCGCCCTCCAGACGAAAGATCTGGCCGCCGGCTGGTTCGCGCAGTGGGAGGTCGAAAAGACCAACGGCGCGATCGGCGAGGCCGTCATCGTGCCCGCCGGACTCGAGGGGTTTGCCGAGGATGCGGTCAACCATCTCGTGGTCGCCAAGGCCACCTCCGGCAAGCCGCTCCGCTATTTCGTCGGCGCGGGCTGGAGCAAGGCCGGCGAGTTCACCACGCAGGAGCAGTGGAACGCCTACGTCGCCGCCTTTGCCGCCCGCGTGAAGTCGCCGGTTTCGGTTGTCCTTGCGCCATGAGCCTGCGGCCGCGGTTCCTTGCCCTCGCCCTCGGCCTGACCTGTTTGCTTCCGGCCGCCGTGGCGGCGGACGATGGCACCGTGCTGGGGTTGATGGAGCGGGTCGCCGACTGGCAGCTGGCGCATCCCGAGCCGCAGCGAGGCGAGCACAAGCCCGACGGCTGGATTAACGCGGCGTTCTATACCGGTGTCATGGCGCTCGCCCGCGATTCGGCCAGCCCCCGTTTTCACGATGCGATGATGCGGATGGGCGAGGGCAACCAGTGGAAGCCGGCCGCGCGCATTTACCACGCGGACGACCACGCCGTCACCCAGACCTACCTCGACCTTTACCTGCAGCACCACGACCCGCGCATGCTGGCGCCGACGCAGGAACGCTTCGACTTCATCCTCGCGCACCGGGCGGTGACGCCGCTCGATTTTGACAAGAAAAAGAACCCGAAGAGTCAGGAGCGCTGGTCGTGGTGCGACTCACTCTTCATGGCGCCCCCGGCCTGGCTCCGCCTGTGGAAGGCTACCGGTGACCGGCGCTACCTCGACTTCGCGGTCGAGGAATGGTGGGTCACCTCCGATTATCTCTACGACCGGGAGGAGCACCTTTACTTCCGCGACAGCTCGCTGTTCGAGAAGCGGGAGAAGAACGGCAAAAAGATCTTCTGGGGCCGCGGCAACGGCTGGGTGATGGCCGGCCTCGTGCGGGTGCTCGAGCTCCTCCCGGCGGACCATTCGGCCCGCTCGCGTTTCGAGCAACAGTTCCGGGAGATGGCCGACAAGGTCGTGACCCTGCAGCAGGCCGACGGTTTTTGGCGCGCCAGCCTGCTTGATGCGGACGCCTACCCGATGCAGGAGACCAGCGGCACGGGCTTCTACTGCTACGCCTTCGCCTGGGGTGTTAACCACGGGCTGCTGGACCGCGCGAAGTTCGAGCCGTCGGCTCGCCGCGCTTGGACGGCGCTCGTCAAGTGCGTGAACGCCGACGGCAAGCTCACCCATGTCCAGCCCGTGGGCTTCACGCCTGTCTCGTTTGATCCCGAGTCCAACGAATCCTTCGGCGCCGGCGCCTTTCTCCTCGCCGGCAGCGAAGTCCGCCGGCTCTGATCTTCCTCCCACGCCATGAAATACCCCGTATTCCTTTCCGCGGCTCTCGCGACCTTCGCCGGCTTGGTCTCAGCTTCCGCCGCCGAGTCCCCGGCCAAGTTCAACGGCGCCACGCCCCTGGAGTGGTCGCAGCGCCTCGCTGATTCCGAGATGAAGCGCGTGGGCACCGGTTACGAGGCCGGCGGCTCCAACCCGCGCGCCCGCTGGGACTATTCGCCGGGCGTGATGGCGCTGGCCCTCGTCCGCCTCGGGGCGCAGACGGGCAACGACGCCTACGTGCAGTTCGGCACGCGGGCGGTCGCCTCGCACGTCAAGGCCGACGGGACCATCGCGGGCTACAAGCTCGAGGACTACAACATCGACAACATTCCCTCCGGCAAGGTGCTGCTCGCCGCCCTCGACCGCGGGGTGAAGAACGACGCGTGGACCAAGGTGGTGCAGACGCTCCGCGCGCAGCTGGCCACGCAGCCCCGCACCAGCGAGGGCGGCTTCTGGCACAAGAAACGTTATCCCCACCAGATGTGGCTCGACGGCCTTTACATGGCCTCGCCCTTCCTCGCCCAATACGCCGGTCTCTTCAAGGAACCCGCGCTCCTCGACGATGTGGCGAAGCAGATCATCCTCATGGACCGCCACGCCTACGATCCGGCCACCGGCCTCTACTGGCACGCCTGGGACGAGTCGCATGCGCAGGGCTGGGCGGACCCGAGGACCGGGCTCTCGCCCAACTTCTGGAGCCGCGCCATCGGCTGGTATGGCATGTCCATCGTGGACTCGCTCGACTACATGCCGGCCAGCCAGCCCGAGATCGATGAGATCGTGAACATCCTCCGGCGCGCAGCCGACGGCGCCGTCCGGTGGCAGGACCCCAGGACCGGCGTCTGGTGGCAGATCCCCAACCTCGGCACGCGCGAGGGCAACTACCTCGAGTCGTCGGGCTCCTCGATGTTCGTCTACTTCCTGGCGAAAGGCGTGAACAAGGGCTACCTGCCGCGCGAGAAATACGAGGCCGCCATCCTCAAGGGCTACCAGGGCCTGCTCGACCAGTTCATCCGGGCCAATCCCGACGGCTCGATCCGCCTCACCTCGGTCTGCTCGGGCGCCGGCCTCGGTTATACGATGGCCGACGGCAAGACCCCGCGTGACGGGTCCTTCAAGTATTACATGAGCGAGCCCGTCGTGGACAACGACCCGAAGGGCACGGGGCCATTCGTCCTCGCCGGCATCGAGGTGCAGAAAATGCTCTCGGCCAAGTCCGTGCCCCTCGTGGTCCGCGGCTGGGATTCGCTGCCCGCCGTCCTCACTCTCATCAAGGCCCCGGTCTTCCCGGCGCACGATTTCCCCATCACCGATTTCGGCGCCAAACCCGGTGCCGACGCGACGGCCGCGATCCGCGACGCGATCGCCGCGTGCAACAAGGCCGGTGGCGGCCGCGTGGTCGTGCCGGCCGGCGAGTGGCTCACCGGGGCGATCCACCTGAAGAGCAACGTCAACCTGCACGTGGCCAAGGACGCGGTGCTGAAGTTCTCCACCAACCCCGCGGATTACCCGACGGTGTTCACGCGTTGGGAGGGCGTCGAGTGCATGAACTACTCGCCGTTCATCTACGCCTACGAGCAGGAGAACATCGCCGTCACCGGCGAGGGCACGCTGGACGGCCAGGCCTCCGACGAAAATTGGTGGGGCTGGACCCGCCGTCACGAGGGCAAGCCCGCCCTGGCCTCCGCCGACCGCAACGCGCTCAATGACCAGGGCGAGAAAGGGGTGCCGGTGGCGGAGCGCGTCTACGGCGCCGGCCATTACCTCCGGCCGAATTTCGTCCAGCCCTACCGCTGCAAGAACGTCCTCATCGAGGGCGTGACCATCATCCGCTCCCCGATGTGGGAGCTGCACCCGACGCTCTCGGAAAACATCACCGTGCGCGGCGTGAAGATCCATTCGCACGGCCCGAACAACGACGGCTTCGACCCCGAATCCTGCCGCAACATGCTGGTCGAGGAAACGGTCTTCGACACGGGTGACGACTGCATCGCCATCAAGTCCGGCCGCAACAACGATGGCCGCCGCGTCAACGTCCCCACCGAGAACATCGTGATCCGCAACTGCGTCATGATGGACGGCCACGGGGGCGTGGTGCTGGGCAGCGAATGCTCGGGCGACATCCGCAACGTCTTCGCCGAGAATTGCAAGATGGACAGCCCGAACCTCGACCGCGCGCTGCGGCTCAAGTCCAACGCCCGCCGCGGCGGCATCCTCGAGAACGTCTTCATGCGCCATGTCGAGGTGGGGCAGGTGAAGGAGGCCATCCTCACCGTGGACTTCCAGTATGAGGAGGGCGCGCACGGCGACTTTCCCCCGGTGGCGCGCAACATCCAGATCGACCACGTCACGAGCAGCGCCAGCCCGCGGGTCATGTATATCGCCGGCATCCCCGGCGGCACCATCGACGGCATCAGATTCGCCGATTGCACCTTCCGCGGCGTGACGCAGACGGAGCTGGTGGAATACGCCGGTTCCATTACGTTTAAAAATGTCACCATCGTGCCGGCCGTCCGGAAACCCGGCGCCAACTCCCGCACGATCGAGGCTTCCGCCACCCCAACCCCCGCGAAACCATGAGTCAGCCCGTCCCCACCCCCGTCGGCAAATATCGCTGGGTGATCTGCTCCCTGCTGCTGTTTTCCACGACGATCAACTACATGGATCGTCAGGTCATCAGCTACCTGAAGGAATTCTTCTGCACCCCGGCGGCGCAGGGCGGCTTCGGCTGGAGCAACACCGACTTTGCCCACGTCACGGCGGCCTTCACCGCGTTCTACGCGGGCATGACGATCTTCGCGGGCATCGCGATCGACAAGATCGGGACCAAGCTGGGCCTGGCGCTCGCCCTCATCATCTGGTCGATCTTCGGCATGGCCAACGCCTTTGTCGGGCGGCTCGCGATCATGCACATGATCGTGCGCAGCATCTTCGGCGTCGGCGAGGCCGCCAACTTTCCCGCCTCGATCAAGACCGTCGCCGAATGGTTCCCCAAGCGCGAGCGGGCGCTCGCGACCGGCATCTTCAACTCCGGCACCAACCTCGGGGCGATGGTCGCCGCGATCTACGTCCCCTGGTGCCTCTACCATTATGGCTACCAGCTGGGCTGGAAAATGGCCTACATCACCACCGGCGCCGTGGGTTTGCTGTGGCTCTTCTTTTGGTTCCGCTTCTACGACACCCCGGCCAAGCAGTCGCGGCTCAGCAAGGCCGAATACGAATACATCCACGCGGATGACGAGGGCGGGCCGGCCAACCTCGCCACCGGCCGGGTTCCGTGGCTCCAGCTCCTGGGTTACCGCCAGACCTGGGCCTTCTTCTTCGGCAAGTTCATGACCGATGGTGTCTGGTGGTTCTACCTCTTCTGGCTGCCGGACTACCTGCACAAGCAATTCGGGATGACCAAGCAGGAGGTGATGATCCCGACCTTCATCGTCTACGGTGTGGCTATCTTCGGCAGCATCTACGGTGGGACCATCCCGATGACGCTCATGAAGAAAGGCTTTGATGCCTACCGGGCGCGCATGACCGCGATGCTGATCCTCGCCGTCTGTCCTCTGGTGGTCATCAGCACGCAATATTTCGGCGACGTCGCACGCTTCGGCAACATGGCTTCGTGGCTCGCGGTCGGCGTCATCTGCATCGGGGCGGCGGCGCACCAGGCCTGGTCCGCCAATCTCTTCACGACCGTCTCGGACATGTTTCCGAAGAAGGCCGTCGGGTCGGTCACGGGTATCGGGGCGGCCGCCGGCGGCTTGGGTGGCGTCATCGTCCAGCTGGTGGCCGGCTGGCTCACCGACTCGTTCCCGGTTCATGCCTACATGATCATGTTCGTCGTCTGCGGGCTGAGTTACCTCGTGGCCTGGAGCCTCATGAAGGCGTTCGTGCCGCGGCACCGGGTCATCACCGACCTCTGAGTGAAAGATTCGACCTGAGGTCCCGTGCAGGCGCGTCAAAAACAAACAGCCATGAAAAACATCCTTTGCTCTCTGGTGGGAGCGAGCTTGCTCGCGATCTGCCCGCTGCATGGCGCGGCCAAGCCCGACGTCATCGTCGCCGCCGACGGCACGGGCAAATACACGTCGATCCAGGAGGCGATCAGCGCCGCCCCGATGCTCACCGGCGCCAACGACCCGCGCTGGGTCATCTTCGTGAAGGCCGGCACCTACCGGGAGCGCGTCTATGTCCAGCGCGAGCGCGGCCGCATCGCGGTCGTCGGCGAGGACCAGGAGAAGACGGTGCTGGTCTACGACCTTAACGCCAACCTGCCGGGCCCGGACGGCAAGCCCATCGGCACCTTCCGCACGCCGACGCTCCAGATCGACGGCGATGGCATGACTTGGGAAAATCTCACGATCGCGAACAGCGCCGGCCCGGTCGGCCAGGCGCTCGCCCTGCGGGTCGACGCGGACCGGGTCGCGTTCCGGCACTGCCGCTTCCTCGGCTGGCAGGACACGATCCTCGTAAACCGAGGCCGCCAATATTTTGCCGACTGCTACATTGAGGGCCACGTTGACTTCATCTTCGGCGCGGCCACGGCCTACTTCGACCGCTGCCATATCCATGCGCTCAAGGATGGCTATCTGACCGCGGCCTCCACCCCGCAGGGTGCCGCGCACGGCTACGTGTTCGCGGACTGCAAGATCACCGGCGGGGAAGGGGTGCAAATCTACCTCGGCCGCCCCTGGCGCATCTACGCGCAGACCGTTTATCTCCGCACGGAGATGTCTGCGGTCGTCCGGCCGGTCGGCTGGAACAACTGGAACAAACCCGAGGCGGAAAAGACGACGTTCTACGCCGAGTTCGGCAGCACCGGTCTCGGCGCCAATCCTGCGGCCCGCGTCCCGTGGGCGAAGCAACTCACCGCGGCCGAGGCCGCCGCGCTCACGCCCGAGAAGGTCCTGGCTGGAACCGACGGTTGGAATCCGCTGGCGCCCTGAGGGGTTCACCCGGGCCGGGAGCCACTGCCGGATACCAACGGTCAGAGTCCGATTTGCTTCGTTAGTTGCCGGGTAACAGCTAGCTTTCCTAGTCGTCACTCCTTACCTCGCCATGTTGTTGCGGCCCTCCCTGCTGGTCTCCTGTCTGCTAGCCGTTGTTGCCCTTTCGCGCGCCGTCACGGCCGATGCCGCCGGGGGCGCAATCCATCTCGTCCTCGTCGGCGACTCGACGGTGAACAGCCAGGGCGGATGGGGCGACGGGTTCGAACGCATGGTGGCCCCCGGCGTCACCGTCAGCAATACCGCCCAGAACGGGCGCAGCTCCAAGAGCTTCATCGCCGAGGGACACTGGGCGAAGGCGCTGGCGCTCAAGGGTGACTATTACCTGATCCAGTTCGGCCACAACGATGAGCCCGGAAAGGGACCCGACCGCGAGACCGACCCGGCGACCACCTACCGCGCCAACCTTGCGCGCTACGTCGACGATGTGCGCGCCATCGGCGGCCAGCCGGTGCTCGTGACCTCGCTTACCCGCCGTAACTTCGATTCCGCGCACCCGGACCGGCTCAAGCCCAACCTGGTGCCCTACGTTGAGGCGATGAAGCGGCTCGCGGCCGAGAAAGAGGTGCCGCTCCTCGACCTCCATGCCCTCAGCGTGGCCTATTGCGAGAAGCTTGGTCCCGCGGCGACGGCCGAGTTCAACGCGGTGGCGAAGGGCCAGCCCGACACGACGCACCTCAGCGCCGCGGGCCGGCTGGCCTTCGGCCGGATCGTCGCGCAGGAGCTGCGCCGCGTGGCGCCCGCACTCGCGCCGGTGCTGCTCACGGAACCGCGGCCGCGCGAATACCGCAACCCGATCATGAGCGGCGACTGGTCCGATCCGGGCGTCATCCGGGTGGGCGACGACTACTACACCTGCCGGTCGTCCTTCGGCTGGCAGCCGGGTATCCCGATCGCGCACAGCCGCGACCTCGTGCACTGGGAATACATCGGCCACGCCTTCGTCACGAACCCGAAGCTCCGGCCCGGCGACACCCGTTTCGGCATCTGGGGCGTCGAGCTGGGCTACAACCCGAACACGAAACAGTTCCTGATCTACGCCCCGACGCGTGACGGGGAGATCTTTGTCTATTACTCCGACCGGCCCGCCGGGCCGTATGCGGTGAAAAGCCTCGGGACTAACCTTGGCATCGATCCCGGGTTCTTTGCCGACGATGACGGCCGCCTCTACCTCGTGACGAGCAAGGCCGTCGTCCACGAGCTTACCCCGGACGGCCTGGCGATAGCGCGCGATGTCGCGACGGTCGACCGCCGCCGCTACAAGTTCTTCGAAGGTCCGGACATTTTCCGGCACGACGGCTGGTATTACCTGCTGTTCTCCGACGGCGGCACGCTGCCGAAGGAGCCCAGCACCATCTCGACGCTGCGCGCGCGGTCGCTCGCCGGCCCGTGGGAAGCCGATCCGGGCAACCCGGTGATGTTTTCTACGAACCAGGGTGCGCGCTTCGAGGCGCCGGCGCACGGCACGCTCGTCGACACGCCGCAAGGGGAGTGGTTCATCACCTATCACGCGCACGAGACGGCCTACTATACGCTCGGCCGGCAGATGCTGATGCAGCCCGTCGAGTGGACGGCCGACGGCTGGTGGCGGCCGACGACGGGAAAGCTCCCGACGGACACGGCCCGGGCCGCCGGGCTGCCGCCGTCGAGCCTAGCACCCGCCCAGGCGGACGAGTTCGACGGCCCCGCCCTCGGGTTGCAGTGGTTCTTCACCTGTGCGCCGGATTTCAGCGGGGCGGCGTGGTCGCTCACGGAAAAGCCCGGCGTGCTGCGTGTTCGCACCCAACCCGGCGATCTCGGCGCGCTCACGGCCCTGCCGGGCATTTTCCAGCAGCGGGTCAGCGACAAGGCCTTCACCGTGGAGATCAAGCTGACCTTCGCCGCGCGCGAAGGTCGCGAGGCGGCCGGCCTCCACTTGTATCATGACCCGCTGATGAACCTCTGGCTCGCCTCGACCGTGCGTGAGGGGAAAAAGGTCATCGCCGTCGGCAAATACAACCTCGGGACTCGCACCGACCTCTGGACCGTGCCGAATCCTTACGGCGACACGGTGCACCTGAGGATTGTCGTCGACGGCCGCGAGCAGGCGTCATTCTTCGCCGGCCTGGACGGCCGGCACTGGGAGCAGGTCGGGGGCGCGGTTTATTTCGGTGCGAGCGGCCACCACCTGCGCGACGGCCGCCGCGGCGATCCCGATCTCGGCTGGGTTGGGCGCTACAAGGACCCGACGGCCCGGCCGGAGGAAATCCGCGGCAACCCGGATCCGGGCCTGCCCAACCGCGAAGGCAACGTCTGGAGCGGGGCGACCTTCGGCGTGTTCGCCGTGCGCGACGGCGCCCCGGCGGCGCGCGACGCCGACTTCGACTACTTTCACGTTACCCAACCATGAGAACTTCACCCACCGTCTCCATCGGCCTTGCCGCCGGCCTGATCGCACTCGGCGCTGTCGCGGCCCGCGCCGACGCCCCGGCCCGCACGATCGCGCCCGGCCCGTTTCTACCTACCTGGGAATCACTCACCCAAGGCTACCATGCGCCCGACTGGTTCCGCGACGCGAAGTTCGGCATCTGGGCTCATTGGTCGGCGCAGTGCGTGCCGGAGCAGGGCGACTGGTATGCGCGCAACATGTATATCCAGGGCACGAAGCAGTATGACTACCAGGTGGCCCACTACGGCCACCCGTCCAAATTTGGCTTCATGGAGATCGACCATCTTTGGACCGCGGCGAACTGGAACCCGGAGAAGCTCATGACGCTCTACCAGCGGGCGGGCGCGAAATACTTCGTCGCTCTCGCCAACCACCACGACAACTTCGACAACTACGACTCGAAATATCACGCATGGAATTCCGTCAAGGTCGGCCCGAAGCGCGATATCGTTGGCGAGTGGGCGAAGGTGGCCCGGGCGCACGGCCTGCGCTTTGGCGTGAGCAACCACTCGGCGCACGCCTGGCACTGGTTCCAGGTCGCCTATGGCTACGATCCCGAGGGCCCGCTTGCCGGCGTCCGCTACGACGCGGCGACGCTCACCAAGGCCGACGGCAAGGGGAAATGGTGGGACGGCCTCGACCCGCAGGAGCTCTACACCGGCTCGAACCTCCCGATTCCCGCCGGGATTACCACGGTCAAGGCCATGAACGAGTGGCACGAGAAGCACGACCGGGTCTGGGACGAAAATCCGCCGGCCCGGAACCCGGCCTTCGTCAACAACTGGTTTTTGCGCTGCCAGGACCTGATGGACAAATACAACCCCGACCTCGTCTATTTCGACAACGAGGAGCTGCCCCTCGGCCAGGCCGGCCTCGACATCGCCGCCCATTACTACAACGCGAACCTTGCCCGCCACGGCGGCAAGCTCGAGGGCGTGCTCGACGCCAAGAAAATGACGGCCGCGCACCGCCCGGCCGTGGTCGAGGACATCGAGCGCGGCGTGGCCAAGGGCATCCGGCCGGAACCGTGGCAGACCGACACCTGCATCGGTGGCTGGCACTATGACCGCCGCCTGTTCGACGAGCACCAATACAAGACCGTCGGCCAGGTCGTGCGCATGCTGACCGACATCGTCAGCAAGAACGGCAACCTCCTGCTCAGCGTCCCCGTGCGCGGAGACGGCACGCTCGATGCCGACGAGATCGCCTTCCTCGAGGGCATGGGGAAATGGATGGACGTGAACGGTGATGGCATCTTCGGCACGCGTCCGTGGAAGGTCTACGGCGAGGGTCCGTCCACCGTCGAGGAGCCGGAGAGCGGCACCTTCGGTGGCGCGAAGGATGTGCGCGGCAAGCCCTATACGCCCGAGGACATCCGCTTCACGACGAAGGGCGGGGCGCTCTATGCCTTCCTGCTCGAGTGGCCCGCCGGCCAGCCCCTCGTCATCAAGTCGCTCGCGACCAATTCACCCCAAGCATGGAGTGGCAAGGTGACCAGCGTCGCCCTCCTCGGCTACAAGGGTCCGCTGGTCTGGGCCCAGAGCGAGGCGGGGCTGACGGTGCAGCTGCCCCTCAAGGCTCCATCGGAAAATGTCAGCACGCTTCGGATCATCGGCATCGATTGAACCCGCATTCCGCATGAAACCACCCCGTTCCCTTTTTGCCGCCGGCATCACGCTGGTGCTGCTGGCCGCCGCGGCGGCCGCTGAGATGCGCCATGATGTCGAATACGGCCGCGCCGACGGCAAGCAGCTCCTGCTCGACGCCAGCGTTCCCGATGGCGATGGCCCTTTCCCGATCGCCATCCTCGTGCACGGCGGCGGGTGGGGCCGCGGCGACAAGCGCACCGTTCCGTCCGGCGACAGCGCGGACATCACGCCATGGTTCGCGCCGCTCACGGCGGCGAAATTCACCTGGTTTTCCATCAACTACCGGCTGGCGCCGGCCGACCGCTGGCCCGCGGGTTTCGACGACGTGCAGACCGCCATCCGCTGGGTGAAGGCGCACGCGGCGGAATTCAAGGGCGACCCGACCCGCATCGCGCTCTTCGGCCATTCCTCCGGCGGGCACTACGCCTGCCTCGCGGGCACGCTCGTCGATGACAGCGTCCGCGTGCAGGCGGTCGTCGGCTTTGCCCCGGTGACCAACCACGAGCAGGATCTGCCGGTGCGCGGCGGCCTCAGCACCGGCTTGCAGAACCTGCTCAACCGGCCGAAGGAGCTGACGCCGGAATCGCTCGGGATCCTGCGCGAGATTTCCCCCCTCAACCATGTGCGACCGGGTTTGCCGCCGTTCCTGCTCGTCCACGGCGACAAGGACAAGAGCGTGCCGATCCAGCAGTCGCTCGACTTTCAGGCGAAGCTCCGCGCCGCCGGCGTGCCCTGTGAGCTGATCGTCATTCCCGGTGCCCCGCACGGCTTGGCTGCGTGGGAGAAGTTTGCCCCCGACTACGAAGCGCGGATGGTCGCCTGGCTGCGCGAAACCTTGAAATGAACCGATAATTCTCGCGGACTGCGCTAGGGAGTGTCTTCAAACCACCCAATCAAGCGAACGAACCCTGGGACAGAGAACCACCGATCCGGTTTTGACCACGAATGCATCGCCTAACGGCTCTGCTTTAAAGTCCGCTCCGCCTAATCGGCGCCGCGGGTGGATTCGGGGGTCGGCTAATCGCCTACCGACAACCGAGTGCCGCCTTCTCCCTGCGGCGATTAGCCGCTCCCCGGAACCCCAACCGGAGCCGATTAGGCGCAGGGCATTCTCAAGCGGAGCCGTTAGGCGAAGCATGCGTGGTCAATCTTCTGCAGTTCGAGAGTTTTGAAGACACTCCCTAGCGGGCCGGCGCGGGATTCAGACGCTGGGCTTCCTGATAATGGCTGTTGGCCTCGGCCGTCCGCCCCAGTGCGCGCAAAGTCATGGCGAGGCGGAGCTGGGCGTCGGCTGACTCGGGATCGAGTTTGGTCGCGGCCTCGAAATGAGGCAGGGCATCGGCATACCGGCCGAGCATCGCGAGGGCCACGCCCAGTTGCACGCGAGCCTCCGGATCGTCCGGCATCAGCGCCGTCACGCGTTCGAAATGCCCGAGCGCCTCGGGCACCCGCCCGGCGTTGGCCAAGGCCAGGGCCAGATTGCGGTGGGCGGTCGCGTAGTCGGGTTGCAAGCGCACGGCTGTCTCGAACTGCGCGCGGCCCTCTTCCTTGCGACCCAAAGCCATGAATGTGGCGCCCAGGCTATTCTGGGCTTCGGCGTAGGCGGGTCGGAGTTTGATCGCCCGCTCGAGCGGGGCGACGGCCTCGCCGGGGCGCTCAAGATGGGTGAGGCAGTTGCCAAGATTGTTCAAGGCCTCGGTATAGTCCGGTCGAAGCGCCAGAGTGCGTTCGATGTGGGGCAGGGCCTCGTCGTGCCGGCCGTCATCGTCGAGGATCATGGCGAGGTTGTGATGCGCCAGCCAAGCGTCGGGATTGCTCCGCAGGGTGGCCTCATAAAGCGCGACGCTGTTCCGGTAGATCGCGGCCTGCTGCCAGGTGAGGGCGCCCAGTAATATGGCAAGCAGGGCACCGGTGATGATTCCGCCCTGGCGAGGCAGCTGGCTGAGACCCGCGCCGGCGGCGGCGAAGACCGCCAGGCTGGCGAGATACTGGAAGTGGTCGGCGACGTAGGAGAAGATGAACGGATAGACGTTGACGAAGCCCAGCACCGGAAAGAGCGAGCCACCAAACAGGAGCGCGGCAGCGAGCGGGCCCCGGGCCCGCCGGCTCCACCAGACCAGGGCAACCAAGAGGGCTAGACCGGCGACCGGGAAAAGCCATTGCCACCAGACCAAGGCATCGACGCTCCAGCGCGGATAGACGAAGATCAGGTCCGCCGGCCAAGCCAGCTTTCCGAGATAGAACCAGAAAGCCCGGCCGGCGAGCACCAGGCGGTCCATTGCGCTGAGGTTGAAATCGGCGCCCTGCGCGCCAATCAACACCCGTTCAAAGTGCGCGGTGAACAGTCCGCCAGCGGCGCCCAGGGCAAACCAGGGCAGCAGGGGCCCGACGTCGCGGCGCCAGTCCAGGCGGCCCCGCTGCCACCAGAAAACGACCAGCAGGGCGGCGGGCAGCGACGCCGTGACCGTCTTGGTCAGCAGCGCACCGACAAAGAGGACGAGGGCGAGGAGGTAGGCGCGCGGCGAGCGATTCCGGTCGAAGTCCAGGTAAGCGAGAGCGGCGCAGAGGTAGAGCACGAGCGAGAGCGTGTTCTTCTGCTCGGAGATCCAGGCCACCGATTCGACGCAGACCGGATGGAGCAGAAACAGCCCGGCCGCGAGCCACGCTCCCGGCACGGCCAGCCGGCGGAGCACGAGCCCGAAGAGCCACGCGGCGGTGGTGTGCTGGAGAAGATTGACCAGGTGGTAGCCGAGGGTGACGTCACCCCAGAGCCGGTGCTCCAGCCAGAAGGCCGAGTGGAGCAGCGGGTAGTATTGCTGCGTGGCGCCGATCTCGAACCAGATGCGGAACAGGCCGCCGAGCGGGCGCAAATCGGCCCGCGTGACGTGCCCGGAATCATCCCAGAGAAAGCCACCCTGCAACGCCGGCCAGTAGGCGGCCAACGCGACCCCGAGGAACGCCAGAAGCACGAGAGGAGCGATCCACGACACCGCGGCAGTCGACGACGGAGGGGGCGATTTCGGCGGGGTCCGGGCCATGGTGAAAGTCAGCGAAACGGATCGAGGATTGTCGAGCGTGCGCGGGCTCGACCGGGCCCGGCAGGTTCACTCGCCGCCGGCCGGGCGCGGCTATCGCGGGCGGACCGGTTCAGGGGACGAGTTCGAGCCGGGAGTTGAGCACCTGGGTGGCCTTGACCGCGTCTCCTTCGGAAGGATGAATGCTCACGCGCTCGAAGACGATGCCGTCGGCATAGGCGAGGTCGGCGCCATGCGTGGCGGAGAGCGACACGTCGCGGAAGGTGATGTCGCGGAGCGGCATCTCGGGCAGGCCGCGCAGGGTGAAGGCGGCCCGGGAACCGCGGGAGACGATGTCCTCGAAGAGAATGTTGCGGAAGGTCGGCGTGCCCTCGGTGACCGGCGGCACGGCGGCGGTGGCCTGGCTTTCGCTGAAGTAGAAGAAATTGAAGTCGATGGCGCTGCCCTCGATGGCCGTCATGTGGATGCCCCGGAGGTGGATGTTTTCCACCACGCCGCCGCGGCCGCGGGCGGTCTTGAAGCGCAGGCCGATGTCGGTGCCGATGAAGGTGCAGTTTTGCACGAGCATGTTGCGCACGCCGCCGGACATCTCGCTGCCGATGGTGACGCCGCCGTGGCCCTCGTAGACGGTGCAGTCCTCGATCAGCACGTCCTCGGTCGGCACGCCGATGCGGCGGCCGACCTCGTTCATGCCGGACTTGATGCAGAGGCCGTCGTCGCCGGTGGCCACGATGCAGCCGCGCACGTGGACGCGGCGGCAGGAATCGACGTCCAAGGCGTCGCTGTTCTGCGCCCAGCGGTCGTTGAAGATCTTCAGATCCCGCAGGGTGACATCCTCGCACAGCCACGGGTGGATCGTCCAGTTGGGCGCATTGCGGAAGGTGACGCCCTCGAGGAGCACGCGGCGGCACTCGAAGAGGCGGACCAGACGCGGGCGGAGGAAAATCCGGTAAGGCTCGTAGTCGGCGGGGCCGAGCGAGCCCTTTTTCTCCAGCGCCTGCACCGCGGCCGCACCGGCGAAGCTGGCCGGGCTTGGGCCCCACTCGTCGCCCTTGGCGTTGAGCACGCCGCCGGAGGAGACGAGCGCTTTCCAGAACGGTTCGGTGACCTTGTTTTTCTTGACCGGGCGCCACGCATCGCCGCCGCCGTCGATCACGCCGGCGCCGGTGATGGCGATGTCTTCAAGCTGGTTGCCCGAGAGGGGCGAGGTGGTGTCGACGGATTTCTCGCCGCGCGCGTCGAAGACCCGCATCGGATAGAGCGAGTGGTCGCGGGAGAACTGGATGATCGCGCCGGCCTCAAGGTGCAGGCGGATGTGGCTGCGCAACTCGACCGGGCCGGTGAGCCAGATGCCCGTCGGCACGACGAGCGTGCCGCCGCCCTGGTCGGCGAGGGCGGAGATGGCGCGGGCGAAAGCTGTGGTGTTGAGCGTCGCCCCGTCGGCCACCGCGCCGAAGTCGGTGAGGCTGACGCGCCGGGCCGGGATGCGCGGCTCGGCCGGCGTGGCGGGCGCGACCGGATGGGTGAGCGTGGCGTGGAGCGGAGACACGACCGGTGCGAGGGCGAGGGAGCAGGCAAGGACCAGAGGGCGGAGGGAGGCGAGGCGTTGCATGGGAGGAAGCGGGTTGAGGGTGACGGAGGAATCAGCAGCCGTCCTAGGTAAAGGAGATGCCGGCCGAGAGTGAGAGAGCGTGCACGGCGTCGCGGTAGCGCAGTCTCTCGGGCTGGCCGAGGGAGAGAAGAAGGTGAATCGGATGCAAGGGTTGTGCGAAGATAATAACAGGGGCGTTGTCGGGTCCGGCTAATGGGGGAAAAAGGATGCGCCGGCACCCATGGAGAGCGCCGGCGCACTTTTACCCTGACATTACTAACAATAGCAGCGCCCGGGCGTTGCTATAGATCGAAGGAAACGCTGAGGATGAACTGTCGGGGGTCGACGATGCGGTAGGCCAGGGGCGTTCCGTCGGGGAAAGCCGCCGTGGCCTGCAGGCGGTCGCCGCCTTCCTGGAGGTTCTTCGCGTTGAGCTGGACGGTGGCTACGACCTTGTCGCGAAACAGCTTGGTCTTGTAGCTGACGAACAGGTCGACGTAGGTCTGGGCCGGGGTGTAGATCGGCCGGTTCGGGTCCAGCTGGGTAATCGTGGCCGGGAGCGTTTGCAGGCCGTAGTAGCCGATCGCCGCCTTGTCGATCCAGCGCAAGGAGGTGCCGACGGCCACGTTCTTGAGGAACTTGTTGTCCGTCAGTCCGGCGAGCTGATAGCGGGTGCTGAGCTTGAAGACATATTTGGACAACTGGGGCCGCGGCTTGCCGATCGTCTGGGTGAACACGTTGAGCGGGGCCTGGTCATTGACGGCGTAGTTCGTCGCGGCCGAGCCGGTCGAGTTGTAGGTGTAGGGAGCGGTGGAGAACGGCGCGCCGAGGATATTCCACCACAGCAGATTGCCATCCGCCGCATGGGGCAGCGTGGAGCCGAAGGCCGGGTTGCCCGCCGTGTTCACGTTGAAGCGCGGGTCCTCGATCGTGGTCCAGATCGGCATGCGCTGGGCGATCCAGTCCGTGACCGAGGTGCCGACCCGGGCGTTGATCGACACGGTCTTGGTGGCCGAGGCGCTGACCGTCCAGTTGTGGTTGGGGTTGAAGTTGATCTCCATCTCGTCGCCCTTCGCGAGGATGTCCTGGGCGGTGGCGAGGGAGCCGGCGTTGTTGGCGTTGGACAGCGCAGTGACCTGCGCGGCGCCCGTATAGCCGATCGCCTTGGCGATGCCATCCTGCTGGGTGGGGGACAACGAGGCGTAGGTCGTGCCGTTGCCATAGGTCCATTGGGTGGCCTGACTCAACAGGTTCCAGGCATCAGAAGCCACGACGCCATCCAGGCGCAAGATGCGCTGGGCCATGGTGCCGACGTCGCCGTTGCGGGCGTCGAACTGCTCGGTCTGGAAATGCGTGTAGCGCAGGGTCAGTTTGTTATCGAGCGTGGTGATCCAAAACCCGAGGTCCCTGCTGGAACCGGTCTGGTTGGGCAGCACGTGCTGCTCGAGGTCGATGGCCGGAGGGGCCGGGATGAAGTTGTTCGATTTGTTATAGGTGATGCTCAGGCTGCTGATCGCCTGGCCGAAGAACCGGCCGACCGCGCTGCTCTGGTTCGCCCAGGCGTTCATGAACTTGAGATCGCGGAACGGGCGCAGCACCACCGAGGCCGACTTGGTCTGGCCTTCGGCGCGGCTCCAGCCGGGCAACATGACCTGGGAGGCGGCGTAATTGTAGGACATGAGGTCCGGGGTCAGCACGGCGTTGCCGGCGTTGGTGGCAAAAATCGTGTCCTGACGCAGGCCGAAGGTCGTGACCAGCTTGCTGTCGAGGAAGGTGCTCTGGAGCACGGCCCCGATCGTCTTGATGATCTGGTCCTTGTTGTTAACCCCGCCCGCGCCATCCGGACTAGGGCTCCAGCCGACGGTCGTCGGCAGATCGCTGAATTGGCCGAGGGCGCTGCTGCCGGAGCTGCCGCTGTTGCCGCCATAGAGATAGGGAACCGTGGCGCCGGTCGGGAATGGGCTCGGCCCATACTGCACCGGACCACCCGGCTTGCTGCCGACGTAATATTCTTCAAACAGCCGGGAGGCGTTGCCGGGGGCGACCGCATAGGCGTTGCCGGCGGTCGTGCGATTGGCCAGCGGCACGCCGGCGGCGGCCTGGGCCTGCTCCCATGCATCGTTTACCGAGGTGGCGGTGTGGCGGTAGGAATACAGGTATTGGCGCTGGTCCTTGTATTCGTCGTAGCCGAGCAGCTGCTGGGTCCCGAGCCACTTCAGGAACCCGCTGCGTTGGGAGAGATCGAGCCGGTAGGCAAGCTGGGCGCGGGTCGTGTTCCAAAGCTCCGGCGCCTCCTGCAGGTAGGGCTCGCCGCTCTTCACGTAGGGCAGGCCGTAGTAGGGATTCGGGCTGCCGTCGAGATTGACGATATTGGGATTCGCGTAGAGCGCGCCGTTGATGCCGTTGACGCTCGCGGGGCCCGTCGGCAGGTTCAGGATGCGCTTGGCGTCCTCCCGCATGAACGTGACCTGGGCGGCCAGAACCTGGGTGGCGTTGGAGATGAAGACCTGATCGAGCTGGGCGAGATAGGTCTTCACGTCGTCCCACTGCTTGTTGGCCGCATTGAGGTTGATGCTGCCGTAGTCGTAGACGGACTTGTCGGAGACCGCCGGCACCGAGGCGAAAAGCGGCTGGGTGCTGCCGAACGTGCCGTAGGTGGTGGGTGCGGCCGTTTGCACCAGGCGGACGAGGTTGGCGGAGCTGTTGGCTGCCGAGACCAGCGGGCTTGTCGAACTGGTGACTGCCGGGGTCGTCCAATACGGGCTCAAGCCCGACGATTCGCCGGGAACGTAGAAGTAGGAACGGGCGTCGGCGCCTTGGAAGTAAGTGGGCAGGGTGGTGAACGGCGTGGTGGAGCCGGCGACCATGGTCGGAACGCCGCTGACCACCGCACCCATGCCGTAGGTCACCCCGCCGACGGTGACCAGGCGGGTGACGGGATTCCAGCCCGGGCTGCCGGCCTGCAGCCACGGGGTGATGTAGTCACGCGGGGTCGTGTAATTGGGCCGCTGGGCCGCATCGGTGTAGCGATAGTAGGAAGCAGAGATCGTCGTGTTCTTGAACGGCTGGGCCTTCAGCTGCAGGCTGATGCGGCGGGCGTCTTCCCCGGAGGGCTTGCGGACGAAGCCGGTGTGCTCAAAGGCCTCGCTCGCGCGCACCGCCAGCTTGCCCTTCACGATGTCGCGGTTCAGGTCGAGCGAGGTGCGCCAGCCGCCGTAGCTGTCGGCACGCGTCACCACATGGGTAAAATCACGCGTCAGGTTGGCGGTGGCGGGCACCTGATTCAAGGTGCCCGAGGGGAGGCCCAGGCCGAAGAGGTTGGCATTCGGTCCGCGGCTCAGCTCGAGCGAGTCGATCCAGAGCGGATCGACGGGGACGCGTCCCGTGGTCGCGATGTTGTCGAAGGCGATGTTGGCATTGCCGATGCCCCGGACGCGGTTCGCGTTGTTCGGGTCGAAGCTCACGTTGTCGGTCACCGCGCCGGTGCGATCCAGCACGAAATTGGAGTAGGAGTTGGTGCCCTCCGTGCCCGCCATCTGGTCGAACACGTCGTTGATGTCGAGCAGCGCGAAGTCGCTCATCTGATCCTTCGTCATCACAGTGATCGACTGGCCGAGATCCTCGATCTTCGAATTGAGCCGCGTGCCCGACATCGTGTTCGAGGAGAAATAGCCGTTGTTATTCGCCGTCACCTGGAAGGGCGAGAGCTCCACCACCTCCTCCTTCGCGGCGGGGGCGGCGGCGGACGCCGCGGTTTCGACCGGCACCGGCTTCTTGGTTTCAGTCGGGGCCGGCGCCGGACTGGTCGGGGTGGCGAGTTGCGCCGACGACGGGGATGTCGCCGCGAGCGCAAACAACAGGAGTGACGCGGGCAGCCAAAGATGCCGCCGGGAGGGCAGGGATCGGTAGGGGTTCATGGTCATGGGGTCAGGATGCACGAAGGAACGTCGCCGGGATGGCGGCGTTCACGCGATGGATGGACACCGTCCGGGCAGAGGCCCTTTGCGGTGGGTAAAGGAACGGGGTTGGGAGTGGGGACAAAGGGCCGGGGGCGGCTCTGCCGCATGAACCCACAATCAGCCGGCCGCGCCAAGTGCGGTGATGCGCGCATTGTTGACTGAAGGATACCCCCAGGCCTTTCGCCCGCCGGACGGGGATTTACCGGGCCGTCGGGCTGGTGCGCCGGTTTCGCGCCGGCAGGGTCTTGCCCTCGAGCCACACGCCCGTGAGCAGGACCTCGTGCTGGTCCTCGGGGAGGCCGGTCTCATTGCGGTGCAGCAACCCCACGAGCATCTCCACGGCGAGCGCGCCGATCTTGGCTGGATCGTAATACATCCCTGCGCAACCTAGCTTGGGGTGGTCCTCCAACTCGACCAGCCCGACGTCGCGGGGGACTTCCTTGCCGAGGGCGCGCAGCCACCCGATCACCGGGGATGCATGGTTGACGATGAGCGCATCCGGGCGCTCCTGTCGGAACCAGGCGGAAAATTCCGCCTGGTTGGCCGGGACCGCCGCGCAGGGCGTCAGTCGGTCGGCCGCAGGATAGAGCTGCCGCTGGCCCAGATAGGCGCTCAGCCACCGGTCGCCCACCCGCGGGCTGTCGTTGGCCTCGGAAAACACGAAGCCGACCCGGCGATAGCCCCGCTCGTGGCATTGCTGCATGGCCTGCCAGGCGGTATCGAAATGGTTTTCCGCCACGTGATGCAGCCGCGGCGACCGCAACGTCAGGCCCAGCGCCACGCAGGAGAAGCGTTCCCAGGCCAGCGTGAGCGCGTTCTGGCCGGGCGGCAGGCGGCCGATGATCAGGCCGTGAATGCCGCGCACCGTGAGGATGTCGCAAAACCGCTCCGCCGTCATGCCGGGCTCGGCCAGCCAGAAGGGTTCCAGCCGGTAGCCGAAATCGACGGCGCGGGTCATGGCGCCGGGGAAGAAATCCGGGCGGTCATGGTGCTCCGGTCGCCAGCCGAACTGCGTCGGGTAGTTGGTCACGTAGGCCAGCGTCAGGTGCTTGACGGCGCGGCCGGAACGCCGCGACTGCATGAGCGCGGAAACCAGGGGATTGATGCGATAGCCCAGCCGCCGGGCCAGGGCCTGCACCTTGCGGCGGATCGGCTCGGAGATCCGCGGATGGTCGCGCAGCGCCAGGGAGACGGTCGAGCGGTGCACGCCGGCCCGGTCCGCGACATCCTGCAGGGTGGTTTTGACGGCCATGGATAGGGCGCGCCGCGCAGGCTTCGGCCTCGGGGCGGAAACTTGCGCAACAATGCGCGCAGGATCGGTATTGTGGATTCCCGCGTGTTTGCCAGCAACAAAGTTGCTTTTCGCCCCTTCTCCGGCCGTCCTACCCTGCGTCCGTGGTCCCGGAGGGGAATGACCCCTCCCTCCCCAATGAGTTCGCCGCCCATCGCCTCCCTTTCGCCCGGTGCCCCCGGCCCGGCGCCGCGCCCGGGCGCCGGCGGACACTTCCGGTGGAGCATCTGCGGACTGCTCTTTTTCTCCGTCGCGATCAATTACATCGACCGGAATATCATCGGCATCCTCAAGGGGCCGTTGAGCAAGGAACTCGGTTGGGGCGAGACCGACTACGCCCATGTGGCCTCCGCGTTCCAGTTTGCGTATGCGTTCGGCTACCTGCTCGGCGGCCGGTTGATGGATCGGATCGGGACCAAGCGCGGGCTGGCGTTCGCGGTGGGCGGCTGGAGCCTGGCTGCGATGGCGCACGGGTTGTGCTCGCTGCTGCCGCCGGACCGCACCGTGAGCCTGTCGCTGGCCTGGCTCGGCCTCGGGGCCTTCGTCGTGCCGCTCACGGTGGGCGGTTTCATGAGCGCGCGCGTGGTCCTCGGCCTCGCGGAGGGCGGCAACTTTCCCGGCGCGATCAAGACGGTGGCGGAGTGGTTTCCGGTGAAGGAGCGGGCGCTCGCCACGGGCCTGTTCAACGCGGGCACCAATGTCGGCGCAATTCTCTGCCCGTTTGCGGTGCCGCGCCTGTATGCGGCCTGGGGCTGGCCGGTGACGTTCTATATCACCGGGCTGCTCGGCTTCATGTGGCTCGCGGTCTGGTGGCGCCTCTACGAAAATCCAGACCGCCAGAAACGCCTTTCCAGCGCGGAGCGCGACTACATCCGGTCGGGCCAGGTTTTTACCGCCGGCAAGCAGGAGAAGGTCTCGTGGCTGTGGCTGCTTGGCCAGCGCCCTGTATGGGCCTACATCGCGATGAGCATCCTGGCCGGCCCGGTCTGGAACATCTATATGTTCTTCCTGCCGGACTTTCTCCAGAAGCGGTTCCATCTGGAACTCGTCGCCGTCGGCGACTGGACGGCGGTGTTTTACCTCATCGCCTCGGTCGGCGGCATCGCCGGCGGGTGGCTGCCGGGCTGGCTGCTTGGCCGCGGGTGGACGGTGAACGCCGCGCGCAAGACCTCGCTGCTGGCCTGCGCTGTCGCCGTGCTGCCCATCTATCTCGCCCCGCACGTCTCCCAGGTCTGGCTCACGGTCCTCATCGTCGGGCTCGCCGGCTCGGCGCACCAGGGCTGGTCGGCCAACCAGTTCAGCTTCGCCTCCGACACGATGCCCCGGCACGCGGTCAGTTCGCTCGTGGGGCTTGGCGGCTTCATCGCCTACTTCACCGGCGGGTTCATGACCGAGATCATCGGGCTCATCCTGAAGACCACCGGCAGCTATGGATCTATCTTCGCCGCGGCTTCCGTGATGTATCTTGCGCCGCTCCTGCTGGTGCACCTGCTGGTCCCGCGGATCGGGGCGGCGCGCAGCGACTGAGTCCATGACGACTTTGCCTCCAGTCCCGTCGGGTCGGCGCCGCCGCACGGCGGTGGTTCTGCGCTCGCTTGCCTCCCGGCTCATCCTGCGGCCGCCCGTTCCGCGCGATGGTGCGCCGGCCGCGCCTGCTGTCCCTTGATCCCGCTCCTCCTTCTCATGACTGTCTTGCCGCCCGGGTCCACTGTCGCCGCCGCCACGCCATCCCTTGGCATCTCCGACTTGGGGGACGGCCGCTATCGTAATCCCGTCCTCCAGGCGGACTACTCCGATCCCGACGCGATCCGCGTGGGCGACGACTACTGGATGATCGCCTCCAGTTTCAACCACGCGCCCGGGCTGCCCATCCTTCACTCGAAGGATCTCGTCAACTGGGAGCTGGTGAACCATGCGCTGCCGCGACTCGTCCCCGAGGACTACTTCGCCATCCCGCAGCACGGCAAGGGAGTGTGGGCGCCGACCATCCGTTTCCATGCGGGCCGATACTGGATCTATTATCCCGACCCGGACTTCGGCCTCTATGTGATCACCGCCGCGGATCCGCGCGGCGAATGGACGAAGCCGGTGTTGGTGCGGGGAGGTCGGGGCCTGATTGACCCGTGCCCGCTGTGGGATGACTCGGGCCGGCTTTATCTCATCCACGGCTGGGCCAAGAGCCGCGCCGGGATCAGCAACCGGCTGAGTTTGCTGGTGCTGGACGCCGACGGCACGACCGTCGAGCGCGATCTGGGGGTCATCATCGACGGGGACAAAGTGCCCGTGTCCGGCTTCCGGACGCTGGAGGGGCCGAAACTCTACCGTCGGGACGGCTGGTATTATGTCTTCGCCCCGGCCGGCGGCGTCGCCGAGGGATGGCAGTCGGTGTTCCGCGCGAGGAATATCGAGGGCCCCTACGAACACCGCATCGTCATGGACCAGGGCGCCACGCCGATCAACGGCCCGCATCAGGGCGCGTGGGTCGACACGGTTGCGGGCGAGGACTGGTTCCTTCATTTCCAGGATCAGGGCGCCTACGGCCGCGTCGTGCATCTGCAGCCGATGGCCTGGAAGGATGGCTGGCCGGTGATGGGCGAAGACCCAGACGGCGACGGCAAGGGTCAGCCGGTGCTCGTGCACAAGAAGCCGGATGTCGGGCCGGCGGGCGCCGCCGGGCCGATGATGGCACCCGCGACCAGCGACGAGTTTGATTCCCGGCAGCTCGGCCTCCAGTGGCAATGGCAGGCCAATCCCCAACCCGGCTGGCTCTCGCTCGACGCCCGGCCCGGGCACCTGCGGCTCTTCGCGCAGCCGGCGCCCAAGCCGGGAAACCTCTACGAGGCGCCATTCCTATTGCTGCAGAAATTCCCGGCCCGCGAGTTCACGGTGACGGTGAAACTCGAGCTCTGGTCGCAGGCGGACGGCGACTGCGCCGGGCTCATGGTCTTCGGCTACGATTACGCGTGGATCGGCCTGAAGCGCGTCAAGTCGTCGGTCTCGATCGTCCTCGCCACCCGGCGCGAGGCCGTGAAGGGCGGCCCGCAGGAGGAGGTGGTGTTGCAGGGGTCGCCGGGGCTGCCCCACTATCTTCGCGTCACCGTCCGCGAGGGTGCGCAGTGCACCTTCAGCTCGAGCAATGACGGAAAATATTTCGCCCAGGTCGGCGAGGTGCCGTTCACGGCCACCGTGAGCCGCTGGGTCGGCGCCAAGGTCGGGGTGTTTGCCTCCGCCGCGGCCGCCGGTGGGCCGTCGGGCGCGCATGCGGACTTCGACTGGTTCCACGTGCAAATTCCCTGACTTCCTCGTGAACCGTCGCCTCGCATCTCTGCTGGTCTCGTTTTTCGCCTCCCTCATCGCGCACGCGGACGGCCCGCCGGGGGCGCACCAGGCCGACGCATTTCCGCTCGACCGCGTCCGCCTGCTCGACGGCCCGTTCAGGCAGGCCCAGGAGCTGGATCGCGTCTACCTGCTCGCCCACGACATCGACCGGCTGCTGGCCCCGTTCCGCATCGAAGCCGGCCTCCCGCCCAAGGCGCCGAAATATCCGAACTGGGAGAGCAGCGGGCTCGACGGCCATACGGCCGGCCACTATCTCACCGCGCTCGCGCAAATGTGGGCCGCGACCGGTGACGCGGAATGCAAGCGTCGCCTCGACGCGATGGTGGCTGATCTCGCCGAGTGTCAGCGCGCCGGCGGCGACGGCTATGTCGGCGGCATCCCGGCGGGCCGGAGGCTTTGGGGCGGGATCGCGGCGGCCGGCCTCAGCGGGCAAAGCATCAGCCTGCGCGGCTGGTGGGTGCCGTGGTATAACGAGCACAAGCTTTTCGCGGGCCTGCGCGACGCGTGGCTGATCGGCGGCAACGCGCAGGCGCGCGACGTGCTGGTCCGCCTGGCGGATTGGTGCGACGCCCTCGTCGCCAAACTCACCGACCGCCAGATGCAGGGCATGCTGGGCACCGAGCATGGCGGCATGAACGAGGTGCTGGCCGACGTCGCCGCGATCACGGGGAACCCGAAATACCTCCGGCTCGCCGAGCGCTTCTCGCATCGCGCGATCCTGGATCCGCTGTTGCGGCACCAGGACCAGCTGACGGGACTCCACGCGAATACCCAGATCCCGAAGGTGATCGGCTTCGCGCGCATCGCGGAACTTGGCGGCGACGCCTCGTGGCGCGACGCCGCGCGGTTCTTTTGGAACACCGTCGTCGAGCACCGCAGCCTCGCCTTCGGCGGGAACAGTGTGCGCGAACATTTCAACGATCCGGCGGATTTCTCCCCGGTGATCGAGTCCCGCGAAGGCCCGGAGACCTGCAACACCTACAACATGCTCCGGCTGACGGAGGCGCTGTTCCGTCACGAGCCCGCCGCCCGTTACGCCGACTATTACGAACGGGCGCTCTACAACCACATCCTCTCCTCGCAAAATCCGACGCACGGCGGGCTCGTCTACTTCACGCCGATCCGGCCGCAGCACTACCGCGTCTATTCGCAACCCAATGTCTGCTTCTGGTGCTGCGTCGGCACCGGCATGGAAAACCACGGGAAATACGGCGCCTTCATCTACGCCCATGCGGCGGACGCGCTCTATGTGAATCTCTTCATCGCCTCGGAACTCGACTGGCGGGAGCGCGGCGTCCGTGTGCGGCAGGAGACAAAATTTCCCGACGAACCGCGCACGCGGCTCACGATCGCCACGGCGGCGCCGCAGCGGTTCAGCCTGCACGTGCGCTGTCCCGCCTGGGTCGCGGTGGGCGGCCTCGCGATCCGGATCAACGGCGAGCTGCAGCCGATTTTCCCGAGCCCGTCGAGTTACGTCGAGCTCGCGCGCGAATGGCGCGACGGCGACCGCGTCGAGATCGAGTTGCCGATGCGCACGACGGTGGAGCGGCTGCCGGACGGTTCCGACTATGTCGCCGTCTTGCACGGTCCGATCGTGCTCGCGGCGAAGACCGGCACGGAGAACCTCGACGGCCTGGTTGCCGGGGACGCGCGCATGGGCCACGTCGCGCCGGGCCCGCAGCGGCCGCTCGACCAGGCGCCGATGTTGGTGGGTGATTTCGCGGACATCGCCGGACGGATCGAACCCGTGGCGGGGCGCCCGCTGACCTTCACCGCCGGCGGATTGATCCGCCCCGAGAAGTTCCGCGGGCTCGAACTCGTGCCGTTCTTCCGTGTGCACGATGCACGCTACATGCTCTATTGGCGCACCGTGTCGGCCGAGCGGTATTCCGCGGTCGTCGCCGGGTTGGAAGCCTCCGAGCGCGTGCGGCTGGAACTGGAGGCGCGCACGGTCGACCGCGTCGCGCCGGGCGAACAGCAGCCGGAAGTGGAGCACGGCCTGGTGGCGGAAAATTCCGCCACCGGCGTCACGCTTGACCGGCACTGGCGCGATGCGACGGGCTGGTTCAGCTACAAGTTGAAAGCCGCGCCGGGCGGGCCGCTGGAGTTGCGGGTGACGTATTACAGGCGTGAGCGGGACCGGGCGTTCGACCTGCTGGTAGACGGGCAGGTGATCGCGGCGGTCGAGCCCCTCCAGGAGCTGCGCGACCGTTTCGACGACGTGATCTATCCGTTGCCGCCCGCGTTGGTCGCCGCCGCGCCGGACGGCGTGCTGACGGTGAAGTTTGCCGCCCGGGAGAACTCGCGCACCGCGTCGATCTTCGACGTGCGGTTGGTCAGGATGGATCCGAGTCCGGCCGCCGCTCGCTAGTGGTCTTCCCCCCTCTATTTCCCATGAATATATCCAGGATGCGGCGTCAGGTTTTTGCCCTTTTGGTGTTCACTGCGACGGCGGCCGTTCTGCCGGCCGTCCTGGCGCATGAGGCGGCTCCGTTGCCGACGGGTTATGTTCCACCGCAGCTTCCGGCAATCCCCGCGCGGCGGTTCGAGGTCCGGGAATATGGCGCGGTGGGTGACGGCGCCACGAACAATACCAAGGCGCTGCAGGCGACCATCGATGCCGCGGCGAAGGCGGGAGGCGGGGTGGTGGAGGTGCCCGCGGGCGTTTTCCTGTCCGGACCGCTCACCCTGTCCAGCCGGATTGACCTGCAGATCATGGCTGGAAGCACCCTGCGGATGCTGCCCCTCGACCAATATCCGGGACGATTGGAGAACCCGGCGGACTTTATCAAGGGGGTGGACCTCCATGATATCGCGATCACCGGGGAGGGGATGATCGATGGGCAGGGTTCGCCCTGGTGGCCCTACGCGAAGACCAAGGGCGCGAGGCGGCCGCGCATGATCGCGCTGTCATCGTGCGAGCGCCTCCTGATCGAAGGGGTCACGTTGAAGGATGCGCCGATGTTCCACATCGCGATCAGTGGGAAATCCTCCCAGGAGACCGTGCGGTTTGTCACCATCCGCGCTCCGGCTTCGACCGACCCGGTCAACCCGAGCCACAACACCGATGCCTGCGATGTCGCCGGCCACCATATCCTCATCCAAGGCTGCGACGTCAGCGTCGGCGACGACAACTTCACCTGCGGCGGGCAGACCTCGGATGTGCTCATCACCCACTGCACCTACGGCTATGGCCACGGGGTGTCCGTCGGCAGCTACACCAATGGGGGGGTCGCCAACTTCCTCGTCACGGATTGCACCTTCACCCACACCGATTGCGGCATTCGCATCAAGTCCGACCGGGGCCGGGGCGGACTGGTCGAGAACCTCGTCTACCAGAACCTGCGGATGACCGACGTGGGCTTCCCGATCCTCATCTACGGGGCCTACCTGGCCACCGATCGACAGTATCGCGACCTGACCAGGCTCACGCCGGCGATCGCCGGCTCCTACCCGGCCGAGCCGGTCGCCCCGAAGACTCCGATTTTCCGCCACCTCACGTTCCGTAACATCACGGCGACGGCCCAGCCGGGCCACCGCGCGGGATTGATCTGGGGCCTGCCGGAGGTGCCGGTCAGCGACCTGGTGCTGCAGGATGTCACCATCACGGCCGATCTGCCGTTCGGTTTGTTCAACGTCGACGGGGTGAAACTCATCAACACCACCATCAAGACACCGGAGGGCGTCAGCCCCTTCGCCGAACAAAACGCCCGGATCGAGAGATCGTCTGGTGCGGGTGCGCCGTGAAGGCCAGGCGTCTGGCTGGCTGATGAAGCGGGGCATTTCGTCGCCCTCTCATCGCATGACCATGTTCCGTTGGGTGCCGCCGGCCGCCGTTTGCCTGCGCTGCTGTGCGCCGCTCCGCCCGCCGCGTGCCCGTCGGAGATTCCGTCGTGACCGACAACGCCGCTTGGGGAATTGATTTCGGGCAGTTTCTCGCCGACGGGGTGACCCTTACCCACACCGCACGTGATGCGTGGAGACCCGGGCGAGGCGGGATTACATGAAAGGCAGGTCGGGAACCGTTGGCCGGCCGGCCCGCCCGAGCGTAGGTCAACAATGCGCGCTTCAGCGCAATTGCGCGGTCCGGGCCGACGGGAATAGTGGCGTCGCTTTCGTCGCACCCGCAGCCCCCTCGACCACGCCCCGATAGTTTCCTTGTTTCCCGCGCAAGATTTCCGCGCGTTCATTTTTTGTCCGCCCGCTGAAATTCCCGTTCGTCGCCTGCTTTCCAACCCATGAAACCGCTCCGCTCCCTTGCCCTGCTCTCCCTTGTCCTGCCTGTGGCGCTTGCCGCCCAGAACACCATTCTCAACGACTCGTTCACCGGCGATTCCCTGAACCCGGCCACCTATCCGGCCGTCACCGCGAGCACAACCGGCTGGAACGTCCTCTCGAACAAGGCCGCGCCAGCGCCGACCGAGTCCGGCGGCGTGCTCACCATCAACATGGCGGCCACGAGCTCGGGCTTCGTCGAGACCCAGGCGTTGTTCGCCGCGGCGCCGGTGCAGCTGTTGCCGGGCACCTACCTCGAGTTGACGACGACGTTCGTGCCGACGAACGTCCTCGCGTCGCCGAGCGACAACCTGCTCTTCGGGTTCTATAATTCCGGCGGTTCGGCGCCGCTGAGCGGGATGCTTACCAGCGGCCTCAGCAGCGCCCTCACGACCTTCGCCAGCGGCGGAGCGAAAGGCTGGATCGGCTACAACGCCAAGCTCCCGATCAGCGGCTCCCCGGCGATGCTGACGCGGCCGGCGCAAACGGGAACGAACAACACCGTGCAGGACGTGCTGGTCGACGGGCAGTCGGCCTCGGTCGGCTACACCACGCCGGCGAGCGCCAGCGCGAGCAGCATCAGCGCCCTGTCGGCGACCCTGGTTAACGGCTCGACTTACACGCTGGATTACAAGCTCTCCCTTTCCGCCGACGGCCTCACCCTCACGGCTGCCGTCAGCCTGTATAACGGCACGGGCACGACGGGCTCGGGCGCCAACACCCTGATCGTGGCCAACACGGGAAAATTCAGCGGCGCCACGCTGCTCACGAAGTCGTTCGACGCGCTCGCGCTCGGTTGGCGCGCGGACACCGGCACCGCCACCTCCAATCTCAAGATCAGCGCCCTCTCGGTCAAGACCACCGGCGGCACCCCGTGGTTCACCGCGCCGCCCCCCGCCAGCATCCTCGTGTCGATTGGCAGCGACCTGAACCTGGTCGCGACCGCCGCCGGCCTCGTCACCGGTTACCAGTGGCAGGTCAGCACCGACGGCGGCGCCACCTTCGCCAACCTCGACCCGGCGGCCAACCCCTCGGCCGCCACGGCCGCGCTCACGATCACGAACGTGCAGAACGCCACCGCCGGCCGCTATCGCCTCGTCGCCACCAACGCGGCCGGCCCGACCGCGAGCGCCGCCTGCGTGGTCGGCGTTTCCGCGACCCCGGTCGCTCCCTCCGTCCTCACCAATCCGTCCGATGCCACCGCCCTCGGCGGCACCGCGCAATCGTTCACGGTCACCGTCAACGGCACCTCGCCGCTCACCTATCAGTGGGAGCAAAGCGCCGACGGGACGACCTTCGCCCCGGTCGCGGGGGCGACCGGCGCGACCTATACGATCGCGGCGGTGTCTCTCGCCGATGAGGGCTACTACCGCGTCACCGTCACGAACGTCGCCGGCAGTGCGACGAGCACCGCGGCCCGGCTGACCGTGAACCAACCGCTCACCATCACCGGCCAGCCGGTCGGGGCGGCGCTGAATCTCGGGGCGAGTTACACGCTTTCCGCCACGGCGATCGGCAAGCCCGCGCCCACTTACCAGTGGTATCTCAACGGCGCCGCGATCGCCGGTGCGACCGGCTCGACCTACACCATCGCATCAGCGTCAGCTGCCAGTGCCGGGATCTACACCGTCGTGGCCAGCAACTCCGCGGGCGATACGGTCACGAGCTCCGGCGCCGCGGTCGCCGTGTTGTCGTCCAGCCTCGCGTCCACGGCCTCGACTCCCGCCGCCACGCCGACCGGCGTGGCGCCGGACACCCGCCTGACCCTGACCTTCAATCAGGCGGTTTCCGTCGGTTCGGTCGGCACGATCAGGATCTATGACGCCGCGAACCCGACGACGCCGGTCGACACGATCGATCTCGTCGCCGCCACGGCGCAGATGAAGGCGCTCCGCGCCACGAGCACCCTCTCCACGCTCGCACTGCCGGTGCAGACCAAGACCATCGGCGGGGCCACCGGTTTCAACTACTACCCGATCACCGTCGCGGGCAATACGGCGACGATCTACCCCCGCGACGGTGTGCTGGCCTACGGCAAGACGTATTTCGTGACGGTCGACGCCGGCGTCTTCACCGACAGCACCGGCCTGGCCTTCGCCGGCATCAGCGGCAGCGCGGGCTGGACCTTCGCGACGAAGATCACGCCTCCGTCGAGCAGCGCGGCCCAGCTGGTGGTGGCGGCCGACGGCTCGGGTGATTTCTATACCGTGCAGGCCGCACTCGATTCCATTCCTGCCAACAACACGACCCCTCGCACGATCTTCATCCGCGCAGGCACCTACTTCGAGGAGATCTATTTCACCGCAAAACATGACCTCACCATCCTTGGTGAGGACATCGACCAGACAGCGGTCGTCTACCCAAACAACGCCGCCTTCAACAGCGCCGGGGGCGTCTATCACCGCGCCACGTTCTACCCGAACGGCGTCCACGATGTCACGATCGCCAACCTCACCGTCAACAATACCACGCCGCAGAACGGCTCGCAGGCCGAGGCCATCATCGTCAGCGGCACGAGCCCGACGGCGGCGCACAATGTCATCACGCGCTGCAAGTTCTACAGCTACCAGGATACCGTCCAGTTCAACAATCAGCTCTACGTCAGCGACTCCACCATCGTCGGCGACGTTGACTTCATGTGGGGCGGCGGCCCGACCTTCCTGCAGAACTGCGACATCCGCATCCTGCGCAGCGGCGCCTACTTCACCCAGGTTCGCAACGGCAACGGCAACCACGGCTTCGTGTTCGCGGGCTGCCGGTTCACCGCGCCCGTCGGCATCACCGGCACTTTCCTCGGACGCATTGATCCCACGGCCTTCCCCTACAGCGAGGTCGTGCTGCTCGACTCGACGCTCGGCGATGCCACGAACAACGCCTTCCTGGCGACCACGACCGGCGTCAGCGGCGCGAATTACCTCGGCGGCTGGTGGCTGCTGAACAACGCCGCGAGCGCGGCCGCCGCCCCCACCGTCCACGATTGGGCGAACAGCCTCGTCACGGGCACCGGCGCCTCGCTCGTCAATCCGAACACGGACCTCTTCACGACGATGCCCACCGACGCGACCACGCAGGCGAACTACCGCAACGCCACCTGGGTGCTCAACACGAACCTGGCCGGCACGGCCGCTGGCTCGTGGGCGCCGGCGCTCGCCCCGCAGATCGTGACGGCGCCGTCTGCGCAGACGGTCAATGCCGGCAGCGGCTTCACGCTCTCGGTCAAGGCGGTCGGTCTCCCCACGCTCTCTTACCAGTGGCTGCGCAACGGCGCGGCGATCCCGGGGGCGACGGGCGCGACCTACACCGTCGCGAACTCGGGCGGCGCCGACGCGGGCACGTATTCCGTCGTCGTCAGCAACGCCTCCGGCTCCGTCACGACGACCGCCGTTTCCCTTGTCGTTCACGGCGCGGCGCCCGTGATCATGCTGCCGCCGGCCAACACCCTGGGCTTGCTCGGGGCGACCGCCACGCTCAACGCCTGGGCCGTCGGCGACGGGCCGTTCACCTATCAATGGCTGAAAGACGGGGCGCCGCTCGTCGGGGCGACGAACCAGGCGCTGCGCCTCACCGGCCTGCAGGCGTCCGACGCCGGCAGCTACGCCGTCGCGATCACGAACGCCGGTGGCACGACGACGAGCGCCGGCGCCACCCTGACGACCATCGCGCCCGCCACGACCCTGCCGACCGTGCCGCAAATTCCCGCCGGAATCTTCGACGTGACGGCCTACGGTGCCGTGGGCGACGGCGCGACCGACAACACCGCGGCGATCCAGGCCGCGCTCAATGCGGCCAACGCGGCGGGCGGCGGCACGGTCGAACTGCCCCCGGCCGCGGGCGCGTATCTTTGCGGCCCGATCACGCTCTACAGTCACACAAATTTCCAGGTGGATGCCGGCGCCACGCTCCAGGCCCTGCCTTACGGCGTCTATCCCAACAGCTACACCGCGCCTGCGCATTTCGTCAACCTGGTCGCCAACGCCACCGATGTGGAGTTCAGCGGCGGCGGCACGATCGACGGCAACGGTGCGGCCTGGTGGGCCGCCTACGGCGTCACCGGCCCGAGCACGCCCCGGTTCCGCCTCGTGCAGATTTCCACCGTGACGAACATGCTGGTCACCGGCACGACGTTCTCCAATTCGCCGACCTTCCACCTCGCGTTCCGCGGACCCTGCCTCAACGTCACCATCTTCGGTGCCACGGTCTCCGCCCCGGGCAATTCGCCCAACACCGACGGCATGGACATCTGCGGCACGAACATCCTCGTCCAGAACTGCTCGGTTTCGGACGGCGACGACAACATCGTGGCGAAACCGGGCGGCACCTTCTGCCGCAATATCTACATCGCCAACTGCGCCATCGGGACCGGCCACGGCGTCTCGATCGGCGGCCAGACCAACGTGGGCCTTGACGGCATGGTCGTGACGAACTGCACGTTCAACGGGACCAGCAGCGCGCTGCGCCTCAAGGCCGACCCCACGGAAGGCGGTCCGGTGCAGAATGTGACGTTTTCGAACCTCACGATGACCAACGTGACCAATCCGATTTTGTTCTACAGCTACTACGATTTGCTCGGCAGCCCCGGCGCTACTTCGGGCAGCAGCCAGATCACGCCGGCGAAGGCCAACGCCTACAATATCTCGCCGCCCGACTCGCTAGCGCTGCCGACGATTCCTACCTGGAAAAACATCACCGTCACGAATCTCACGGTGACCAACGGGTCCGGCTACAGCACGATCTGGGGCTTGCCGACGGCCAGCGGGCTGATTGCCAACGTCACGCTCAACAACGTGAACATCCAGGGCGGCGCCGGCCTCGAACTCTACGACGCGGCGAACGTCCAGCTCACCGGCACGAACAGCGTCGGCCCGATCCTCACGGCCAATGCGCTGGCGATCACCGGCCAGCCGGGCGGCCAGACCGTCAACGTCGGCGACAGCGTCGCGTTCAGCGCGGCGGCCGTCGGCGGCAGCGGCACGAACAACACCGGCCTCACCTACCAGTGGAACTTGAATGGCGTGCCGCTCGCCAACGGGGTGCAGGCCGACGGATCGACGGTCAGCGGCGCGGCCACGGCCACGCTCACCCTCACCAACGCGCGCGTCACCGACGCCGGCAGCTACACGATGACCGCCTCGACGGCGCTCGACGGCTACAACACGGCGACAAACGTGCTCGTCGCCAACAGCCTGCCGGTCTCGGCCACGAGCAGCGCCGCGACGCTCACGGTGAACCCGCTCCCGGTTGCGATCTCGCTCTCCGGTCTGACTCTGACCTACGACGGCACGCCGCAGAGCCCGGTTGTGACCACGACTCCGTCCGGGGTCGCCGTGGCCCTGACCTACGACGGCGGCACTTCCGCCCCGGTGAATGCCGGTAGCTACGTCGTCGTCGCCACGCCGGCCGATGCCAACTATTTTGCTGCGCCCGTGTCGGGGATCCTGACGATCCAGCCGGCCGCAGCCAGCGTCGCATTGGCTGGCCTGGCCGCCGTCTACGACGGCACGCCGAAGAGTGCGACGGCCACGACCACCCCGGTGGGGCTGCAGGTCGATATCACCTATGACGGCGGCACCGCGGCGCCGACCAACGCCGGCAGCTACGCCGTGGTCGCGACGGTCGACGACCCCAATTACGCCGGTTCGGCCAGCGGCATCCTGACTGTCGCGAAGGCGGTCGCGAACGTGACGCTCGGCAACCTGAGCCAGACCTACGATGGCGCCCCCAAGCCCGCTTCGGTCCTCACCAACCCGGGTGGGCTGGCCGTGGCGCTCAGTTACGACGGCGCGCCCGCCGCGCCGGTCAATGCCGGCAGTTATGCCGTGGTGGCGTCCGTGAGCGACGCGAACTACACGGGCTCGGCCGGCGGCATGCTGAATATCGCCAAGGCGGTTGCGAATGTGACGCTGGGCAACCTGAGCCAGACCTACGATGGCGCCGCGAAATCCGTGACGGTCACCACCGCTCCGGCCGGTCTGAACGCGGTCACCACCTACAACGGCAGCACCACGGCGCCGACCAACGCTGGCAGTTATGCCGTCGTGGTCACGCTCAACGAGGCGAACTACACCGGCACCGCGAGCGGGACCCTGACCATTGGGAAAGCGGCCGCGACCGTCACCCTGGCCGGCCTGGTGCAGACCTACGACGGCACACCGAAGCTGGCAACGGCCAGCACCACCCCGGCGGGTCTGGTAGTGGATCTCACCTACAATGGCAGCACCACCGCCCCGGCCAACGCGGGCAGCTATGCCGTCGTCGGCACCGTGAACGACGCCAACTACGCGGGCGCGGCGAGCGGCAGTCTCGTCATCGCCAAGGCGGCTTCGACGGTGACGCTCGGCGGCCTGAACCAGACTTACGACGGGACCGCCAAGCCGGTGACAGCCGTGACGACCCCCGCGGGCCTGACGGTGGACCTGACCTATAACGGCAGCGCCGCGGCGCCGACCAACGCCGGCAGTTATGCCGTCGTCGGCACCGTCAACAACGCCAACTACGCCGGTGCCGCGACTGGCACCCTGGTCGTCGCCAAGGCGGTCGCGACCGTGACCTTGGGCAACCTCTCACAGGCCTACAACGGCGCCGCGAAATCCGTGACCGTCACGACCGTCCCGGCCGGCCTCAATGTTGTCACGACCTATAATGGCAACGTCCCCGCGCCCTCGGCGGTTGGCAGCTACACGGTGGTCTCCACCGTGCAGGAGGGGAACTACGTGGGCACGGCGAGCGGCACCTTGGTGATCACCCGGGCCAGCGCCACCGTGGCGCTCTCCGGGCTCGTGCAGGCCTATGATGGCACGCCGAAGCCGGTGTCCGTCACGACCACGCCGGCGAACCTCACCGTGAGTGTCACCTACAACGGCGGCACCACCGTGCCGACCTATCCCGGCTCATATGCCGTGGTCGCGACCATCAACGAGACCAGCTATCAGGGCACGGCCAACGGCACGCTGGTGATCACCACCACGGCCATCGTCCGCCACGCCCCGACCCTCAACGGCGGCATCGACGGCTCGTTGCAGGTCATGACGGCCGAGGCCGTCACTCTGAACGGCTCGGCCTTGTTGGGCGGCGACCTGCTCGTCCCGGGCACGCCGTCCGTGCAGCTCAACGGCCATCCGGTCTACGCCGGCACGATCGACGCCGGCGGCGTCAGCGCGCCCACCAACTACCGGATCACCCTCAACGGCAATGCGGCGCTCCGCCACATCGTCCGGCAGGTGGACCCTGTGGCCCTGCCGGTCGTGGCGGCCCCGCCGGCCCCCACGGGCACCCGGAGCGTCACCCTGAACAACTCCAGCCAGAGCGCGGGTGACTTCGCGACCGTCCGCAACCTGACGCTCAACAGCAACGTCGGTCAGGTGGTGGTCCCGGCCGGTGCCTACGGCTCCTTCACGATCAACGCCGGCAGCGGCCTGACGCTGGGCGTGGCCGGTGCGACCACGCCCGCCGTCTACAGCTTCCAGAGCCTCACGCTCAACGGCAACAGCTCGGTGCAGGTCGTCGGTCCGGTGATCATCACCCTGGCCAACGGCACCGCGCTCAACTCGTCGGTCGGCTCGGTGGACCATCCGGATTGGCTGGTCATCAACCTGGCCGGCGGCGGGCTCACGCTGAATGGCAATGTCCGGTGCGACGGTTACGTCGTCGCGCCGAACGGCGCGATCACGATCAACGGCAACAGCACGCTCAACGGCGGCGTGATTTGCGACCAGCTCACGATCAACGGCAACGGCCTGCTGAAGGTCGAGGACCCCGAGTAAGCCCGCCCCCGCCGGGACTTCTTCCGGGCCGTCGCCGAAGGGCGGCCCGGATTCCCCTTGGGGGTTGTGTTCACGCGCCGCCCCTCTCCGGGCCGGGCCCGGGGACGGGCGGCGTTGCCTGCGGCCACCTATCGAGGCGCGGCCGCTTCGCGGCGGTTGGCTTTGGCGGCTCGTGGGCCGTTCGGGTTTACGGTAAAACCGGCCGTGACTTGCCACGGCCGGATAATTGGAAATTCTCACTCACACCCCAATTTGGACGCACCAACGCAATCTCGCGTTGCGGCATTGCCATCCCAAGAAACCCCCGTTCCCCATGCGCTTCGTCTCCCTGCTTCTCCCGGCATTTGCCTTCGCCCTGGTTTCGGCCGCGGCCGCTGATCGCAGCTCCGTCAGCCTGAACGCCGGCTGGAAATTTCACTATGGCGAAGCTCCCGGCGCCGAGGCCGCGGCTTTCAATGATGCCGGCTGGTCGACGGTCGACACCCCGCACACGTGGAACGCCCTGGACGGCCAGGACGGGGTCGTGAAGAAAGGCGAGGGCCTCGCTCTCCTCAAGGGCGACTACGCGCGCGGCACCGGCTGGTATCGCCGCACCATCAAGGGCGACCCGGCGTGGGCGGGCCGGCAGGTTTACCTGCAGGTCGACGGTGCGAACCGCCGGACCGACGTCTTTCTCAACGGCCGCCTGGTCGGCACCCACCTGGGCGGCAACGCCCGCTTCCGCTTCAATCTCACCAACGCGCTGCATTCCGGCGGGGACAACCTTCTCGCGGTGCGCGTCAACAACGAGGACAACGGCATCGCACCGCACTCGGCCGATTTCACCTTCTTCGGTGGCCTCTACCGCGACGTGTCGCTGCTGGTCACGGACGACGTGCAGGTCGAGACGATGGACTACGCTTCGCCGGGGGTTTATCTCACGCCCACCAGCGTCAGCGCCGAGCGCGCCGAGATCAGCGCCCGCGTGAAACTCGCGAACCACGGGGCGAAGCCCGTCGAGGTCAGCGTGCGGGTGGCCCTGTCCGATGCCGCGGGCAAGGTCGTCCTCACGACCGCCGCCCCCGCCACCCTCGTTGCCGATGGCGCTGGCGAGGTCACGGTGCCGCTGTCGCTCGCGTCCCCGCACCTGTGGAACGGCCGGGCCGACCCCTATCTCTACACCGCCCGGGTCGAGGTCAGCGTCGGCGGCGCCGTGCGCGACGTCGTGGAGCAGCCGCTCGGCCTGCGCTTCTTCCGCGTGGATCCCGCCCAGGGCTTTTTCCTCAACGGCAAATACCTCGATCTCCACGGCGTCAGCCGCCACCAGGACCGCCTCGACAAGGGCTGGGCGATCAGCGCCGCGGACGACCGCGAGGACATGGCGCTCATCGCCGAGATGGGCTGCACCGCGATCCGGGTCGCGCACTACCAGCAGTCTCCGCTCTGGTATCAGCTCGCGGACGAGCGGGGCATCGCGCTCTGGGCCGAGATCCCGTTCGTCGACGAGGCGGTCCCGACGGACGTCTTCTTCAACAACGCGCTCGACCAGATGCGTGAACTCATCCGGCAGAACTACAACCATCCCGCCGTCTTCTTCTGGGGCTGCGGCAACGAGAACGCCGACTTGGGCCGGCCGTTCATCGAGGGCATCGCCCGCTACGGCCCGATCTCGGAGCGGCAGATCCAGGCGCTCAACGCTCTCGCGCACGCCGAGGACCCCGCGCGGCTCACGACCTACGCTTCCTACCACTCGGAGCACGACGTGAACTTCGCCTTGCCCGGCCAGGCGCCGGTGCACTACGTCGGCGAGCCGCAGCGCTGGTATACCGACGTGACGGCCTTCAACAAATACTACGGCTGGTATTACGGCGAGCCGGAGGACAACGCGGCGTTCTTCGACGGCATGCACGAGCGCAATCCCACCCAGAGCATCGGGGTCAGTGAATACGGCGCGGGCGGCGCCGTCACCCAGCACGACGCCACGAATTACGGCGGCCCCGGCTACAAGCGCACGCCGATGGAGTCGCCGCGCCGCGCCGCCTTTGCCAAACAGCACCCCGAGGAATACCAGGCCTACTACCACGAGGGCGCCTGGAAGGTCTTGTCGGCCCGGCCCTATGTGTGGGCCAAATTCATCTGGAACATGTTCGACTTCGCTTCGGACGGGCGCGACGAGGGCGACCACCCGGGCCGCAACGACAAGGGCCTGGTCACCTTCGACCGCAAGACCCGCAAGGACGCGTTCTATTTCTACAAGGCGAATTGGGCGACGGACCCTGTCCTGCACATCGCGGCCGCCCGCTTCGTGGCGCGCACCGAGCCGGTCACCGAGGTGAAGGTCTATTCCAATGCTCCGGAGGCGGAACTCCTCGTCAACGGCCGGTCGTTGGGCCGGCAGCCCGTGGGCGCCGACCACATCGTCCGCTGGCCCGGCGTGCCGCTGGTCCCCGGCGCCAACCAAGTCCGCGTGACCGCCACGGTCGGCGGGCAGGCCTTGGCCGACGAATGCACCTGGACCCTCGCCGCGGCCGCCGTCAGCGCGGCCCCGTGAGCCGCCGGCGGTATTCGGTCGGGGTGACGCCGTGGCGGCGGCGGAAGGCGGAGGCGAAGACCGACGGGCTTTCGAAGCCCGACGCGTAGGCGATCTCGCCGAGCGTCAGCGCGGGCTCGGGCATGAGCTCGAGGGCTCGCTCGAAGTGCTGGCGCTGCGCCTCCGCGTAGACCGAGGTCCCGAGCGCCGCGCGGAAACGCAATTCGAGGACGCGGCGGGCGACTCCCGCCGCGCGGGCCACGTCCTCCACGTAGATCGTGTTGCCGACGTGCTCGCGGATGTAGTCAAGCCCGACGGCGACGACCTCGTCGTCCACGGCATGCCGGTCGGTCGAGCGCCGCGTCACGATCTTCTGCGGGCTGACGAGAATCTCGCCCGGCGATCCGGTCCGGCCGTCCATCATGCCCTGCAGCGTTTCCGCTGCGAGGTGGCCGATCTGCTGCGTGTTGAGCTGGACGCTCGTCAGCGCGACGTGGGCAAACTCGATGCGCGCAAGATCGTTGCCGACGCCGAGGATGGCGACGTCCTCCGGCACGCGCAGGCCGACGCGGGCGCAGGCTTCGTCCAGCTCGAGCGCCACGCGGTCGGTGAAGCCGAGGATGCCGACCGGCTTGGGCAGCGACTTCACCCAGGCCGCGAGGCGGGCCCGGGTGGCGTCGGGGTAGGGCGTGTTCTGGTCGCCGCGCGGCAGGATGTGCCGCGGGATGGCGGCCGTGACGCCGAGCCGGCGCGCTTCGTGGCCGAAACCGCGGTAGCGCAGGACCGAACCCAGGTGCGTTGTGTTGCCGCAGTAGGCGAAGTTCCGGTAGGCGCGGCCGTGCAGGTGCAGCATGGCCAGCTGCCCGACGCGCAGGTCGTCGGTGTTGATCAGCGGCAGGCGCGGGGTGGCGATCTGCCCTGAGACGTTCACGACCGGCACGCCGAGCCCGGCCAGCACCGTCTCGTTGCGGCGCGTGGCGACACGGGCGATGATGCCGTCCGGCTTCAGCCGTCGCAGGGCCGCCGCGTCGTAGGCGCGCGGATCGCCGAACTTGAAGACCGTCACCTCCGGCTGCTGATGGAAGAAACGGGCGATGCCGCGCAGGATGCCGCGCCCGTGCTCGGTGGCGAGCGACAGGTAGACGGCGACGCGGCGGGGCGGATTCTCGGCCATGGGCAAGGGGATTGATTGAGCGATGATTTCGCAAAATATAAACTCTTTTTCGCAAAATACGGTATACGCGGCCCAGCCTTCCCGCTATGCTTTGACCTCCCCACCCCGTCCACCCCCGTTCTCCTTATGAGCTCTTATCTCACTGAAATGTTTGGTCTTACCGGCAAAGTGGCTGTCGTCATCGGCGGCACCGGCGAACTCTGCGGCGCGATGGCCGAAGGCCTGGCCGGCGCCGGCGCCGAGGTCGTCGTCGTCGGCCGCAACGCCGAGAAGGCCGCCGCCCGCCTCGCCCGGATCGCCGCCATCGGCGGCAAGGCTTGGTTCCACGCCGCGGAGGCGACGAGCAAGGCGGAGGTGCAGGGCCTGCTCGACGCTGTGCTCCAGCGCAGCGGCCGGGTCGACATCGTCGTCAACGGCGCGGGCATCAACTCCGCCACGCCCTTCTTCGACATTTCCGAGGAGGAGTTCGACCGCATCGTGCGGGTCAATATCAAGGGCGTCTTCCTCGGCTGCCAGGTCTTCGGGAAATACCTGGTCGACCGCGGCCAGGGCGGCTCGATCATCAACCTCGGCTCCATGTCGGGCGTCGTCCCACTGTCGCGCGTCTTCACCTACTCGGCCACCAAGGGCGCCGTGCACAACCTCTCCCTCAACCTCGCCCGCGAGTGGGCCCCGCACAAGGTGCGCGTCAACGTCCTCGTGCCGGGCTTCTTCCCGGCCGAGCAGAACAAGAAGGTCCTCACGCCGGAACGCGTCTCCCATATCATGGGCCACACCCCGATGAAGCGCTTCGGCGAGGCCCGCGAGCTCATCGGCGCGACGCTCCTGCTCGCCAGCGATGGCGCCGGCTCCTTCATCACCGGCGACGAACTGATCGTCGACGGCGGCTACCATGCGATGACGATCTGAGGGCCTCCGGCACTCAACTCTCGACCAGGAACCCTCAACTTCCCCATCCCCATGTCCGCCATCAATGCCTTCCTCCTGAAAAACAACCTGCGGGTCGCGCAGAACCCCTGCGTCAGCCCCGACTTCTGCCTCGATTGGCCCACGCTGGTCGCCGACATCAAGACCGGCCGCACCCGCGAACACGCCAAGAGCCACTTCGCCACCAAGGCCGGCGAGTTCACCCTCGTCGAGAACGCCGCAGGCGACTGCGCCTGGAAACTCCGCGGGACCGCCCAGCCGCTGGATGACGGCATCGACCTCGGCCAGGGCACGCAGGCGTTTCCGGCCACCTGGAAAAACCTGCTCAAGCTGAAGAATCTCGTCCAGGAACATGACGCGGCCTCGACGATCTTCCCGAGCACGGCCGGCAACCTCGGTCGCAGCACGCTCGGCATCGGCGCGCGCTTCACCACGCTGCACTGGCCGGCCGTCGAGTGGGCGATGAGCGCCCTCGAGCTGGGCGTCACCGCCAACCAGAATTCCATCCCGCGCGAGCTCGTCTACGACGTCGACGCCATGCTCGGCAACCGGCTCGACACCGTGCCCTTCCCCTTCATCGGCACCAACGTCCCCGAGGGCCACCAGGGCCAGAGCGTCGAGGGCATGAGCCACGGCTGCGTGCTCTCCAAGCTCAAGACCGGCTTCCACCACCGCAGGATCGCCTGGTCCTTCAACGCGGACCACCAGCCGATCGGCGGCAAGTTCGACTCGCGCGAGGATGCCCTCGTCACGGGCTGCCTGCTCGCGAGCTACATCACCTTCGACCTCTCGCCGGAACTTGCGCTCAACCAGCCGGCAAAACTCGCCGACATCCCGGCCGATGTCGTCGCCAAGACCAAGGCGCGGGTCGCCGCCGCCGGCGTGAAGCTCGACGACCACGCCTTCAACCAGCTGATCGCGACCGTGTGGACGCCGATGCTGAAGATGAAGCGCCGCGACGAGAAATACGCCGCCGCCCGCGCCGCCGCGTTCACGACCGACGCCGGCCGCCGCTACCTCCGCGAGCTGTCCATCGACGAGCTGCCCGGCCTCACGACCGCCGAGACGACCGCCATCATGCTCGCGCTCTGCGAGGTGCTCGGCATGCCTGTCAACTACGTCGCCCCGGCCTTCGGCTTCCAGAAGAACATGCCGTATCCCGACAACGCCGCGCTCCGCACGCTCATCCAGAAGCAGTGGGACGTCTGCGCGAAGTTCGGCGTCAGCATCGGTTTCCACTCCGGCTCCGGCAAGTCAGCCGAGAACTACCGTGTGATGGGCGAGGTGACCGGCAGCCGGCTCGAGATCAAGACGAGCGGCCGCTACACCTACGAGATGGGCATCGCGGTCTTCCAGTCGAAGAACCCCGCCGACCAGGCCCTCTGGAAGGACTGGTATCGCTTCACGCTGGAGCTCGCCCTCACCGGCGCGTTCAGCAACGACGCCACCGAGCAGAAGATGGCCCGCATCTTCATCACGACCCCGCTGGCCGCCGCCGGCAAGTCCACCGACGTCTTCGGTTCGCCCGCCGCTACCCGCGCCGCGCTCGAGGCACTGCCCTCGTCGCCGGAGCATATGTTCTTCTTCGAATATAACTTCCTCTTCGTCCTCGCCGCCGGCGGCAAGGCGGAGAAGTCCGCCCTCGGCGACCACTCGCCGGCCGGCTACACCCAGCGTGCGCGCTTCTACGCCATCAGCCCCGAGGCGCTGCTCAACTACTCGAAGGGTGTCGCTAGCTACATCGTCTTCCTCGCGGAGACCACCGGCCTGGCCACCGCCGAGCGCTGCGCCGGGGCGCGCAAGCTGCTCGCCGGCTACACGACGCTCGACGGCATGCTCGGCGACATCTCGAAGTAAGCGTTCCCCGATGCGCCTGCCCGGCAAATCGACCGTGCTCGCCCTGTGCCTCGGCACCGGTCTGCTCGGTTCGGCTTGGGGCGCGGCCGCCGCTCCCGCCCAGTCCAGGCTCGCGGCGATCGGTCCGGACGGCCGCCTGCGCTACACGGCCTACTCGGAGCAGGGCGACCGTCTGCCGGATTTCTCGCACTGCGGTTATGCCGGCGGCGGAGTGCCGCTGCCCGTGGCGGCGGTGAAGGTGACGATCGAGCCTGTCGCAGGCGAAGCGGATGACGCGCCCCGCATCCAGCAGGCGATCGACCAGGTCGGCGCCTTGCCGGCCGGCGCCGACGGCTTGCGCGGCGCCGTGCTGCTAAAGCGCGGCACCTATCGCTGTGGTTCCACCCTGCACATCCGCACGGGCGGCGTGGTCCTTCGTGGCGAGGGCATGGAAACGGACGGCACGGTGCTGATCGCCAATTACCGGACGCCGGACCCGCTGATTCAGGTTGGCGGAGCCACGGGCCCCAAGTCCGGCAAGGGCGCGGTGGAGATCGTCGACGACTACGTGCCGGTCGGGGCGACCAGCTTTGCGGTTCAAAGCGCCCTGAGCCTCGGGGTCGGGCAGACGGTGTATGTGGTCCGCCGCGGCAACGCCGCCTGGATTTCCGCCACGGGCATGGATCACATCACACCGCGTGCGGGTGATCCCAAGTCCACGAAGCAGTGGCAGCCCTTCGACCTGAAATTTGACCGCGTCATCACGAAGATTGACGGCAATCAGGTCAGCCTGGACGCGCCGATCGGTTGCGCCATCGACCGGCGTTGGGGCGGCGGGGCCGTCGCGGGCTACACCGATGCCGGCCGCATCGAGCGTTGCGGGGTGGAGTCGCTGCGCGCCGTGTCGGTCTACGACGCGAAGAAGCTGGGCAAGGAGAAGGAGGAGACCGTCGAGGTGGACGAGGACCACGCCACGTGGTTCGTCGACTTCGGGGCCGTGAAGAATTCCTGGGTTCATCACCTAACCAGCAGCAAATTCCAACAGGGCGTGGTCGTTCTGCAGGCCGCGGCCAAGTGGGTGACGGTCGAGGACTGCGCGGCACTCGACCCCGTCTCGATCATCACCGGCGGCCGGCGCTATGCCTATAACATCCAGGGCGCGCAGCTGGTCCTCGTGCGGCGCTGCACGGCGGACCGGGCGCGGCACGCCTTCGTGTTCGGCTCGCGCGTGCCCGGGCCGAACGTGTTCCTCGATTGCCAGGCGACCCACAACTACGCCACGAGCGAGCCGCACGAGCGTTGGTCGGTCGCGGGCCTGTTTGACAACGTCGAGTCCGACATCGCGTTGCAGGACCGGCAGTGGATGGGCTCGGGCCACGGCTGGTCCGGCGCCAACTACGTCGCATGGAACTGCCGCGGCACCCTCATCTGCCAGCAGCCGCCGACCGCGCAGAACTTCGCCATCGGCTTCGTCGGGAAGCGCGGCAAGGACGCCTTTGCCCCCCGCCCCGCCGGCTGGTGGGAGAGCGAGGGCACGCCTGTCGCCCCGCGCAGCCTCTACGAGCAGCAGCTCCACGACCGCCTTTCCGCTTCCAACTAAACCAACCCCGATTCCTCCCATGAGCTCCTTCATTCACGACGATTTCCTCCTGCAGACCGACGCGGCCCGCGAGCTGTATCACACCTATGCCAAGGCCGAGCCGATCTATGACTACCACTGCCATCTCCCGCAGAAGCAGATCCTGGAGAACCACAAGTTCGCCGATCTGGCCGAGATCTGGCTCGGCGGCGATCACTACAAGTGGCGGGCGCTGCGGGCCAACGGGGTGAACGAGAAACTGATCACCGGCAGCGCGAAACCCCGCGAGAAATTCGACGCCTGGTGCGCCACCGTCCCGCACACGCTGCGCAACCCCCTCTACCACTGGTCGCACCTCGAGCTGGCGCGCTACTTCGGCCTCACCGACATCATCAACGCCTCGTCCGCGGACAAGATCTGGACCGCGGCGAACGAGAAGCTCGCGACCATGCGCGTGCACGACATCCTCGCGGCGAACAAGGTGGCCGTCATCTGCACGACCGACGACCCGGCGGAGTCGCTCGACCCGCACAAGCAGATCCGGAAGCTCGGCCTCAAGACGCGGGTCTACCCGACCTTCCGGCCGGACAAGGCGCTCATCGTGGATGCGCCGGCCGCGTTCAACGCCTGGCTCGAGAAACTCGCCGGCGCGGCCAAGACCAAGGTGAAGACCTTCGACGATTTCCTCGCGGCGCTGGAAAAGCGCCATGCCGACTTCCACGCGATCGGCGGCCGGTTGTCGGACCACGGCATGGAGAGCACCCTGGCCGAGCCGTGCACCGCGGCGGAGGCCAGGGCGATCTTCACCGCCGCCCGGCGGGGCAAGGCGGCTACGCCGGCGGCGCAGGCGAAGTTCGCCTCGTTCCTCATGCTCGAGTTCGGCCGGTGGGACGCGAAGCGCGGCTGGACGAAGCAGCTCCACCTCGGGGCCATCCGGAACAACAACTCCCGCCTGCTCGGCAAGCTCGGGCCCGACACGGGGTTCGACTCCATCGGCGATTTCTCGCAGACGCGCGCCCTCAGCCGCTACCTGAACACGCTCGACTCGACCGACGAGCTGCCCCGCACGGTGCTCTACAACGTGAACCCGTCCGACAACTACGCCTTTGCGACGATGATCGGCAACTTCCAGGACGGCACCGTCCCCGGCAAGATGCAGTTCGGCAGCGGCTGGTGGTTCCTCGACCAGAAGGAGGCGATGGAGTGGCAGATGAACGCCCTGTCGAACAACGGCCTGCTCAGCCGCTTCGTCGGCATGCTCACCGACTCGCGCAGCTTCCTCAGCTACACGCGCCACGAGTATTTCCGCCGCGTGCTCTGCAACCTGCTCGGCTCCGAGATGGAACGCGGCGAGCTGCCCAACGACCAGGCGCTCGTCGGCGGCATGGTGAAGAACATCTGCTTCGCCAACGCCCGCGACTACTTCCGCCTCGGCCTCGACCCGGCCTACGCCGGGTAACTACCGGTTCAGTCCGAGCACGAGGCAGGGCGTCAGCAGCACCGCGTCCGCGAGGACGCGGGACAGCTGGCGGCCGAGCTGGCGGTGGAGCAGGTCAACCGCGCCCAGCAACGCGCCGCTGGCGCCGGCACACCACGAGGCGCCGGCCGGCGCGCCATTTTCCCTGATGGCCGCCATCAGCCCGGCGCCGGCGATGAGCCAGGGCAGGGCGCGCACGAGCGGCCGGCCCCGGGGAAACTGGAGTGCGAACGAGGTCTGGCCGTGCGTGCGGTCCACCTCGTCCTCCCAGAGCGAGATCAGCGCGCAATTGGCGAAGCAGAGCAGGCCGAACAGGACCAGCGGGGCCGCGATGTTGGTCAGCACGGTCCAGCTGCCGGCCACGGGAAAGCAGGCGACGCCGGCGCCGAAAAGCAGCCCGACGCAGAGCTCCTTGGGTGCGCGCCACGGATGGTCGCGGTGGATCAGCTGGTGCGAGAGCAGATAGACCAGCACCGGGGTCAGCAGGATGAAGCCGCCCGCCAGTTCACCCTTCGTCAGGCGGCTGGCCGTCACGATGAGCGCGACGGCCAGCACGATGAGCCAGGTGACCGCGACCGGCCAGCGCCAGCGCCGGTAGAACCAGTGGCGTTGCGTTAGGATCTGCGCCGGGTCGAGCCGCCACCCCTCGATCCAGCGGTCGGCGGCATAGGCCAGCCACACCGCCGCGCCGAGGATGAAGACATGGTGTCCGCCCAGCGTGACGCGGGCCGCCCGGGCCAGCATTGCCTGCCAGGCCACGGCGACGAGCGGGGCGTCCAGCGACAACACGGTCGGCCATTGCCACCAATGCGGCCGGCCGGACACGTAGCGGTGGCGGGTGGGCGCACCCGCCATGCTACGTTGCGTCCCCGGGCCGGCCGGAGGCGAGCAGCGGGCCTTGTTCACGCAGTTCCTCCTCTTCGTGAAGCCGGGTGCGAGCCGCGAGGATTTCGGCCCGGCCGAGATAGCCGATCACCTGCCGCGGGTCCTGTCGGGTTACGACCGGCAGGCGGCCGACGCCGCGTTTCAACATGGTGGCGATCGCTTCCTGCAGGGTCTCGTCGGGATACGTAATGGCCACGTCGGGATTGGCGACGGCCAGGGCCGTTGTGGTCGCGGCTCCTTTCTGCAGGCAGTGCATCAGGTCGCTGCGGGTGATCATGCCGGCCAGACGGCCGGTTTCATCGAGCAGGATGGTGCCCTGCCGGCGGGACAGGACCGGGTCGCCTTCCGTGATGCGGTCGGCGAGGTTGGCCACGGAGATCGCGCCCGATATCACCGGCGGGGTGCGGTCCATCACGTCCGCCACCCGCGCCGATTGGAAGACGTCGACGCTGTATTCGCGCGCGATGTGCTGCCCGCGGCGGGCCAGCTTTTCGGTGAGAATGGAGCGGCGCAGGAGGAGCACGGTGACGCACAGAGCCGAGACGCTGCCGATCAGGAGAGCCGGCAAGGCGTTGAGGTCGTGGGACAGCTCCAGCACGAAGACCATGCCGGTCAGCGGTGAGCGCATGGTGCCGCCCATCATGCCTGCCATGCCCACCATCGCCCAGAGTCCCGGGTCGCCGATCCCCGCGACCGAACCGCAGAACGCACCGATGGCGCCGCCGATCATGAGCAGCGGCGCCAGCACGCCGCCGGAGGTGCCCGAGCCCAGTGCCACGGCCCAGACCACGGCCTTGGCGACCAGCAGCGCTACGAGTGTCGTGCCCAGCAGGTTGCCGCGCATGAGTTCGTGGATTGTCCCGTAGCCGACGCCCAGCACGCGTGGATCCAGCAGGCCACCCAGGCCCACGACGAGGCCGCCGAGGGCGGGCCACCACATCCAGTGGACCGGCAGCTTGGCGAACAGGTCCTCGCAGGCATACACGAGCGTCGTCAGCACCCCGGAGCCCAGCCCGGCCAGCACGCCGATCACCACGGCGAAGCCCAGCAGCTGCGGCCCGAGCACCGCGTGCGCCGCGACGGGAAAGATCGGCCCGGCGCCGAGGAGTGGCACGCGCAGCACGGCGGCCACCATCGCGGCGGCTGCGACCGGGATGAAACTGCGCGGCTTCCATTCAAACAACAGGAGCTCGACGGCAAGCAGCACGGCGGCAATCGGGGTGGCGAAAACGGCCGACATGCCGGCGGCGGCGCCGGCGACGAGCAGGGTTTTCCGCTCCGCCGCCGACAGGTGGAACAGTTGGGCGAAGATCGATCCGCAGGCGCCGCCGGTCATTATGATCGGGCCCTCCGCGCCGAAGGGTCCGCCGGTGCCGATCGAGATGGCGGATGACACGGGCTTGAGGATAGCGACCTTGGGATTGATGAGGCTCCGGCCGAGCAGGATGGCTTCCAGCGCCTCGGGGATGCCGTGGCCGCGGATCTTTTCCGAGCCGTAGCGGGCCATCAGGCCGATGATCAGCGAGCCGATGACCGGCACCAGCACGACCCACCAGCCGAGGTGGTTGTTCTCCGCGGCCACTGGCGCCGCCGACCAGCGCAGGAAGAACGCCGCGTTGGTGATCACCGCGATGAGCCAGAGCAACACCTTGGCCACCACCGTCGCGATCGCCCCGATCGGCACGGCGAGGACGCATAGCAGCAGCACCCGGCGGTCGGTGCTGAAGTCTGCCAGCGTGTCGGGATGGGAGGCGGTGACCGGCTGGTTGTTCGTGGACATCAGGTCGCCAACAATATCGCACTACGATATAAAGCAATAGGATTGTATCGGCGCCGTCCGGACGCCTTGCTGCTCAGCATCATCCGCCCATGTCCGCGTCCAGTCCCCGTATCGCCAAGTCCCACTATGAGCTGCTGGCCGCGCTGCGCCACGCGCTCCGCCGCTTCCAGCGCTTCAGCCGCGACGCCGCCACCGGCGCGGGTCTGACACCGCAGCAGCACCAGGCGCTGCTCGCGATCAAGGGTTTTCCGGGGCGCGATTTCGTCTCGGTGGGCGAGTTGGCAGAGCGGCTGCAGTTGAAGCACCACAGCGCGGTGGGCCTCGTCAACCGGCTGGCGGGGCGGCAACTGGTGCGCCGCTCGCCGTCGGCGGAGGACGGCCGCCGGCAGGAAGTCAGGCTGACACCGGCCGGGGAGAAGCTGCTCGGCCGCCTGTCGGCCGCTCATCTGAAGGAACTGCGCCAGCTCCGACCGGAACTCCAGCGGCTGTTGGAATCAATGCCGGGCGAATAGGCCGCCTTGGCCGTCAGTTGGCGCCCGCGGCCAGCGCCAGGGCTCGCGGGAAGAGCACGTTGTTTTCCTTGTGCACGTGGCGGTGCAGGTCGGACTCGAACTCAGCCAGCCCGGCGAGCAGCGCGCGGTGCGTGTTGCAGGCCTCAGCGTTCGGGGTGAAGGCATCCGTCAGCTCGCGCAGTCTCGCCGTGAGCTGGCCGGCGGATTCGTGCTCGGCCTCCATCTGGCGGATCGGGCCGCTGAGGTCGCCACCGCAGCCGCCGGCCTCGGCCCCGGCCTCGATTGCCCGCACGGCTGGGAAGAAGATGAATTCCTCCTTCTGCATGTGCGCCAGCATTTCGCCGGCGAGCGCGGTCACGGCCGTGGCGACCTCGGGGAGGCGGGCGTCGCGCCAGCCGTGCTTGGTGCCGACGCGGTCGGCCATCTCGACGAGGCGCGGGAGTTCGGCCTTCAGGTAGGCGTGGTGGGTGGACTCGATGTGGTCGGCCAGCTGGGCGAGACCCATCGCGGCGGCGTCTACCTCGGCGGGGCCGGCGGCCAAGACCGCGTCGGCCGATTCGAGGAGGGCGAGGGTGGAGGCAAGGTCGAGGTCGCGGCGGGCGCAGGCCGCGGCGAGCGACTGCTTGCCGCCGCAGCAGTAGTCGATGCCGAGCTTGTCGAAGAATCTCGCGAGCAGCGGACGGGCGGCGACGAGCGAGCCGATGGTGGTTTCGGAGGTGATGGCGGAAGCGGTGGGGGAGGACATGCCCCACTATCGCAGATCCCGGCCCCGGTCGCCTTGAGCTGGGTCAAGGGCCGGCCACATCAGGCTTCGCCCAGATTCCGGCGCAGCTGGGCCGCGAGGGCCGGGGCCGCCAGCACGGTGATGGTGCGGGCGCCGACCGTGATCATCTTCTGGTCGCGCAGCCGGGCCAGCGTGCGCGAGAGCGTCTCGCTGCTCGTGCCCAGCTCGGCAGCGAGCACGCGCTTCGTGCCCGGGAGCTTGATGACCCCGTCAGCCGCATTGCGCCCATGCTTCACCAGCCAGTTGAGCAGGCGAGACTCGACGTCCTTGAGCGTGAGGTCGTCGAGCATGCCGACCAGCACGCGCAGGTGCGCGCTCATGGAGCCGAGCATGCGCAACGCAAGGTCGGGCCGCCGGCCGATCAGCTCGAGCACCGGGGCCTTCGGGATGAGCAGCACCGTGCTTGGCTCGACGGCGCGGGCGTGCGCCGGATAACCGGTCGCGGAGGCAAGAGCGGCCTCGGCGAAGGACTCACCGGCGCGGAAAACGTGGATGACCTGCTCCTTGCCGGCCGCGCTGACGCGGTGGACGTTCACCGCCCCGCTTTGCACCAAGTAGAAGCCGCGGGCGGGCTCGCCTTCGCGGAAGAGATAGTCGTCCTTGGCCAGCGACTGGACCAAAGTGAAGGAAGCAATGGCCGCCAAGTCCTCGCCCGGGACGCCGGTGAAAAGCTGGCAGCAACGCAGGGTGCCGACGAGACCAGTGAGCTTGTGGTCGGCGGAGCGTGGGGTCGTCGGCATGGCGGGCAGGCTAGCACGCGGGTTGACGGCGAGTCCCGCCTTATTTCCCCACGGTCGTCGGCGTGGCCTGCGTGAGCAGCATGGACATGGCCTCCACCGCCCGCACGGCATGCGGCAATTTCGGCGGCAGGTGCAGCAGATCGCCGGCCTGGAGGAGGCGGGTCTGGCCGTGGAAGGTGAACTCACCGGTGCCGGCGAGCACCTGCACCAGGGCGCGGGCGCTGCTCGTATGTTCGGAGAGTTCCTGTCCGGCGGCGAAATGCAGGAGCGTTACGCGCAGACCGGGGGCCGTCAGCACAGCCTGGCTGACGATGCCGTGCGCGACGCCCGAGGCAGGGGCGAGCACCGGGCACACCCCGGCGGTGTCGGTGGGGAGCAGGGCGGCGGCGCTCATGCCTGTTCCTCCCGCCAGAAGTTCACCGCCCAGGCGCCGTCGGTGCGGCGCTCCATGGTGGAGTGAAAGCCTTCGCTCTTGAGCAGCTCGATCAGGGGCGCTGGCATGAAGGGGGCGATGATCGTCACGCCTTGGCCGGGTTTGAGCGCATCGACGCGGGCACGGATGAGCGGGAAGGGTTCGTCGCCGCGGGCGAGGTTGGGGCGGACGTCGAAATTCTTGAAGACAGTGGGTTTCATGGCGGACATGGGGGCTGTGATCAACGGCTGGCGGCAATCAGGGCGGTGGTGGCTTCGTCGAGTCCTCCCGTGAGGCCGGCGCGCTGGTGGACGATTTCGCCCTGCGGATTCAGGACGGTGATGAGGTTCGAGTGCGAGAAGGCGCCGTCGGCCTCGCGCTTGAATTTCACGCCGAGCAGCGCGGCCAATTCGCGGACGGAATCGTCGCTGCCATGGAGCAGCACCCACTGGCTGTCGAGGCTGCGCTGGGCGCGGTAGTTCGCGAGGGCGGCGGGGGTGTCCCGGATCGAGTCGAAGGAGACAAGCACGAAGGCTGCACGGTCGCGGATCCCGGCGGGCAGCTTGGCGCGGATCGCCTGGATGTCGCTTACGATGAGTGGGCAGGCGTAGCCGCAGGAGGCGAAGAACATCGCGAGCACGACCGGGCGGCCGCGCAGCTCGCCGAGGGTGAACGCCCGGCCGGCATCGGTCGTGAAGGCGGCCTCGGCCTGGTAGAGCGAGTTCCTGGTGAAGGTCGCGTTGGCCATGGCCTCGCAGCAGGTGTCTTTTCCGGGCGCGGCCGGTTCCTGGCCGCGGGCGGGTTGGTCGACGGCGCGGGCGGCTGTGGCGCTGAGCAGCAGGAGGAGAAGGATGGTTTTCATGGCGTGGAAGCGGTGGCGTCGCGGGCGCAGCGGAAGCCGAGTGACGAGGTGGTGTTGTTGGCCTTGAGCGAGGAGCGGAGCGCCTGGCGCATGAAGGCGGCATAGTCGGTCGTGTCCTTCGCGCCGACGGAGCCGGCGCCGCAGAAGAGGTCGCGGTCGAGGCCGGAGTCGGCGCGCGACTCGCCGGTGACCATGGCCGTGTTGAAGTCGTCGACCCACTCCCACACGAGGCCGTGCAGGCCGCGGACGCCGAAATAATTCGGCCGGCCGGTCGCGGCGTCGGCGAGGATCGCCGGCACGGGGCGCGCGAGCCAGGCGTAGAGATCGCGTTTGAGCGCCTCGTCCGTCCTGCCATCCGGCTGCGTGTAGCCGGCGGCGGCGGCGAGTTCCCACTCGGCGGTGGCGGGCAGGCGTTTGCCGGCCCAGCGGGCGTAGGCGCGCGCCGCGAACCACGACACGTGCACGACGGGCGCGCCGTCGGGAGCCTGAGGGCCGGGCTCAAGGTCGCCGGTCCAGTGTCCGAGGTAGGACGAGTCGGCGAAGAGCCCGCTGACCTGCGAGCGACGCCACTTGGGATTGGCGGTCACGAACGCGAGGAACTCGGCGTTGGTGACGGGCAACTCGTCGAGCAGGAACGCCGCGACGGGGACGGCGGCGGCGTCTTTCGTCGTGCGCAGCAGTGGCACGTAGTTGCCGGCGGGGATGAGCACCATGCCCGTCGCGGGTTGCGGGTTGAGGGTTGAGAGCGGAGAGCCAGGCAGCACGACCCCGGCCAGCAGGCTGAGCGCGAGTGCGCCCAGGCGGAAGAGGGGGGTGGTGCTCATGGTATTTTTCCGGGCGTCCATAGGGACGCCTGCGAGCTCAGTGATTCTGGTTGCGGATGGCCTTCACCTGGTCGGCGCTGAAGGCATCGCCCTGGTTGCCCCAGGCGTTGGAGACGTAGGTCAGCGCATCGGCGATCTGCGCGTCGGTGAGGACGGCCTCCTGCGGCGGCATGGCGCTGTTGATCGTCTTGCCATTGACCGTGACCGGGCCGTTGAGGCCCTTCAGGACGATGCGGATCGCGCGCTCGCGATCAGCCTGCAGGAAGTCGGAGCCGGCCAGCGGCGGAAACGCCCCGGGCAGGCCCTTGCCGTCGGGCTGGTGACAGGCGAAGCAGAGGCCCATGTAGACCTGCTTGCCCTTCTCGGCCTGCATTTCCTTGCTGAGCCCGGCGATGGCGGGGTTGGACTTGATCTCGGCGGCGATCTGCTTCTTCAGCTCGGCCTCGCGCTTCGAGGAGTCGGAGCCCTCCTCGGCCTGCGCGCCGAGGTAGACGGCGTCGATCTCCTTGCCGGAGTAGATGACGCGGTTGGCCTCGCCGGAGACCTTGAGCATCCCCAGCGCGCCTTTGTTGAAGGCGCGGGTCAGCGAGTGGTCGACGAGGATGAAGGTGCCCGGGACATCCACCTTGAACTCGACCGCGGTCGCACCGCCGGAGGGCACGAGGGTCGTCTGCACGTTGCGGTTGGGCAGGCTGAGGCCGGCCTCGGGATAGACCTTGTCGAAGATCTCGCCGATGATGTGGAAGGAGGAGGTGAGGTTCGGGCCGCCGACGCCGAAGTAGATGCGGATGTGCTCACCGACCTTGGCGGTGAGGGCCTTGTCGCCGACGAGGGAGCCGACGGCGCCGTTGAAGACGACGTAGGGCGGGCGCTCGTCAATGGCCTTGCCCATGTCGAAGGACTGCATGCCCTCCTCGCCGTAGCGGCCGGTGGTGTAGAATTCGCCCTGCATGACGTAGTATTCCTTGTCGACCGGCGGCAGGCCCTCCTTGGGCTCGACGAGGATGAGGCCATACATGCCGTTGCCGATGTGCATGGGCACGGGGGCCGTGGCGCAGTGGTAGACGAAGAGGCCGGGGTTGAGCGCCTGGAAGGTGAACTGCGAGCTGTGGCCGGGGGCCGTGAAGGTGGAGGCGGCGCCGCCGCCCGGGCCGGTGACGGCGTGCAGGTCGATATTGTGCGGCAGCTTGGAAGTCGGGTGGTTGTTGAGGTGGAACTCCACAACGTCGCCCTCGCGGATGCGGATGAACGAGCCCGGGACGCTGCCGCCGTAGGTCCAGAAGGTGTATTCCACTCCGTCCGCGAGCTTGGCGACGACCTCGCGGACCTCGAGGTTCACGACGACGCGCGCCGAGTAGTTGCGATGGATCGGCGGCGGCACGTGCGGCGGCGAGGTGAGGACCGCCTGCTCGACCGGCATGTCGACCACCTCGGGGGGAAGGGGGACGGGTCCCTGAATTTCAGAGCCCTCGGATTCGGCGCGCAGCAGGGAAGGAGTGAACAGGGCAGCGGCAATGGCGAGGACCGCCGTCACGACGACGGGAACAATGCGTGGATTTTTCATGGCGTGGAGTAGGCCTATAATATCGGACTGATGGCGGGCCGGACGCGGCGTGGGTTGGGTGAGGCAGTGCATATATTGCGCGGTTGAAGGATCAACGGGTCAGAAGAGCAGGTAGGCGATGGCGACCAAGGCGACGAAGCAGGCGCCGAGAATGGCCTCGGAAATCCCGAAACGCCGGGCGCTCCACTGCGGTCGCCGCGCGCTCGCGAACCAGGCGCTCCGGGCGAAAAGCAAGGCTGCGCCGACGACGATGAGAGGCGGCACCCGATGCGCCAGGGCCAGCGCAAGGAGAACGACCCCGGCCGCGAACGCAGCCAGCAGCGGCGCGGTCGGATCGACGGACTCGCCCTTGCGGAGTCGCAGGCAAGTCCGGACGGTCATCACCGTGGGGAGGCTGCGGCCCAGTGAAACAGCGGCGAGGGCCAGCGCCGGGGCCGTCGCCCACCCGGCCTGCACCGCGAAGACGGCGGGCAACATGGCAAAGGCGGCACTGCCGGCCAACTCGGCGGCGGCGGCGCGTGAGTCGCCCTGCGCATCAAAGTAGGCGAAGAGCCCGCCCAGCGGCGCGGCGAGCAGCAGCGGCCAGAGTGGCCGCCAGCCACCGGTCACGACGGCCTCAAAGAGTCCGGCGACGGCCAGCGCCGAGAGCATGACGAGCGTCCGGCGCGCGGCGCAGCGGCGTTCGCTGAACTCCGGGGCGAGCGCGACCTTGAGCGGCCTTCGCGCGAGAAATCCTGCGAAGGCGGCCGTGGCCAGCGCGCCACCGGCGAACGACGGTGCGACGAGCAGGCCCAGCGCAAGGGGCTCCAGGACGAGCGACCACGATCCGTGTTCCTTGGGGAGAAAGCCGGCGGGTGCCGGACGGGTGCACCGCGGGCCGAGCCCCGAGGCCCGGAGGGAGTCGGCGGTGATCGCGGCGATGAGAGCTTGGCCTTGCATGCTCCCAGTATCGTCGCAAACGGGCGGCCGCGCCTTGACCTGCGTCAAAGCGGTTCAAGAAATCCCGGCCCAGCTCAAAGCAGCCTATGGTCCCGGGCCCAGCGGGTGAACTCCTGCTCGAGCTCGTCGAAGGAATTGATGACGAACAGCGTCTCCTGGAAATGCCAGATGTCGTAGGGTTGCGCGGCGAGCGTCTCGGGCCGGTAGGGGATCTTTTTCACCCTGTCCGTGAGGCTGTGCAGGGTCTCTCCGGAAGAGGAGATGATGCCGTTGCCGTAGATGCGCGGACCGGCGGCGCTCCTGATGAGGCCGAACTCGACCGTGAACCAGTAGATGCGCGTCAGGCCCTCCTCGACGGCGGGGTCCTTGCAGTTCACCGCGGCCTGGCCGATCTTCTGGTAGAAGTTGGCGAAGCGCGGGTGCATGATCATCGGCGTGTGGCCGAAGATGTCGTGGAAGCAGTCCGGCGCCGGCGTGTAGTCGAGCTCGGAGCGCGCCCGGATGTAGTCGGTGCACGGGAAAATCCGGCGGGCGAGGTAGGAGAAGAAGTCATGTGCGTCGAGCAGGCCCGGGGTGCGCGCGATGCGCCAGTCGGTGGCCTTCTGCAGCTTGCGCGAGACGTCGGCCAGCGCCGGGATGCGGTGCTTCTCGAGGTCGAGTGCGAGCAGTCCGACCAGGAACTCGTCGGCCGCGCGGCTGGGCAGGAGCGACTCCATGCGCTCGTAGAGCGTGCTCCACACATCCTGTTCGTCGGCGGTGTAGGCGGGATACTTGCACTCGATGCCGACGGGGAGCGGGACCTTGAGCTTGTGGGGGATGCAGCGCGGATCATCCGCGCCGGTCGGGGTGGCAGGAGGCGTGGGGGTATTCTGCATGCGCGGAATTTGCCCGAACTGAGGGGTGAATCGAACGGAAATCGTCCAATTAGGCCGAAAGGACTAGCGGATTAATTGTCTCACGGCCTCGCTGCCGTTCGCCTGTCCTGGAGGAATCTCAAGCCCCGCCGATCGGCGGGGTCGTCTCGCCAGGCTTGGCCTGGGGCTCGGGCGGGCGCGGCTTGCGGCGCTCCACGCCGTCCCACTTCTTTTGCGCCGGGGTCTTGAGGATGAGGCTCTCGCCGAGGTGCAGAGGCATCTGGGCGAGCAGGTAGAGGAGGGGAAGGACGGCCAAAAGTGCGACGGCGGAGGTGTTGTCGGTCAGCCCGCCGAAGAGCGCGGCGGCGACGGCCATGCCGATGATGGCGCCCCACACGAGGGCGCTGGCCAGGGTCGGCCAGACCACGAGCTTGAACGCCATGCGCGCGGGCCGGCGGGAGCGCCAGAGCGCGCGGCCGGAGAGGGCGAGGACCAAGCTGAAGAGGACGACGCTGGCCAGGCCGGCCGAGAAGATGGAGCCCGCGGTGTAGAGGAATGCGTCGGGCAGGCCGAAAATCTTGGTGATCAGGATGCCCAGCTTGACGTTGGCGTTGGGCGGCGTGAACAGGTCGTCGCGCTGGTAGAGGCTGGTGAAGCGCGCCGACTCGATCCGGTTGTAGCGGCGGAGATAGTCGGCCATCCGCTCGTCGTAGCGGGCGGGATTGGCGGCGCGAAGCTTGGCGGCGCGCGGCACCTGGGGCACGCCGTTGAGCACGCTCGCCACCTCCGGATAGTCCTGACGCAGGCGCTGGCGGGCCGCGGTCACGTTGGCGGGGGTGCCGGCGTCAAGGAGACCCCAGCCGTATTCGCTGTCGCGCAGGCGCGCGCCGAAGGTGCGGGCGAGGGCGAGCGGATGCTGGTCGAGGGCCACACTGGAGAGCTGGTAGTTGAAGCGGTCCCACGCCGCGGAAAAGTCCGGCGATACCAGGGTCAGGCTCTGGCTGACTATGAAGCCGATCACGGCTAGCAGCAGGCCGAGCCTGAGCGCGCGCCACGATTCCCGGCGGAACCAGACCCCGAACTTGTCTTCCGATATGCCCTTGGACTTCGTGGAGCTCATTCGGGGGCCAGCTAGACAGAGTGGCGGGATGATGTCACGCCCGACGCGGCATTTGTCGGTGGCCGTTTATCCCCGGCGGGCCCCGATCCCGCCGGACGTGAAGCCCCGCCTATCCGCGGCATCATCGAGGCCATCGGTCAGCGGTTGAGGAGGGCGGCGACCCGGGTGCGGCCGCGCACACCGAGCTTGGAGAAGATGGCGGCGAGCTGCGTCTTGATCGTCAGCGGGCTGCGGCGCAGCTCGGCAGCGATCTCCGTCGTGCGGAGGCCCTCGCGGACGCGCATGGCGACCTCGCGTTCACGCTCGGTCAGGCGGGCGAGGAGGGCGACGGCGCCGGGCGAGAGTTGGCGGTCGCGGTCGCCGCGGGGGCGGCGGTAGTCGAGCTGGAGGTGGAAGGCCGGCGGCTGGCCGCCGGCCGGCGCGTGCAGCTTGATGCGGGCGTGCAGGCCGCGGGCGTGGTCGCTCACAACCTGCGGCTGGCTGGCGGCCTCGCCCTCGGGCCAGGCCGTGCGCATGAGGCGGCAGGCCTCGGCCAGCGGTCCCGGCAGCCGGAACGCGCTGCGGGCGCGCAGCGCGGCGGCGCGGCGCTCGCCATGGTTCCAGACCGCGCACGCGCGCGCGGCTTCGGCGTTGAACCATACGGGCTCGAACTCCCAGTCGAGCAGGAGCAGGCCGACGGGCACCTCCTCCATCATGGCGGCATAATGCACGAGCAGGGCGGCGCGGTCGGACGAGGGCATGGGCGGGGTGGGAACGCCGGCTACCAAAGGCGGCTCGAAACCGCAGCGCAAGCCCGGGATTACTCCGTTTGGCTTATGGACCGGCCCGCCGGCGCAGGGTAGAGTGTCGCGCCTTTTCCACGTTTCGCTTTCCCCACGCATGAGCACCACCTATTTCGCTACACCGACCGACAAGAAGACCCTCACCAATCCCCTCGGTCTCAAGGGCGTCGACCACATCGAGTTCATCGTCGACAGCGCCGACCAGTGGCGGGACTTCTTCGTCAACAAATACGGCATGAGCGTGCGCGCCTACGGCGACAACGCCTCGGGCCTCAAGGGTCGCCGCGCCTTTGTCGTCGGCCAAGGCCGCGTGAACTTCGTCGTCGCCGAGCCGCAGGGCGCGGGCGCCGAGGCCGATTTCATGAAGTGGCACCTCGCCAAGCACGGCTGCGGCGTGCGCGACGTGGCCTTCAAGGTGAAGGACGCCAGGCTCGCCTACGCCGAGGCGCAGCGCCGCGGGGCCAAGTCCGCTCGTGGCCTGTATGAGGACGCCGGTATCGTCCACGGCGCCATCGCGGCCTACGGCGACACCATCCACAGCTTCGTCGAGCGCCGAAAGCACGGCGAATTTGCCCCGGGCTACGTCAACCAGCCGAGCGGCATCGAGGATCGCGACATCAACTTCGCGATGATCGACCACGTCGTCGCCAACGTGGAGCAGATGGACCCGTGGGTGCAGTATTACCAGGAGGTCTTCGGCTTCGACCTGTTCATGCACTTCGACATCAACACCGGCCGCTCCGCGCTGATGTCGAAGGTCGTCAGCTCCACCGACGGCTGGGTGAAGATGCCGATCAACGAGCCCTCGTCCGCCAACTCGCAGATCCAGGAGTTTCTCGACCAATACCAGGGGCCGGGCGTCCAGCACATCGCGCTGCTCACGCCGAACATCATCAGCACGATCGAGGAGATGCGCCGCATGGGGCAGGAATTCCTCGATGTGCCCGAGAGCTACTATGACGGCGAGTTCGACAAGCGCGTCGGCAAGATCGACGAGGACAAGGAAATGCTCAAGGCGCTCCGGATCCTCGCCGACCGCGACACCGAGGACGGCTACCTGCTGCAACTCTTCACCAAGTGCGTGTTCACGCGGCCGACGCTCTTCTTCGAGGTCATCCAGCGCAAGGGCACCTCGCTCGGCTTCGGCGAAGGCAACTTCCGCGCACTGTTCGAGGCCATCGAGCGCGAGCAGGCCCGCCGCGGAACGCTCTGACATAGAACTTAGAAGTCAGGAGCCAGGAGGCAGAACAAGTAATCCCCTGGCTTCATTCCGCTGCTGGCTCCTGATCTCCTCCATCCCGACTCCCTTCCAGCCATGCCCCAATACCTCAAGCTCGGGTCGATGCCCCGCAAGCATCACATCAAGTTCCCTCGGGATGCCGCCGCGAGTTACAAGGGCGAGGGCCTCCACTACGAGCACGTCGTCACGACCGAGGGCTTCGACCGCGCCTACAGCATCCTCTACCACCTGAAACCGCCGACGCGGGTGAAGAGTGTCGAGCTGTTCCGGGAGTTCGCGCTCAAGCCCGGCGCGCCCACGCCGCTGCGCCACCACCACCTCAAGTCGGCCGCCATGGCCCGCGCGGGCGATCCCTACACCGGCCGCGTGCCGCTGATGTTCAACGCGGACATCGGGGCCTACCGCTGCCGGCCGGCCACCGCGATGGAGCAGGGGTATGACTTCTACCGCAACGGCCAGAGCGACGACGTGATCTTCGTCTGGAGCGGCGGCGGCTGGCTCGAGTCGCAATACGGCCGGCTCCGCTACCGGCAGGACGACTACGTCGTCATCCCGCGCGGGACGATCTACCGGCTCGTGCCCGACGACATCGCGAAGGAGGACTACCTCATCATCGAGTCGACCTTTCCCGTCCGCATTCCCGAGCGCTACCTGCACAAGGAAGGCCAGATCCGGATGGGCGCGCCCTACAGCGAGCGCGATTTCCATGGGCCCAGCGAGATGCTCACTGTGGACCAGGAGGGTGATTTCGCCGTGCTGACGAAGGACCGGGCGCGTTTCACGCGCAACATCATGGCCGGACACCCTCACGATGTCGTGGGTTGGGACGGCTACCTCTATCCGTTCACGTTCAACGCGAATGATTTTGAGCCGCTCACGGGCACGGTCCACCTGCCGCCGCCGGTCCACCAGACCTTCGAGATGCACGGCTTCGTCATGTGCACCTTCGCGCCGCGCTACCTCGACCACCACCCCGAGGCCATCAAGGTGCCCTGGGCGCACGACAACACGGAGGCCGACGAGGTGCTCTTCTACGTGCGCGGGAACTTCGGTTCGCGCAAAGGCGTGGAGCCGGGCTCGTTCACGCTGCACCCGCAGGGCATCCCGCACGGGCCGCACCCGGGCACGACGCTCAAGAGTTCCGAGCACACCCGCACCGAGGAACTCGCCGTGATGTTCGACACCCAGTTCCCCCTCGAGCTGACCGCCGAGGCGCTGGCCATGGACGACCCGAACTACCCGATGTCGTGGCTGGGATGATTTTCACCACGAAGGACACGAAGATCACGAAGCCCGGCTTCGGGTCTTGGTTTGCCTTCGTGCTCTTCGTGCCCTTCGTGGTTAATTCATGATCATCGACTTTCAGAAACTCCCGCCGCGCGAATCCTATCCGTGGCTCATCAACGCGATCAACCCGCGCCCGATCGCCTGGGTGTCAACGATCTCCTCCGACGGGAAGACCAACCTCGCACCGTTCTCGTTCTTCCAAGGCATCTGCGCCAACCCGCCGACCCTCATGTTCTGCGGCGCCAATGATCGCACGGGCAAGAAGAAGGACAGCGTCGCCAACGTCGAGCAGGTGCCGGAGTTCGTCGTCAACGTCGTGCCCTATGCGCTGCGCGAGCCCATGAACCTCACGTCCGCCCCGCTGCCGCACGGCGAGAGCGAGTTCGACAAATTCGCCATCGCCACCGCGCCGTCGACGCTCGTGAAGCCGCCGCGGGTCGCCGCTTCGCCAGTGTCGTTCGAGTGCCGGCTCGACCGCATTGTCCGCATCGGCGACGGCCCGCTGGCCGGCAACGTGGTTTTCGGCACGATCCTTTGCGCTCACGTCAGCGAGTCCGTCGTCACCGACGGTGCGCTCGACCCGCGCAAGCTCGACACCATCGGCCGCATGGGCGGCGACTACTACACGCGCACGACGGAACTTTTCACGATCGCCCGACCCAAATGAATTTGTAGGTCGGGCTTTGCGCCCGACGTGCCCCTGTCGGGCATAAAGCCCGACCTACCCCGATCCACCCCATGCCCGACATTGTCATCCTCGCCGCCACCCGCACGCCGCTTGGCTCGTTCCAAGGAGCTCTCTCTTCCGTGCCCGCCGCGCGTCTCGGCGCCGCCGCGATCCGGGGCGCGGTCGCCCAGGCTGGCGTCAATCCCGCCGACGTCACCGACTGCCTCATGGGCAACGTCCTGCAGGCCGGCCAGGGCCAGGCGCCCGCGCGCCAGGCGGCGCTCTACGCCGGGCTGCCCCAGTCCGTGCGCTGCGTCACGGTGCACAAGGTCTGCGGCTCCGGCCTGCAGACGGTCATGGGCGCCTCGCACTTCCTTGCGGGAGGCATGGGCACGATCGCGGTCGCCGGCGGGATGGAGAACATGTCGCTTGCGCCTTACCTGCTGCCGAAGGCCCGCGACGGCTACCGCATCGGCCACCAGCAGGTGGTCGACTCGATGATCACCGACGGCCTCTGGGATCCATATAACAACATCCACATGGGCAACTGCGCCGAGCAGTGCGCGGTGAAATACCATTTCACGCGTGAGCAGCAGGATGCCTACGCCATCGAGAGTTTCAAACGCGCCAACGCCGCGCAAAAGGACGGCCGGTTCGCGCAGGAGATCACGCCCGTCGAGATCACCGACGCCAAGGGCAACGTCACCAAGGTCGAGCACGACGAGGGCCCCGCCAAGGTAAAGTATGACAGAATTCCTGGCCTGAAGCCGTCGTTCCAGAAAGACGGCACCATCACTCCGGCCAACGCCTCGAGCATCAACGACGGAGCCGCAGCGCTCGTGCTGACCACGGCGCAGACCGCGCTGAAGCGGGAGCTGAAACCCATCGCCCGTCTCGTCTCCTTCGGCGGCCACGCGCAGGATCCGATGTGGTTCACCACGGCGCCCGTCTCGGCGGCACAGAACGCGCTGAATGCCGCCGGATGGACGGCCGACATGGTCGACCTGTGGGAGGTCAACGAGGCCTTTGCCGTCGTGCCGATGGCCTTCGCGCAGGAACTCCACGTGCCGGCGGCGAAACTCAACGTTCGCGGCGGCGCCATCTCGCTCGGGCACCCCATCGGCTGTTCCGGCGCCCGCATCCTTGTGACCCTGATCGCCGCCCTGAAGGAACGCGGCCTCAAGCGGGGTGTCGCCGCCATCTGCATCGGCGGCGGCGAGGGCCTGGCGGCATGCGTGGAGCTGGTCTGATCTCTTTAACCACGGATTTCACGGATGATTGCCGATAGACAGAAATTCCCGGACGCCCGGATCACGGGCCCGGTGACTCGGCGGCCACGAACGACATGACCATCAAAGTCACCCGGCTTCGCCAGCGCGCCGACCAGGAATGGGCGGCAAAGCTCATGGCGTCTTCGGAGCCTTGGTTGACGCTTGGTCGTGGTTATGCCGACGGAATGCGGCTGCTGAGGAATCCGGCGAAGGACTGCTTCCTGATCTGCGCGGACGGCGCGCGCGCAGGTTTTCTCATCCTCGATCTCCACGGTCCGCTCGGCGGCTATCTCCAGACCATCGGCGTCTCCCCCGGCATGCGGGGGCGGGGCATCGGCACCGCGGCCCTGCAATGGGCGGAAAGGCGCGTCTTCAAATCGCACCGCAACCTGCTGCTCTGCGTCTCCGCCTTCAACCGCCGGGCTGCCGCGCTTTACCGCCGGCTGGGTTACGAGAAGGTCGGCTGTCTGCGCGACTACGTCGTCGCTGGCCACGACGAGTTCCTCCTGCGCAAAACGCCCGGTCCGCTGGCGTCCGTGGAGGGCCCAGCTCCAGCTGGGCCGCGGCCTGTCAGGAGACGGGCCCTCCAGAAATCCACCCGCCGTCAGAAGGGAATGTCACTTGATAGGTGACATTCCCGCCCGTTACCCCGTCCCGTTTCTCCTCCATGAGCAAAGTCTACCCCGACGCCAAGTCCGCCCTCGAGGGCCTGCTGCACGACAACATGACGGTTGCCGCGGGCGGCTTCGGGCTTTGCGGCATCCCGGAGAATCTCATCGTGGCCCTGCGCGACAGCGGGGCGAAGGGCCTGACCATTGTCGGCAACAACGCCGGCGTCGACGGCTTCGGCATGGGTATCCTGCTCACGACCCGGCAGGTGAAAAAGGTCATGGCCTCCTACGTCGGCGAGAACAAGGAGTTCGAGCGGCAGGTGCTGGCCGGCGAGCTCGAGCTGGAATTGATCCCGCAGGGCACGCTGGCCGAGCGGTTGCGCGCGGGCGGCGCGGGAATTCCCGGATTCTACACGCGCACGGCCTTCGGCACCAAGCTGGCGGAAGGGAAGGAGACCAAGGTTTTCGACGGGAAGGAATACGTGCTCGAGGCGGGCATCAAGGCCGAGGTTTCGCTGGTGAAGGCCTGGAAGGGCGACAAGTCCGGCAATCTTGTCTTCCGCAAGACCTCGCGGAACTTCAACCCGATGATCGCCACCTGCGGCCGGGTCTGCGTGGCCGAGGTCGAGCATCTCGTGGAGACCGGCGAACTCGACCCGGACTCGATCCACACGCCGGGCATCTACGTTGACCGGATCATCCCGGGCGTGAATTACGAGAAGCGCATCGAGTTCCGCACCGTGCAGGGCGCGGCGGCCTCGAAGAAGGAGACGCCCATCCGCGAGCTCATGGCGCGGCGCGCGGCGCAGGAATTGCGCGACGGCTATTACGTCAACCTGGGCATCGGTATCCCCACGCTCGTCGCCAACTTCATCCCGCCCGGCATGAACGTCACGCTGCAGTCCGAGAACGGCCTGCTTGGCATCGGCCCGTTCCCGACCGAGGACCAGGTCGATGCCGACCTGATCAACGCGGGCAAGCAGACCATCTCCACCATCCCAGGCTCGGCGTTCTTCTCCAGCGCCGACTCCTTCGCGATGATCCGCGGCGGCCATATCGACCTCTCCATCCTCGGCGCGCTCGAGGTGGCGGACAACGGCGACATCGCGAACTGGATGGTCCCGGGGAAAATGGTCAAGGGTCCCGGCGGCGCCATGGATCTCGTTGCCGGGGTCCGCCGCGTGGTGGCCGTCATGGAGCATTGCGCGAAGGACGGCAGCCCGAAGATTCTGCAGCAGTGCACGCTCCCGATCACCGGAAAGGGCGTCGTCAGCCTCATCATCACGGACCTTTGCGTGTTCGAGGTGAAGCCGGGCGGCGGGGGCCTCGTGCTCACCGAGCTGCACCCGGGGGTCACCCTCGACGAGGTGAAGATCCGGACCGGTGCACCGTTCGCCGTATCCATTCGCAACTGAACCGACCATGTTAGCCGTTCGTCACTGTCGGGTTGCCAGATGACCGGCCCCGCCTTTTCCTTGATTTTTCCCCTATGAAAACACACCCGTTCCTCGTCGCGACCGGCCTTTTGGCGCTGGCGCTGTCCCCGCTGCATGCGGCCGATCTCCCGGCGCCCGCCAAGCCCGTGGCGCCGCGCTTCAATGCAGCCAACATGGACCCCGCCATCGACCCGCGGGTTGATTTCGCCCATTTCGCCTGGGGCAACTGGGCGAAGGCCAACCCGATTCCGGCCGACAAGTCCCGCTGGGGCGCCTTCAACGAGCTGGACCAATACAACCAGACGGCGATCAAGGGTATCCTCGAGAGCGCCGCGGCCAAGTCGCATGAGCCCGGTTCGGTCGAGCAGAAGGTCGGGGATTTCTACGCCTCGGCCATGGACACCGCGGCCATCGACGCCGCGGGCCTCAAGCCCATCGCCACCGACCTCGCCCAGGTCGCGGCCATCGGCAACCTGACGGATCTCGCCCACGCCGTGGCCGACCTCCACAACCAGCAGGTCGGCGCCCTGTTCAACGTCGGCGTGGCGCCCGATGAGAAGAACAGCGTGCTGAACGTGCTGCAGGCCAACCAGGGCGGGCTGAGCCTGCCGAGCAAGGAATATTACTTCGCCCCCCAGTATGAGAAGCAGCGCACGGGCTTCGTGGCACACGTCGCCAAGATGTTCGAGCTGGCCGGGGACACGCCCGCCGTCGCGGCTGCCGCGGCCCAGACCGTATTCGACGTGGAAAAGGCGCTCGCCACCAATGCCCGCACCCCGATCGAGCTGCGCGACTCGCTGGCCAACTACAACAAGATGGCGACGACCGAGCTCGCGGCCAAGATGCCGGTGTTCCCGTTCCCCGCGTATCTCGCCGAGCGCGGCATCGGCGGTCCGGCCGCCGCGGAAATCATCGTCGGCCAGCCGAAGTTCTTCGAGGGCCTGCAGGAGCAGCTGGCGAGCCGCCCCCTCGACGACTGGAAGGCCTACCTGCGCTACCACGTCCTGCGCGCCGACTCCCCCTATCTGGCCGCCGCGTTCGAGAACGAGCGGTTCCGCTTCTACGGCACCGAGCTGCAGGGCACGCCGGCCCAGGAGCCCCGCTGGCAGCGCGCCGCCCGCACCGTCGACGGCGAGATCGGCGAGGCGCTCGGCCAGCTGTATGTCGCGGAGTATTACCCGCCGGAGGCCAAGGCCCGCATGGAGGCGATGATCCGCAACATCGTCGCCGTCATGCACGACCGCCTCCAGGTCATCGACTGGATGACGCCCGAGACCCGCCGGAAGGCGCTCGAGAAATTCGACCGCTTCTACGCGAAGGTCGGCCACCCCGAGAAGTGGCGCGACTTTTCTACCGTCCAGGTTGCGCGCGGCGACTATTTCGCGAACATCCGCGCGGCAAACCAGTTCGAGGACAAGCGCAACATTGCGAAGCTGGGCCAGCCGGTGGACAAGTCCGAGTGGTTCATGTCGCCGCCGACGGTGAACGCCTACTTCGACCCGACGGCCAACAACATCAACTTCCCCGCCGGCATCCTCCAGCCGCCGTTCTTTGACTTCACGCTCGACGACGCCGTCAACTACGGCGGCATCGGCGCGGTCATCGGCCACGAGATCACGCACGGTTTCGACGACCAGGGCCGCCATTACGACGGCGCCGGCAACCTGAGCGAGTGGTGGACCGAGGCGGACGCCAAGGAGTTCAGCGCCCGCGCGCAGAAGATCATCGACCAGTATGACGGCTACGAGGTGCTGCCCGGCGTCCACGTGAAGGGCGCGCTGACCCTCGGCGAGAACATCGCCGACCTGGGCGGCGTCACGCTCGCCTACGAGGCGCTGGAACGTTCCCTCGTCGGCAAGGAACGCCGGAAGATCGACGGTTTCACCGAGGAGCAGCGGTTCTTCCTCGCCTGGGCGCAGGTGTGGCGCACGAACATCCGCGACGCCGAGCAGGCGCGCCGGGTGAACATCGACCCGCACGCCCCCGGCTGGTGCCGCGCGATCGGGCCGCTCGTGAACTTCCAGCCGTTCTACGACGCCTTCGGCATCAAGGCCGGCGACCCGATGTGGGTCCCGCCCGAGAAGCGCGCGAAGATCTGGTGATATATTCGGTAGGGGCCGTTGCCCTCAACGGCCCTTCTCCCCAAGGCGCTTGGGGGCAAGCGCCCCTACCGACCAACCCGCGTCATCCGACGCGGGTTTTTTATTGGCCGGCGGCCGGCGGCTTCGGCACCAGCTTCGCGACCACCGCCAGCAGGACTGCCACGACGAGCGCGAGCGCGCCCCAGAAGAGATAGCCGCCGTTGAGGCCGGCGAACCGGCTGGCCGGCCGCGCGGCGGGCGCGGCGTCCAGCGCGGCCGCGTTCCGGCTGGCGGTGAGCAGCTTGGCGGCGACCAGGCTGAGGTCGTAGCGCGGGGCGACGGCCGTGGGATTGCCGTAGGCCAGACTGAAACCGTCGGTGTCGGCGGTCTTGAAGACGAGCCGGACGACCGGATAGACGGCCTGCACAGCGCCGAGGGCAAGGGCGGGGTTGTCGCCGTTGTCCGTCTCGATCCAGATCGTGTCGCCGTGGATGCGGCCCGAGAGATCGAAGGCCTTGGTCTCGGGCACGCCCGGATCCGGCATCCGGCTCCACGTTTCGGTGGCGAGGTCGTTTAAGTAGGCGCGGCCGTCGGGACCATTCAACTTTTCGTAGATCCAGATCCCCCGTTGGAACAGGGGCGTGGCGGAGGTCAGCACGATCCGCCGGATCGGGAGGCCGGCCTGGGGCAGCCGCACCTGCCAGACGCTGATCGTCGGGCGCTTCGAGTCCGGGGCTTCCACGGCGGCGAGGGTGAGCGAGCGCGCGAGGATGGGCCGCTCGAGCACGTAGGGGATCTGGTTGCCGCCGTGCAGCAGGCGCAGGTCGGCGAAGTCGGCCTTGGCGCCGGCGAGCGCCGCGGGATCGAGCTCGAGCTCCTGCACGCCGGAGCGGACGAGATGGATCGGGCGATTCCCGGACCACTCCTTCGGGTCGAGCGGCGCGCCGGTCAGCGGCACGTCGGGCAGGAGCGCGATGGCGAGTGAATCGCGCGGATGATAGTCCGGCATGGCCTGCAGCTCGCCGGGGGCGACGGCTATTCCGCCGGCCCCGCGCATTTCCCCCGCAAAGGCGGCGAGATCATAGCGCGGAGGGGAAGCCTGCGGATTGCCGGAGAGGAGCGTGTAGCTGCCCGCGGCCGGCGCGAGGAACAGCAGGTTGACCGGGTGCTGGCTGGCCGAAACCCCGTCCAGCGCGAGCGGGGGCGAATCGCCGTTGTGGATGTGCACGAGCAGCTCGCGCGTCGGGGCCGTGAAGTCCAGCGGCACCTCCAGTTCAGTCCGGGCCGGTGCGCCCTCGAGGGCGACGCGGTAGATGGTGCCGGTGCCGACGACGTGTTCGCCGGAGATCTCGCCCTGCGCCTCGCGCACCGCCACCGTCACGCGGCGCATGAAGAGCGGGTCCTTTGCGGCGAGCGTCAGTCCCGCCAGCATGACATGACGGCCGTCGAGCTCGACCGTGAGCACGGTTTCGCCGGCAAATTCGTCGCGGCGGCTGATGCGTGCGCCGAGGGCCGCGAGTGGGGACGGCTCCGCCCGGGTCGGGGCGGGCAGCAGCCGGATCCCGGTGAAGGCCACCGGCCAGGAGTGTGAATCGTCCAGGGTGACCCGGATGAAAGCGGCAGGTTTTCCGGGCAGCGCCAGTCGCAGCTGCTCGGCGCCGAACTGGCGGAACAGCGGCACTGCCGGGCCGAGCGACTGCCACTCGACCCCGTCGGCGGACACGTCGAGGTGCGCGGCCTTCAAGAAAAAGGGCTGGGAGGTCTCGAGTTCCACCGCTTCCAGCCGGCTCCCCGTGCCGGTTTCGATGAGCAACTGCGAGGTGCCGTCGCCGGACTTGGGGTGGAACGATCGCGGCCGGAAGGCCGAGGCGCGTTCGTAGCCGCGGACGGACAGGTCGCGGTCCAGCAGAAACGGCACTTCCGCCCCGGCGGCATCCAGCAACCGCAGGTCGGCCAGGCTGGCTTGCGCGACATCGAAGGTCGCCGCCGGGACGGCCAGCCGGGTGAGCCCGGCGGCGGGGACGGTGAGCGCTTGCCGGTGCTGCCACTCGGTCGGGGTGAGGGCGGCAAGGCGGACGCCGGCGAGGAGCGCGAGCAGGATGGCGGGGCGGTTACGCGCGGGGCGGGGCGGGTTTTTCATTGCTCGGCAGGAAACGTTGGTAAGCGAAGGAGGCGAGGATGGCGATGACGGCCACGCCGAAGAGCGCGCCGATCCGGTAGAGCGCCTCGAGCCGGGCGAGGTCGTGCAGGAAGAGCTTGAACAGCGCCACGCTGAGCAGCGCGATCGCGGCGTAGCGCGCCGGCCGGGTCCGTTTCCAGATGCCGGCGGCCAGCAGGCCGAGGGCGAAGAGCGCCCAGGCGATGGTGTAGGTCATGTCGCGGCCGAAGTCCCCGGAGAACCGGAAGGTCAGGGCGCGCGCGCCGGGCGTCGTGAAGTAGTCGGCGATCTCGATGTTCAGGAGGAAGAACAGGAGGACGACCGCGAGGGTGTTGAAGAGCGACGGGGCGTTGATCCCCAGCGTCAGGTGACGCGGGGGCGCGGCCAGCCGGGCACCGGCGAACAGTGCGGCCGCCACGATGCCGTAGGCGTAGAGATACCAGTTGAGCAGCGCGGTGTCGCCGCGCACGTGGTAGCTGAGGACCGCACCGTTCAGCCCGAGGCGGACGAACGCGACCACGAGCAGGATGGAGCCAACGGCGCGCAAACCGAGATGAGGCACGCGGTGGAAGAGCCAGAGCAGCGCCGCGCCCTCGAGCGCCCAGGCGACGGTGAGCCACTGGCGGTCGAACTGGACCGGGAAGATGAGCGTGATGAAGAACAGCGCCACGCCGCCGAACCAGGCGAGCTGGTTGAGACGCTTGGGGTTGTCCGCCGGCACCGTGCGCAGGATCGCGTAGAGGCTCACCAGCGGCGCCGCGGCGAAGGCCGCCGGCACGAGCCCGAGGAAATCGTTGGGCCAGCCGGCCCGGATGATCCGGTAGACCAGGCCGAAGTGCGCCACGCCGCTCAGCGCGGCCACGGCCCACGGACCGGTCGACCGGGCGAACTCGCGCCGGAAGAGGAACGGGTAGACGGCGAACACGGCATAGAAACTCAGGTGCCACACGAGCGGGAGGCCGGCCTCGGCGGCATTGAAGAGGTGAGCCTGCCAGGTGAACTGCACCGCCGCGATGCCGGCGAGCGCGCAGGCCGGGAGCCACTCGATGACGAGCAACCGGGCCAGTCCGAGCGTCAGCACGGTGAGCAGCAGCCCGAGGCCGAAGATGGCGGAGGGGTCAGGAACGTTCAGCCGGGCGCAGGCCATGATCAGGAGCAGGAAGGGCAGGAGGGAGGCGAAAGCGGGCAGCTGGGCCTGTGGGTTGCCGATGAGCGAGGAAGTCCGGCCGTTTTCGACCGGGAACCGGTCGCCGAGTTTGCGCGCCAGCCACAGGCAGGCGGCGAAGAAGAACACCGCGAAGCCGCCGATCACCAGCAGCAGCGACCCATCGAGACCGGACATGACGGGGACGCGCAGGATGCAAAGACCCGTCGCCAGCAGGGTCAGCCCAAGCACGACGGCCACCGCCGTGAGCGAGGCGCTCAGCACGGCCAAGGCCACGGCCAGGACGTCGACCAGCAGGATGGCCGGCCAGATGAGGAAGGAGATATCGGGCAGCTTGAAGACCGGCAGCAGCATCAACAGCAGCGTGAGCGGGGGAAAGAGCTGGCTCCACCAGGTGGGTGCCGCGTTCGGACGCCGCCGTTCCAACAGCAGGGGGAAAGCGGAGTGCAGTGCGGCGAAGAGCAGGTAGACACCCAGTGCCCACGGCAGCAGATCGTCGGTCAGGTGTTCGGTCGTCCAGATCGACAGGAGCAGGAATACCACGAGCCCGCCAAGCAGGTGAAGGCGCGGCAGCGTGTCGTCGCGCCACGCGATAACCAGCAGAAAGGCGTCGGCCAGCAGGACGAAGCCGAAGAACAGCCCGGCCTGCGCGGCGACGGCGTGGTCATTCAGGAAAAACAGGGCGAAGCCGAACGACACGAGCGGCAGGCACGCGGCACAGCCCGCGAGGTAGGCGTGCGGCCGGCCGAGCCGGCGGGCGGCTTCCCACGCGCCGAGGAACAGGGCGTTGAACCCGAGGCACACCGTCATGGCGGTGAGGGTTTTCTCCGGGGTGAAGAATTTTCCCGCCCAGCCGATCATCATCAGCACCGTGCCGGCGGCCGCGAGGGGCACGAGGTGGAACCACCGGCGGTGGAGCGCGACGGCGACCAGGCCGAGGTCCAGGAGCGCAAGATAGCCGAAGAGCCCCGCGGGGTTGTCGTGGCCGGTGTTGATCAGCACCGGTGTCAGGAACCCGCCGAGCAGGCCGAGGATGGCGATCACCTGCGCATCGAGACTCACCGCGAGCACGAAGGCCGCCGCGGTGATGAGCGTCATCAGCAGGAAGGTCGGCACCGGGCCGAAGAATTCGAAGTGATAGATCGAGTTGCAGGCGAAGGTCACGATGTAGAGCGACACGACGCCCGCGCCGACGAGCGTCTGGGCCGGCGTGGTGTAGCCCTTGCGGATGAGCGCCACGCCGCCGACGATCAGGCTGGCGCCGAAGACGAAGCCGAGGGCGCAGCGCAGCTCGGGCGGCACCCAGCCGTGGTCGAAGGAGTATTTGACGAAGAACGCGACGCCCAGGAGCAGCGCGAGCCCGCCGAGCCACGCGAAGAGCTTCGCGCCCATGAACTGCTCCCAGTTGATGTTGTCGGTCCAGCTGGGTTGCGTCGGTGGGGGGGTGTAAACCGGGCGCGCCAGTTCCGGCGCGCGCACCGGCGGAGGTCGGGCGATGACCGGGGGTTCCGCCATGACGGGCGCCGGCACCGGGGGAACCACGGGCGACGGCGCCGTGCGGAAGACGGCCTCGGCGGGCAGGAGGGCGGCCGCAGCCGCCGGGATGGGAGCGGGAGTCGCAACCGGGGAGACCGGCACAGCGGGCGCGGGGACCGGAGCCGAGGATGCCCCTCGCGCGCGGAGTTCAAGCAACTCGCCCTCAAGCCGCGCGAGCCGGCGCTGCTGTTCTTCGTGTTCCCGGGCCTGGGTGTTGATCCGGATGATCGTCCACAGGGGCAGGATCAGGAGGACGGCAATCAGATACAGGACCAACAGGACGATGAGTGCTTGCATAGGGTGGCGGCCGGTCGGCGGCGATTAAATGCCCCGAGGCCGCGGGATGGCAAGTCCGGCGCCGGTGGACCGGGCGGTTGAGTGTTTTTTCACTCGGGCATATTAGAGCAGAATACGGACGGCGCGTGAATTGATAAACCCAATGTGCGCATTGAGCGCGGAAATGAAGACGGACAGAGCGAGTCCTTCCGCGGGGCCGCGGCTCGCCCGGGCCACGTCCGGCCTGCCGTCTTTTTATTTGCCGTGCCCCGCGGCCGCGGGCGTGATGGCGGCATGAGCCTGACCGTCTGGACCAACCATGAATTGCGGCCCGGGGCGCGCGCGCTGCTTGCCGCCGAACTCGCCCAAGCCGGCCATCGGCTCGTGCAGTCGGCCGCGTCCTCCCGCTCGGTGCTGCTGCCTGGCGAATCCGATCCGGCCCTCGCGGCGGCGGATGTCGCCTACGGCCAGCCGGCGCCCGAGGACGTCGTGCGGAGCGCGCGACTCAGGTGGGTGGCGCTGTCCACGGCGGGCTATGCCCGCTACGACCGCGATGATTTCCGCGCGGCGATGCAGGCGCGCGGTCTGCCGGTCAGCAACGCCTCGGCGGTCTTCGCGGATCCCTGTGCGCAACAGATGCTCGCCGGGATGCTGGCGCTCGCCCGAAATTTGCCGTCGCAGCTGCGCAACCAGGACGGCCCGCGCGAATGGCGCTACCTGGAGGACCGTTTCACCGCCTCGGTGCTGACCGGTCAGAGCGTGCTGCTGCTCGGCTTCGGCGCCATCGGCCGGCGCATGGCCGAACTGCTCGCGCCGTTCGGCGGCAAGGTGACGGCGTTTCGCCGCAGCCCGCGCGGCGACGAGGGCGTGGCGACCGTGACGGAGTCCGGCCTCGCAGTCGCCCTCGCGGCGGCCGACCACGTCGTCAACCTGCTGCCCGACTCCGCCGCGACGCGCGGCTTCATGACTGCGGCACGCTTCGCCCAGATGAAACACGGGGCGCGATTCTACAACGTCGGTCGAGGCACGACGGTCGACCAGGCGGCGCTGATCGCTGCGCTCGAGTCAGGCCGCCTGAGCGGCGCCTACCTCGACGTGATGGAACCCGAGCCGCTGCCGCCGGAGCACCCGCTCTGGCAGGCACCGAATTGTTATATCACCTGCCACATCGGCGGCGGCACCGGCGACCAGGACGATAAGCTCGTGCGGCATTTTCTCGAAAACCTGCGGCGGTTTGTGAAGGGCGAGGCGCTGGTGGATCGAATTATATAAGCCTTATGTCGGTGATTCACCTACGGACTTTGATTGAAGCGCCGCGGGAACGCGTTTTCGATTTGGCCCGTAGTATAGATGCGCATCAAGACACGGCTGAACACACCGCTGAAAAGGCGGTTGCTGGTGTTACCTCGGGCCTCCTTGGTTTGGGCGACGAGGTTACCTGGGAGGCACGACATCTCGGAGTGAGGCAGAGGTTGCGCGTCAAGATGACCGAATACAGCCGGCCGACTCACTTTCAAGATGCCATGCTTGAGGGGGCGTTTCTAAAAATGACACACGATCATTCGTTTGAGGTAGACGAAAAGCACACCATCATGATCGATCGGTTCGAATTTAGTTCGCCCTTTGGTCTTTTCGGAAGGCTGGTCGACCGGGTGTTTCTTAAGCGATATATGCGTAGATTTATCGAGAGACGTAACTCGATCTTGAAACGCGCCGCGGAATCGGACGGGTGGAAAAAATATCTCGGACGGGCTGACTAAAGCTACTGCTTGTAGACCGTGCCGGCCTTCATGACGAAGGTGACGTTCGTCATGACCTTGATGTCGGTGAGCGGGTCGCCGGGGACGGCGACGATGTCGGCGATCTTGCCGACCTCGAGCGTGCCGAGTTCCTTCTCGATGCCGATCAGCTTCGCGCCTTCGAGCGTCGCGGATTTGATGGCATCCATCGGCTTCATGCCGGCGTCGACCATGTAGATGAACTCCTTGGCGTTTTCGCCGTGCGGGGCGACGCCCTGGTCAGTGCCCATGGCGATCTTTACGCCGGCAAGATAGGCCCGCTTGAAGGTGGCGGTCATCGCCGGGCCGACGAGCATCGCCTTGGCCGCCACGCTGGGCGGCAGGAAGCCCGGGGTCTTTGCCTTCTCCATGACGAAATTGCCGGCGCTGAGCGTGGGCACGTAGTAGGTGCCATGCTGGATCATGAGCGCGACGATCTCATCGGTCATGAACGTGCCGTGCTCGATCGAGTCCACGCCGGCGAGGATCGCCCGCTTCATGCCCTCGGTGCCGTGGGCATGGACGGCGACCTTCAGGCCGTATTCATGCGCGGTCTCGACGACGGCCTTGACCTCGTCGCTGGTCATCTGCGCGCCCTGGGCACTGTCGCCGAGGCTGAGCACGCCGCCGGTCGTCATGATCTTGATGAGGTCGGCGCCGTGTTTGACGTGGTCGCGCACCGCGGCGCGGGCGCCGTCGGCGCCGTTGAAGATCTGGGGCTCGCCAAATTTCTCGATGACCGCATCGCTGTAACCGTTGGTGCCGTCGGCGTGGCTGCCCGTCGTGCCGATGGCGGGGCCGGCGGTGAAGATGCGCGGACCCTCGACCCAGCCGGCGGCGATCGCCTTGCGCAGCGCGCGCGTGGAATAGTCGGTGTCGCCGAGGTTGCGCACGGTGGTGAAGCCCGCGAGCAGGGTCTTCTTGGCGTAGAAGGCGCCGCGCAGGGCGTAGTCACCGGGGTTCATGTAGAATCCCTCCGTGTAACTGGTCGGCGACTGCTGACCGTCGAGATGGACGTGCATGTCCATCAGGCCGGGCAAAACGGTGGCGTTCTTGAGATCGATCACCGTGTCGTCCTTGGTTGCGGCGGTGTAGCCGTCCGCGATGCCGGTGAGGCGGTCGCCCTCGACGGTGAGGGTGACGGCCTTGCGGGCGGTGTCGGCACGGCCGTCGATCAGGGAGCCGGCGTAGATCAGGGTCTTGGCGGAGGCGAGGGTGGCCGCGAACAGCGCGGCCCCGGCGATCAGGTGGCGGGCGGGGATGAACATGCGGGGTTTTCTGCCCAAGCGGCGGGGCCGGCGCAACCGTCAAGTCGCCAGGCATCAGGCGGACTTCGCGAGGTCGTCATCCCGCCAGTGCGGTTCACCGCTTTGTAACCGGTGTTGGCGGCAATTGGCTGGCGTTGGCCGGGGAAAATTGCCAGTTTGGCGCATCCCCACGCCCCCGCTCGTCGTATTTCGGGAATAAGCCACGCCCCACGCCGCTCCCACCCGCCACGACCCGTTAGTAACGACTTTCCCCACTTTCATCCGCACCGTCGGCACAGTGCCGCGCGGCGTTGGAGCGAAAAAAGAACCAAAAATCCCAGTATCACATGAACAAGACCACACGTCTCCTGATCACCGCCGCCGCCCTCACGGGTCTCTATGCCGGCGCGCTCGCCACCAAGTCCTTCGCCGCCGACGACAAGGCCGGCACGCCCGCCACCAAGGACTCCAAGGACGCCACCGCCAAGCATGACTGCAAGGGCAAGAACGCCTGCAAGGGCCAGGGCGGCTGCGGCGCCAGCGACAACGGCTGCAAGGGCAAGAACTCCTGCAAGGGCAAGGGTGGCTGCGGGGCCGCCGCCATGGACAAGAAAGACGAGCCCAAGAAGTAACCTTCTACGCCCGACCGGACCGATACTGGCCCGGTTTAGTTTTTCGGGGAGGCCGGCCACACCGGCCTCCCCTGTTTTTGCCGGACAGGATTGTTTTGTGGGTCGGGCTTTATGCCCGACATGCGGCGCCAACTGTCGGGCATAAAGCCCGGCCCACGCCAGAGTGCCGCCGCCTATCCGCCGGATTGCCTTTTGTCATCCCGGCCGCACGCTTCCTTCGCTTTCCCTTTCATGCCCGCCAACGCGTTCAACGGCCAGACAGACTACGGCATCGGCATCGGCCTGCGCGTGCCGCACTACCGCCACATCCTCGCGGAGAAACCCACGGTCGACTGGTTCGAGATCATCTCCGAGAACTTCATGGTCGACGGCGGCCGCCCGCTCGGGGTGCTCGACAAGATCATGGAGCAATACCGCGTCGTGCAGCACGGCGTCTCCATGTATTTCGGCTCCGCCGACAAGCCCGACCGCACCCACCTGCGGAAACTCAAGGCGCTCGTGAAGCGCACGAAGACGCCGTGGCTCTCCGACCACCTCTGCTGGGGCAGCGTCGACGGCACCTACACCCACGACCTGCTGCCGATGCCCTATACGTTCGCCACGGCCCGGCGCACGGCGGAGAAGATCCGCATGGTCCGCGACTTCCTCGAGGTGCCGATCTGCGTCGAGAACGTCAGCAGCTACGCCGAGTTCCACGCCTCCGAGATGACGGAGTGGGAATTCCTCTCCGAGGTCGTCGAGCTAGCCGACTGCGGAATCCTGCTCGACGTGAACAATATTTACGTCTCCTCGAAGAACCACGACTTCGACCCCTACGACTACGTCAACGGCGTGCCGCACCACCGGGTCGGCCAGATGCACGTCGCCGGCCACACCAAGTTCGAGAAATACATCCTCGATACGCACGACCATCCCGTGCTCGACCCGGTGTGGAAACTCTACGCCCACGCTACTAAGCTCTGCGGCGTAACGGCCACGCTGCTCGAGTGGGACGACAAGATTCCGTCCTTCGACGAGGTGCATAACGAGGCGCTCAAGGCCAACGAGTTCATCGGTGGTGCGAGGGCGGCGAAGGTCGAGAAGGGTAGGGCGCGGACTCCGTCCGCGCCGCGCACCTCATGAAGCCATCGTCCGCCACGCCTTGCGGGGTGGGGGCAGCCCGCCTCCAAAGAAATGAATCGTGGAGGGCCCAGCTCCAGCTGGGCCGGGGACGGCGGCCGGTGCTGCGGCGCGGATGGTCGGAGACCGTCCCTCCGTTCGCTTTTCTGCCATGAATCCCGCGATTCTCGCCACCGGACTGAAGGCCCCGCCGAAGCATGCGCCGCGCAAGCTGGCGACGACGGCCGACATCGTGAAGCTCCAGCGGCTGATGACGCATGCGCTGCTCCGGCCGCTCACCAAGGATGACGGCCTGCAGGAGAAGTGGATAGACGGCCGGGCGATGGCCGATGTCGCCGCGGAGTTCATCAAGCCCAACGACCGGCTCAGCGCCTTCGAGCGACTCCAGCTCTACAACCGGATGTATTGGTTCCGGCTCATCGACATCATGCACGCGGACAACCCCGGGCTCCGCGCCGTGGTCGGAGACCGGAAGTTCGACCGGATCGTGCAGGCCTACCTGGCGAAATATCCCTCGCGCTCCTTCACGCTGCGCAATCTCGGCTCGCGGCTCCCGCAGTTCCTCCTCGAGGAACCGCGGCTCACCGCGCCGCACACAAAGCTGGCGCACGCGGTTGCCGTCTTCGAGTGGGCGCAGACGGTCGCCTTCGACGAGGCCACGCGGCCCGTCATCACGCCCGCGGAAATAGGGCGCACGCCGCCCGCGCGACTGAAGCTGGCGCTGCAGCCCTATATCACCTTGCTCGCGCCCGGGTTTGCCGTGGACGACTACGTGATCGCCGTGAAGGAACGCGACGCCCTGCGCACCGAGGCGAGCAACGCCGTGGATTCGGCGCGGGCGGTGAAGCGCAGCCGTGCCGTCCGGCGGCCGCGCCGCGAACGCGTCTGGCTGGCGGTGCACCGCCACAACAACCGGCTTTTCTACAAGCGCCTCGAGCGCCCCGCGTTCCTCATCCTCTCCGCGCTCGCCGCGGGCCGCCCGCTCGCGCAGGCCGTCGCCGCCGGCGGCCGCCGCGTGAAGCCGGCGCAGGTCAGCTCGTGGTTCGCGACCTGGACGGAACTCGGCTGGCTGTGCCGGCGGTGAACCACTAAACTCCTGCGCCGACATTTTGTTTTGGAGGGCCCAGCTCCAGCTGGGCCGCCGCCGATCGGGAGATCGGCCCTCCACCGAAATCTGGAATAATCCCCGCTCTCGCATCTCCCACGCCCATGAAACTTCGCCCCTTGCTTGATAAGTTCGATGGCATCGCGTCCCTGCTCCAATCGCCGCTCCTGCTGGTCGTCCGCCTCTACTGGGGCTGGTCATGCGTCCAGACGGGCTGGGGCAAGCTCACGCACCTCGACAAGACGACGGAGTTCTTCGCCTCGCTGAACCTCCCGATGCCGAAGCTCAACGCCATCGCGGCCGGGACCACCGAGACGCTGGGCGGCCTGCTGCTGGCGCTCGGGCTCTTCGCCCGCCCGGCCGCCGTGCCGATCATCTTCGTGATGATCGTCGCCTACGCCACCGCCGACAGCGAGGCGCTGCACGCGGTCTTTTCCGACCCCGACAAGTTCGTCAGCGCCGCGCCGTTCCTGTTCATGCTGGCCGCGCTGCTCGTGCTGGCCTTCGGTCCCGGCAAACTCTCGCTCGATCACCTGATCCGGCGGAAAAAATCCGCCGGATGATTCCCGGCCTGGCTCAGGCGCGCGGGGCCGGCGGGTTGCACATGTCCTCGTAGGCGTAGAGGATGGCGCCGATCATCAGCGGCAGCGTGAACAGCACGCCGATGATCAGCCCGATGAGGCCGAGCGCGGTGAGGATGCCGCCGAGCAGAACCACGAAAAACACCCGGAACCACTGCCGCGCCACCACGCGCCGGCTGACCTCCATCGCCGTCCAGGGCCCCACGTTCTTGTCGATGATCAGGGCGAAGGTGAAGGTCCAGGAAATGGACAGGAAAAGGGCGAGCAAGCCGCCGACGGCGCATCCGAGAAAAAGCACCGGGGTGAACACAGGCATGACCGGATGCTGGTGCAGGGCGGCCTTGATGAGGAAGAAAAAGAACGGGGCGGCGGAGGGCAGGATGACGGCCATGGTGAGCACGGTGATCAGCACGGAGGCGGCCATCAGGGGCACGAAGCCCTTCGAGAATCCCGCGAAGGCATCGCCCACCTCGCGCGGTTCGGAGCGGATCTTGCCGATGTAGTAATAATAGAGTCCGGCGGCGAAGACGCCGTTGAGCAGGATGCGCGCGACCATGCCGAGGAGCGGGATGAAGCCGATGATGCCCTGCACGAGAAAAATCAGCAGCGTGACCCCCACGAGCGGCCAGAAATTGTTTTTCCAGAGATCGAAGCTGCGGGCCAGGCAGTCGAAGACATCGATCTTGGGGGAGCGGTTGATCAGGTCGGCTGCGATCGTGCTGGCATCGCCGGTCATCGGGACGGGAATCACCGGATGCGATTGCGGCACGGCGGCCGCGACGGGTCCCGGGGTCCCGGCCACCGCGGTGGCCGGCGGTGGCAAGTCGCCGCCGGAACCTGGCTGGGCCAGCTCGGGGATTTCCGCGAGCAGCTTCCATTCGGTTTCACCGGCGCGGCGGACCTTCGTCTGGCCGTTGGCGCGTCCGCCGGCGATCCACTCCCGCAGTTTGTCGGCCGTGACCGGCCCGTATTCCTTACCGTCCGAGCCCAGGATGGTGAACATAGTGGTGCCATTCTCGGCAATATCAGCCGCAGGTCAACGCCGGGGAATGGAGGTTTCTTCGGATGTAGGGCTGGCGCTTGTCGCCATGCCGCGCGGCGCGAATTGCGGCGTGGCGATCATCCTTCGCCAAGGCTACGGACGACAAGCAAGCGCCAGCCCTGCATATCAGAACGGCCCGTCGCTCAGGATGGCACGACCTTGGTGCCGGCGATCAGGTCGTGGAGACAGCGATGGTCGGACCGGAAGATGAAGCATGAGTCCACGACCCAGAAGAGGATGCTGATGCCCGGGATCTGCTCGATCACGAAGGGCACGCAACTGCGCAGGAAAATGACACGGCCGACGCCGGCGGGCGCGCCATCGGGCTCGCTGACGATGCGCAGCTTGAGCAGCAGTTTGCCCACCGACTGGGCGCGGGTGGCGAGCAGGCCGAGCTGCAGGGCGGCCAGCAGGGCGAACCACGGCGCCGCCTGCATGAAATGGTCGCTGACGATCTGGTTCGTCAGGGTGGTGATCTCGGCGAACGAACGTTGTTCGCCGGCCAGCGCCTGCGAGAACATGGCGCGGCAAAGCGGCACGGTGATCGGCAGGTAGCACAGGGTCTTCAGCAGGCCGTCGATCATCGCGGCCGGAAGGCGCAGCCAGCGGCTGGCGGGGGCGGCGGCCGCAACCATGTTGGCGGCGACCGGGGCGTCCGCGACGGGCGGTGGAAGCGACGCGGGGGCCGGGGCGCCGGGCCGGAGCCCGAATTCCGCGAAGTCGCCGAGCGTCTGCCATTTTGTTTCGGACGACAGCCGGGCCTTGGTTTGCAGGCTGGCGCGGCCTTCGCGGATCCACGCGGCCACGGCACCGGTGTGGACCGGTCCGTATTCCTTGCCGTCGGCGCCGAGGATGATAAACATCCCTTCACTCTTCGCGAAATGGCCGGGGCGTCAATGGCGGGGTGTCGCCCCCGCATCAGGTGGATGCCCCCCTTACTCCTCGCCGGATTTTTCGCGGACGCGCTGGCGGAGGCTCTTCGTGAGCTTCTTGTGGTGGGACTTGTGCTGCTGCTGGGCGGCCCGGTCGGTGCGGCGCACCTCGTGGGCCGTGGCGCGGCCGAGCCGCAGGTAACTCTGCCAGCGCGCGCCCTCGAGC